>Ga0187803_10000001_pt1 | contig 162855 bp, 133 predicted proteins | sample NC_wetland_sal_i_2_FD_132425 | JGI IMG/M metagenome (GOLD analysis project Ga0187803, IMG submission 132425) | Wetland sediment microbial communities from Neuse River Estuary, North Carolina, USA - Control_3 | ecosystem: Environmental > Aquatic > Freshwater > Wetlands > Sediment | place: USA...
CGACGCGGGCATGATCGATGGCTTCGATCGTGTCCGGCAGCTCGGCCGAACTCTGCGGGCCTTGTGTGAACACGGGGAGGCAGGGAACCAGCAGCAAGGCGAGCAGCGCGGCGGCGAAAAGGCTGCGGCGCGTCATTGTGCCACTCCGGGCGCTGCTCCGGGGGCCGCTGCGGCAAACAGCCATTGCTGCAACAGCGCCGCCCGGCCGAGAAACACGACGATGCCGGCGGCCATCACACCGAGACCGGCGAGCGCGGTCCGGCCCGTGGAGATAAATACGCCCAGCCACAGCAGGATGGCGATTAGCGCCGGCGCCGGATAGAGCCACATGCGGAAGGGGAGCCGATCGCGTCCCCATTTTTTACGAAGGATCATCACGCCGACGGCTCCTCCCACGAATTGGACCAGGATGCGCATGGCCAGAATCGCGGCAATCACCTCGCGAAGACGGAACAACAGGCTGAACACCAGCGCGACCCCCCCGAGCGCGACGAGCGACACGTGGGGAAAATGACGCGTGGGATGCACGCGCGCGAAGGCGCGGAAAAACGTGCCGTCCACCGCCGCGGCATAGGGCACGCGGGAATATCCCAGCGTGAGCGCAAAGAGCGAACCGAATGCCACCCACAGAACCATGCCGGTGGCGATCTTCGCGGCCCCCGCGCCGTAGATCCGCTCCACCAGCGCGCTGGCGACGAACGGAGTGAAGCGCGCCTCCTGCCACGGAATCACGCCGAGAATCGCCGTCTGCAACACCAGGTAGAGCACCGCGATACCCGCCACCGAAATGAAAATGCTTCGCGGGATGTTGCGCTCCGGAGACCGGATCTCCCCGCCCAGATGGCAGACGTTATAGTAGCCGAGGTAGGTGTAGATCGTCTGCACGGTGGCTGCTCCAAGGGCGCCGAAAAACGGCCACGATAAATCCCAGGCGCCCGGCGGAAACGTGAATGCCCGGCGGGCGTCGAAATGCGTCAGCCCTCCCCAGATGAGCCAGGCCAGCGTGGCGACCACGCCGGCCCACAGCACCATCGAAATCTTTCCAATCTGGTCGATGCGGCGGTAGAGCAGCAGGACCACGGCCATCACCACGGCGCCGGATACGGCCTTCTGTTCCCACCAGCCGAGCGGCGCCAGATAGGATGCGTACTGCGCAAATCCGATCGCGGCGGAGGCCATCACCAGTGGCGCCTGGAACATCGTTTGCCAGATGAACAGGAACGACATCAGGCGCCCCCAGCGCCCCGGGCCGTATGCCTCGCGAAGAAACACGTAACTGCCACCGGCTTCCGGCATGGCCGCACCGAGTTCGGCCCAGATGCATCCGTCAACCAGAGCGACCAGGGCACCGGCGGCCCAGGCCAAAAGGCACTGCGGCCCGGGCATGGCTTCAATCACCAGCGGCACAACCACAAAAGGACCGATGCCCACCATGTCGATCATGTTGAGCGCGGTGGCATCGGCCAGTCCGAGGCCGCGATCGAGTTGTGGTTCGGCCATCGGCGCGTCCACCCCGCTGAGCGGGCAGGCAGAATATCAGAGTTGCCCGCTCGCCCGGCCCGGATTCGTGAGATACACTGCGGCGACGATGCTACTCGCCGGGATTTCGCTCACCGCCGCAACCGTTACCGTGCTGGTCCTCGAATTCCTCCGCTGCCGGACGCGGCCGCTGACCGCGCGGGGCTGGGCGGCGTTCGGCGCGCTCGTGGCGGCGGAGTTTTTGATGTTCCGCGGGGTCCAGCCGGTTGCGACCTATTTCACGCCCATCGCGTGGAGCGCGTACATCGTCCTGGCGGATGCGATGGTGTGGTCGATTCGGGGAAAGTCCCGCATCGTGGATGAGCCGCGCGAATTTGCCGCGCTCGCGGCTCTCTCGCTGCCGCTGTGGCTGATCTTTGAAGGCTACAATCTGCGCCTCGCAAATTGGGAGTACACCGGCCTCCCCCAATGGTGGCTGGCGCGGGATTTCGGATACGCCTGGTCCTTCATGACGATTACTCCCGCCGTTCTGCTGACTGCCGACCTTGTGGAATCGTTTGGATGGTTTGCCGGCGAGCAGCCGAAATGGAAGATTCCCCGCGCAACGCTGGGCGGATTGACGGCAGCGGGAGCGCTGTGCCTGGTGGTTCCATTGCTGCTGCCGCGGGAGGCCGGAGGGTATCTATTCGCGCTGGTGTGGGTGGGATTCGTCCTGTTGCTGGAGCCGGCGAATTACCGGCTGGGGCTGCCTTCGCTGCTGCGCGATTGGGAGCAGGGACGCCGCAGCCGGACGTACGCTCTGCTGGTCTCCGGCTGGGTGTGCGGGTGGTTGTGGGAGTTCTGGAACTATTGGGCGGCGGCGCGGTGGCAGTACATGTTCCCCATGTTCCAGCGCTGGAAGATTTTTGCTATGCCCGCGCCGGGTTACCTGGGCTTTCTTCCTTTCGCGCTGGAATGCTCGGTGATGGTGGTGTTCGCGCGGTGGCTGATCGAAAAACTTCGCGGCCGCATTCTGCGGGCGCCGCGAGGCTGAATCCAGGCCATGAAATCTCTCCGCGTGCTTGCAGCACTTGTGGCCGTCGGCCTGTCGCTCGCGGCGCTCGCGGGTCCGGCGCGGCCGGCGAATCCTGAACCGAGCCGTCTCGGCCTTCCGCCGGACGTCTTACAGGAAACGCACGAAGCGCTCGACCAGATTTTTCACGCGCATACGGACGCGGCCGTCGCCATCGCTCGCGGGCTGCAGAAGCGCCTGCCCGACCATCCCATCGGCTATCTGGTCGAAGTGGAGGCGGATTGGTGGGCGCTGTACTGCCAGGCGTGCGAGATTCGTTACAACCTGATTGACGTGTGGTCGCGTAAGAGGTCGAAGCAGGACGACGCCTATTTCGCGCTGGCCGGCCGTGCCATCCAGCTCGCGGAGGCGCAGCTCGCACGGCAGGAATCAGCGCCCATGCACGTGTTCGCGGGTATGGGGTATGGCCTCAAGGCGCGGTTGCACGGCGTGCGCGGCGATCATCTGGCCGTGGCGCGAACGGGAGTCAAAGGGCGGGAACACTTTCTTCGCGCCCAAGCCCTGGATCCGCAGATGGGCGACGCGCTCACCGGCATCGGCCTTTACAACTATCTGGCCGACGCGCTTTCCACCTTCGCGAAAGTGCTGCGATTCTTCATGGGCGTCCCGGGAGGAGACAAGAAGGAAGGCATCCGCCAGCTCGAGGCGGCGATGAATACCGCGGAGCTGACCGCGGTCGAAGCGCGGTTCTATCTGGCGCGAAACTTGCGAAATTTTGACGGGCAGTACGAACGCGGCGCCCAATTGATGGAGCCGCTGGTGGCGCACTATCCCGACAATCCGATGTTCCAGCTTCTGCTCGGCGACATGTACGCGAAATTGAATCGGAAGGAGGCCGCGGCGCTGCATTTTCGCGCTGCGCGGCAAATCCAGGTGAGCGATGCCGCCTGCGCCGCGAACGCTCAGGGAGTGGCCGCGGCCGCACTGTCCGCACTTGTGCACTAATCCCGCAGGAATTCTTTTGACTCGGAAGATTCGTGGCGATTCTGCGGCTCGATGCCCCTATTCGGCGAGACTGGCCCGCTTTTTCGGCAGGAAGTATGCCAGCGCGGTTCCCACCACGAGGCCGATCGCGTAGCCGTAGGGAAGAGTGAACGCGATCAGTCCCACCAGGAGAAGCACAGTCGTGTCCGCGGCGCTCTGGAACATATCTCCTACCAGCTTCATCAGCGTGAGCGCCTCGAACAGGAGGATGACTCCCAGAATCGGTTTGGGAAACAACTGGATGGCAAGGTCAAAGCCGCCCGCAAAGAACAGTCCGAGCGCCAGGTAGAGCGAACCGTACAGCACCACCGAGCCTCCCGTCCGGCCCCCGAAGGCGTAATGCCCGGCAATCCCGCCCGAGCCGTGGCAAGTGGGCACACCGCCGAGAAACGGGTTGATCAAATTCATCAGCGAATAGGTGTATCCGATTTTCCGGATGCTGATCGGACGCGCGGGGAACAGGTCCGCGGCCACCTGCCGGGTGGCCAGAATCGAATTGCCGAGGGAGAGGGGAATCTGCGGGAGAGCAAGAAGCAGAGCGCCGCTCATAACCTCTCGCATCGATGGCGCATGGAACATCGGCAGATGAACGCCGAACGCTCGGTCGAGCCGCGCCCCGTTCAAATGGAATGCCGCTCCAAAGACGAATCCGAGAACAATCAACAGCGGCGCGGGAGGCAAGCGCCGGTTTCCTAGAAGCGCCACGGTGATCACGAACGCCACCGCCGCCAGCGCATAACCGCTCACGCCTTCCGCGGGAACATAATCCTTCAGCGCCAGCGAAGCGAGTTGCAGGCCCAGACCGAACTGGATGCCGCGCACCACGCTTTTCGGAATGGCCCGCGCCAGCCAGTCAATCAGACCCGTGGCGGAAAGCGCCAGCATAGCCAGTCCGATGGCCAACCCGCCCCCCGCAAGCAAACCACCGCTCAATTTCTGCGTGATGACGAGTACAGCCATGGCCTTCAGCGGCTGGGCAGGCATGGGAATTCCATACGTGAGCCCAGTCAAAATCTGCATGGCCCCAAACAGGATCAGCACGCTCGCCACGTCCAGCTTTGCCGCGAGGATCATTCCCACGAGCAGGGGAAAATCCGTCCCGATGTCTCCGAAAGCGCCGGAGAATTCGTTGCGATCGAACCGCACACGGCCGCCCAGCCAGTTGCGCCAGAGCTGGGAAACGGCACGCAGATTCCGCAGTTGGCCGGGTGCAGCGCTGGGGAGGGAGGTCATGGGTTGGCTGAAACGGTTGTCTGCGCGGCACGCCCGCCGGGCAGAGTCACACCCGCAGGATCATGACCTCGGTGGATTTAATGAGCGCGGCGGCGCGCTCGCCGGGTTTCAGGTTCAATTCGCGGGCGGCATCCGCGGTGATGATGGAGGTAATTTCCTGGCCGCCGATCGAAATCTTCACCTGCGCCATCAGGCCCTCGATGCGCACCTGAACCACGCGGCCCACGAGCTGATTGCGGCCGCTCACGCGGCGGTAGTTTCGCCGCCGGTCGGGGCCGGGCTTTTCGCCCGCGCGGTGCAGGTATTTATCAAGCTCGGCGCGCGGAACGCGGTGATGGCCTCCGGGAGTGCGCACGGTGCGCAGCTTGCCGTGGTAGATCCACTGTTTGAGGGTGGGATAGCTGATGCCGAGCAGGCGGGCAGCATCGCTCGGTTTGATGAGTTCGGATTCGGACATGTTGCGAGGATACGCGTAGAAAATCGGATTTACAATACGCTTTTATGCGATTTAGGGCTCCAGCGCGGGGCGCAGCCCCGCGGTTGTTGCCTGGGCGATGGGAAAGGCCGCAGGGCTCCGCCCTGCGCTACGCGCGCGCCGCTTCTTCCTGTTCGAAAGCGTGGTAGGACGAGCGCACCAGCGGCCCGGATTCCACGTGGCGGAAGCCCATTTCGAGCCCGGCGCGGCGGAATTCAGCAAACTCGTCGGGATGGACGAAGCGCTCGACCGGAAGATGTTCGGCGGTGGGTTGCAGGTACTGGCCGAGGGTGAGAATTGCCGCGCCCTGCGCCGCAATGTCGCGCATGGCTTGGAGCACTTCTTCGTGCGTCTCGCCCAGTCCGAGCATCATGCCCGTTTTCGTGGGCATCTCGGGCGCGCTCTCCCGTGCGCGGCGGAGCAATTCGAGCGAACGCTCGTACTCGGCGCCTTTGCGGACGCGGCGGTAGAGGCGAGGGACGGTTTCCATATTGTGGTTCAGCACGTCCGGGCGGGCGGTGATGACGGTCTCGAGCGCCTGCCAGTCGCCGCGAAAATCGGGGATGAGGACTTCGACCTTGCAGTCCGGGACACGGCGGCGAATCTCCTCGATCGTTCGCGCGAAGATGTGTGCGCCGCCATCGGGCTCGTCGTCGCGATTCACCGAGGTCACCACGGCGTAGCGCAGGCCCATGCGTTCCACGGCTTCGGCCACGCGGCTCGGCTCGTCCTCGTCGGGCGGTCCCAGCGGACGGCCGGAGGGCACGGAGCAAAATCCGCAGGAGCGGGTGCAGACGTTGCCGAGAATCATGAACGTGGCGGTGCGGTGTTCCCAGCATTCGCCCATGTTGGGACAACGCGCGCTCTCGCACACGGTGTGGAGATCGAGTGTGCGCATGATGCGCATCAGTTCCTGATGGTTCGGGCCGCCGGGAAAACGAACGCGGAGCCAGGGCGGGCGGGGATGCTGGCCGGGCGCGAATGTGGGGACGGGCGCACCGCAGGAGCCGGGCGCGGCGTTTCCGTTCAGCACGTGGAATGGAGAGGCCATCGCGAATTTCCAGTCTATGACGGCGGAGAGGAGGCGGCAAGTGGCCGCCGGCCGAACAGGCGAACGAGCGTGCCCGGGCCGGCGTTCGGGTGCCACTCCAGGTATTTCGAGCAGAGGACGCGGTGGGCTTCCGCGGCATCGATCTTCCGCGCCGCGGCGACCGCATCGGGGAACGCTTGAGCGGTGAGTTCGAAACGATTGGAGGCCCAGGAGTCCGTCTCCTGCTCGGCGCCGGAGTGGACCACGAGCAGCAGGCGTGAAAGCTGGAGGATCGCTTTCTTGAAGCGGCGATTGCCGGCGGTCGAATCGAATTTACACGCGTGGCGCAGCTCGAGCGTGGCGAGCGGGCCGTGCGTGGCGAGGGCCTCCCACACAGTGCGCGCGTCGGCGGTGATGCGGCCGGCGGCGTAGGCGCGGTCGTAGTCGCCGGCGCCGTAGGCGCTCGATTCCAGCGCCAGGAACTGCGGCAACAGCGCAAGGGAGACGAACGTGCCGCGGCCTTTGAAATATTTCCCGTAGAACGCGCGGCGTTTGCGGCCGAATTCATCTTTCCATCTCCAGATGAGCAGGCAGTAGCGGTCCCACGAGGTGCATTCGCGGCGCGCGCACGCGAAATAGAGTGAAGGAAGCGGCAGGCCGGTAATCGGGAACAGCAGGCAATAGCCCACGGCGTTGATGAAGCGCACTGCGTCTGCGGGAGTGGTGACGCGCTTCGGCCTGCCCGTCGCGGCGGGCCAGCGCACCTCGCTGGGGCGCAGATTAGACGACGACGGTTTCTTCATACTCGCCAAACACCCGGCGGAGCGCGTCGGCGATTTCTCCGACGGTGGCCCAGGCTTCGACGGCGGCAAGGACGGCGGGCATCAGGTTTTCCGAGGAGCGTGCGCGGCGTTCGACCTCGGCCAGGGCAGCATTCGTTTTGGCCGCGTCGCGGCGAGCGCGAAGCGCGCGAAGGCGTTCCACCTGGGCGCGTTCAATTTCCGGATCGATGCGCAGCAGCGGGATCGGCGCGGAGTTCTCGGCCTGGAATTCGTTCACGCCCACCACGATTTGCTCGCGGCGTTCCACGGCCATCTGATATTCGTACGCGGCGCGCTGGATTTCCGCCTGCACGTATCCCTGTTCGATAGCACGGAGCATGCCGCCGAGCGCGTCGATGCGCGCGAGATACTCTGTGGCGCGGCGTTCGATTTCGTTGGTCAGGGCTTCGATGGCGTACGAGCCGCCGAACGGGTCGATGGTATTCGCCACGCCGGATTCGTGCGCCAGGATCTGTTGGGTGCGAAGCGCGAGCAGCGCGGTCTGCTCCGTGGGGAGCGCGAGCGCTTCGTCGAGCGCATTGCAGTGCAGCGACTGGCACCCGCCGAGCACCGCGGCGAGCGCCTGGATGGCCACGCGGACCAGATTATTTTCGGGCTGCTGGGCGGTGAGCGAGGAACCGGCCGTCTGCGCGTGGAAGCGCATGAGCAGCGAACGCGGATCGCGAGCGTGGAAACGCTCGTCGAGGATGCGCGCCCACAGGCGGCGGGCGGCGCGGTACTTGGCCACCTCTTCCAGCAGGTCGTTGTGCGCGTTGAAGAAAAACGAGAGCTGCGGCGCGAACTCGTCCACGGCGAGCCCGGCGTCCACGGCGGCCTCGACGTAGGCGATGGCATTGCCGAGCGTAAAGGCGACTTCCTGATCCGCGGTCGAGCCGGCCTCGCGAATGTGATAGCCGGAGATGGAGATCACGTTCCAGTTGGGCACTTCCGTGCGGCACCACGCGAACATGTCGGTGACCACGCGCATCGCGGATTTCACCGGATAAATGTAGGTGCCGCGCGCGATGTATTCCTTCAGCACGTCGTTCTGCACGGTGCCGGCCAGGCGCTTCACGTCGGCGCCCTGGCGTTTGGCCACGGCCACGTAGAGCGCGAGCAGGATCGCGGCCGTAGAGTTGATGGTCATCGACGTGGAGACGCGGTCGAGCGGGATCGAGTCAAAGAGCGCAAGCATGTCTTCGAGCGAATCGATGGCCACACCCACGCGGCCCACCTCGCCGAGCGCGAGCGTGTGGTCGCTGTCGAGGCCGATCTGCGTGGGCAGGTCGAACGCGACGGAAAGGCCGGTCTGGCCGCGTTCGAGCAGGTAACGGAATCGCCGGTTGGTCTCCGCGGCGTTGCCGTAGCCGGCGTACTGGCGCATGGTCCACAGGCGGCCGCGGTACATGGTCGGATAGACGCCGCGGGTGAACGGGAATTCGCCGGGATAGCCGATGGTGGATTCGGGATCGGCGGCGGCAACGTCTTCGGGCGTGTAGAGGCGCTGGAGCGGCAGTCCGGAGAGCGTGCGGAATTCGTCTTTACGCTCGTTGCTGGCGGCGGGGCGTTCGGTTCCGGCCGCGGGAGGAGTAGTGGGTTTGGCCATGCAAACTCGCTTACCGCACGCGGCGCGCGCTGCGGAACGACGAGACGGAAAAGGCCGCCATCATCAGCGTGAAGGCCGCGGCAAGGCCGATGGACCAGAATTGCGACGGCGCGTGCGAGCCCGGAGGAAGCGATCGCCAGTAGCGCCAGGTGGAAAGCGCGCCGCCCAATGCGAGGAGCAGGAACGCGGCGCCGGTAACCTCGTGGAAGAGCTGGCGCGCGACGCGCCACAGCGTATCGAGAAACGTCTGAACGGCGCGCCAGAGTGCGAGCAGGAGGCGCATGGGGCAATTGTAGTACAAAGGCGGGGCGAACAGTCCGGTCCACCCCTACGAGGACGATTTCATAAATCGTTCAACGTCGGCTGCATCCCTGGTGCGGGTGTAGGGCGGGAGGGATTCGAGGAAGACGCTGCCGTAGCGCATGCGGGCGATGCGGTCGTCGAGCAGGACCAGCACGCCGCGATCTTTTCGCGAACGGACCAGCCGGCCGAAGCCCTGCTTGAGCGCCAGCACCGCTTCCGGCACCTGGTATTCGAGAAATGCGTTGCGGCCGTCTTCGTTGATGGCGCGGACGCGCGCGCTCACCACCGGGTCGCTCGGAACCGCGAACGGCAGGCGGTCGATGATGACGCAGGAGAGCTGCTCGCCCGGAACGTCCACGCCCTGCCAGAAACTCGCGGTGGCGAAGAGCACGGCGTTGGGCGTGGTGCGGAATCGCTCGAGAAGCACGGGGCGCGGCGCCGTGCCCTGCAGCAGCGTGGGATAGGAAGTGCGCGGGCGCACGCGCTCGTAGATTTCGCGCATCTGGTTGTAGCTGGTGAACAGGCAGAAGGCGCGCCCGCGCGTGATTTCCAGGATGCGCAGGATTTCCTGCGATGCGGTGGCGATGAATTTCGGGTCGCGAACGTCCGGGATGGATTGCGGGATATAGAAGATGGCCTGGCTCGCGAAATCGAATTCGGAATCGAGCACGCGCTCGAGCGATTTTTCGACGCCCAGCCGCTGGCGCAGGAAATCGAATTTGCGGCCCACGGCGAGCGTGGCGGAGGTGAGCACGACCGTATCGAACTGTTCGAACAGCCGCTCGCGGAGGATGCCGCTCACGTCGATGGGCGTGGCGGCGAGGAATACCGTCTTGCCGCGGCGCTCGTACCAGTACACGAACCCCTTCTCTTCGCTTTCGATCAGGAAGGCGAGCTCATCGCGAAGCTCGGCGGAGCGCCGGCCGATGGCGGTGACGTCTTCCGGGCGCGAAGGGATGGCGGCGAGTTCGCTCTCCAGGCCCTTGAGCGCCTTGACCAGATCGTCGTAGGCGTCGGCATTGCGCTCGCGGAAGGCTTCGCGTTGCGGTGGCGGAAAGTCGTAGCGGCCGTCTTTTTCCGGAAAGGCTTCGAAGAATGCTTTCGATTTTTCGCGGAGGCGCGAGACCCGCCGAAGGAGCGCGGGCGAGCCGAACTGCGACGCGCGCAGGGCCTGCTCCGCGTCGCGCGCCAACTCGTCGAAGCGGTGGCCGGAAGTCTTGCGGCCAAAGTAGTCGCTGGCCACGTCTTCGATTTCGTGCGCCTCGTCGAAGATTACCGCGGAATATTCGGGGATGATGCTGCCGAAATCGTCCTGCTTCAGCGCGAGGTCGGCGAAAAAGAGCGCGTGATTGACGATGATGAGGTCCGCCTCCGCGGCGCGTTGCTGCATGCGCGTGATGAAGCACCGCTCGAAGTCGGGACATTTTTTGCCGGTGCAGGTGTCGCGGCGGGCGTCCAGGCGGTGCCAGAGGTCGGAGTCGTCGGGGAGAAAGCCGAGTTCGACGCGGTCGCCGGTCGAGGACGTTCGCGACCAGTCGCGGATCTGGCTGAACCAGTCGATTTCCTCGAGGTTGGCGAGCAGCGGCTGGCCTTCCAGCTGCGCGGCCTTTTGAAGACACAGGAAATTTCCGCGGCCTTTCATCAACGCGGCTTTCAGGTTCGGAGCGAAGTGCTTTTGGATGAAGGGGACGTCCTTTGTGAAGAGCTGTTCCTGGAGAGCCTTGGTCGCGGTGGAGATGACCACGCGGCGCCCGCTGCGCAGCGCGGGAATCAGGTAGGCGAGCGTTTTGCCCGTGCCCGTTCCAGCTTCAACGATGGCGTGGCGGCGCTTGGCGAACGCCTCTTCGACGGCGCGGCCCATTTCAAGCTGCGAGGCGCGGAATTCGTAGCCGGGATGGCACTTCTCGAGCAGCCCACCTTCACCGAAAATGTCTTCGAGCGAGACTTCAGCGGGGGGCTTCGCCGCCAGCGGGGCCTTTGCAGTTGTGTCCGGTGCCGTTTTGCGCGCCATGGGAAGATTCCGACAGGCGAGCAACGATAGCACAGGCCGAGGGCGCGCCCAGCGGGCCGTCCTGCGGGGCGCTCTCGTGGCGCTCGGGAGAATCGAGGCGGCTTGCGGAGTTAAAACCACGCCCTGGCGCCCATGGTTGTGGCATAAAGCAGGAGCAGGGCGAGAAGCGGATGACCTACAAAATTCTCGAACATACGGCGGATGTGCGGCTGCTGGTGGAGGCGCGGACGCTCGAGGAGTTGTTTCGTGAGGCGCTCGGGGGAATGATGGAGGTGTTGAAGCCGGAGAAGAAGGAAGGGGGCCCGGAGACGATGCGAAGGATCGAGATCGAAGCCGCTTCGCGCACGGCATTGCTCGTGGATTTTTTGAACGAGGCGTTGTGGCTGGCGCACACACACCGCGAGGCGCTCGCGGAGGTCGCGTTTGAAGCCATTTCGGAAACGCGCCTCCGGGCCACCCTTCGCGGCTTTGCCGCCGCGGCCTTCGGCGAGGACATCAAAGCGGTGACCTACCACGAGGCGGAGATCCGCACGAACGAAGCGGGAAATCTGGAAACCAAGCTGGTGTTTGATATTTAGGCGGCAGAGCGATGTTTGCGAAGACGAACCTGGTGAAAGTCGAGGACTGGCTCTGGGAAATTCCCAAGAGCCATCGCGCGGACATGCGCGTGCCGGCGCGCGTCTATGCCTCCTCGCACATGCTGGACCAGATTACGACGGACCGCTCGCTCGAGCAGCTCGTGAACGTGGCCACGCTGCCGGGGATTTGCGGCCACGCGCTCTCCATGCCCGACATCCACGAAGGCTATGGTTTCCCGGTGGGCGGGGTGGCGGCGTTTGACGCCGAAGATGGCGTGATTTCTCCCGGCGGGATCGGCTACGACATCAATTGCGGAGTGCGGCTGCTGGCGGCGGAAGTGCCGCTCGCGGCCATCGAGCCTCACCTTGCAGAGCTGGGCAGGACGCTCTACCGCGAGGTGCCCTCGGGCGTGGGCCAGGGCGGGCGGCTGACGATGAAGGGCGACGACCTGGACGCGGTGCTCGAGGGCGGCGCGCGGCGGATGCTGGAACTGGGCTACGGCGACGAGGGCGATCTGCAACAGATCGAGTCGAAGGGAACGCTCGAGCAGGCCGCGGCCGAACTCGTCTCGCAGCACGCCAAGGATCGCGGCCGAGACCAGCTCGGAACCATGGGCGCGGGAAACCATTTCGTCGAGGTCGGCGTGGTCGAAACGATTTACGACCAGGCCGAGGCCGCGCGCCTCGGGCTGTTTGCGGATCAGGTGACCGTGCTGATTCACACCGGCTCGCGCGGCCTGGGACATCAGGTGGCCACGGACTTTATCCGCGAGATGGGGCGCGCCATGCCGCGCTACGGAATCTCGCTGCCGGATCCGCAATTGGCGTGCACTCCGTTCAATTCGCCGGAAGGACAGAAGTATTTTCAGGCCATGTCTGCGGGAGCGAATTTTGCGTGGGCCAACCGGCAGCTCATCACCTGGGAAGTTCGCAAAGCGTGGCAGCAGGTGCTGGGCGCGGCGGGCGGCCCGCTCCGGCTGGTGTACGACGTGGCACACAACATCGCGAAAATTGAGGAGTATCGCGCGGGCCCGGTGTCGAAGCGCATGGTGATTCACCGCAAAGGCGCCACGCGGTCCTTTCCCGGCCAGCCCGTGCTGGTGCCGGGGAGCATGGGGACGCGATCGTTCCTGCTGGTGGGACAGGAAAAGGCCATGCAGGAAAGTTTCGGCTCGAGCTGCCACGGAGCGGGGCGGCGGATGTCGCGCACGCGCGCGAAAAAGGAAGTACAGGGCGCGGAGTTGAAGCAGCGGCTCGCCGCGCAGGGAATCCTGGTGAATGTGGGCAAACTTTCCGCGCTGGCCGAGGAGGCGCCGGAGGCTTACAAGGACGTGAATGAAGTGGTGGACGTGATCCACGCCGCGGGCATCGCGAAGAAGGTCGCCCACTTCCGTCCCGTCGCAGTAATCAAAGGATAGTCAACAAAGGGCAGCCCGAAGGTCTCTGCGTTGGAGAGGCTCTGTCTTCGAGAAGACTCCCGCCTTTTCTCTTTGCGCTCAAGACCGCGGCGATGGCTACCCGGTGCGGCGTGCGTTGACAGGGTAGGCTATACGGACGGGAAAACTGCTACACCCAGCCTGGTTGCCATTACCAGAGTCCATAGCTTTAATGCTCAAAAAAAACTGCAATTGTTTTGGCGCTTCTATTATTGGTTGGGAGCAGTCGCAAACTAATTTAATATGAGCCACGGGAGGCATCAGCTGGCTCGGATGGAGAAACTTATCGAGAATCCCATGGTGTGTGATTCACCTCTTTGGAACAATAGGCTGCCTGCATGGTTGAGAGAACGGCTCAAGAAAATCGGTTCAACTGGCGGCTTCCGTTCTATGCCGCAGCAGGCGCGTTAATCATCTTTCTCCCACTCTTGATCTCCAGTGCAGACCTGGGAGTAATCCTCTATCTTTTTGTCGCTGCCCCCATCGTTAGCTTAGTCCTGCTCTTTCTTGCTATTCGCAAGAGAGGACGCCAACGTCTGTCAGTCCTGTCGATGCTAGTCGTCTATTGGGCTGTCTCAGCGGCCCTAGTCGGCGATTATTCCGCAGTCCGCGACGCCGCCAGATGGTTTCTTTGGTCGAAAAGTTACAAGGCTGAGGTCCTCACACAACCGGGCTCCAGAAGTGGAGATCTAAAGCATGTTGAATGGGATGCTTGGGGGTTTCCTGGAGCTGGTGACACAGTTGTCTACCTTGTTTTCGATCCGAACGACTCGCTTGCAGCAGAGGTGAAGAGCCATCGCCCCGGTAAGTTCAGCGGCATACCCTGCGAGGCTTCCCGGATTCGTCGTCTGGAGAGCCATTGGTACTCCGTTAGGTTCTACACTGATTCGAGTTGGGACCATTGTAACTAGAACGGTATGAATGCGAACTGTGGCGATGCCGCCTGATCATAAATCGACCGATCGCAAGTGAAATTAAGGTGGCCGACAAGCTGAGGTGTCAGGCGGTCGTCGTTCATGGATAACCTACCCCGAGCGCGCGTTGACACATCTCGGCGCGCTTCCTAACATGGCTCGCGGAAGTTGGCCACGCCGCGTGGTGGAAAAGCGCACGTGGACTGCGCTTAGAGCGGCGCACACCGAGTGCGCGCAAAGAATGATCGGACAAACCATCGGCAACTACCGCGTGCTCGCCCGTCTGGGTGGAGGCGGCATGGGCGTGGTGTATTCGGCGGAGGACACACGGCTGGGCCGCCAGGTCGCCCTCAAATTCCTCTCCGAGGAAATGGCCCGCCGCGGCGGGCAGGCGCTGGAACGCTTCGAGCGCGAGGCGCGCGCAGCTTCCGCGCTCAACCATCCGAACATCGCCACCGTGTACGACGTGGGCACGCACGAGGGACGGCCCTATCTGGTGATGGAGCTGGTCGATGGGCAGCCGCTCGACCAGAAGCTCCGCGAACGGCGCCTCGATGCCGCGACGCTGGTCGATTGGGCCATCCAGATTGCGGACGCGCTCGACGCCGCGCACGCAAAAGGAATCGTCCATCGCGACGTGAAGCCCGCCAATCTGCTGGTGAACGCGCGCGGACAGGTGAAGGTGCTCGACTTCGGCCTGGCGAAAGTGACGGAGCGGACTGCGGACGATGGGGCGGGCGGTGGAATGCTCTCCGCGGGGCCAACGGTGGACGAGCTGCTCACCAGCCCGGGAGTCGCCGTGGGCACGGTGGCCTACATGTCGCCGGAGCAGGCGCGCGGCGAGGAGCTGGACGCGCGGTCGGACATCTTCAGCCTGGGCTGCGTGATTTACGAGATGGCAGCGGGCCGTCGGCCGTTTGAAGGGAAAACACCGGCGGTGGTGTTCCACGCGATTCTGGAGCGCGATCCCGCCCCGCTGCGCGGCGCGAACCCCGGCGTGCCGCCGAAACTCGAGGAGATTGTCGCCAAGGCGCTCGAAAAAGACCGCGAGATGCGCTACCAGACCGCCGGAGAACTTCGCGCCGACCTGAAGCGTCTCAAGCGAGATGTGGAATCAGGCCGCAGCGCGGCGTCAGGCATTGCCTCGACCACGACGGCAGGCACACCGGCAGCCGCCTCCCCCGCCCCCTCTTCCGCGTCCACGCCGGCGCTGCTTCCGGCGGAAGCTGGGCCGAGCATCTGGAAGCGAATGCTGACGCCGGGAGGAATCGGGCGCGTGGTGGCGCTGGCGCTCGCGGCAGTGCTCGGCTACCGCCTGCTGCTCTCCCGGCCCGCTTCGAAGCCTGCTCCTGGCGCCGAACCTGCCGCCCCGTTTTCTTCTCTGCAGGCGACACGGCTTACTGCCACTGCTGATGTTTATTGGGCGGCCATCTCCCGCGACGGAAAGTACTTGGCTTACGCCACTGACAATGGAGGTGGGCAGTTCGGCCTCTCCGTCAGGCAAATCTCGACAAGAAGCACCGTCGAGCTTCTAACGCATCAGAATGCGTCCTTGGGCTCCCTGGCGTTCTCCCCGGACGGATCCTTCGTCTATTACTCTGCGCAGGTCTCGCAGAAGGGCGGAAGCTACTACCAGATTCCTTCCCTGGGCGGATCCCCGCGGCTGATTGTTTCCGGCGTTCAGTCTAACGTCGCGCTTTCCTTCGACGGGAACAAAATCGCCTACATCGGCATCCTGCCGGCAGAAGAAAAGACTGCGCTGGCTGTGGCCGGTGTCGGGGAGAAGCCGGAACCTGCGCGTGCACTGCTGCGAAACGTGGACGCGCGCACGATCGACGATCTGGCCTGGTCTCCCGATGGGCAGACGCTCGCCCTGTTGGAATCCCATCCCGACCCTTCCGGTTTGAATTCGACCCTCTTCACCGTCAGCGCTGCAGGTGGCGAACTCCAGCCGCTTTCCACCAAGCGCTGGAGACACACTGTGGGAGGTCTGGCCTGGCTTCCGGACGGCGGCGGATTGCTATTCAACGCCCAGGAGCACACGGGGGCATTGGCACAGGTTTGGTATATGTCTTTCCCGGGAAGTACGGCTCGTCAACTGACCAGTGACGTAATCCGGCACATCGATAGCCTTAGCGTCACGGGAGACGGAAGAGCGTTTGTCGGGATTGAGTCCGAATATGTCTCCAATATCTGGCTGGCCCCGAAAGGAGAGGCAAAGTCCGCCCGACAGATCACCAGCGGGCGCGAGGACGGATGGGCTATCACCTGGACGGTGGATGGAAAACTCGTGTATCTCTCGATTCTGACAGGCTACTTTCAGCTCTGGCTCACTGACGCGCAAGGCACTGCGCCACGCCAGCTGACCAGGGAGCCGGCATTTCACGCGTGGCCGACTGTCTGCCGTGGAACGAATCGCGTATTCTACAGCTCGGATTCCTCCGGCCCCATGCAACTCTGGAGTGTGGGCCTCGAGGATGGCCAGGTCCGCCAGGAAACCAACGGAGATCAACAATTCTTCGCCGCCGACTGTGCTCCCGACGGCTCCTGGTTTGCCGGCCTGACTGCGCCGAAGGAGACGGCCGTATTCCTCGGCACTTCAGGGAAACTGACTCGCTTGGATCGGCAGAGCGGGCGGATGCGCGCCCTGTTTGAAGAGGACGCGGAAGCGCCGGTGATTTCACCCGATGGGAAGCACGTCGCTTTCCTGTACAGCCCCGCAACCGCGCCGGGGGCGAAACGGATCGGCATTGTTCCCGCCACGGGCGGCCCGCTGGAGAGATCCTTCGAACTGCCGCTCCCTGCAGAGTCCGACCTCCACTGGACACCCGATGGCCATTCGGTGGTGTATGCAGTTTGGCGCTCGAACGCTGCAAACCTCTGGGTCCAGCCCCTTGATGGCGGAAAACCGAAGCAGCTCACGCATTTTGCCGAAGGACGCATTTTCAACTTCGAGTGGTCGCGCGACGGAAAAGTGCTGGCGCTCGCGCGGGGCTCCCTTTCTGTTGACGCCGTCCTCTTCACCAGCACCCGCTAGCCGCAGGCAGCCCGAAGGCCTTTGAGTGCGAGAGGACCCGCTTTCCGGGGCCTCTCGCCTTTGTAGCGCGGCTCTTCACGTTTCGTCCGTGGCGATTTCCGGCGGATGCGGTATAAATCGCCGTGGAGGATCCATCCGCCATGCTCGACCGCCGCACATTCCTTGCCGCCTGCTCCACTGCGGGACTCGCCTCGCCGTTGTTTCCCGGCGTGCTGTGGAGCATGGCGGCCGACAAACCGAAAATCACCGCGGAGCTGATTGACGCTGCCGCCCGCGTCGCGGACGTGCCGATTGCCGAAGACCAGAAGCAGATGCTGCTCGACGGGTTGAACGAGCAGATAGCGCACTACGCATCCATCGAAAAACTAGCCATTCCCAACTCAGTCGCGCCCGCGCTCCTGTTTGATCCGGTGCTGCCGGGCAGGAAGCTGCCCGCCGAACGGCTGCCGATGCGCATATCCGCCGTGCCTGCCGTTCATGCTTCGGGAACGCCGAAAAATCTGGAGGAGTTGGCGTTCGCCACCGCGCGGGAACTGGCGGAATGGGTGCGCACCCGTCGGGTATCTTCTACGGCGCTCACGGAAATGTATCTCGAGCGGCTGCGGCGCTACGACCCGAAGCTGCATTTCGTGATCACTTACACGGAGGAGCGAGCCCGGGCGCAGGCGCGTGAAGCCGACCGCGAGATCGCCGCCGGAAAATATCGCGGGCCGCTCCACGGGCTGCCCTGGGGCGCGAAAGATTTGCTCGCCGTGAAAGGCTATCCGACCACGTGGGGCGCGGGCGGCTTCGAAATGCAAACGTTTGACGAAGATGCGGAGGTGGTGAAGCGCCTGGACCGCGCCGGCGCCGTGCTCGTGGCCAAAACCACCCTCGGCGCGCTCGCTCAGGGCGACAAATGGTTCGGCGGGCGCACGCGCAATCCGTGGAACCCCGCGCAGGGGTCGAGCGGCTCGTCGGCGGGCTCCGCATCCGCTACGGCCGCCGGCTGCGTGGCGTTCAGCATCGGCTCGGAGACGCTGGGCTCGATCTCCTCTCCATCGACGCGCTGTGGCTGCACGGGATTGCGGCCGACCTTCGGGCGCGTGGCGCGCACGGGCGCGATGGCGCTCTCCTGGAGCATGGATAAACTCGGGCCCATTTGCCGCGCGGTGGAGGATTGCGCCCTGGTATTCGATGCCATCCACGGGCCGGACGGGCGCGACCGCACCGTTCGCGAAGCCGCGTTCCACTGGGATGCACAGCTCGACTGGCGCGCGCTACGCGTGGGCTATCTGAAAAAAGCGTTTGAGGCGCCGCCACCGGCGGAAGCCGCCACCGGGGAGCCTGCCAAGACGCCCGCAGAACAGAAGAAGCGCGAAGAAGATCGCGCGCGGCGTGCCCTGGCCCAGGCGCGCAGGGAATACGACCGGAAATACGAGCGCGCCGCGCTCGACAAACTCGCCGCGATGGGTGTCCATCTGGTTCCCATCGAGCTCCCGGAATTTCCCTATGATGCGATGGTTCCGCTGCTCGTGGCCGAAGCCGCGGCCGCCTTTGACGAACTGACCCGCTCCGGCCGCGACAAACTGCTCACCGAACAGGGGCCCGACGACTGGCCGAACCAGTTCCGCGTGGCGCGCTTTTATCCTGCGGTTGAATACATCCAGGCGAATCGCGCGCGCATGCTGGCCATCGAGGCCATGGACAAAGTGTTCCGCGACGTGGATGTGATCGCGGCGCCGTCAGGCAGCACACAGCTCGTGGCCACGAATATGACCGGCTATCCCGCGCTCATCCTGCCCAACGGATTGCGCGGCGAGGACGCGCCGAAGCCGCGTTCCGAAGACCCGGAGCGCAACGTGGGCGGCCCGGGAACGCCGCTGAGCCTCACGTTTCTGGGCGATCTCTACGGCGAAGCGAAATTGCTGGCCTTCGCGCGCGCCTACCAGGAGGCCACGGGATTCCACCGGATTCATCCGAAACTCGATCAGAAGAGTGGTGGGGAGGGCGGGGCTACAGCGGGCGTTCGGTGAGCTTCTTCTTTTTCTTATCCTGTTCCTTCTGTTCCTTTTCGTACTCGGCGAGTTCCTCTTCCGTGTAGTAGTACTCGTCGCGCGAAGCGAACATGGAGTTGGCTGCCGTGCCGGTTTTCCCTTTCTTGCCTTTGGCCGAGCTTTCGCGCTTTTCAAAAGCGAATCCGCGTTCCCGCGCCGTCTTGGTGACGAATTGGGCCTGGAGCAGGAGGTCGTTCACTTTTTCCATGAAGTCGTTGAACTGATAGGGCTTCATGGCGTAGGGAAGCCGCGCCTTTTCCAGCACCGGTATGGCCTCGGTTGCGTCTCCAAGCGGCACGACAAACAGCACGCGCACCCGCGATTTTCCCTCTTCCACCGGGGGCGCCTGCGCCAGCTCCTTCAATATCTGGAACAAGGGTGTTGAAAAATTGGCGAGCGAGAGATTGGCCACCACTAGCGCCCAGGAACCGTGCGCCAATTCCTGCATCCCGGCGTCGGCGTCGTCGAGTATTTTCACTTTCCAGCCCTCGCCATCCATCATCATCTGAATCGCGTTCTGCGATTCGGAGTCATCTTCCAGCACGAGGATGTTGATTTCTTTGGCCACGGCCGAGCCCGCTTGGGGCGGCCACAGTATACGCCAGTGGCGCGGTTGCGCAGCCACTCTTGCCAGGGTGGCCTGCAGCGCTCCCGCAGGCCGCTCGTAGGGAAACAAAAAGCGAAAGAATCTTCTTGACATGGCGAACGAAAAGCGAATACTATCCTGCCATCGCGAGGCGGGCTTTGGCCACTTCACCCACTCTTCGCTCCGGGCCCACGGCGTTTCCTTCCCAATTTGCCGGGAGGCAGCGCCGCCGGACGAAGCTGGTAACCCCCTCACTTTTCCCTGACCCCAGGGACGGCCAGCCCGCAACGGAAGGCGTCCCCACGCCCCCTCGGGGCCTGTGCCCGAGCGGGGACGCCACGACCCCGGTCAGCGGGATCGCCCGCCTCGCAGCCTCCTCTCCTCTGGTGGACGAGAAACGCCAGACGGAGTATTACCTGCTGCCGGTGAAATCGCTGCTCAACCGCTGCACCTCCGACCGCGTCCCCTTTCCCTGGACGGTGAACCCCTATCGAGGCTGCGAATTCGGCTGCCGCTACTGCTACGCGCGTTACACGCACGAATATATGGAGCTGGAACCGGAAGATTTCGAGCGGAAGATTTATGTGAAGGGTGCTGCCGGAATGCTCGCAGAGCGCGAGTTGGCCGCGCCGTCGATGCGCGGGCAGCATATCGCTATCGGCACGGCCACCGACCCCTACCAGCCTGCGGAGGAGCAGTTCGGCACGACGCGCGCCGTGCTCGAAGCTATGGCGAAGCGAGATGGCTTGAGCGTCTCGATCATCACAAAATCCAATCGCGTGGTTCACGACGCGGATCTGATTCGGCGTATCGGCGAAAAATCGGAAATTTCCGTGAATCTTTCCGTCACCACATTGAACCAGCGTCTGGCGCGGCGGCTGGAGCCGCGGGCGCCGCGTCCCGACCTGCGCCTCGCGGCCGTGACGAAATTGCGCGAAGCGGGAATCGCCGCGGGCGTGTTCGTGATGCCCGTTCTGCCGGGCATCACGGACCGGGAGACGGACCTGGACGCTCTGGCGCGCGCGGCGCGCGACGCGGGCGCGCAATGGCTGGCGGCCAGCGTGCTCTTCCTGATGCCGGCGTCGCTGAAGGTCTTTCTGCCCTTCCTCGAGAAGGAATTTCCCCGGCTGGCCCGCCGCTATCGCGAATGGTACTCGCGCAAGGCCTACGCCCCGGAGGAATACCGGAAGAAGATCTCCGCGCAGTTTGCCGCTCTGCGCGCGAAGTACGGACTGGCTAGCCGCCCTCAGGTTCAATCGGAGGCCGGGGCGAACCGGCCGCAACTCGACCTCAACTGGGAAGCCACGGCGGTGAGCTCGGCGGCCTGACCGGCGCCTAGGGAACGATGATGCGCGGCGCTTCGCGTTCCGCCGCGGCGGCCTGAGGAAACTGCGCGCGGAGAAAATCGAGGAAGGCGCGGCAGCGCGGCCGGCCATTGGACCGCACGCGAAGCACGCGCGCCAGGAACACGGTGATATAGAGCACGTCGCTTTCTTTCGCCACGGGAAGCGCGGCGCGCGCGAGTTGGTCCTTCTTCAATTGTTCGACCGCCTCGCGGAGCCTTCCATAGAGTTCGCGCGCCGGACCGCCTTCCGGAGGCTTTTCGTAATACAGGCCGGATGTGAGCGTGCGATAAGTCTCGGCCAGGGCTTGCAGCGCCACGGCCACGTCCGGATCGGCGAGCCGCGGCGCCTCCACTGCGAACCCGAGGATTGTCGTGCCCATCGCGGCGAGCAACGGCCGGTTCAAATCGAGCACACCCGTGGGCAGCTCCACGCCGGTGAAGGGCATTTCCGCGGGAGGCACCTGCACCCGATGCTGCTCCTCTTGCTCGCGGGCGCGAAGCAGGTAGATGCAGTCGTGCGGGCAGTCGAGCGTCGCTTCGCGCTCGGTGCCGCAGCAGATGGTGCAAATGGTTTCGCCGCGCGCGGGACAATACCGCGCAGGTTTGCGCCGCTGGCAGATGGGACAGCTCATTTTGCCGAGTCAGACCGTGTGCGCCGCCCCTGTTCGCCGCCCGGCGCAGGCGGTTGCGCCACGCTCAGGGAGTATGCTTCGGCGTGGCCTTGGTGAGCAGCGAGAGCAGGAGTTGGGAGCCCTCGGTGGGCTTCGCCTTCCCGCGTCTCACGATGTCCATGGCCGTGTACTCGTGGCCATAGAGCGCTTTATTGGCGTCCAGATCCTCTTCCAGGTTGGCGCCTTCGAGCGAAATGCCGGCGAACACGCCGCGCGCCCGCGAATAGGCCAACACTTCCGCCTGCATCATTCCGTTGGTTTGCGCGTCGGCAGTGCGTCCGACGGGCCCCAGGGCCACGGAGGCGTCCGCGCCGAGCTTCACTTTGCCTTTCAGGATCGCTTTCACGCCGCCGTCGTTCATCACCAGCAGCACGTAATCGGTTTCCTGGCCCCCGATTTGAAAGCCGACGTTGCCGCCGATCAGCCGGAACATGGACGGAGCCGACCACGCGCCGGAAAAGTCGTCGCCGCCGCGGCAGGTGATGCTGCCGCGGCCGTAGCTGGCGCCGAAGATAAAGGCGCCTTTCTTGACGGCCGGGATCACCATCACGCACACCGATTTATTCAATATGTCGCCGGAGATCGTATCCGGCATGGCCAGAATTTCTTTCATCACCGTGCCGCAATCTTCGAGCCGCTCCTCCATTTTGGAGCGCTCGCTCGCGGCCAGAGGCAGCGCCGCGAGCCAGACCGACATCAGAGTTGCCAATGCTTTTTTCAACTGCTCCTCCCCCGGAGTTTTCCGGATTTTCGCAGTTCCTGGGCAGGCGTCTATATTCTCACACTCGGCGCCCAAACGCAGAGCCGCCTAGCCAGGGGCGCGATCCAGCCGCAGCGGAATTCCCCGCGGCCACCCGGCCTGCCCTATAATTCCAGGCTCACTGGAAATCTGGCCCATGGGGTCTAAGCGCGCGCGCATCATCACCGTTTTTGGCAGCTCGCGGCCCGCGGAGGGCGACGCGGCGTACGCGGAAGCTCACGCTTTGGGACGGGCGCTCGCCGGCGCAGGCTTCGCCGTCTGCTCCGGGGGCTACGGCGGCGTGATGGAAGCGGTCAGCCGGGGCGCGAAAGATGCCGGCGGGCGCACGCTGGGAATCACCGCTTCGTCTTTCCGTTCGCGGGCGAACCGCTGGGTGGACGAAGAGGTGCGCGTGGGGACCTGGGAGGAGCGTCTGTTCGAGCTCGTGCGGCGCGGCGAAGGTTACGTGGCCTGCCGCGGCGGCACCGGCACACTCGTGGAGCTGGCGGTGGTGTGGGAAATGTTGAACAAACGCGTCATGCCGCGGAAACCGTTCGCCATCCTGGGCGGCTTTTGGGAACCCGTCATCGAGCACGTCCGCGACGCGGAGGGTCTTGAGGAGTCAAGCCGCAACGGCGCAGACGGCGGGCTCATCCGCGCCTGCGCGGAACCGCGCGACGCGGCAAGTTTCCTGGCCGAACAACTTTTTCGAATCTCCTGAGCTGTATTGGGCAACGGCTGCGGGTAGCCCCGTTCCAACTGCCATCGGTTGCGCCTGAGGCTCGTGCGTGACATCTTGAACCGGGGATATTGGCGTGTCGCGTCCGGCCGAAGAAACACTCGAATTCGCGAGCCTGCGGGAACTCCTGCTGGGATTCACCACGTGCGCCCCGGGACGCCGGGCCATCGAAGCGCTCGCGTTCAGCGGCGATCGCGTTGCGCTGGAGGGCGCGTTCGCCTCGATCGCGGAAGCGTCCGCCTGGCTCCGCGCCGGGCGCGAGCTGGGCTTCGGCGCGCTGGCAGATCCCCAGCCGTGGCTCGCGCGCCTGGCCGTGCGCGTGAATGTGCTGGCGCCCGCGGAGCTGCTCGATTCCGCATCGCTGGCCGACGCCGCGGGCGACCTGAAATCCACGCTGAGGCACGAGAGCGAGAAGTTCCCGCGTCTCGCGGGACGGGCCGCCACGCTGGCCGATCTCGGCTGGCTCGCCGCGGCCGTGCGCCAGGCAATTCTTCCCAACGGCGAAGTGAGCGACGACGCGTCGCCCGAGTTGCGGCGCATTCGCGCGGCGATCGTCAAATTGCGGGAGAAAATTCAGGAACAGCTACGCCGCATCCTCCGCGCGCGCGTCCCGCAAGGCGGGACCGGCGAGGATTACGTCACGCTGCGCAACGACCGCTACGTGATTCCCGTGCGCTCGGCCGACCGCCGCAGCGTTCCCGGGGTGATGCATGGCGCGAGCAGCACCGGCCAGACCGCGTTCATCGAGCCGCTGGAAACGCTCGAAGCCAATAACCAGCTCGTGCAGCTTGCCGAGGACGAAGCCGCGGAGATCGCGCGAATCCTCGCGGAGCTGACGGAACGGCTCCGTGCCGCCCTGCCGCAGCTCGAGTCCGCCGCCGCCACGCTCGCTCACTTCGATTCGCTGTTCGCGCGCGCCCGCTTCTCGCGCGAGTTCGCCTGCACGCTCCCGGTTTTTTCCGGCCAGGCGCGCCTGGTGCTCGAAGCCGCGCGGCATCCCGTGCTGGAAGCGCGCCTCCGGCGCTCGGGAGAGGGCCGCTCGATTGTGCCCATGTCCCTCGAGCTGGGCGGGGCGGCCACCGTGCTGGTGATCAGCGGGCCCAATACCGGCGGGAAAACCGTGGCCCTGAAGACGGTAGGGCTCGCCGCTCTCTCCGCGCAGTGCGGCATCCCGGTCGCCGCCGAACGCGCCGAACTGCCCGTTGTCGACCGCGTGCTCGCCGACATCGGCGACGAGCAGTCCATCGCCGCCGATCTATCCACATTCTCCGCGCATATGCTGAACCTGCGGGCGATGCTCGAAGCCGCCACACCGCAGTCGCTCGTGCTCGCCGACGAAATGGGCACGGGGACGGCGCCGGAAGAAGGCTCGGCGCTGGCCATCGCGCTCCTGGAGGAATTTCGCGCCCGTCGCTGCCTGACGCTCGCGACCACGCATCACGACCGGCTGAAGGCATACGCATCCACAACACCGGGAGTCGCAAATGCCGCCGTGGAGTTCGATGGAAAAAATCTGCGGCCCACCTACCGGCTGCTGTTGGGCGTCCCCGGCGTATCGAGCGGGATCGCCATCGCTCGGCGGCTGGGGCTGCCTTCCTCGGCGCTGGAACGCGCCGAACGAGAAATGAGTCCGGAGGCCCGCGAGGCGGGCGCCCTCATCGCCTATCTGCATCGCAGCCGCGATGAACTCGACGAAATCCGGCGCGCGGCGGCGGCGCAACGCGAAAGCTTGGAATCCGAACGTAAAGCCCTGCGCACGGAATGGACGGAGCGGCAGCGGCGGCGCATCGCCGAACTCGAAGGCACGCTGGGACAGACCGTAAAGCGCTACGAAGCCAACATGGGTCGCGTGCTCGAAGCCATCCAGGACCGCGAGCTGCGCGCACAGGCGGAAAAGGCCGCGCGACGGCAGAGCGTGAAGGCACGCAGCGAGGCGCGCGAAGAAGCGGACAGCACGGTCGTCGCGCATCTGGCCGAATCGCAGCAGGATTTGGGAGCTGTCGCGGTTCATGAGCAGCCGGTTGCGGCGGATTTGCTGGTGCCGGGAGCGAGGGTGCGCGTCCGTGGATTGCCGCAGCCGGTGATTTTGCGCCAGCTCGATGACCGCTCCGCGCAAGTGGAAGCCGGCCCGCTGCGCATGAAGGTGAAGCGCGACGATATTCTCTCCGTCGTTGACGACGCTGCTGCGAGCACGAAGTCTGCGAAGAGCGGCGCAGCGGCGCGTCCGGGAATCCGCGTTCACACCCAGGCGGCGCCCGCGGACGCGGCGGAAGAAATCAACGTCATTGGCTGCACCGTCGAAGAGGCCAGCGCGCGAGTGGACAAATTCCTGGACGAAGCCGCCCTCGCAGGGAAACCTCGCGTGCGTATCATCCATGGCCACGGCACGGGTGCCCTGCGCCGCGGCCTCGCGGAATTTCTCTCGACGCATGCGCTCGTCGAGAAAATCCACGACGAAGAGCCCGAGCGCGGCGGCAGCGCCGTCACCGTCGCCGAGTTGAAATGAGAATGGCAAACACGAAAAACGAAAATCGAAAAACGAAAATCGGTCAGGACTCGAACTCCGCGCCCTCGCCCATTCGTGACTTCACGGATTTGGTCGCCTGGAAACTCAGCCGCGAGCTGCGGCGAACGCTCTACGAGGCTACGCGGCGATTTCCTGCGGATGAAAAGCATGTTCTGACTTCCCAACTGCGGCGCGCTGCGATTTCCGTGACGGCCAACATTGCCGAAGGGTACGGCCGATTCTCCTATCAGGAGAATATGCAGTTCTGCCGCCACGCGCGCGCTTCCGCCTACGAACTGCGGGACCATCTCACCACCGCCCTGGACGCGGGGCACCTTCAGCCAGAAGAATGGCGAAAGACCGAGGAGCTGGCAAAGCGCGTGATCCTGATCCTAAACGGGTATATTCGCTCCACGCGAGCGCGTCAGCGACAGTCGAAGGAGGGCTGATGCTGGGTTCTGCCGTTTTTCGTTTTTCGATTTTCGATTTTCGTTCTCATGACTGAAACCGGCTCATTTGCGGATCGCGTCAAGCAGCAGGCGGACATCGTCCGCGTCATCGGCGAGTATGTACGCCTGAAGAAGGCGGGGCAGAATTTCGTGGGACTGTGCCCGTTCCACAACGAAAAAACGCCGTCGTTCAACGTCCATCCGGTGCGGCAGATTTACCACTGCTTCGGATGCGGCGTGGGCGGAGACGTCTTCAAATTCGTGATGGAGATGGAGAAGGTCGAGTTCCTCGACGCCGTGCGCGTCGTGGCGGAAAAATGCGGCATCCCTGTGCCGCAGCGGAAGCCGCGAACGCCGGAAGAGCGTCGCGAGCAGAGCCAGCGTAAAGTGCTGCTCGAGCTGCACCGCGACGCTGCCGAGTTCTTCCAGCGCCAACTCAAAGCGAGCGCCGAGGGCGGGGTCGCCGCAGCGTATCTCGAAGACCGCGGCCTGGACCGGCCCACGATCGAACACTTTGGAATCGGATATGCCCCGTCGGGCGGCGACGCCCTGCTCCGCCACGTGCGCGGAAAATATGCGGAGAAACTGGTGGAGGCCTCGGGCCTCGTCCTGCGCGATGCCTCCGGCCGTCTCTACGACCGCTTCCGCCGGCGCATCATTTTCCCGATCTCGAACGAGGCAGGACGCGTGGTGGCTTTCGGCGGGCGCGCGCTGGGAGACGAGCCGCCGAAATATCTGAACTCGCCGGAGACGACCATTTATTCGAAAAGCGGCGTGCTCTACCACTTTGACCGCGCCAAGGAGACGATCCGGCAGCGCGGCTTTGCCGTCATGGTGGAAGGCTACATGGACGCCATCGCCGTGGCCCGCGCGGGAGTCACCAACGTCGTTGCGAGCTGCGGCACCAGCCTCACCGAGCTGCAGCTTCGCCTGCTCGGCCGCTTCACGCGCCGCGTGGTGATGAACTACGACCCGGATACAGCAGGCCAGGCGGCCACGGAGCGTTCGCTCACGCTCCTCCTCGAGCAGGGATTCGACGCCCGCGTGCTGCGGCTTCCCGGAGGCGCCGACCCGGACAAGTTCATCCGCGATCGAGGCGCTGAGGCCTATCAGAAACTGCTGGGCGAGGCGCCCGCCTTCCTCGATCACCTGATTGAACGCGCACCCGCCGCCGCGGGAATGGATGGGAACACGGCGGAAGGAAAGCTGCGCGCCGTGAATTTCCTGCTGCCCTACCTGCAGAAGCTGCCCGACCGGCTGCTGCGGTCCGAGTGGGCATCGCGTGTGGCTGAACGCTTGAAAATTGACGAGCCGGTCCTGCGCGAGACTCTTCGCAAGGCCGCAGCCGAGCGACGCAGCGAGGTCAAAGTGCGCGCGGAGCTCGCCCCTCCGGCAGCCAAACGCGCCGAGCGCCGTCTGATCCAATTGCTTGCCGAGGGCGAAGGCTTTCGGCAACGGCTGGCCGCGGAACTTCGCGAGGCCGAGGTGCATCGCGGCCTTTCGACAGAGAAGCTTTTCGAAGCGATGATCCAGGCCTGCCTTTCGGGCGAACGGCCGGATCCGGTGTCGCTGGGCGAAGCGCTCGAGGCTCCGGAACGCCGCCTGCTCTACGACGTGCTCTTCGAGGCCGCCGCCGAGCCTACGTGGGACGAGGCTTGGAGCTGCCTCACCGCGCTTCGGCGTGTGCGCCTTGAAAGCGAACTGGCCGATTTGCAGCGGCGCATCGAAGCTGGGCCGGCGCCCGAGGAGCTGCGCGACCTGATGTCGCGGAAGATGGAATTGCGCCGTGCTCTGGCTTCCGAGGTGGGGCACTGAGATTGCCCGTCAGGACGAATGACGCCCGCGAAATCCACAGATTGCGAGATTCCCACAGCCCTCCTGTGAAATTCAGGGGTTGACGCCGGGCTCAATCTCATTATATTTTTGTACAGCTTGACGGTGCAACGGTAGGGGTGTGCCGTACATCTAAGAAAAGGAACCAGATGGACGGTCCCGCTCCAGAGTCCCGACGCTTCGGGACGGAACGGGGAGGCGCAGAGTTTCCTCCGGGACTCGGGCGAAAGTTCCGGAGATTTCGAAGGCAGGGACGCGGGGCGCGGCGCGAAATCTCGCATTCAACCGGGATCATACGTTTCCAGCCGTATTTTCACGGCAGGCAGAATTCTCGTCCCTTGGCATGGGCTTCCCGCATCAGAAGCTTCCCGCACGGACGCTGCGCGTCTAAACAACTAGGAGCGGTCAGGATCGGAGAGTTTTGCGCGTATGGCGATTGAAGACAAATACGACCAGGTACGCCAGCTCATTGCCATGGGCAAGGAGCGCGGTTACCTGCTTTACGACGAAGTAAACGACATTCTTCCGGCCGAGGTGCACTCGTCGGAAGAAATCGACGAACTGCTCTCCACCTTCGAGCGGTACGGCATCGATGTGTACGAAGACCTGGCCACCGCAAAGACGGCGCGCGCCGGAATGGAAGGCGCGGAGCCGATCGAAACCGAAGGGGAGCCCGCCAAAGAGTTCGCCGGCGAAGAACCCGAGATCGATCTGACGCCCGGCGCGCTCGAAAAGACCAACGACCCGGTGCGCATGTACCTCCGCGAGATGGGCACCGTGCCGCTGCTGACTCGCGAAGGGGAAGTGGCCATCGCCCAGCGCATCGAGCGCGGCCAGATGACCGTTCTGAAAACCATTTCCCGCTCGCCCATCGTGCTCAAGGAAGTGCTGGCCATCGCAGACGACCTGCGCCAGGGCGCCCGCTCCATCAAGGAAATCGTCCAGTTCGACGACGAAGAGCTCACCGAAGACAAGATCGAAGCCAAGACCAGGCAGACGCTCAAAATCATCGACAAGATCGCGCGGCTCTACGAAATCGCGCTGCGCCAGGCGGTGCGGCTCGAAAAGCTGCCCAAATCGAAAAAGCGCTCCTACCTCCGGGCCAAGTGGGCGCTGGCGCGCACCCGCGTCGAGATGTCGCGGCTGGTTCGTTCCATCGACTACAACCCGTTCGAGAAAAAGCGGCTGATCGACCGGCTGCGCCTGACCGTCGAGCGGCTGCAGTTGCTCGAACGCGAAGCGGTAAAGCTCGAGCGCCGCGCCGAAGCCTCCAAGGGCGAGACCGCCGCCGATGCCCGCAAGGAGCTGCGCACGCGCCGCTCCGAGCTCCGCGACATCGCCAGCGACAGCGAGGTGGGTCTCACCGAGCTCAAGCGCACCCTCCAGATCATCCATCGCGGCGAGGCAGAAGCCGAACAGGCCAAAAAGGAGTTGATCGAGGCCAACCTCCGCCTCGTCGTCTCCATCGCCAAGAAGTACACGAACCGCGGGCTCCAGTTCCTCGACCTCATTCAGGAAGGCAACATCGGCCTGATGAAGGCCGTGGACAAATTCGAATGGCGGCGCGGCTACAAGTTTTCCACCTACGCGACTTGGTGGATCCGCCAGGCCATCACCCGCGCCATCGCCGACCAGGCGCGCACCATCCGCATCCCGGTGCACATGATCGAGACGATCAACAAACTCATCCGCACCAGCCGCCAGCTCGTGCAGGAGCTGGGACGCGAGCCCGCCTCGGAAGAAATCGCCAAGCGCATGGATATCCCCGTGGCCAAGGTGCGCAAGATTTTGAAAATTGCGCAGGAGCCCATTTCCCTCGAGACGCCCATCGGAGAGGAAGAAGATTCGCATCTGGGCGACTTCATTGAAGACAAGGCGGTGATTTCGCCCTCCGAGGCCGTGATCAGCCTGAACCTTAAGGAGCAGACGGGTTCCGTGCTCAAGACGCTCACGCCGCGCGAAGAGAAGGTCATCAAGATGCGTTTCGGGCTCGACGACGGTAGCGAGCACACGCTCGAAGAAGTCGGCCAGTCGTTCGCCGTCACCCGCGAGCGCATCCGGCAGATTGAAGCCAAGGCGCTTCGCAAGCTGCGCCATCCCTCGCGCTCGCGGAAGCTGCGGGCCTTCCTCGAAGGCCCCGCCCGTGAATGGTTCTGATCTGTTGGGCCGTCAGGACGCGCGGAGCAAAGCTTTTTTAAGTGGCTTGGTCAGCTCGAGGGGTAGGAAGTATTTCTCCGGATACAGGTAGTCCTCGCCGGATTCATCCACGATACGCAAAAAATGCAGGCTGGCCGCTCGTGAGTCAGGAATCGCCCGGTAGAGCTTGCGCAATTCCAGCGAGGCTTTGTAGCCCGTGTTGCGGATGCACACGAAGAATCGGCCCCCTCCCGCAGAGAGACGCCTGGAGCTAGTCGAGGAACCGTTTGATTTTGAGTTCTTTCCTGCCGATCCCATGCGCTTCATACCAGTGAATTTCCGCTCTTACTATCCTACCATTCTCCAGGCGTACTCTGGCTTCGCCCTTTAGTTTCCTCCACCGCCCTCTGCCGTAAATACGCTCCAGGCGCCGGTATGCGCGGATTGTTCCGGTCACTGCGATGGGTTCGACGTATGCGATGGTTCCGATGACTTCGAAGTCCACGGGAGACGTCCTATAGGTGGCATGATATACGCGCCGGAACCGTCAGGGTGCCCAATACAATCGCCTGAGCGTGCCGCGGCTGCTTCGAACTATTCCAGACGGCGGGCGATGCGAAGTAAGCGAAAAGAGACGGAAACCCCCCAGACCTCCGTGGCCGCGAGAAAAATTGCAGTCCCCAGGAAAACAAGACCCCATCCGTCCAGGTTCACGCTGGATATGTTGTCCGGCCCGATCAGCAGGAAATGGAAATACACATTGAACAGCGCTGAGCCGGCCATCGAGACCAGCATCCACCACGCTCCCGACCGCAACCTCCGCGCGAGCAACAGGCCGGCCGCCACCAGCGGCGCCGCAAAAATCACCACCGCAATGTAAGCGTGTTGCCACTCTGCCAGCGGGATTTCGTAATGAAGATGCGCGCTGCCGTGCAGAAGGTTCACCGCCAGGTGGAACACGATGATCCCGAGCGCGAGGCTCGCCTCGAGGGGCAGCGGTTCGCGGCGCTCGGCGGTTGCCATATCGATTGCCAATGCTTCGCCGGCGTCAGCTCCGGCTGGGGCGCGACATGGTTCCCAGTTCTCCGCGCTTCGCCAGCCGCGCGATGCGGTCCGCCGCGCGGAAGGCCAGCGCCTGGATGGTCATCGTCGGCTGGCCCCGGCCCGAAGTAACGAAGCTGCTGCCGTCGCACAGAAACAGGTTCGGCACGTCGTGGGCCCGGTGGTCGGAGTTGATCACCGACGTCTTGGGATCGTTGCCCATGCGACAGGTGCCCAGCAGATGGACGCCGAACTGCTGTTCGCTCACCGGCGGGCTCCATTTGCGCACCGCGGGAGACGCGTCCAGCAGCTCATTCGCTCTGTCGAGCAGAAACTGCACGGTTTTCAAATCGTCGGGGTGGTCCTTATACGTCACTCGCGTGGCGGGAAGGCCCCACGCATCCTTCGTGTCGGGATCGAGGCTGATGCTGTTTGTGCGCACGGGCATCGAAGTCCCGTGGCAGAAGATCATGGCTGTGCGCGTGAAATTATTCTGAACCTGCTTCTTGAACTCCGCCCCCCACGACGGTGCATCGGGCGGCAGGCCGTTCAGCGCAAATCCGATGGGCATCAGGTCGAAGCGCATATCCATGCCGCCGCCGCCGCAAAAGCCAAGTTTGGGATCGAGCTCGTAGAAGTCGTGGATCACGCGCGTGACCACCTGGCTTTTGTATTCGTTCAACGGATGCTCGTAAACAGCGTTGGCAAACGCGCCGGAGTTAAACATCAGGTGCCGGCCCACCATCCCGCTCGAGTTCGCTAAGCCCTGCGGAAACTGTGAGGACTGGGAGAGTAGCAGCAGGCGCGGCGTCTCCGCGCCGTTCGCGCACACCACCACGGCTTTCGCCTTCTGGAAATTGTCGCGCTTCTGTTTGTCGAAGTAGGCCACTCCGGTCACGCGGCCCGCCGCGTTCGTGCGAATCTCGTGCACGTAGCTCTCGGGACGGATTTCGCAGCGGCCGGTCCGTTCCGCTTCCGGAATCACGCTCGCCAGCGTGCTGGACTTCGCGCCCATCTCGCATCCGAAGAATTCGCAGTAGCCGCAGTGCACGCAACCCGCGCGGTTCCGATAGTTCTGCGAAAGAATCGCGATCGGCGCGGGGAAGGGATGCCAGCCGAGTTTGAGCGCGGCGCGCTCGAAAATTGCACCCGTCGATTTGATCGGCAGCGGCGGCAGCGGATAGGGCTTCGACCGCGGCGGATCGAACGGGCTCGCACCCGCCTGGCCGGAGACGCCGATGTCCCACTCGGCCTTCGCGTAATAAGGCTCGAGGTCGGCGTAGGTGATCGGCCAATCCACCAGATCTGCTCCGGCTACCGGCCCGCGCTTCGAGCGCTCGATGAAATCGATCTCGTGGAAGCGCCAGTAGTTCGCGGTGAAGTGCACCGTCCCGCCGCCCACCACGCGGCCGTACATCAGCGCGGGCTGCACCTTCGCTTTCGCGTCCTCGCTGGCGCGGAATGTGGTCGGCTGGAACGCCCAATTGTTGATCAGCGCATTTTGGTAGAGGGTTTTGTACTCGTTGTGCTGGAAGTCGCTCTCGCGAAGATAGGGCCCCTGCTCCAGAACTACGACGTGGAAGCCCGCCACGGCGAGTTCGCGGGCCATCACCCCGCCGGCCGCGCCCGATCCGATGATCGCGAAATCCACCTCTTCGCTGGTGCTGAATTTGCGCATGGCCTGGGGCGTTCCACGGCTCATGGCTTCTCTCCCTTGCGCGCCGCGGCCTTTTCCGCCAGGTATTCCGCGTCGTAGTAGCCGAACGGCGGTGTGTGCGTGGGCGCGTGGTCGAAGCCGATCGCTTTCCAACCCACCATGTTGCGGTTGCCGCCATCCTCCGGATTGCCCAGAAATCCGCAGACCGTCAGGAATCTCAGCGTCCCGAATTCCGGGCTGTTCTCGATGGCTTTCATGAGTCCAGTCTGCTGCTTCGCCGTGAGCAAAGCGAAATTCGCCGATGCCGGAAACATTTCTCTGCGCTTCCCGTCCACGAATGCCAGTGCGTCGGCAAAGGGCTTCTGCTGTTGGGCATCGGAAGTGTGGAGCGCATGGTCGATGAAGTACACGACGCCGGCTTCGCGCGCGCCCGGCGTATCCGTGGTGGGGATGATCAGCGCGGTGATGGATTCGACATCGGCGGCCTGGGCGGGAGACAGGTATTCGAGTTTCGCCGGCGCGCCCTCGGCCATCGCGCGCATCGTGTGCTGCGCGTGCTGCTGCGCCACCAGCACTTCCGGCCACATCGCGGCCAGCCACGCGACGCCCGCCCCGGCCAGCGATTGCTCCAGAAAACTCCGCCGCGAAAATTCACTGCTCCCCATGTTCGCCCCCGCGCCAAAGACGCGCCGCAAACGCTTTTCGGTACGGCCTGAAACACAAATCCTCCCGCGCACTCGACCATCGCAGAATTCTGCCGCGCCGCTGCCGTCGCGGCGTTCAGGAGTTCAGGCAGGCACATCCACATAGGCGGAAGAGCTGTGCGGCTCCGGCAATGACATCCCTTCCTCGCGCAGTCCCGCCAGATGGAACTCGATCGCCTCTCGCATGTTCATCTGGACCTCGGATTCTGTCCGGCCTGTGGAGATGCAACCCGGCAAATCCGGTGAATATGCGGAATATCCCGTTTCCGTCCGCTCGATGACAATCAGGAACCTCTTCATTTTTTTAGACCCGCCTGCTTCAACGCGCTGTTCAATGTGCCGGGAGCGAGGTCATCGCCAGCCCGGCCGGGAACAGTCACCAATCCAGCTTTCACCGGATGTTTGTATTGGTGATGGCTCCCGCGCGTTCTCGCCAGGAACCATCCATCCTCTTCAAGCATCCGCACCAGTTCACGGACCTTCACCGGCCACCGCCATTATCCCATAAACGGACAATCCGTCGGCTCTTCACGAAGTTTTTCGGCCCTGCAACACTCACTTCTGTTTCTGCGCCGTGGACCAGTCCACCCCGGTTCCGTACTGATAGACGAGCTGCGCCCCGCGGTCCGCGCCCACAGCCATCATTCCCACCAGCACTACCAGCCCGGCGAGAAATGCGGCCCGCAGCATCGGCACTGGCTTTCGCGGCAGAACAAACAGACCAACCGCGGCGAGTATGCCGGAAAGAATGCTGGCCGTGATCATCAGGTTCTGGTGGAGTTCTTTTACGTCATTGGCAGGTCCCGATTCCGGCACGGCCGCCTGCGCCGACCAGCCGCTGAATACCGTCGGAACAGCCGCCAGCGCGCCCAGCGCCAGGACCGCACAGGCGGTGCGGTGCAGCGCATCCTGTTTCAGCGCGCGGGCGGCGAGCTCGAACAGCAGTGCCGCGGTCCACAGCGCAATCGGGAAATGGACGAACAGCGGATGGTAATTCAGCAACGCCTTCAGACCGGGAAACAACGCGCCCATCCGCATCTCCTCCGCGCGACCTCGCGATTATGGCGGAATCCGCCGCGCGCGAGAAGCTGAATGAAGACGCGTCACGCCGCGGCCGCTCGCGCAGGACCCGGAGCTCGAGCCGGATGCAGCTCGCGTGCGCGTATGGCAGCGAGCACCGCGCACCCGTAAAGCAATCCCAGCACAAAAAACGCAAGCGGCAGGCTCAGATGCTGCGCGAAATAGCCCAGCGTCAGGCTCATCAACACCTGAAGCACCGTAGCCAGCATGGAAAACGTGGACTGCGTCCGGCCCATCAGCCGCCGCGGAACCTGCTCCATGATGCCGGTCTGCGCGAGCACTCCGCCGAAGGCCCGGCAGAGTCCGAACACCGCATTCATGGCCACGGCCAGCAGCAGCGAACCGGCGTAAGGAAACAGCGGATGGCCGGCCGCGAGCACAGCCAGCGCCCCAATCAGCAGCAACGGAGCGGAAAACCAGCCCGCGAATACGCCCGCAAAGAGTCCCCCGCTCACCGCTCCAAATGCCCATCCCGCTTCCATAAATCCGAAGCCGCGCGCGTCGGAGTGCAGCACCTGCTGCGTGAGGGTCACCAGCAGCACGTTCGAGCTGATCACGCCACCCATCATGCAGGCGTAGGTGATGCCGAGGGCCAGCACGCGCGGCTGGCTGCGCAGGTAGCGCGCGGCTTCGCCCAAATCGCGCAGGAACCGCGCGCCGATGCCGGGCTCGGCAAGCGACTGGCCGAGCGGATCCTCGCGCGCGGCGGCGACGGCTGGGGCGACGAGATCCACGCCGCTCTGCGCCGCTTCTTCGTCGCGATGCGCGTGCGGCGCCACGTACCCGCTGCGCAGCATGAACAACGAGAAGGCGGCCACCAGATAGGTGAGGCCGTCGATGCCGAGGATTCCCGCAAGCCCGGCGGCTTTGTACACGAAGCCCACTAGGCTCCCGCCGGTCATCATCCCGCCCTGGATGGCAATCAGGACCCCGGCATTCGCCGTAGCGTACTGCCGGCGGGGGATCACTTCCTGGGCGAGCGCGTTGACCGTGGACCAGTAAATCGCGAAGCCTATGCCGAGCAGAAAGACCATGGCGTAGATGTGCCAGATGCGCGCGAGTCCGGCGCGCACCAGGGCCGCCGTGCTGAGCACAATCGCGCCGCGGATCAGGTCGAGCACCAAGCCGAGGTACCGCCGGTCCAGCCGGTCGATGAGCACGCCGCCGACCACGGGCACGACCAGGCCGGGCATCATCACCAGAACGGTCAGCAGGCTCACTTGCACCGGCGAGTGCGTGCGCTCGAGCACGTACCACGTCACGCCCGCAAAATTCATTCCCGTTCCAAGCAGGGAGACGAACATGGCGAGAAACAGGAACACGAAACTGCGGCTCTCGAGTAGCACGTGCCAGTCCGTGCGATGGCCGAGGGGCGATTCCATGGCGAGGGACGATGATACCGCCAGGGCCGCAGCTTTATAATTTGAATTGACAAATCAAAGTAATAAGCGTAGCCTCGGGCAAGCGTGAGGGACGAGGGCGCGAACCGGTTGCTGGCGGATTACCCCAGAATTTTTTTCGCCTGCCACGCGCGCCACGTCCGCGACCCCAGGACGCGCCGCCTCCTGAGCGCGCACCAGGCAAGCGTGCTCGACCATCTGGACGAAACGCAGGCCACCACGCTCATGGGGCTTGCCCGGCACATGGGCGTCACGCCTTCCACTATGTCACTGACCATTGAACGTCTGGTCCGCCGCGGCTACGTGCTGCGCAACAGACATTCCCGTGATCGCCGGCGGCTGGAACTCCGCCTTTCTCCCGCCGGAGAGCGCATCCGCGAAGCGTCGTCGGTCCTCGAGCCCGCCCGCGTGCGCCTGTTGCTCGCACGCATGCCGCAGGCGCAGCGCGAGCAGGGTCTGCATGGTCTGGCACTGCTGGCGCGCGCCGCCGACCGGCTCGTGGCGGAAAAAGGCAGCCGCATGGTCGGGCTCGGCACGGGGCGTGCTGCGCGAAAGGCAGGTGCACGGTGAAATGGGCAGCGATCATCGTGGGGGCACTGGCCGGTCTGGTGCTGCTGATGGTCGCAATCGGCGCCCTCCTTCCCAGGCAGCACGTAGCCACGCAATCTGCCGAATTCAAGGTCCAGCCCGCAGTGCTATGGCAGGCCGTGACGGACGTGTCGAAGTTTCCACAATGGCGCAAGGATGTAAAAGAAATCGTCCCCATGGCCGGCGGGGATGCGCGCTCCGGCTGGACTGAGGTGTGGGCGCACGGTGAGCGCGTGCCCATCGAAGTGAAAGAGTGGACTCCCCCATCGCGTATGGTCACGCGCATCGCTGCGAAGGATCTGGCATTCGGCGGGACGTGGACGTATGCACTGACGCCCGCGAATGGCGGAACCGCCCTCCGGATTACGGAGAACGGCGAGGTCTACAACCCGCTCTTCCGGTTTTTGTCGCGGTTCGTTTTCGGTCACACGGCTACGATGCGGAATTATCTGCTCGCCCTGGGCGAATCGCTGGGCGAGCACGTCGAGGTGAAGGACTGATGGGCCAGGAACTCGAGACACGCGCGCGGCTGGACGGAAAGATTGTGAACGGGCGAGCCATGCTGGAGACGGACTACGTGCTCTTCCGCGGCGCCGGAAAAAAGCAAGCCGCCGCGCGCGTGAAGATTCTGTTCCGCGACATCCGCTCGCTCGACGCCTCCGGCGGCTGGCTCCGCATCCGCCACGCCGGCGGCGCGCTCGAGATCGAACTGGGGCCTCGCGCGGAAAAATGGGCGGAAAAGATTCGTTCGCCGCGCGGTCTGCTGGATAAACTCGGCGTCACTCCCGGCGCGGCGGTGGCACTGGCCGGCGCAGCGGACGCGGATTTCCGCGGCCAGCTCGACGCGCGCGGCTGTGCCATCGCGGAGGGAACCCCTGCGCGCGGCACGCCGCTCATTTTTTTCGGCGCCGAGAGCCTGCAGGATTTGGCGCGCGCCAAGTCCCTCGCGGGGCGGCTGTCCCCGGCCGGAGCCCTCTGGATCGTCTATCCCAAGGGACAGAAGCACATCACCGAAAATGACGTGATCGCCGCCGGCCGCCAGGCGGGCCTGAAGGACGTCAAGGTCGTAGGCTTCTCCGCAACGCACACTGCGCTGAAGTTTGTGATCCCCGTCGCGAAGCGCTAGTCGGCTCACACCCGCGCGGGAAGAATCACCTCGCAAAACGATTCGCATTGTGCCACGCGCCGCGCCGGACTCTGGGCATCGAAGAACACCGGAACGCTCATGCCCTCATAGAGGGAGCGGGTATTGTCGGTTGCCAGCCCGGTCACCTTCTGACCCTGCGGGTCACGAAACTCGTACTGGATGGTAAACGTGGAGCGGTTGCTGAACTGCCGCAGAACCGTCGCCAGAGCCACCTCGCCGGTCTCCAGCAGCGCCCTTTGTCGCTGCACGTTTTTCCATGTGGCATAGGGAATCAGCGCCATCGCCAGGGCGAAACCCATCCACAACCAGTCCGCGGGCGTCAACGCGGCAAACGAGCCGGCCGCGGAGTAGCTGCTCCACACGTGCGCGAGGAAGATCAAGTCGAACGCGGCGACGCCCGCCATGGCGATCACCAGGTTGGTCCGTCCTTTTCGGCTCACGCGAACGGGCCGCGGCCGCGGCATCTCCAGCAGCGCCTGGAAGCCCATCGCCCCGGGCTTCCGGGCCTGCGTCGGGGCCGCAGGACGGACCCCGGCCTCGAAATCCCGCATCGCCGTTTCAAATCTCCTCCGGCTCCAGCGCAGCGTGGCATAGAGCAGCAGCATCGGCACCAGGGGAAGCACGAATACGACAATCAGCGTGAACGGCTGCTGATCCCGCCACACACGGAAGAACACTCCGAACATGACTACGGCAAACAGGTAATACAGCGGGGCCTTGCGCATGGCGCTGCGCAGCCGTTTGTCGGCTTCCTCGCGGTTCCATCCGCAGGAGGGACACCACGGGTCGTACCCGGCATAAATCGTCTTGGCGCCGCATTTCGGACAGGGCGGAGCAGGCATGGCTCCTCCACTATGCCGCGACGCGCGCATCCCCGCACGGAGCCCCCGGCGGCCCGTTTCGTGAGAGCCAACTCACGAGCGCGCGGGCCCGCGCCTCCGCTTCCCTCTCGCCACGCCCGCCCGAGCGGTGTATCCTCGCCTTTCGCGCGAGAATCGAACACGAACTAGATGACCGACCAGCCCACCACCGACCAGCTCAATAAGATTCAAGACCGTTTCACGCGCACCGTGGATGCGTTTGCCAACTACGTGCTCCAGAAGCGCGGGGCGGACGCCGACCGGCTCGCGGACATGGCCAAGCCGCAGCCCGGCGACCGCGTGCTGGACGCTGCCTGCGGGCCGGGAACCTACGCGCTCCGCTTTGCGCCGCGCGTCCGCGCCGTCGTCGGCCTGGACTACACGCCCGCGATGCTCGGCAAAGCGCGCGCCACCGCGGCAAGCGCGGGACTGACGAATGTCACGTTTTCACGCGGAGACGTCGCCGCGATTCCCTTCCGCACCGGCTCGTTCAACGTGGTCACCTGCGGCTTCAGCATCCACCACCTGCTCGAGCCTTCCGCGGCTTTCGGTGAATTCGCGCGAATCCTCGCGCGTGGCGGGCGGCTCGCGCTCATGGATATCATCGTTGCCGAACCGGGCCGCGCCGAGGTGAACAACCACATTGAGACGGTGCGCGATCCCTCGCACGTGCACACGCACACGCAGCCGGAATTGCTCCAACTCGTGGAGTCGGCCGGTCTGCGCCTGCGCACCGCAGAACGCGTCGAGTCGCCCCGTATGTTCAACCACTGGATGCACGTGGCCGGAAGCGAGCCGGGCGATCCTACCTACGAGGAAACCCGGCGCCTGATGGAAGCAACGTTTGAAGACGATTCCGCGGGCTTCCATCCCCAGCGGCCCACCGCCGCCGGCGGCGATTTCCAGTACATGCAGACGATCCTCTACCTCATCGCCAAACGGTAGCGCTGGCGTCCCGCCGGCCGAGCGAAGTGGCTTTGCACCCCGAGTCCATCGGGGCGAGTGCCTCCGTCTTCGCCAATCGCCTGCAACCTTTATCGCCCGCGTTTCACCCGCCGTGTGCGGAGTTCATGCTCTCGAAGATCGCGGTGATGTCGCGAAAGCTCACCGCCTCCGCCGCAAACTCAAACGTGCCGCGCTCGCGCATCTCTTTCGCCGCCCTCAGAAACGCGCCGAGGGCCGCGCGGCAAAGCGCGCTGCCGATGCTGATCCGCTTCACCCCAATCTCGGAGAGCGTCGCCAGGGACAATTGCGCGCCCGCGAGCCCCATAATCACGTTCACCGGCCGGTCCACCGAGCGCACTATGCCGGCAATATCCTCCTTGGAGGTCAGCCCCGGGGCGTAGAGCACGTCGGCGCCCGCGGCCTGATAGGCCTGAAGCCGCGCGATGGTGTCCTTCAAGTCCGGCCTGCCCACAAGATAGTTTTCCGCGCGCGCGGTCAAAGTGAAACGGAACGGGAGCCCGCGCACAACCTCCGCCGCCGCGCGGATGCGCTCTGCGGCATGCCCCATCTCGTACACCGGAACCTGCGCGTGGCGCGGCATATCCTCTATGGAAGCCCCGGCAAGCCCGGTCTGTGCGGCAAGCCGGATGGTTTCCGCCACGGCCTCCGGCGAATCTCCAAATCCGTTCTCGAGATCGGCGCTGACGGGCAAATCGGTCGCGGAGACAATTGCCTCCGCATGCGCGATTGTTTCCTCGCGGCCGATCGCGTTGTCCGGCCGCCCTGCGGAAAAGGCGTAGCCGGCGCTCGTCGTGGCCAGGGCCTCAAAGCCCAGGTAAGCCAGCAGCCGCGCCGTGCCGATATCCCAGGGATTCGGAATGATGAACGCGCGATCGCGCGCGTGGAGCGCGTAGAACGCCGCTCCCTTTTCTGCCTGCGTCCGCATGTTCGGCCTCACGGCGCTGCCTCGTGCGCTGCGGGAATGCCGAAGCATCCGTCCACGACCTCCACGAAATTCCGTTCTTCGCGGAGTATCAGCCGCCGGGTTTGCGCCATCTCGAAGTTATCACGTCCCTCCGCGTCCTCCCTTAACCGCGTCCGGTAGGCCTCGTAGGAAGCCAGGCTGTCAAACACAATCACGCCCCAGGCCACATCATTGGTTCCTTCATGCGGAAGAAAATACCCGACCAGGTGTCCGCCGCAGCGTGGAATGATGCGGCCCCAATTCTCCGCATACTTCCGGAACGCGTCCCGCTGGAAGGGATCGATCTGGTAGCGAATCACGCAGGCAATCTTTATGGCTCTCTCCTCGGCAACAGGATGGCGCTTGCCGGGCGAGCACGCTTCGTCTATCATCAAACTGTGAATGTCGAAGAACATCCGGATTCCGCAGTTGCCGGGATTGCCGCCGCCATCGGCGACCTCTCCCGCGCCCGCATGCTCTACTGCCTCTCGGACGGCCAGGCCCGAACCAGCACCGAACTGGCCATGGCCGCGGAAGTCACTCCGGGAACCGCCAGCGTGCATCTGCACCGCCTGGAGGCGCTGCGATTGGTCAAGGTCTTCGCCCAGGGACGTCACCGCTACTACAGTCTGGAAGGCCGCCACGTGGCCGCGGTGCTGGAAGCATTGAGCGTGCTCGCCGGCGGTTCCCGGCGCGCTCCCGCGCCCAATGTCCCGAACCGGCTTCGCGCCGCGCGCACTTGCTACGATCACATCGCGGGCGCGCTGGGCGTCGGGTTGCATGACCGCTTCCGTGCGCTCGGCTGGCTCGCGGGCAAAGCCGGCGCGAATCAGAATTACGACCTCACGCCCAGCGGCGCGAAGGCGTTTGCAGCCCTGGGGATCGACGTCGAAGCCGCTCGAGCCCTGCGGCGCCGTTTCGTTTACGGTTGCCTCGACTGGAGCGAGCGGAGACCGCATGTTGCCGGGGCGATCGGCGCGGCCCTGTTAAACCTCGCCCTGAAACGCAAATGGGTGGTGCAGGACCTCGACAGCCGCGCTTTGAGCGTCACCCGGATCGGCCGCCGCGAAATCCAGACCCGCTTCGGCCTCCATGACTAAGGCTCCGCTGCAGCACTCGCGCTTGCTCCCTCCAGTTCCAGGCGGTACCGTACCCACCTTCCATGGCCTTCCACTTTGAAGTTGTGAAAACCGATCCCTCGGGCGCGCGCCTTGGTCGACTCGAGACGCCTCACGGCGCGATCGACACGCCCGCCTTCATGCCGGTGGGCACGGCAGCCGCGATCAAAGGGCTCACCCAGGACCAGCTCGAAGCCCTCGGCGCGCAGATCATCCTCGCCAACACCTATCATCTCTATCTGCGCCCCGGCCACGAACGGATTCGCGCCCTCGGCGGCCTGCACCGCTTCATGTCCTGGCCGCGGCCTATTCTCACCGACTCAGGCGGCTACCAGGTGTTCAGCCTGGCGGAGTTGCGCAAAGTGACCGACGAAGGCGTCACCTTCCGCTCGCATCTGGACGGCTCCGAGCATTTCCTCTCGCCCGAGCGCGCGCTCGAGGTCGAGATCGCCCTGGGCGCGGACCTCATCATGGTGCTCGATGAATGCATCGCCCTGCCCGCCGAAGAAGCGGCCACGCGCGCCGCGGCGCAGCGCACGCTCGACTGGGCTCGCCGCTCGCGCGAATATTTCGCGGCGCATGGCGACGCGCAGCGGCAAATGCTCTTCGCCATCGTGCAGGGCGGAGCCTCCGCTGCCATTCGCCGCGAAAATGCCGAGGCGCTCGTGGCTCTCGATTTTCCCGGCTACGCCATCGGCGGGCTCGCCGTCGGAGAGCCGCACGAAACCACGTGCGCCATGGCCGAAGTGGTCACCGGGATTCTTCCCGCCGAGAAGCCGCACTATCTGATGGGCGTCGGCAAACCCGAAGATCTCGCCGACTACGTGATGCGCGGCGTAGACCTGATGGATTGCGTCCTGCCCACGCGCAATGCGCGCAACGGCTGGCTCTACACCAGCCGCGGCCGGATGGTGATCCGCAGCGCGCGTTACGCGGACGACCCTCGCCCACCCGATCCGGAGTGCTCCTGCCCGGTGTGCCGGCGATATTCGCGCGCGTACCTTCGCCACCTGTTTCTCGCCGGAGAAATACTTTCGTCGATTCTGAACACCCTCCATAACGTCCACTTTTACCTTGACATCATGCGCAAAATTCGTGAGGCTATTGGTTTTGGGATGTTGTCGGGATTCCGCGCAGAGCTGCGCGCTCGCTTCGAACGCGGCCCGGATGACCAGATCTCCCGGGGCGGGGATCCGTAGGGCGCTTCGAGGCTTCGGTCAGTAAGGGGAGACATTGGCGAAAGGTTCTTTCCGCAGAGGGAGTCCTTTCCGTTCTTCCAGACGGTTCGTGAGGTAGGTGATGGCCACCTTCTCCATTCCTGCGGAGACTCTCGCGCTGGCGCAGGCCAGCCAGCCGAGCAGCGGCTTTTTTCAACTGCTCACCCTCTGGCTCCCGGTCGTTCTGATCTTCTACCTTCTGGTGATTCTTCCCCAGCAAAGGCAGCGGAAAAGGGTGCAGCACATGCAGAACGCATTGAAAGCCGGGGATAAGGTAGTGATGAGCTGCGGCATCCACGGCACGGTCGTGGGTGTGGAAGACAATACGCTGCAAATCCGCATTGCGGAGCAGACCAAGATTCGCGTATCGCGGCAGTCCATCGCGGAGATCCAGGCCGAGCCGAAGGAGAGTTAGCGCGCCGTTATGCAGATGAACGTCCGAGTCCGAGCCGTCCTGATTGCACTGGTCATTCTCCTGTGCATTTACGGATTGTTCGGCCTGCCCGCCTTTCCCACTTCGCTCGCCAAGGTGAAGAGCAATTTTAGCGACCGCATCCGCCTGGGGCTGGACCTCAAGGGCGGCACGCACTTGATCCTCCAGGTGCAGAGCCAGGAGGCCGTGAAGCAGTTCACCGACCAGACTCTGGACCGCCTGCGCAAACAACTGAACGACGACGGCATCCACGCTGAGGAGATTCGCGAGCCGGACGACCAGCACATCAACGTGGTCAACGTAGTCGCCGATCAGACCGCCCGCTTCCAGGACCTTGTCCGCTCGAGCTATCAGGATTGGGAACTCGCTCCCATGGCCGGCCAGGCTTCCGGCTATATGCTCAGCCTCCGCGCCACCTCCATCTCCGCCATTCGCACAGACACGCTACGGCAGAGCGTGGAGACGATCCGTCGCCGCATCGACCAGCTCGGGCTCACGGAACCGGTTGTGAGCGAATACACGCGCGGCCAGGACGAAATTCTGGTCCAGCTTCCGGGCGAGGGAGATCCTACGCGCGCCAAGAGCATCATCCAGGCCGGCGGGCAACTCGAATTGCGCATCGTCGTCGGCACCCGGCCCTACTCCTCGCCCGCGGACGCCTACAGCGCTCAGCCCAACGGCTTGCTGCCTCCCAACTCCGAATTGCTGCCCGGACGCGAGGAGCGCGCCCCCAGCCAGGGCGGCGGATCCTCCGACGTCTATTATCTGGTCGACCGCTACGCCCCGGTCACCGGCCGCGACCTGCGCAGCGCCAAGGCCGTGCCCAGCTCCGATTATCCGGGAGGCTACGAAGTCAGCTTTTCGCTTTCCAACGCAGCCGCGAAGCGTTTCGGCGAATTCACCGAGGCCAACCTCCAGCGGCAAATGGCCATCGTACTCGACCACAGGGTGTACACGGCTCCCGTGATCCAATCGCGAATCGAGGACTCCGGCAGAATCACCGGCCGGTTCGGCCTGCAGGAAGCCAACGATTTGGCGCTCGTCTTGCGCTCCGGCTCTCTGCCCGCTTCCATCAAATATCTCGAAGAGCGCACCATCGGCCCCTCCCTCGGACAGGATTCGATCCAGGAAGGCGTTCAGGCTTCCGTGGTGAGCCTTGCCGTGGTGATGCTCTTCATGCTGGTGTACTACCGGCTGGCGGGATTGAACGCGGTTTTAGCGCTGCTGCTGAACCTGGTCATCCTCCTCGCGGCGCTGGCCTACTTCCAGGCCGTGCTCACGCTTCCGGGAATCGCCGGCGTCATCCTGACCATCGGCATGGGCGTGGACTCAAACGTCCTGATCTTCGAGCGCATCCGCGAGGAACTGCGCAACGGCAAACCGAATCCTTCCGCCGTCGAGGTGGGTTTCGATCGCGCCTTCCTGACCATCATCGACACGCACGTGACCACGGTCGTGTCCGCGGCGTTCCTGTTTATTTTCGGCACCGGACCGGTGCGCGGCTTCGCCGTCACCCTGGTCATCGGTCTGATCGCCAACGTCTTCACGGCGGTCTATGTTTCGAGAACGATTTTCGCCTGGCATCTCGGCCGCATGAGCCGCGAGGCGGAACTGAGTATCTAGTGCTGTGGCGGGGCAGGAGGGGCCTGCCCACCGAAGCCCGCCGGTGTATGGCGGGCGTAGGCGGGAACATTCCACGCCCGCTGGTGTCTAACGATTCACGGAGAACTGACGACGTGCTGGAACTCTTCGGACCGGTAAGCATCGACTGGATGGGCAAGGCGAAGTTCTTCGTCTCGCTCTCGCTCCTGCTTTTGGCGGTGGGCGGAATTTCGCTCTTCCTACACGGCGGCCCGCTCTACGGAATCGATTTCCGCGGTGGCACCCTCGTTTATGTGCGCTTTGTGAAGGATCCGTCGATCAGCGATATCCGCTCCAACCTCTCGCAGGGCGGATTTCCCCAGGCCATCATTCAGAAGGTCGGCAACGTGAACCGCCCGGACATCCACGAGGTGGTCATCAATCTCGACCAGAGCGCACTGAATGAACAACAGCTCGATACCGGGCGCGTCGCCATCGAAGAAGCGCTGCGCCGTTCCTTCCCTGTCCCCGACGCTTCCAAGCCGGACCTGAATGCCGCCGGCCCCGCGGCGCTCGCCGAGACGCTGGTCCGCCGCGACCCGCTGGGTTTCGGCTCCACGGCAGCGGACCGTTACAAGGCTATCTCCGATGTCATCACCGGGTTCCGCGACAGCCAGCGCGGCGGCCTGCTCGCGGGAGTGGATGAACTCCGCCCGACGCTGGCAGCCTCCGCCGCAGTCCAGGCGGGCCGCGGCGGCGCCGACGCCGTACTGGGCGCTCTGCGCGACACGTACACGGTGGGCAGTTTTGCCATCCGCAACGTCGAGATCGTGGGCCCCAAGGTGGGCGCCGAGCTTCGCCAGCAGGCCCTGCTCGCCACCCTCTATGCTTTGGCGGGCATGCTGGTATATATTGCGTTCCGCTTCGAGTGGATATACGGGGCTGCGGCGGTCCTGGCGTGCTTTCACGACGTTTTGATTACGCTGGGACTGTTCTCCATTTTCCGATTTGAAATATCGCTGACGGTAATCGCGGCACTGCTCACACTCGTCGGGTACTCGATGAACGACACCATTGTGATCTTCGACCGCATCAGGGAAAACCTGCGGATCATGCGGCGGGAGCGGCTGCCCGACATCGTCAACAAGGCCATCAACCAGACGCTGTCCCGCACCATCCTCACCAGCGGGCTGACCTTTCTGACCGTCCTGGTTCTTTTCCTTCTGGGCGGATCTTCGCTCCGCGCTTTCTCCTTTGCGATGGTGGTGGGAATTGTGGTAGGTACCTACTCCAGTTTCGGCATTGCCGCCCCCATGGTCGTGGCCTGGTACCGCTGGAGGGATCAGAAAGGGGCGGTCGGAGCCGGTTCTTTGGCAGGCAGTCGCGGGCGCTGAGGGGCGCCCTTTCCGAGTGGTGTTGGGAGGCAGTCCATGTTCGACGAACTCGTGATCTCGGGAGGCAGTCAGAAACGGGGACGCAGCCGGTTGTCCATGGCGCTCTCCGCCGCGATGCAGGTTGCCATCCTGGGCATTCTTGTTCTCTTTCCCCTGATTTACACCGAAGCGCTCCCCAAGAGCCTTTCGATGACCTTGCTGGTGGCCCCGCCGCCGCCCCCACCCCCGGCGCCGCCCCCGCCCCCCGCGCCAAAGATTGTGCCGAAGCCCGTCCAGCGCATCATCCAGCAAGGCAAGATGATGGCGCCCACCGTGATTCCAAAAGATGTGAAGATGATCAAGGAAGAGGAATTGCCCCCCGACGTGCCCGTCAGTTACGGGAGCGGCGGCGTTCCCGGCGGCGTCCCGGGCGGCATGCCCGGCGGCGTGATGGGCGGAATCCTCGGCGGAACGGGCGGAGGCCCGCCACCGCCGAAGCCGGAGGGCCCGAAGCGCATCCGGGTTAGCACCGGCGTCCAGGAAGCCAAGCTCATCAATCAGGTCCGGCCCGTCTATCCGCCGCTGGCCCGGCAGGCACGCATTCAGGGCACGGTCCATCTGCGCGCCGTCATTTCCAAGGAAGGCAACATCCAACAGCTCGAAGTCATCTCCGGACCCCCGTTGCTGATTCAAGCGGCGGTCGACGCGGTCAAGCAATGGCGCTACAAGCCGACCCTGTTGAGCGACGAGCCGGTGGAAGTGGAAACGTTTATCGACGTCATATTCAGTTTGGGCGGGTAATCCAAAGGTTTCCTATAACGAGGAGGAACAAACTCAATGCTAGTCCATCTCGCGCTTTCCGGTCTTCTGCTCTTGCAGGAGGAGGGCCAGGCCTACATCGGTTGGGATCCACGGTTGATCGTGAAGCAGATGAGCGCCGTGGCCCTGGTCGTGGTGGCCATCCTGCTGCTTATGTCCATTTGGTCGATCGGCATCATGATTGACCGGGCCATCACCTACAGCGCGGCGCGAAAGCAGTCGCGCATCTTTGTCCAGCAGGTGGCCGGCGCACTGCGCGACGGTAAGCTCGACGAGGCCATCTCCATCGCCGAACGGAACAAGAAGAGCCACATCGCCAAGGTCGTGGCCACCGGCCTCTCCGAGTTCCAGTCGGCCTCGAGCCAGGTAAGCGACGCCGAGTTGATCGAGGCGTCCAAGCGGGGTCTGGATCGTGCCGTGGCCATCGTCCATGCCGAGATGAAGCGCATGCTCAGCGGTTTGGCCACGATCGGCTCGACCGCTCCCTTCGTGGGCTTGTTCGGCACCGTTGTCGGCATCATCAACGCCTTCAAGGGCATCGCCACACAAAAAGCCACCGGACTTTCCGCGGTCGCCGGCGGTATCGCGGAAGCGCTCATCACCACCGCCCTCGGCCTCTTCGTCGCCGTGCCCGCCGTGTGGGCCTTCAACTACTTCACGAACAAGGTGGAAGCCTTCGACGTCGAGATGGACAACTCCTCGATGGAGCTAGTCAACTACTTCGTCACCCGCCGGTCCGCCAGCAAGAAGTAGCCGGCCATGGCATACAAACCAAAAGCCGACGAGGTGATGGCCGCGCCGAACATCATCCCCATGGCGGACATCATGCTCGTGCTCCTGATCATCTTCATGGTCGTCACCCCCATGATCCAGAAGGGTGCCTCGGTCGAACGCGCCACCGTGGACAACCCCAAGGATATGCAGGATGCGGACAAAGAGGACGCCATCGTCGTTGCCGTCACCCGCGATGGCTCCATCTTCATCGGCTCTCAGAAAGTCGATCAGTCCCAGCTCACCGGCATATTGAAGGACAAGCTGGCCGCCAAGCAGGGAGACAAGACCGTCTTCCTGAACAGCGATAAGAGCGCGCTCTATGGCAAGGTGGTCGCCGTTGTGGACGAAATCCGCGCCGCTGGCGTGGATCAGCTCGGCCTGCTCACCGAAAAGACCACAAAGAAAGGCGCGGCTCCGGCGCCCTCGGGCGGGCAGTAGGGCGAACTCTCCGGGCCGGCTAGCAAGGAAAGGAAGACCACCATGGGAATGACGGTTGGCAAGAGCAAGGGCGCGCTGGCGGAGATGAACGTCGTTCCGCTCATCGACATCCTGCTCGTCCTGCTTATCATCTTTATGGTCATCAATCCCAACAAGCCCAAGGGCCTCGACGCTCTGGTCCCGCAGCCGGCACCGCCCAATCAGCAGCAGAACCAGGCCATCAACGAGAAACTCGTTGTCGTCCAGGTGCTCAACAACGGCTCGCTCAAAATCAATCAAGAGGACTCGAACTGGGACACTCTGGAAGCCCGGCTGACCGACATTTTCAAGACCCGCGCCGAGCGCGTGGCCTTCATCAAGGGCGACGACAACGTCAAGTTCGAGCAAGTGGCGCGCGCCATCGACATCATGCACAGCGCCAACATCGACCACGTGGGACTAATGACCACCAAGGTCGAAGCGGGCCAGTAGACCTTCGCCGGCCGTTGCCGGGGTGCCAGGGGCTGGATCGCGCTTCACGGGACGACACTTTTGGGGGCAAATAGAACCATGCAGAACCGCAACCGCGCGCCGCGCTCGCGCCGCCTCTGGACGCTTGCGGCGCTGGCCGCCGCTCTCTCCTTCGCCGCGACCGGCTGCAGCAAGCTCCAGGCCCGCGACATGCTCAACAAGGGCGTCCAGGATTACAAGGCCAACCAATTCGACAAGGCCGTCGAGAAATTCAAGGAGGCCAAGCGGCTCGATCCCGACCTGAAGACCGCTCGCCTCTACCTGGCCACCGCCTACGCCAACCAGTACGTGCCCGGTTCTCCCGACCAGGCCAACGTGGACCACGCCAACCAGGCCGTGAAGGAATACAAGGAAGTCCTCGAGCGCGACCCCGTGAACCTTTCCGCCATCGACGGCATCGGCTCGCTTCTGTTCAACATGGCCGCCGGGCCTCCGCCGCACATCGACATGATGAAGGAGTCGCGCAGCTTCCATCAGCAGCACATCAAGATCAAGCCCGACGATCCCCTGCCCTACTACTGGGTGGGACTGATCGACTGGACCCTCTCCTTCAAAGCCAATGCGCAGACGCGCTTCGATTTCAATAAAGAGCAGACCCTCAAGAAACAAATCAAGGACGGCGATCCGCTACCCGACAAACTCCGCGAGCAGTTTGCCGCCGCCTATGGCGCAGACGTGGACGAGGGCATTGCCGCGCTCAAGCAGGCCATTGTCATCAATCCCGAGTACGACGAGGCCATGGCCTATCTGAACCTCCTCGAACGCCAGAAAGCCGACATGGTCGAATCGCCCGACGACCGCAAGAAGCTTCTCGACGACGCCGACGCCCTCATCGACAAGGTCAAGGTCATCAAGCAGAAGAAGGCTTCGCAGCCCGCGATGCCCACTTCCTGACCCGGGCTTCCATCTCCCTTCTCCCCGTATCCGGTCCCGCACGGATGCGGGCCTGCCGAGTGTCATTCGTCTCGGCGCGGCATTACAATGGATGCCCCCATGGCCTCGCAAGGCAAACCGTATCTCGTCAGCCGCTCCGAAGAGCAGAAGCTCCAGGCTCGCTTTGAGGAGCTGGTGGCGCGCGTTACGCAGCAGCGCCCGGGCAGTGATCCCGAGCTGCTCCGCCGCGCCTTCGAGTTTGCCGCCGAGCAGCACCGCGGGCAGCTCCGCCAGTCCGGCGAGCCCTATCTGACGCATCCGTTGGAAGTCGCCCACCTGCTGGCGGACATGCGGCTCGACGTCACCGCGCTCTGCGCCGCGCTGCTCCACGACGTTGTCGAGGACACGAAAATCCCCATCGAGCAGATCCGCGAGCGCTTCGGGGAAGAAGTCGCGCGTCTGGTCGCCGGCGTCACGAAAATCAGCCGCCTCGATCTGCGCGCGCCCGAAACGCGCCAGGCGGAAAACGTCCGCAAAGTGCTCCTCGCCATGGTGGACGACGTTCGCGTCGTGCTCGTCAAGCTGGCTGACCGCCTCCACAACATGCGCACGCTCGAATTCCTTCCGGAAGAAAAGCAGAAACGCATCGCGCGCGAGACGCTGGATATCTACTCGCCCATCGCCCACCGCCTGGGAATGGGATTGATCCGCCACGAGCTCGAGGACCGCGCCTTCCGTTTCCTCGAGCCGGAAGCCTCGCTCGACCTCGAAAAGCGCGTGGCTCTCAAGAGCAAGACCCACGAAAAATTTCTCGTCGAAGTCCAGCAGATGATCCGCGACACGATGCTCGAAAACGGCATCCCCGCCGAGGTCCACGGCCGCGTCAAGGGCCTGTTCAGCCTGCACTCAAAAATCGAACGGCAGCAGCGCGCGCTCGATCAGGTGTACGACCTGCTTGCCGTCCGCGTCATCACCGATACCGTGCGGAACTGTTACGCCGCCCTCGGCGTCATCCACCAGATCTGGCGGCCCGTCCCCGGACGCTTCAAGGACTACATCGCCATGCCGCGGCCCAACCTCTACCAGTCGCTGCATACCACCGTGATTCATTCCGGGCAGGCCTTTGAGGTCCAGATCCGCACGCAGGAGATGCACCGCATCGCCGAACAGGGCGTGGCCGCGCACTGGAAATACAAGGACGGCAAATCCGTCTCCGGCGGCGACGACCAGCGCATCGTCTGGATGCGCCAACTCATCGAGTGGGTGCAGGAAATGCAGGAGCCCGCCGAGTTCCTCTCCACCCTTCGCGTGGACCTGTATCCGGAAGAGGTGTACGCGTTCACGCCCAAGGGAAAAGTGATTCCGCTCGCCCGCGGCGCCACGCCCGTGGATTTTGCCTATGCGGTGCACACGGAAGTGGGCCACCAGTGCGTGGGCGCTAAGGTCAACGGCCAGATCGTCTCGCTCCGCCACTCGCTCTCCAATGGCGACGTGGTCGAAATCATGACGCAGAAGGGCCACACGCCCAGCCGCGACTGGCTCAGCTTCGTCCACAGCTCCCGCGCCCGCAGCAAAATCCGCCACTGGATCAACCTGCACGAACGCGAGCAGGCCACCGAACTCGGCCGCCGCCTGCTGGAAAAGGAAGCGCGAAATTTCGGCGTCAGTCACAAGCGGCTGAATGACGAAGCCATCACGCGCGTCGCTCCTGAGTACGGCTGCTCCCGCCCCGAAGACCTCTACGCCGCGCTCGGCTACGGAAAATTCTCCGCGCGCCAGGCGCTGCAGAAGATCCTCGGTGAGGACCTGGTCCCGGAAACAAAAGAGCAGGCTCCGACTCTCGTCACCGCCGTTAAAAAGGCGCTCGGCCTCGGTGAGCCCACCATCCAGGTCCGCGGCCAGGACGATCTGCTCGTCTATCGCGCCAAGTGCTGCAATCCGATCCCGGGAGATGAAATTGTTGGATATATAACGCGCGGCCGCGGCGTGGCCGTGCACAACCGGAGCTGTCCCAACGTCCAGAACCTGCTCTACGAATCCGAGCGCCGCATTGACGTGGAATGGACGGGCGCGGTCGAGGGCCAGTTCGTCGCGCGGCTTCTCGTTCTGGCCGAAGACCGGCCCGGAATGCTCGCGGAAGTTACGGGCGCCATCGGCGAGGCGGGCTCGAATATCCGCACGCTCGAAACGCGCCAGGAAAATCTGCACGCGCGCATCGAAATCGCTCTGGAGATCAAGGACCGCCGCCAGCTCGACCGCATCCTCGCCGCCATCAAACGCAAGCCCGGCGTCTTTAACGTCGAACGCGTGTATAAAGTGCAGTGAGGAAGCGGCTCGCCGCGCCGGGCCACTGCCTTTATTGACACTCCGCGCGGCAATCCCTAAGCTAATCACATGGAAGTGCGTCTCACTCCCGACCAGGAAGCCTTTATCCGCCAAGCAATCGCGACGGGCCGCTTTCAGCATGCGGAGGATGCGGTCCAGGAAGCGCTATCCCTGTGGGAAGTGCGTGAGCGCAGGCGCGCGGAGTTTCTGGCCAGCTTGGACGAAGCAGAAGCTTCTCTGGCGCGAGGCGAGGGACTGATAATCACCCAGCAGTCCATGCGCGACCTCGCCGAAGAAGTGAAGCGCCGCGGCCAGGCCCGGCTCGCCGCTGAGCGCCCAGCGCCTCGCTGATGGCCCACCGTCTTGCGTTCCGCGCGGTTGCGGACCTGGAAGGAATTTGGCTCTACGTCGCCGAAAAAAGTGGCAGTCCTGAGATCGCCAACCGCCTCATCGATTCCATCACTGACCGTTGCCTTCTTCTCGGCAACTTCCCCTACGCCGGACGTTCGCGGAATGACGACTTGGGTCCGGGCAGGCGAAGCTTTCCCGTGGGTGAGTACGTCATCGTTTACCGCGTGCAAGGCGAAGACGTGCTCATTTTGCGCGTAGTGCATGGGCGTCGTGACCTCGGAACGTTGTTTGGCGACTAGCCCATCTCCCGACCGGTTGCCACGGCCAGTGATCTTCTGACCGTGGGCACTTCCCTTCCGCGTCGACGCTTTCGATCCTGTCATCCCGGCCCTCGCGCATCGCCGCTCGCTCGTCCGAACATCTTGAGCCGCTTCCGAAATTCCTCTTCAGAAATCCCTCCAGGCCTGCCCACGCGAAAGCATTGTTGCAGCATGCCGAAGAACGGCCGCGGCGCCGGCCGCCGTTTTTTCCCCGGAGGAAGCACTTCCCAGAACTGGCGGACGCGCTCCACTCCCTCCTCGCCGAAGTAGATGGAATAACACTCGGGCACGCGCACATTCTCTTCGTTGAAGGACGCGAACTTCCAATTTCCTCCCAGTTCCGCCGTGTCGCCCTTCTTCAGTCCCTCCGGAACCACCAGCGGCTCCTCCACTTCGATCACCAGGCGGAATCCGAAGCCGTCATATTTCGTTTCGCGGTACCGCACGATTGCGGCAATGCCTGCTCCGGATACGTCCAGCAACAGGCCGGGCGAGTTCTTCCACACCGCGGCGCACTCTTCGAGCCTCAGCCGGAAGGCCTCCGTCTCCTTGTCCGTGGATGCAAAGCGCCAGTCGCTCTGGGCAGGGCTCGCCGGAGCCTCCCGACGCCCGATCCATCGCGACAATTTCGCGAGCAGCGTGGTCATCGAGTCTCGTCGTCCATACTCTATTTCGCAGTATACGCCCCGGCTCTGCACCGCCGTTTTCGGTAGCATCCTCGTCTCGTCTTCATGGCTTGAAGTGGTTGTGTTATGCGGGCTCGCGCTTGTAACCAATTGAAGACAGGGGATTTGAGCAGAGGGGTACCCCCCTCCCCCTCTAAATTGCTCAAAGCACTGAAAACAAGAGGGTTGGAAGGAGGGGACTTGCACAAACGCTTGATTCTTATGATAGTTAAATCGACATCCCTGCAGCAGATTCAGGTGGGGGAGGATATGCGCTGCGGGCAGAAATGTTGGACTCGAGGATAGCTTGCTCTTGAGGCTGGATATCGGCATCTGCGTCGTTTCCCTTGCAGGGGCGGTATAGAAGCAGCTTGGCGTGCGGCGTCAGCGTTCTCTGTTTGCAGTGGATGGATTCGACCGGGGCTATCGGCGATCGGACCTACCGGATCGGGTTGTAGCGGCCTCCTCGACGTCTAGTAACCGCATCATAATATACCACGGTTGTGATGGGATTGCAAGAGAAAAATCGAGGTACAGAGGGTTGCTGACCAGAATGGACGGCGCAGAGGGGTGTCTGGCGCGGAGCAAGGGACGTGCGATCGCTCGGAAGTCCAGGCGCGACCTCCCCGAAGAAGTGAAGCTCCGCGGGCAGGCTCGCCTCGCGGGGTGAGAATTCAGTTCCCAAAGAAAACCGAAATCCTATCGCCGGAGTACCCGGCGCACCCCCTGCCTCTACTTCTGCAGGTTGGTGCAGCCTATCCGCTGGTCTCCAGCTAAGCTGACATTGCATACTGACGGGGGTGGGTGTACGTTATCGGTCGGCCCGGAAGTCGAAATGAATATCCTTAGTCTTTCCTTCTATTGGCATCTCTGGTAATCTAGGACATCAGATACGACGATAAGGGTCACCGGGGCGCACTCGGGGGACTTGCTGTATGGGGAACGTCCTGACCAACACTCGAGGATATTTGGCTGACCTGCCGCGAAAACTGAGACGAGGATTGCTTCGCGCTGTTAAGGCCATCACCAAGAGTGGTGAACCTGTTGCCTTTTCCGCGGTGTTTTCTGTTGCCTCCGGTTTCTCCTTCCCAGCCACGTTTTCTGTAATAGAGTTCCCAGGCTTGCTGTTCTGCCATATTGTGCGGATTACTTCGGGCGACAAAGTGGTCACCTGCTGGCGGGACGAAGGTCATCTGCGTGCCTATCTCGAAGCCTTCCAAACGAAGTCGGGAGTGAGCTCTACGCCCGACTTCGTTGGACCCGCTGTCGAGGCTAAATACCCCGAAACACCTTGGTGGAAAGTCTGGACCAAATTGGCGGAGTCCTCGCCTAAGGAATGGATCGTCGGGCTTCTAGCCATCCTGGGGGCCTTCCTCGGTGTGCGTGACTACTTGGCCGTCTTCCTCGCTACGCCGGAGGTCGCCATTTCCTACACCGATGACGCGCACATCGACACGGTCGAGGGCGCGCAGTTCATCGTTCCGCTTGCCGTGAGAAGTGAAGTCCGTTTCGCGCCGGCCTATGTGACGTTTGTTCGGCAGGAGATCCAAGCACCCGGTGGTGCCACGAAACCGGTTGTCCTCAGCCGCGAAATTCTTCCGAATCTGGCCGCCGGGGTCTCGGAATCGGTCAACATCTCCGGCACCGCGCCAAAGTTCAGCGGCAAACGGCGGGCCCCGGACATCTACGAGTTCTCGATCAAGGCTCAAGCCAGAGCTGGACTTCTCCGAGGTACAAAAAACCTCGATGCCCCAGCCCATGAGCTCTGGGTGTGGCCGTCGGCACCGCTCGTCGCTCCGCCCACAGTCGTCGAAGCGGCCGGAAACATCTGCCGGCTGGACGGTCTAGCATACATTTCAAAACCCAAGCCGCAAGGTCTCGACGCCGAGTTTATTGCGGCAGCTCCGACTGGCGAACTGGATCGCATGAATGTTTCCGCGGCAGCTAACAGTGTGCCCCGATTCCTCCAGACCGACTCACCGCCCACCAGGACGATCAAAGTTGAATTCCGGACTCCCCCCTTCGATAAATTCCAGGAATATAGCTACCACATACTGTTGTATGCCCCGGGTGCGGTAACCAAGGCGAGTTGCGAAAAACTTGCTCCGGGTGTTGAAGTGTACTTTGGCGAGCCGATACTGGAGGAAAAGTAGTCATGGTCTCCATCCACGCTATATTCCTGGTATTTGCCTTATCCACCGCCCTTCTCGGAGAATGCCCCCTCCTCTGCCAGGGGCCGAAATCCGTCGACCTGACGGGCACCGTTTCGGATGCGGTCACCCAGAAACCCCTCGATGCCGCTGACGTGGTGCTCCTCAGCTCAGCAGGAAAGGAGCTCGCGAGAGTGGCCACCGGGTCCGATGGCAAGTACAAAGTTTCAAACCTAAAGCGAGGCGATGAGGTCGCAATTTACTACCAACGCGGCGGCTATCTTCCGCGGCCCGCGGGCCCGGTGTCTGTGGTCCTCCGCACCGGACCGAATGTAAGGGACCTTCAGCTGATGAAGGAAACCGATGAGGTGGCCTACTGGTTGCAGTGGGCGAAGCTGGCCAAATCTTCCGCCGACGCCTCCACAACGGATCGCAAGCAAAGGGATACGCTCTACAACGAGAAGTGGTCTTATCTAGGCGCCTACGGACTGTCTCCCGTTTCCCAGGCGCTCGCCGCCCGGCACATTGCCGAATTGACTCCCGAGGCAGCTCATTCCCGCCAGTTGATGAGCTTTGCTTCCGTAAGTATTGACACCTTGGAGCAAGCCGGATCCAATATCCGCGCCGCTGTCGACGGCCAGGCGAAACTTTCGAACAAATATGGGATCCCGCCTGACGTTGCTGTCGCCATCGCAGCGAGCGAGCTCAAGAAGAAAGGCTACACCACACCTCAGTCCGAGTTCATGACAGACTTCGGCGCCGTGTGGGGAAAAGAGGCCACAGGAGATCTGTCACTTGCGCTCTCACATTCACCACCATCGAAGAATGCCGTCACGAGGGCATGGGACATGGACAAGAGGCGCATGACGGCAGACAAACCCTGAACTAGCGCCGCTATCGGTCACACGGAATCTTGGTTGTGCGCTGCATGCACACTGCCTACCACTCTTGCTCTTCGCTCTCGGCGCGTGTAACCGGTGGCTCTTCAACCTTTCTTGTCTTCCCCAACGTCAATGCACGATGAGAAGGCATCACTTTTGTATTTCACCATGCAGTGACCCCAATGAGGGCGCGCCCGCTCGGGCCGTGCGCCGGGGGTGTATCATAGGCGCCGCTGCTAGCCGTGAGGTGCAGCGTCTGCACACGAGCGGAGGTTGTAAGGCCATGGATCGCATTTCTGAATCACTGCTAACCGAGTTTTCAGCCGAGCACGATATTGCTCAACTGCCAGAGGACAAGAGGTTTGAACATTTCTGTTCTTATATAACGGTCAGGCGGCAATATGCCGAAACCTTCGATACCGAGGACATCGTAACCGGGGCCGGTGGTGACACTGGTATTGACGGCATCGCGATAATCGTCAATGGCTCTCTCATAACGGACATCGACACATTGGAAGAGCTGGCAAATCAGGCCGGAGCCCTGGACGTGGCATTTGTGTTCGTCCAGGCCGAGAGAAGTCCTGGCTTTGACGCCGCAAAGATCGGCACGTTTGGCTTCGGAGTTGTGGATTTCTTTAAGGAGAATCCAAGTCTGAAGCGAAACGATATGGTAAAAGCTGCGGCGGATATGACGGCTGCCATTTTTAAGCGAAGCAGTAAGTTTAAGCGCGGCAATCCTACATGTCGCTTGTACTACGTCACGACGGGCAGGTGGATTGGCGACGCTACTTTGGAGGCTCGCCGGAAGGCCGTTATAAGTGATCTGCTCGGGACTAACCTTTTTCGGGAGGTCGAGTTTTTCCCCGTAGACGCGGAAGGTCTCCAAAAACTGTATCGGCAAACTAAGAATGCCATTTCCAGTACATTCAGGTTTGAAAAGCGAACCGTGATACCCAGTGTCCCGGGTGTGACCCAAGCGTACCTCGGCTTCCTTCCTGTGCCGGAATTTCTAAAAGTTCTCACAGACGAGAACGGAGAAATTATCGGCGGGTTGTTCTACGACAACGTAAGGGATTGGCAAGAAGACAATGAAGTCAATTCAGAAATCAGGGCGACATTGGAATCGGACGCCAAGGGGCGGTTTGTTCTCATGAACAATGGAATTACGATTATCGCTCGAAACGTTCAGCCGACCGGAGACGATTTCACAATCGAGGACTATCAGATTGTAAATGGCTGTCAAACAAGCCATGTACTGTTTAATATAGACCAAAAGATCGGAATTGATTCGTCGGTTATGGTCCCGGTACGTCTGATAGGTACGCAAGACGAGAATGTCATCAGGGCGATCATCAGGGCCACGAACAGACAGACTGAGGTCAAGGACGACCAGTTCTTCGCCGTACAGGACTTTCCTAAGGAGCTGGAACTGTACTTTCAAACGTTCCAAGACTCACAAAAACTCTTTTATGAAAGGCGCTCGCGTCAATATGATCGCCTCCAGGTTGAAAAAACTCGCATCGTAACGCCTCCCAACATGATTAGGGCGTTCGCGGCTATGTTCCTCAACGAGCCCCATAGAACGACGCGAAATTATGCAGGGCTTGCGGCTAAGGTGGGAAAGGACATTTTTGTAAAGGGACATCGCCAAGAGCCTTACTATACAGCTGCATTTACCCTTTATAAGCTGGAGTACTTCTTCCGGAGCGGCCGTCTGGAGCGGAAATTTAGGCCAACGCGGTTTCACATACTGCTGGCAGCGCGCATGCTCGGAAATCCCGGACAGTTACCACCGATCAACTCTCGCGAGATGGAGAAATACTGTAAGGTAATTATGGATATGCTATGGAATACAAATAAAGCGGATGCCCTAATCCTAAAAGCAGCGAATGTGGTTGACAAAGCGGCTGGCGGCAACTTTGACCGAGACAACATCCGAACCGAGCCGTTCACGCAAAAGGTTATCACCCGGTGTACAGATGCAATGGAGAAGGCGGCCCTTAAGAAGTAGTGAAGGCTGACAACGAACATTCGACAGAATTCCAAGACCTCGATGCCGGAGGGCGGCTCACGCTTCCGGCCTCGGGGTGGGGGCAGGCATTGTCAGTCTCTTTGAGACCTTCACAGCGCGCCCCTTGGCTTATCTTTCTCCGGCCAGGCTCCGTACACGGCAACGGCGCGCCTCCCGCTCCTGCGAAATAAAATGCCCGATTTTTTCGATTTTATACCGGGTTCCCACGCGCAAGCCTTTGCTTTAACCTCGTTGCGTGAGCTGCCTGCTGATTCCAGCACGCCAAAGATCGGAGCGCAGAGCAAGGCTCACTCCTCCGGGCACGCAATGCGACATTTTGACTCTTAGCCCGCAACCTTCCACAAGCCCCGTGCAATCACACCGATGCGCATATTTCGCCTGCAATCCATTCCGTTTCAGCTCGATGCAAAACACACGACTTAATGTCCCTTTGTTTTCATGTCCTTACACCTTCCAAGGGGGAGGGGGCGATATTCAGGGGTAAATGCAAAACGCGTGGCGTTTGCATTTCGCCCAGCCCCTCACCCTCCACCGCCATTATGGCATTTGGGACTTCGCTATGCGCTCGGTACACTCCACACCAAACAATTCACACGTTTGGCTTGGAGGATATCGCGATGAAACTTGAAACGATTGCTGTGCATGCCGGGGGCGAGCCGGATCCCGCGACTGCGGCGATTGCGCCGCCGATCCATCTTTCCACCACCTTCGAGCACGGGCCGGCCACGGAAATCCTGCACGGATACACGTACGTGCGGGACGAGAATCCCACGCAGGACCGTCTGGAAGCTGCGCTGGCACAACTGGAATGCGCGCGCTATGGCAAGCCGGGACAGGAATTGGTCCAGCTTGAAGACAGTGGCGAGTCCCGAAGTGTCGGGATGCACACGACGCATGGCCGGGTGGCGAGTGGCGAGCGAAGAGCCGAGGGAACAGAGAGAGAGAAAGCAGATCCCCTGGGGCGGGACGTCACCGGCAAAGCGAGAGAAGCAACGACCGGCGCGCTGGCCTTTGCCTCCGGGATGGGAGCGGCGGCGGCGCTGCTCCAGACGCTCGAGCCGGGGTCGCACGTGATTTTTCCGGAAGATGTGTACGTGCACGTGCGCCTGGCGCAGCAGGACTATTTACCCAACTGGAGAATCGAATCGTCCGTCGTCGATATGAGCTCAGCAAAAAATGTAGAAAAAGCTTTGCGCCCGGAGACGAAGCTGGTGTGGGTCGAGACGCCGTCAAACCCGAGAATGAGTGTCACGGACATCGCTGCGATAGTTCGCATCGTCCGTGACAAGTGGCGAGTGACGAGTGGCGAGTGGCGAGACACAGGCGCTCCCCTGGTCCTAGTAGACAATACGTTCGCCACGCCCGTCTTCCAGCGGCCGCTGGAGCTCGGCGCGGACATCGTGCTGCACTCGACCACGAAATACTGCGGGGGGCACAGCGACGTGCAGGGAGGAGCGCTGGTTTTACGCAAGCGAGATGCGCTGTATGAAAAGCTTTATCACACGCGGCTGGTCCTTGGCGCCGTCTGCTCCCCGTTCAACTCGTGGCTGATCCTGCGCGGGCTGCGCACGCTGCCCTGCCGCATGGAACGCCACGCGGCAAATGCGATGGCGGTGGCGCTGGCGCTTGAAGGACAGAAAGGAATCGAGCGCGTGTTCTATCCCGGACTGAGATCGCATCCAGGGCACGAAGTGGCGGCGAGGCAAATGAGCGGATTCGGCGGGATGATGTCGATATTGGTGAAGGGCGGATGGGAAGACGCGGTACGGGTAGCTTCCCGGGTAAAGCTGTTCCGCAACGCCACGAGCCTGGGCGGGGTGGAAAGCCTGATCGAACATCGCGCGTCGGCGGAAGGGCCGGGATCCACCGCGCCGAAGAATTTGCTGCGGCTGAGTGTGGGGCTGGAGCATGCGGGGGATTTGATTGAGGATCTCCTGCAAGCGCTGGGAGGCGGCGGCTAGTGGCAAGTCCCGAAGTGTCGGGATGCACACGACGCATGGCCGGGTGGCGAGCGGGGAGGGGAAAAGGCAGGTAGGGGCGGACCCATGTGTCCGCCCGCGTGGTTCGCGTGGCACGGAAGGATGGGCGGACACATGGGTCCGCCCCTACGAGGACGGGGACGGCGCGTCTAGCCGCGCCGAAGAAAAGCGGCCCCGAAGCTTCGGGGCCGCACTCCATTGGCGAGGGATGACAGGTGAGACGGCGGAGAAAACCCGGGACGCAGAAGGACGGGCGGACACGCGGGTCCGCCCCTACAACGACGGGGCAGGGGCGAAGCCGCGGGCTAGCGGGCAGACGCGGACGCATCGCAGACGTTGCCGTGATCGGAGCGGGGGCGTTTGGCGGGTGGACGGCGTGGCATCTGGCGCGGCGAGGCGCGCGCGTGACGCTCGTTGACGCGTGGGGCGCGGGGAATCCGCGAGGAACGTCGAGCGGCGAGGCGCGAATCCTGCGGTTCGCCTACGGTGAGAAAAGCCTCTACAGCAAATGGACGCACCGTGCGCGGGAAATCTGGCGGCAGTGCGAGGCGGACTGGGGCGTGCGGCTGTTTGAGCCGTGCGGGATGCTGTGGCTCTTCCGCGAGGAGAACGAGCACTATCGGGGAAGCGCGGCCGCCCTAAACGCGCTACGCGAACCGTGGGAGCGGCTGCCGGCCGCGGAATGCGCGCGGCGGTTTCCGCAAATGGCGTTCGATGCGGGCGAGTTCGCGCTCTACGAGCCGGGGAGCGGATTTCTGCGGGCGCAGCGTGCGGTGCAGACCGTGGCCGCGCAGGTGGCGCGGCTGGGCGGTCCCGAAGCATCGGGACGGATCGGCTGGGTCGAGGAAGAGGGCGCACGATTTGCGGCTCCCCACCGGCTCGGATCGGTGCGCGTTCGCTCCGGCGGTCCCGAAGGATCGGGGGAAGAACTGCACGCCGGTGCGTTTGTATTCGCGTGCGGCCCGTGGCTGCCGCAGATTTTTCCGCGACTGCTGGGCCGGCGTATCGCGGTGACACAGCAGGACGTGTTCTATTTCGGCGCGCCCGCGGGCGACGCGCGGTTCGATTCGCCGCAGATGCCTGCCTGGGCCGATTATGAGACTGAGTTCTACGGAACGCCGGGCTGCGATGTGTGCGGCTTCAAACTGGCGAACAACCAGGGCGTGGCGGGGTTCGATCCCACGGATGGGGAGCGCGTGGTGCGGGCCGAATCGCTCGAAGCGGCGCGCGGGTATCTCGGCCGGCGGTTCCCGGCGATGGCGGGCGCACCGCTGGTGCGGGCGCGCGTGTGCCAGTACGAGCGCACTCCGGATTCGCACGTGGTGCTGGACCGCCATCCGGAATGGGAAAACGTGTGGATCGCGGGCGGCGGCTCCGGGCACGGATTCAAATTCGGGCCCGCGCTGGGGGAATTCCTGGCCGGGCTGGTGCTCGACGGCGGGCGGGAAAAAATTCCGGCGCCGTTACTTCTTGGAGCCAGCGCGCATCCGGCGAGTGGAGAGCTGCGTGCCAAGGGCGCATACTGATAGTCGCCCAGTACGGAAGGATGATGGTGCGTTCCCTCCACGGGTGGCAACGGCTCTGGTGCGCGCTGCTGCTGGGCCTGGCATTCGTCCCGGCAGCCTGCCGCCGCTACGAGTACGTGAGCATGAAGCCGCTCGACGATGCCGGCTTCAGCTACAGTTCCATCCTGAAGATCCAAGAGCTCGAACCGACCAAAGAAGAAGTGGCGGAAATCGTGAAAGCGGCGAAGGGCGGCGTGTCCGAAGCGACTTGCGTCCTGCTGCTGCAGGTGGCGCGCGGCCAGAAGACGCATTTTACTCAGGGCGAAGCAGTGGCGGCGCTGCACGCGGCGAGAATCTCCGATCCGACGATTTTGGTGCTGGCGCAATTGCGGCAGATCGATACGTGGAGCGGCGAGGCGCAGGCCATACGGCTGACGGGCACTTCCGATCGAGTGATCGAAGCGGTGGCGCAACGGCGGGCGGCGGGCCTGCCCGTTCCTGCCGGAGCTTCGCTGGCGCACCTGAAAGACGCGGGAGTGAGCGAGGCGACCGTGCTCGAACTGCTGAACCGCGGGATCAGCGATGCCGACGCGGACAGCATCGTCTGGCGGAAGAAGCGCGGTTGGAAGGACGAGCAAGTCCTGCACGATTTCCCTCCAAAATCCTGAGACGCCCGCGCATTCCGTCCACAGCCCCGAGGAAGGCGGGTTAGAATCGGGCGCCATGTACTCCGCTTGCTCGATTCGCCGTGCACGGAAGGCCGCGCTGCCGGCGGTGTTGGCCGCGGTGCTTCTGCACGCGGCGAGTTGCGTTGCGCCGCTGGGACCGGGCTACACGGTCGAGCGGAAAAGCATGGAAGTGGCTTACGTTTCCTCCGGGCAGCCGCGCGTGCACGTGCGCACCTCGTGGCGCATGAAAAACACGGGAAACGGGCCGCTCGAGGCTCTCGATGTGGGAGTGCCGGGAGAAGAGCGGTACGGCGTGACGAATCTCCAGGCGGTTGTGGACGGACGCGCCGTCTCGCCGGCGGCCGTGGCGGGCGGAGCGCTGCACATAACGTTCGAACCGCCCTGGGCGCAGAACGAAAGGCGCGAAGTAATCATCGAATACGAGTTGGGAAAGCCGGCGCCCTACCAGGGCGTGACGATGGAGACCGACTTCGTGATTCTTACCGGCGGCGGGTGGTATCCCACGCTGCGCCCGCCGAGAGGCAACTTTGCGAAAGTGCTGGACGAAAAACCGCTGGACGTGGCGGTGCGTGTGCCCGAGGGCTTCCGGGCGAATTCCGGCGGAAAGACGCGCGGGGTGCGGAAGGACGCTGGGAACCTGGTCTATCGCTTCCGCGCGAAAAAGGAAAATGGGCGGCTGTATGTGGTGGCCGGGCGGTTTTTCGAACAGCGGTTCAGCAGGGATACCACGACCATCGTGTTCTGGATGCTGAAGGCGCCGTGGCCACAGGAGCAGCTCAATCGCGCGGGGGCTCGCCTGGCGGACTGCCTGGAGGCGTACGAAAACGAATTCGGGGCGCTGCCCGGAGACAAAGTAGAGGAGCCGTACCGCGTTGTAGCCGTGCCGAGCTGGCCCGCGCAATTCGTGGCCGGGATTCCCGTATTCATTGCTCCAGGATTTACGCGGGGTGTGGTGATCCCAGCTCAGGACGAGAGCCCGGAAAAGGCGAACAATTACAACCTAATGGTGGCGGCTTACGAACTGCCGGAATTCTGGTTTGGAACGCCCGCGCGGACGCGCTCCGGCGCGATCCCCGTGTTCAACATGAGCCTCATGCAGTATGCGGCGAGGTTCGTGGGCGCAGAGTACTTCGGCGGCAAACCGGAACGTGCGGCGGCTGTGCGGCAGACGCTCCAGTCCTTCGACCACTTTGCGCGGGATCCCGGTTCTCCGAAGCTACCGCCGCTCGCGGCCATCGCACAAAACGAGGAACGCGGGGAGAGGCTGCTGGTGCTGCTGAAAAGCGAGCTGTTTCTTGCTGCCCTGGAAGACCAATGCGGCCAGGACGGTTTGCGGCGGGCGTTGCGGCATCTGGCCGGGACGCTCGGAGGCACGGCGTACGGCTACACGGAGCTGCGCAGCGCGCTGGAGTCGGAGTGCCATGCGGACCTGGGGCCCGTGTTTCGCGCCTGGCTTTACGAGACGGATATCCCGGCGGAGTTTCGCCATCGTTATGAAACTCCCGGCCGGCCTTCCACGCCTTGAGAAGGAGCGATGATGAGAGATTTTCACAGCCTCAACGAAAAAGAAATCCTGGCGCTGGCGATTTCGCTGGAGGAAGAGGACGAGCGCGTGTACTCCGACTACGTCGAGGGCCTACGCGAAAGTTTTCCCGCCACCGCGGCCGTGTTTGAGGAGATGCGGAAGCAAGAAACCGGGCACCGCCAGCGGCTGATCGAGCTGTACCGGAATCGGTTCGGCGAGCACATTCCGCTGATCCGCCGGCAGGACGTGAAGGGGTTTGTTGTGCGCCAGCCCCTGTGGCTCTCGCAGCCGTTGCAGCTCGACAAAATACGCAATCAGGCCAGCGCCATGGAGGTGGAGACGCGGCGATTCTACGAGCGCGCCGCGGCGCGGGCCTCGGATGCGGGCACACGCCAGTTGTTGGACGATCTGGCGCAGGAAGAGCGCGAGCACGCCGAGCGCGCCGAGAACCTGCAGAGCGAAAAGCTGGGACATGCGGAAGTGGCGCAGGAGGAAGAAGCGAATCGCCGGCTGTTCGTGCTGCAGATCATCCAGCCGGGACTGGCCGGGCTGATGGACGGCTCGGTGTCGACGCTCGCTCCGGTGTTTGCCGCCGCGTTTGCCACGCGCAACAGTTGGGACGCGTTCGCCGTGGGGCTGGCCGCTTCGGTGGGCGCGGGAATCAGCATGGGATTTGCAGAAGCGCTGTCCGACGACGGTAGCCTGACGGGCCGCGGGCGGCCGCTGCTGCGCGGCGTCGTCGAAGGATTCATGACCATGCTTGGCGGCATCGGGCACACACTGCCTTACATAATTCACGATTTTAAGGTGGCCACGGCGGTCGCGGTGATCGTAGTCATCGTGGAGCTGGCCATCATCTCCTGGGTGCGCCACAAATATATGGATACTCCGCCGCTGACGGCGGCGATGCAGGTCGGGGTGGGCGGCGCGCTCGTCTTTGCGACCGGGATCCTGATCGGAAGTTCGTAGTCTGCCGGAAGCCCCGTACCGGCGATTGTGCTATTGTTTTTCGAATTTGCGCGGCATCATTCGAGGGGGAACTGAATCGTGAGACAGGTGATTACAAGCGACGCCGCACCGAAGGCCATTGGCCCCTATTCGCAAGCGATTCGCTCCGCCGGGCTCCTGTTCCTGGCGGGGCAGATTCCGCTGGACCCGGCCACGATGCAAATCATCGAAGGCGACATCGCGAAGCAGACCGAGCGCGTGCTGGAAAACGTGAAGGCCATCCTCGCCGCCGCGGGCAGCTCGCTCGACCGCGTGGTGAAGACTACGGTATTTCTCAAAGACATGAATGAATTTGCGGCCATGAACGAGGTGTACGGCCGCTACTTTCCGCAAAATCCTCCGGCGCGCTCGACCGTGGAGGCCGCGCGGTTGCCGCGCGACGCGCGCATCGAAATCGAAGTCATCGCCCAGGCCTGAACGCCGGAAGTGACCGAAGACGCCCTCATGAATATTCCAGGGATCATCGTGAGATAACGAATTGTCCACCGCCTCGAAACTGCTCTTCTTTGCCGGGCTGGTACTCTCCTTCAGCGGATGGGTGTCGCCTCCGGTGGCGCTTACCGCGGGGATTCTTCTCGGGCTCACGCTGTCACATCCTTACGGAAAGCAGAGCAGCAAATCCGCGAAATTTCTCTTGCAGGCGTCGGTGGTCGCGCTGGGATTCGGAATGAACCTGCCAGATGTGGTGAAAGCGGGGCGAAGCGGATTCGTCTACACCGCGCTGGGGATCAGCATCGCGCTGGCGGCCGGGCTCGCGCTCGGCCGGCTGGTGCGGGTTCCGGGGACGCCTTCGTTCCTGATCTCTTCCGGCACGGCGATCTGCGGCGGGAGCGCAATTGCGGCGGTCGCGCCCATTCTGCAGGCGAGCGGGGAAGAGATGTCGGTGGCGCTCGGCACGGTGTTCATCCTGAATTCGATCGCGCTGTTCATTTTTCCCCCGATTGGATCGGCGCTCCATCTCACGGAGGCGCAGTTCGGTCTGTGGGCCGCGCTGGCCATTCACGACACGAGTTCCGTGGTGGGCGCAGCAACGCGCTATGGCGCGGTGGCGCTGGTGATTGCCACCACGGTGAAGCTGGCTCGCGCGCTTTGGATCCTGCCGCTCTCGTTGGGCACGGCGGCGATGCGGCGGACGCGCTCGAAAGTGCAAATCCCGTGGTTCATTTTTCTATTTTGCCTCGCGGCGGTAGTGAATTCCTACGTTCCAGGGATTGGACGGGCGACGCACCTGCTCAGCCAGAGCGGAAAACTCGGCCTGACGGCGACGCTGTTTCTCATCGGGACAAGCATTTCGCGCCGGGCGCTGCGCGAAGTGGGCTGGCGGCCGCTACTGCAGGGCGTGCTGCTCTGGTTGTTCGTGGGTGCCGGATCGCTTCTGCTGATCCGAACTGGCATCATCGGCTTCGCAACATAGGGGATGAGGGCCAGCAGAAGGTTTGGTGGGCCTGGGATGACTCGAACATCCGACCTCGCCCTTATCAGTTGTCAAAGGCGCACGCACCGTGAGTTACCGGGAGTAGCTACGAATTGCTCCAACCGGCGCGCGGTGCTCACGTTAGGCCGCTGATGACTGGCGGTCCATTCACTGCCAACTGAGACCTTTGGAGGCGAATGTTGTTTGGGGTGTGCACCAAAACGTGCACCAAACTTCGTCGCACTGAAACGCGGCATCAGCAGTGCGAGAAAGACTCCACCCCTGGCCGTCCCCGTTGCTTGCCGTGACTCACTACTCACTCACAGTGTTGTCGCAGCAAGGTCGCTCGTGTGACTATTTGCGCGTAATGGCCGAGCAATCTGATTCTTCCGTGCATCTCGCCGAGGCTAGAGGCGAAGCTCACGCAAAGCAATGATGGATTTCAAAGCACCACGAGGTCGGTTCTCCGTTCCCGAAATAACCGGCTTTTGGGTATCATCGCAACGTGACTTTGCCGAGTCGAATACCGCGAGCTTTCAGAACGGCGCTCGTTGAGTTCGCCAACTCACTGCAACGGAACTTCGCACTACCTATCGCGGCGAATCCCGAGGACCAACTGAAATCCCCGACAGAGGAGTTGCTCCGGGCCGTGACGGCAGATGTTGAACCCCGCACGGAGGCTCAGGTTGAAGGTTTAGGGGCCCGGCCCGACATCGGCGTTGCGGTCCATCGTCTCCTGTGTGGATACGTCGAGCTAAAGGCACCAGGCAAAGGAGCACGCACCAGCCAGTTCTCCGGCGCCGACAGGAAGCAGTGGGGAAAATTCAAAGCACTGCCAAACATCCTTTACACCGATGGGTCGGAATGGGCGCTCTATCGTTCGGGCGAGGATCAGGGCGAAGTGGTGCGTTTTTCTGGTGACGTTACGGAGGATGGCGCGGACGCATTCGACAACGATCAGATCGCTAGCCTACACACGCTGCTGGTTGATTTCCTCGGTTGGGCTCCAATCCCGCCCGATTCAGCCGAAGCTCTTGCGCGGACTCTCGCCCCCCTGTGTCGAATGCTGCGAGAGGATGTGCTGATTGCGGTCCGTAATCCGCACTCTGCGCTCGCGCACCTAGCGCGCGAGTGGCGACAGTACTTGTTCCCCGACGCCGATGATGCACAATTCGCCGACGCTTATGCGCAGACCATGACCTACGCGCTGCTTCTGGCACGCCTTAATGGTGAGGAACATCTAACAACCACCACGGCCGCCAACGCCCTTGACAGTGGTCACGGTTTGCTCGCGCAAGCACTACGCATACTTGCCCAACAGGAGGCGCGCAATGAAATAGCAGTCCCCGTAGGGTTGTTGGAGCGACTCATCCGCGTCGTTCAACCGGAGCGTCTTCGGCAGCGAGGTGACCCGTGGCTCTACTTCTATGAGGATTTTCTCAGCTTCTACGACCCGAAGCTGCGAAATAACTACGGAGTCTACTATACGCCGGTTGAAGTCATTGGAGCTCAGGTTCGGCTTGTCTCGCAACTCCTTGTGGAAAGATTTAATAAGCCACTGTCTTATGCGGATAGCGATGTCACGTTTCTCGATCCCGGTGGCGGCACGGCTGCCTATCCTGTGGCGGCGATTGAGCACTGCTTGGGTATCGTCGAACAGCGCTTCGGGCCTGGCATGGTTGCAAATAAGGCAACGGACTGCGCTCGAAATTTTTACACTTTTGAGGTCCTCGTTGGCCCATACGCTGTCGCGCACCTGCGCCTGACGAAGCTCATCACTGACAAGGGTGGCACGCTTCCGGATGACGGCATTCGCGTATTCCTGACGGACACCTTGGAGTCGCCTCATGCCAATCCACCGCAGCCGCCTCTGTTCGCAAGGGTGCTCACCGAGGAGCACCGGCGCGCGCAGCAGGTCAAGAGTCGGACCCGCGTCCTTGTGTGTATGGGAAACCCACCCTACGACCGCGAAGAGGGCAACGCCAGCGAGCCAGCCGCAGTCGAGCGGAAGGGTGGCTGGGTTCGCCATGGCGACCCGAACACGCCCGGCGACCGCCCAATTCTTCTGGACTTCATTGAACCGGCTGAAGCTGCGGGCGCGGGCGTCCACGTCAAGAACCTGTACAACATCTATGTATATTTTTGGCGATGGGCACTTTGGAAATTATTTGAGAATACTTACTCTCGTGGTCCAGGAATCATCTCGTTCATTACGGCCTCTTCGTACTTGCGTGGCCCTGGTTTTGTCGGTATGCGCCGGAAGTTACGCGAAGCCTTTGACGAAATTTGGGTCCTTGATTTAGAAGGTGATCAGCGCGGCGCACGGAAAACCGAAAATGTCTTTGCCATCAAAACGCCGGTAGCTATTGCCATCGGCGTTCGTTATGGTGAGGCCCGACCACAGACCCCTGCGAGGAGCCACTATGCAAAGTTAATAGGTACGCGAGAGGAAAAAACAGCGAGGTTGCAGGCAATTCGATGCCTCGAAGATGTGGCGTGGCAGGATTGTCTCGCCGGATGGGCCGATCCCCTCTTGCCCAGGGGCGAAGGGAATTACTACGGGTGGCCCCTTTTGACGGATCTCTTCCCTTGGCAACACTCTGGCGTTCAATACAAACGGACGTGGCCCATAGGGGAAACCAGCGATCTAGTCAGAACACGATGGCGCTCGCTGTTGCGGTTGATGGCAGGGGAGCGGCGCGCCGCGTTCAAAGAAACACGAGACCGAAAATATGACCGTCAATATCCCTCACTCGGAGATCGGAACACTCGCCTGCCCGCCATCGCCTCGCTCGACCAAAATGCTCCTGCCCCTGAGACGGCCCGTTATGGCTTTAGAAGTTTCGACAGACAATGGGCCTTGAAGGATTCAAGGCTCGCGGACTTCCTGCGTCCTGCGCTTTGGTTCGCACACAGTGAGCGGCAGGTCTACCTTACAAGCATTCTGGCTGATGTCCTTGGATTGGGTCCCGCCGCAACCGTCACAGCCCTTCTCCCCGATCTCCACCATTTTTCGGGTCGCGGCGGGAAGGATGTCGTCCCTCTGTATCGCGACGACGGCGCCACGGAACCCAACCTCCCTAATAGGCTCTTGGCAATTTTGGCAGAGCGGCTTGGTCAACGCGTCACTGCGGAAGACTTCTTCTCCTACGTTTACGGCGTTCTGGCGTCGCCTGAATTCGTAGAAACATTCAGCGAAGAACTCACGGTCCCTGGCCCAAGACTGCCGATCACGACGAACCCCGCCCTCTTTACGCGGGTCGCGGACTGCGGGCGGAGGCTCATCTGGCTTCACACCTTTGCTGAACGGTTTGTGCCGCCTCGCCGTAGACGTGGTGAAGTTCCGCAAGGGCAAGCCCGTTGTCGGCGTGGTGTGCCGACTGTGCCTGAGTGCTATCCAGAGTCTTTTTCCTACGAATCAACATCCCAAGTCTTACGGGTCGGAGAAGGAATCTTTACTCCCGTCTCGAACGCTGTCTGGCAATTCTCTGTATCAGGCCTAGCGGTCGTGCAATCTTGGCTGAGCTATCGGATGAGGTCTGGGGCTGGACGTTCGACTTCGCCGCTCGACGAAATCCGTCCGGAACGCTGGACGGGTGACCTAACGAGAGAACTGTTAGAGTTGCTGTGGGTGTTGGAGGCCACAGTTGCGATGTTCCCAGAGCTAAGAGCCATTTTCGACGAAGTAATTGCAGGCGAGACGTTTCGCGCCGACGAATTGCCTATCCCAACTGTTGAGGAGCGGCACGCCCCAGGTGGTGAAGAAGCCGAGCCAATCCAACACGAGCTGGAACTTTGAGTGGTCAGCTTTCTCGGAATGTACCGCTTCACGTGTAAGGCTCCATTGAGACGCCCCCCAGAGAGGCAGCTAAAACATCTGTTTTGTGAAGGCGACGGACCAGCAAAACGTGCTTGTAAGCAAAGGGTTTACAGGCCTGACTTTGAAGGGGGTTTATGAAGGGCTCCGGCTCGCTGCATAGCCCGCCTCATCCCTACGCCGCAATAGTGTCCCCACTTGGGTCCACCAATTTGCGAGCGGTCATCTCTGGTCGCAAACACGGCCAAACCGAATTCTCTTTCCCTCTGCCGTCCGCTTTTGCGCAGACTGCTCGTATCGCTCTCCCTTTCAAGCCGGAGAGGTTGAGGACTTCTAATGACGAGCAAGAAGAGGCCAAAGGTCGTCTGGGTTGGCAACACGCCAGTGATCCCATGGACCGCGGAGGAACACAGAAGGATCGAGCGCAGAATCAGGAAGCGTTACGAGAAGCTTCGGCGCAGGTACAAAGAAATCCACGGCAAGAGGATAGACTGGGTGAGCCACTCCATCGACGACGGTTGTCTGTACTTCACTGTGAGATTTACCGATAAGACTGCTCTTCATCTCCAGGTCAGCCCGGAACTAGTGGTTGAAAGCCTGGAGCTGAGCGACTGGAGCACAGGCGACGACAAGGTCCTCCGCACTTACTTTAGGCGGCGTAACTCTTGAGCGGCAAGCGTTTTAGGGAACACCCTGATCCGATCGCCCTAAGTTGGCCCTAAGAGTCTTTGTAAAGGTCAACGCCATCAAGACGTAGTTTGCCGAGTTGTTTGCGGAACCGGTCGGGGGTCAGTGCCAAGTATTTTTCCATCGAATTCATCCCTGTTTCACCGAGATACTCAGAAAGGGGTAGGAGCATGCGCTCCACGTCTATGCCCTGTTTGTACCAGGAGGTCAGGCGATGCACAGCAAAGCTGAACCTTAGGTCACGAATGCGCGGCTGATATCGTCCGCCATCGTATCGTGCGATTCCCGCATAACGGCAAAGTCGGCGAAATGGATTGTAGAAAGCCATATAGCCAATGGGCCCGCCCCCGACGGTGAGAAAGAAAACTGCGTTCTGGTGTTGCTTCCGAACAGGCAAATGCATGTAATCAATCAGCAGTCTGTGAACATCGCGCCCGATGGGAATGCGTCGTGACTTGCCGACGCGCCGGAGAGTCAGAAAATTGCCCTGTAAATCGACATCGACACAAAGCAGAGCCAAGGCCTCGTTGATCTGAATTCCCGTTCCGTAGATGAGCAGCAGTAAGGTGCGAAGTGTAAGTGAATCAATCGCATTCACACGCCTGCCGCTGCAACTGAACGCCGTAGCTTTGAACATGCGCTGAAGTTCGGTGCGAGTATAAATGTATGGGATGAACGTTCGAGGGATTTCCCTGCGACGCGGTGGAAGCGGGAGGGTCTTGATTTGTCCGCGCAGCCTCCAGTATTCGAGGAATGCCCGAATTAGTCTGTATCTGCTAATCCAGGTATTGTCGTTTGCCGTGCTACCGTTGGCTAGAAAGGATGATATCTGACTTTCTCGAATAAAGTTCAAATGCTTGTCTCCCACTCGCCGGACGAATCTACCCAGTATCGCCGCAGCCTGGGCGTAGTGGAGTCCCTGCGCCCTTTTTCTCCGCACATAGATGGCGACAGCCTTGGCCAGTTTCATCGAAGGCCACCGAGGTCAAAATCAGCCACTTTTCGGAGAGACTTCATATCGCATTTTGCGTACACCCTTACCGTGTGAAGCGTGTGATGCCCCAGAAAATCACCGATTTCTTTGAGGGATAATCCTCGACTCAGTAGGTATCGAGCGCAAACGTGCCGAAAGACGTGCGGGCCTCTCGGGTGGCAATTTATTCCCAATTGAGCGAACCTCCTACTGGTGATCGTCCAGACGGTGGACGGGCTCACTGGCCGAAAGGGCGGGTTCAAAGTAACGAACAGATAAGGGCAGGTACACTGCTGTCGCACGTCCACGACGTAGTTCGCTATCGAAGCTGCTGCCTCGCGCTGGATTGGAAACCGTTGAAAACTGCGCCTTTTCGTGCGCGTTACGTTCAATGTCTTTGCCTTCCAATCGACATCGGTCAACCGCAGCCCGACCACCTCACCTGCGCGTAACCCGCAGGTTGCAAGTAGAAACAAAACAGCACGTGCGCGGATATCAGCAGGACCGATTGGCTTTGCTCGGAACAATTGCTGAACTTCTTTCCAAGTGGGCGGATGCCACAAATTGCGATATCGGGGCAAGAGCGGTCCCTTAATTCCGACCGCTATCCCTCTGGCGCACCAATGACAATTTTCTGCATACCGGAAAAAGGACCGTAACGCAGCAGCGGCGGCTGCAATCGATCCATCACTCCATCCTTTCGCCTTCTTAAGCGAAAAGAATTCATCTACGTCGTTGAGACTCGCGGAGGAAATTCTCCGGCGCTGCCCAGATATCCATTTAAGAAATTGCGCCGCCACCATTCGGCGTACACGCACCGTGCCGGGCGAAAGACCGAGGTCTATTAACAACTTTGTGAAAGCGCCCAGATGCTCAGCGTACGGCTGAGGTCGTGGCTGTGGCAGCCTTAACCTGCCTAGAAAACGTAGCCATCGCTTTGCTGTCCAGATGAATCTAGGAGCCAAGCGCAAGGAATACTGCCTTCGCCAACATGTGCTGGCGCGCTTCACTTCAAGGAGTTCCACATCTCGGAGTTTCTGAAGCCTTAGAGAGCGGATCGTCTGGATCAGGCCCCGCGCAACATCTTTCAGGGTAAGCTGGGTTGCTCCCTCCCCTTGTAAATGCAAGAGGAACGCTTCCCGTTCCTGAAGCATTGGGGCTGCGAGGTGGCGGGCTAGTGCCGCCTGTCTCTTTGGCCCGCTATAAAGAGATTCCAGAACCATGTGGCCTTCCTCCTCTTCGTGTCGAGCGACTGAGTATGCCAAAGCGTTACGCGTGTCTGAGCAACTGCCACTCCGAAGCGAGTCAGGGGTCTGCGAAACAAGAAGTTTGCACGCGCCAGCCAAAACGAGCCTCGCTTGCAGACACGAAGCTTACAGGCGGGCTTCTACGCGGGATTCATGAAAGGCGCTGAGCCGCTTGATATACCTTCCCGACACTGACGCCTAGCTCCCGAGCAATCTGCGGCCACGATTGCCCAGACGCCCGCAGGCAGGCAATTCTGGCGGAATCTACGGCTACGGGCGGTCTTCCGAGCCGCTTCCCTTTGGCGCGGGCGTTGCGGAGCCCGGCGCGGACTCGCTCAGCAATCAGGGACCGTTCTAGCTCGGCCACTGCGCCCAATACAGTAAAGATCATGCGGCCTGCGGGCGTGGTGGTATCAACCTGCTCGCTCAGGCTGACGAAAGCGATTCCCAGGGCGTTGAAGGTTTCAAGCGCCCGCAGAAGATGCGACACGCTGCGGGCGAAGCGGTCGAACTTCCAAACGATCACGGCATCGAAGCGCCGCTTGTGGGCATCGGCCATGAGCCGGTTTAGCTCGGGCCGGGAATCCTTCGCGCCGCTGATTCCTTCGTCCAGGTATTCACCGGAGACTTGCCACCCGCGAGCCTCGCACAATTGCCGAAGCTCGCGGGTCTGCATGCCGATGTCCTGGCCGTGGTTTGACGTGCTGATACGTCCGTAGATGGCGGCTCGCATGTCTCACGCTCCCATTAGCTCTAGCTCAAGGCGCATGAGGGTTTCGCGGACGTTGTTGCGAGACTCGGCCACGAGCCGCTTGAGGTTCGGGCAATTCCCGTTTCCGCCTTCCGCGTGCCAGACTCGCTCCAAGTGTTCGCAGATGGCGTCCGACATGCCGTAGCTCGAAAATTCGAGCACGCGGCACCGGCTGAGGAATCGGGCTTCGAGCCTATCGGTCTGGTTCGCGGTAAAAATCCAGATTGTGTTTGGCACCGGCTCACTCGAATCGAGTTTCGAGAGCAGGTACTTTTGCGCCGCGTCCGACATGGCGTCCGCTTCGTCGCAGATCACGGTATGGAATCCGCCAGAGAGCGGGACGTAATGGCACCGGCGCACGGTGTCTTCGAGGGTGTCGAGCTTGCATTGCTGCGAGCCGATATGATGCGTCTCCGCGCCTAGCTCGGCGGCCAGCGCCAGAGCCATGCTGGTTTTGCCCACGCCCGGCGGCCCGACAAAGAGCCAGGCGGACGGGTAAGGATGCGCGGCCAGTTTCGAGAGTATGCGGCGCTGTTTTTCCAGCCCGGCAAACTCCGCGATGCGCCGTGGCCGGTACTTCTCGGCGAGCGGCTGAGGGAAAGCAAAAGTGGGGGTGCTCACTGCGCACCCCCGTTGCCCACTTCCGGCAGAGCCTTGCCGAGAATGTAGTCAGCCGCTTTCTGCGCTTGTGATGCCGCAAAAACCACCATGCGGGAATCCGCTTTCAGCACGTTGATCCACGATTGCAGGTAGGACGCGGAGTTAGCGAGCGTGCGCTGCTCAATTCCCGCCACGCCCGAGAGCATGGCCGCTCCCATTTCCGCGACTAGCTCTTCTTTCGAGTAGGACTCAGAGCCGAACGTGTTGAGCTTTTCGATTCCTTCACGCCCGATGCGGCTAGCGTGGCCGGTGGAATGCGTTAGCTCGTGAAAGAGCGTGGAGTAGTAGGACTCGGCAGACTCGAACGTGTTGCGAGCGGGCATGCCGACGCTATCGGTAGATGGCCGGTACCACGCGCGGGCGTCTTGCTCGTAACGCGGTGGATTCGGCATTGCGGCCACGATGCGCTCGCATTCGGCAATGGGATTCACAACGCGGCCCGATTCCGGCCCATTGATCGCTTCGCATTGCTCCATGTTGAAGACAGTGTAGTAGCGCAGGAGAGCGGACGTTTTCGCTACAGTCTGGCCGTCCGCGTCTTCGGTTTCGTACTTGTCGAATTTCCAGAAGACAACCTTAGTGCCGTGCTCTCCGCGCCGAACATGGCCGCCGAGATCAGAGGCTTGCTTGTACGTCAACCAATAGGGAGAGCCGTAGCCGAGACTGGCCAGCAAGAAGACGTTGATACCGCGATACGCCCGCTTGCTTACCAGATTCTTCGGCATTTCCGTTGCCCAAGGCTTGTGCCAAGGCGCAACGCCAGACTCTAACTGCCGGATGATCTGCTCTGTGATGATCTGATAGACGGAAGAGTGTTGCGGTAGACTGCCTGTAGCTTGCATCGGAGCTTACCCTCCTATGTGAGTTAGGGCTGCCGGACGGTTCGCGCCGTCTGTCAGCCCGCTTTTGTTCTACTTCGGTCTCTCCTTCATTGCCTTGCGTGCTTTCTCCACGTCCCGCTTTGACCAGAGCCGAATTTTCAGCCGTCCCACAGTCTCTAGTGGCGGAAACGGAATCCGCTTCTGCCGAATCAAGCGCTGCAAGCTAGGCTGATGAATTCCGAGCATCTTGGCTACTTCGGGAGTGGAATAGCGTCGCATTGCTATAGACCTATAGCATGCAAGCGATGGCCTGTCAAGAAAAATCCTTCAAAAATCCTCATCTTCTGTGCGTCTGCAAGTGATTGATTCCGCGTGGCCGGTTTTGCCTGCTCTGAGCCGTCAGAAAACCCTTGATTGTTGAAAGCCTCGCGCGGTTCCATTGGCCGCGCCTGTTACCGGCCCGCGCATCCGTTCGGTCCGTGCCGCAAGACTGGCCGCTAGATCACGCGGAAATGGCCCGCGAATGCGCGCACAATTGCCGCAGATTCTTACCGGATTTTGCGCGGATTCCTTGCTGATTCGTGCGGCTCTCGCATCGCTTTCTAGGACCATTCCATGCGCGAGACTCGAAGTACAATCACGGGTCCTCGAAACGCCCGGCGCAGCGGCGGACGAACACTACGGCAAATTTTGCGTGACCTTGCGAAACTGTTCCAGCGGAAAGTAAGGCAGCGCTATAATTTTGAAATATGCCTAACGCAAAGCATCCGCTAGCCAAAGAGTTTTATGTTTATGAGTTTCGGGCTAGGGGGATTCCATTCTACGTTGGCATTGGCCGGGGGGAACGTGACAAAGACCGCATTCGCTACGTGCGACGCCAGATCGCGCGCAAAAAATCAGGTATGAGCAGCAAGTGGGTCTTGCACACCCGCGTTATAGCGAAATTTATCAACCTGAGAATCGAAGTAGCTGCTTACAGGACAAGGAAGGGGTTGCGGCGCAAGGAGGCTTTGGCGTTGGAGAAAAGAAGTATCCTGCGACTTGTTTCCCGTGGCCGCGTGCTCGCAAACATTCATAACAACCCGTCCCGCCCGTCTGGCGCTGAACAAGTAGTTCAATCAATACTTAGAAATTGAAAGAAGCCCACTGCCCAGCGGAACGCCCATCGCGTCGCTCTAAACTTTGTTCCAGCAACGCGGGCGTCCTCGGCGAAACTGTTCCAGCAGGGCGCGCATGCCGCATGATATTAAGTCGAGTAAGTGAGGCCATCAGGATTCGACGGGTGCGGAGCGGGGCTTATAATGCTGAAAGAAGGAGTTCAACTTGAACTTGCTTGAGATCACTAATCGTTGGGAGAGTGTGCAACTCGCGCAGGGATGCAATTACCTTTACCCAAGCGCGGTATCGCCTTACATGAAGGAAAAGTATTGTCGCCCTGCGGTCTACCGCTGGATGGTCTGGACACCGGGTTACGGGATACATGCATATTACGTAGGTGAAACTGAAAACCTGGCCCGACGCGTTCAACAGTGCCTTCGGCCCGGTAGCAAGCAGATGACGAATTTACGACTTCGCGCGTATTTTTGTGAGGCCGTGAATCAGAAACAGCAGGTTGAACTACAAACATTGGTCTTCGAGCCATTCCAAGTGAATCGGGTGAACTTCTCGGTAGAATTGTTGCTGCACACTCATGTCCGCCGAGTCCTTGAAAATCTTGTCTTGGTGTGGATGGACGCTGGAAAATCGCACGGCTCACCACTGATACTGAACCGAGTCTTGACGCAAGATAGAGAGCGAACGAACAAACGCATCGACCTGGCCCTCAGCCATCTGAAGACCCTCGGGTTGACAGACGAACAGAACAACCGCTTGCTGCAAACGTTGAAGATTGCGCGGGTGTAGGGTCCGGTTGCTCACGCAAAGTCTTTCAGGCGCGCACGCGGGTAAAAAGCTCAGGCAGGCTCTTCTTCAATCCTTTGGCGATCCTTTCGATGTTCACGAGGGAAACGTTCCTGACGCCGCGTTCAATGCCGCTGTAGTACGTCCGGTGCAGTCCGCATCTCTCGGCGGCCTCTTCCTGATTGATTCTCTGCTCCTCGCGTATGCGACGAATTGCGCGGCCAAATCGGATGCGGATGTCGAGGGCCATTAGGTCGCATCTTGCGGGTCTCCAGCCGATGCGTACACATCCGATGAGTCACATTTCTATTGACTGTCGGATTTCCGGGCATCAACATCTGCCTATCCTCTGCGACAAATTCGGAGGTGAGACGATGCCGAATTGGCTTCCCAAGGAGCCTGCCAATTGGTGGTGGCTCGGATTGGTTGTTGTGGTCGCCTGGTGGCTGGACGAAGCCGCCAAGCAAAGGAAAGGCGCGTGGTGGGTCAAGGTATGGCACGGCTTTTGGACGGCGCTCACGTATGGATTCATCTGTCTAATGCTTGGAGTCGGAGTCCTTGCGCCTTGGGGCAAACCTACGCTTGCGCACCTTTTCTGGGCACTGGTGTATGCCGGAGTGATTATCTCACTGGCGGCGAACCATCGTGAAAAGCTGCGGGAATTGTTCGGCTCGGTATCCAGTTTCTTATTTCTCGTGTTCTTAGTCCCCGGAATCTACGGACTCTGGCCCGTCTTGGAATTTTCCACCAATAGCCTTCTCTACGGACTGCTCATTTTGGTGCTTGCTGGGCTGGTGATCGTCCTTGGGCGGCTGAACTCCATACTCCAAGAACTCCGAGCATTGCGCCGTTAAGCGCTGGGTAAGGAGTTTCTGTTTGCTCCACGCGTATATGCACTCGAACCGGTTGCGGATCGCCTCTTGCCCTCGCTAAGTTACTGAATCCACAGGGCGTCGGGGCGCTTGCAATTGCTTCCAGCTTGTAACTAAGTGTCACCAAAAGTTACGACGCTCCGCTTTCTGGACCGCAGCACAGCCGAACAGCGCCGCCGCGTTCGGCTGACCGAGCGATACGGGAGGGGCCGCGAGACACGGGCTCCCCGTGAAACTCGGAAACTCGCCGTCTAATTCCTGTCTATAGAATGATTTACTGGGTTTCAGGGGTAGTGAAACCCAGTTGAAACCTGAAACCGAAATCAGTTTCGCTGTGGTTTCAATCCTGGCGAAACCTGCTAACTGAGACAGCCAGGGGGCATTAGTCGCAGTTTCCAACCCAGGTTTCACGGTTTCACCCCCACTGTCCGCTTTGCCCACGCGCCATCTTCCTGCGCGGCCAGTCCTGCCTGCCTCGCGCGTTCGAGCAACTTCCATAGCGTAGAGCGAGGCACAAGCTTGTCGGCCACATCGTCAAAGCGGAATGAGTCAGGCAGCTTTGCCCAGTAGTCACGCTGCGTTGACGTAAAGAGTGTATGGGTATCGGGCGGGGACAGTTGAAAACCCGCATATTCTCCGGGCGTGACTTCGACGGGCCGCACAATGAGCGGGTGCATCTCCTCCCCGCGCCGGATGCCGTTTATCACACGCGCATCCTCGCCGTGAAAGTCCATTCCCAGACGCACGTCCGAGCGGTTGAGTAGGTCGAGCGTGCCGCAGACTTCCTCCAGCCATCCCCGCGGGTCGAGCATCAGATTGTCCTTAAAGCTCTTCTTGTCCCGCTTGCGCAGGTTAAACGTCGCGGCGATGGCCGCCTCGGGATACTTTGCAAGTAACCGCCGAAGAGTTTCATAGAGGCGCAACACATCGATCTTCTTGAGCGTATCCACGCGGAACATGAGTTCGAGCGGGTCAATGAGCACGAGCGCATTGGGCTTCGCGGAGAGCGCATCGTCAATGAGCGAAATGCGCGCGCCCACGTCGCGCGCGAGGGCCGCGAATAGTTTTTTTGTGGCAGGCTCATTTGGATTGTCGTGCTCCAGATACAGGTCCAACTCACCCGGCACACTCGGCACAGCAACACCCAGGCGCTTTGCAATATTATTCACGTTCCGGCGACAAGTGGTCGCGGGTGTCTCAAAGTCAAACGCGACAACCGCTCGCTGGCTTACCCGGCGACCACACCAAGCAATGCCGCGAACGACATGCACCGTCAGGTCGGTTAGCACGGGCGACTTGCCGGTGCCGTAAGGTCCGGCGAAGGTGACAAGCTGCCCTTCGCGGATAAGTCCCTCCACGATTTCGGGGCGCGGCTTCTCGTCGCCATCGAAATAGCCGGGAGTCGCGCTTTGCTGAGACTGCGCGCTTGCAGATGCTTCGCCTTCTGCGGGGGGCGATGTCGGCACTTCGAGATCAACGCCGTTCATGGCTGAACCGCCACACGGCTCGCACACGCCACGAGCGCCACAAACAGGGCCGCCACCAACAGTGCCAACGGGGGAATGAGTAGACTTTTCATGGTTCGCTAATGTCTCCGACCTGGCACAGGACTGGGCAGTGCGGAGCGGCGCGGAGCACATACAGGGGGCTCAGGGCTCACTCCCCAAGACGAGCCGGTATAAGCGATATGGCGATGAGGGACTCCACGTCGGCCCGGCGAATCCGCACGAGGCGCCCCACCTTGACGTAGGGAATGCGCCGCCGAAGAACCCATGCCCTCAGTGTCGAGGGGCGAAGCCGGAGCATGGCACTGGCCTCGGCAATGGTCAGGAGGGTGGTGTCAGCCATTGAGCGCCTCGCGTTCCTCGCGTACGCGCTGGCGTTCCTCAATCGCTGCAAGCGGCACGCGCCACCGCTCGTTGATCTTTTGGGCTTGCAGCTTGCCTGCCCACAAGAGCTTGTAGAGATAATCCACGCCAACGCCTAGCTTGCGGGCTGCGGCGCTCGGGCTTAGGTACTGGTCTTTGGGCATCTCGTCTTTCTCCTTGACGGGGCGCGCCCGACTGCGTATTCTTAGGGACGCACACTCTACGCAGAGTACACTACTCCCATAAAGGATGCAAGCTCCCATGAAAACACAGAACCCGTCACGGGCTGAGCTATACGGCACGGCACAAGTGGCGGAGATTCTGAGTATCCCAGAGTGGCGGGTGAAGAACTTCAGCGAGGGAGCGGCCTACAGACTTCCGCCAGCGCACCGGGTCGGGAGCGGCCGTGGAAGTCGCCGACTGTACGGTTGGGCTGATATTTTTCGGATAGCAATTGCAAACCACCTTGTCGAATTCGGCCTTACAGCGGAGGCAGTCGGTCGTGCCGTTAGAGAAATTCCCGAATCTGTACTTGGCCCCTACATAGAAATGCTCCTGTTAGAAAATCCAGATACAGAAGGGCGTTCGGCCAAAGAAACACCCTTGCTGTTCTCCCCTGGTTTCGGTGCATGGCAAGTTCGCAACGCAAACAAAGTCAGCCGAGAAATCCGGCAAGCCCTCAGACACACAGGGCGGTCTGGTGGCATCTTCGTGTTGAACTTGGCTACTTTCTGCGACAGCGTTTTCAGGGACCTCGAAAAGTATAAGAGCAGATGAGTCTGGAGGGGAGGACAAAACGATGATCTATCAGCGTATCAAATGCAGCGAGCGGGGCTGGTGCAACCGGAAGGGGCCGAACGGAAACTGTAGCAAGTGCGGCCAGCGGCCCTCGGGCGGTAAATGGTCGTACCGCTTCCGCTTCGCCGGGCGCATCATCCACGAGTCGGCCCGTACCACCAGCAAGACGCTGGCGCGAGAGGCCGAACGCAACCGGCGGCGCGAGCTAGAGGAGCGGATCAACGGCATCCGCAAGCGCGGGCTGCCTCCGACATTCGCGCGTGCCGCCGATGATTGGCTCGAAGCTGTCAAGCCGCACCTGGCCGAGCGCACCCCGGAGATATACGAAGTCGCGCTGCGCTGTCACCTGAAACCGGCGCTCGGGGCGCTCCTACTGTGCGACATTGACGCTGGCCGGATTGCCACGTATCAGGCGCGGCGCAAGGCCGAGAGCGCATCGGCACGCACGCTCAACAAAGAGTTACAGGTGCTCCGGCAAGTCCTGAAACGGCACAAACTGTGGGCGAATCTCCAGGGAGACGTGCGATTCGAGCGCGAGTCAGACCACATTGGCAAGGCTCTCACGCGAGAGGAAGAGGCAGGGTTACTGAAAGCCTGCGCGTCTAACCCTTTGCTTCAAGCGGTAGTGACGCTGGCGCTGAACACGGCCCTGCGGAAGAATGAAATTCGCACCCTGCGATGGGGGCAGATAGACCTCTTCAAGCGCACCCTAACTGTTGGCAAGACCAAGACCTCAGCGGGAAGCGGGCGCATGATTCCCCTCAATGGCCCGGCGTATGCGGCTGTGGTCAAGTGGGCCGGGCGCTTTCCTGAGTCGAAGCCCACGGACTACGTTTTCCCGGCCTGTGAAAACGCCCGGATTGACCGCCCGCGCTTTCATGCCGAAAAGGTTGACTGTTCCCGGCCTATCAAATCGTGGCGCACAGCATGGCGGCGCGCGTTGAAGGACGCAGGGCTGGCCGTCCGGTTCCATGACCTTCGCCACGCCTGCATTACGAAACTGGCTGAGGGGCTGGCCAGCGAACAAACTCTTATGGCAATCGCCGGGCATGTCAGCCGGAAGATGCTGGAGCACTACAGTCACATTCGGCTGGAGGCAAAGCGTGCCGCGCTCGACGCTATCGCGGCGCAGCCCTCACCGGCGGTTTCTGGCGCAGGTGTGAACCAAAACGTGAACCAACTTCCGGCAGGCACTCCCAAGGCTCCCGCTAACTGATTGAAAAGAGATGGTGGGCCTGGGATGACTCGAACATCCGACCTCGCCCTTATCAGGGGCGCGCTCTAACCACCTGAGCTACAGGCCCGCATGGAGAAACGTTTGACTGCAGGTGTCTTCAAGAATATCGGGTGCAGCGCGCCGGGTCAAGGAAACTACCTCTGAAGCACTCCCGACTCGCAAGGGCTATTGAACAGTTAACGCGAGCGTGACGCTGTGACTTACCGCCATATTTCCCAGGCCCCCGCTGGCCGTTACAGTGACACTGTAGGTGCTCGGGGCGGGTGGGGGCGGCGCGGTCACCGTCGAGGACGAACTGCCTCCGCCGCAGCCATTTATCGCCGCGAGGCTGCCCAGAAGCGTAAGCAAGGCGAGTTGCCGGACATAGCGGCGGCGCCGCGGCCAGGCGATGAGCAGCGCGCATGCCAGACTCAACCCGGCGAGCGGCCGTGCGAATTCGAATCTGGCCGGATGAGCCATGGCCGCCGCCGAAGTCTTTGTGAATGTCACCGTGTCCGTCGCTGACGGCGAGCCATTCATCACCAGCGGCTCCGGCTGAAAGCTGCAGGTAACCGTGACCGGAAGACCCGAACACGCGAAGGATAGGGGACCGAAAAATGGGAGTCCCGGCACCTGGCTCACGATGAGTTTGGCCGAAGCCGGCGAGCCGCTGGATATCGTAAGGTTTCCGGGATTTGTCGCGATCTGAAAGTCTGGATTGCCGACGACAAGGGTCGCGGCCGACGAGGTGGACGGCAGAAAATTCGCATCGCCGGAGTAAGCAGCCGTGATGCTGTTCGGGCCGTTGGATAAATGGTTGGTCGTGAGCGTGGCAACGAGATTTTTCACGGGCACGGGAATCCCGAGCGCCGCGGCTCCATCGAAAAACTGTACGGTGCCGGTGGGGCCGGCAGCGCCAGCGAGCGGAAAGACGATAGCCTCAAGCGTCAACGTGCTTCCCGGGAGCGCGCCTTCAGGGACCAGGGCGATCGTCTCCGTCGGCCCCTGTGAAATCACAACGGTAATTGTCCACGCGATGGCAGACAGGAAACTGGAATCTCCCGAATAGGTGACAGATATGGAGTGTGTGCCCACGGCCAGTGAAGTGAACGGAACCAGTGCGACGCCCTGGATGTTCAGCGGCGCAGTAACCAAAGTTGAAGTATTCCCATTGAATCTGTCGGAGAAAGTGACTGTGCCCGTGGGATTCCCCTGGCCGGACACGCCCGCCACCGTAACCTGGAATTCCAGGAATTCGCTGTACGTCGCGGAGACGGTAGGAGGAGCGCCGCTCTGCGATCCGCCGAGGATCGAGATCGAGATGGTGCTCCCTTCCGGCTGGACATTGACGGCCACGGCATTGGAAGTGCTGGGGCTGAACATGCCGTCTCCACTGTACGCAGCGGTCACCGAATACGACCCGCCGGGAAGCGTGATGGTGGAGGAAGAGACGGAACCGTTCAACAGCGGCCCGAGATTCAGCGCCGTTCCGCTGCTGGTGAGGAGCGCCACTTCGCCAGTGGGCGTTCCCATGCCCGCCGTGGGCGCGACGGTGGCGGAGACGGTGACCGGCTGCCCGTGTGTGATGGCGGCCGGGACGATCTGCAGATTCGTGCTGCTCGACTGCAGCCCAGCAGTTGTCCAACTGCCCGCCAGATTCGCCGCGTTGACCGAGCCCCATCCCGTCGCCAGGTCGTATCCCGGCCCCGCGGCGAATCCCGTCTGTCCCGGCACGCTGTTGTTTCCCTGCGTGATGTCGTTGAAGATGCATTGGCTCTGCGGGCTGCCCGGCCCGCCGGAGGAGTTGCAGGCCGCGGCGCTCTGCCCGGCAGCCAGCGGGTAAATCACGAAGTTGGCCTGACCCTGTCGGGAATTTGTTTTCTGCACAATCAGCGCCATGATGGCGGCAAAGGCAGGCGTCGCCACGGAAGTTCCCCCGACGACGTTTGCGTTGATGAGCTGACCGGTTCCGTCGGTCGCACAGATCCCCTCCTGGCAGAACAGGTAGCCGTCATGACCGGCGGCGGCTGCCAGCGCGACGTCCGGCAGATCGCGCTGCCCGTCTGCCGGCACGCCCGGGCCGGCCTGCCACGGAGGTTTGGTGTACAGGATGCTCGCTCCGCCGCTCGAGGCAAACAACGAAGTCGAAATGCACGCGCCGCCCGCGGCGCAGCTTTCGTTCCACACGACTTCGGGGATGTAGCCGAGCACGGACGACTGGTCCGGCCCATTCGTCGGCGACCAGTACATGCTGTCCGCCCCATTTTCGTCGAACTGCGTGCCGCCCACGGCGATGTTGAAGGGAGTGGACGCCAGGCCATTGACGGCGAGCCCTCTGGAAGCGGCAGCCCCGCCGCTCGGGTTGTCGCAACCCGCAGCGCCGTTGTCACCGGTGGCGACGACCACCGTGATGCCCTGCGCGGCAGCCTGTTCCCAGAGGTTGTTGAAGAACGCGCTCTCGGTCTGGCCGAGCTCGGCCTCGCACTGGCTGAAGCTCGCGCTCATCACCGGCGAAAGATTGTTGTCCACGATGTACTGGGCGGAGAGATCGACACCGTCGGTCGAGTTCGTGCTCTTGGAGACGACCATTTTGATCGTCGCGCCGGGAGCGATGGCGCCGGCCCACTGCACATCCAGGTCCGCCTCCGATTCCTCGCCGCCGAAAAGATTCCCGGGGTCCGGACCGTCGAGAATGATTTGAGGGTCGTTGACGGGGAGACCGAATGCGATGCGGAAGATTTGCACGTCCGACAGATTGAGGTTCGATCGCGCCACAATGGCAATACTCTGCCCCGTCCCGTTGATGCCGCCGGAATAGAGCCCGGCGGTCGAGTAGATTTTCGAGAAGTCGCCGGGAGCCAGATAGTGCGCCGGGCCGGACTCGCCGTTGAAAGTGAAATCCGGCTGCCACAGGCTGCTCGTGCCGATGCGCGCCGCGCTGCCCAGCACGAGCGCGGCAGGCCGCTTTTCGAAATTATGCAGCGTGCTGACGCCTGCGACGACCGGGACGAGCGCGGCAGGAATCTGCGGATCGGCGGAATTGGCGAAGTGCGTCTTTCCATTCGCCACGTAGGTGTGGATCGGCGTATGGAAGGCCCCCTTCACCTGGCCGGCCGTGCCGTCAAATTCAATGAGCATCCCGCTCTGGGCCACCCGGTTCACGCGGAACCCGTGCGATTCGAGCCAACCGGCTACCCTCTGAATGTCGGAAGCTGCGGGGCCGAATTTTTCTCCGATTTGTCCGGGCGTGAGCCAGGCATGGAAATTGGCTGAGGATTTGTCCTGTTGCTCGAGCACCAAACGGTCGAGTGCGGATTGCGCCGCCGGGTCGCGCTTCAACACCAGCAGCATGCGCTGCATGGGGAGGCTGGGATCGGCTTCGCCGCGATCGTTTGCGGAAACGGCCAGCGGGTGCCGGTTGCCCCGAAGTGTCACCCGCGAGGATTCGTCGATTGTCCCGATGCGGCTCGCCGCGCCTGCCGCGCTCTGTCCATAAAGAGGATCAGGCATGCTCCACGTGAAACTCACGGCAAGGAAAATCGAAAATTGAAGCAACGGATGGCGAATCATAGCGTCCCCTGTGTCGTCCCGGAGACCAAACGGGGCTTCGGTTATAACTGAATTTGCGGCGGGAACAAAGCGGAAGCGTATAGACGAGGACGCTAATTCCCGGCACGGTCAAGGGTCACCGAGGCGCCGGCCAACTCCGCCCTGACCGGATGGGCACTAAAAGGCGAGAGGCCGCCCGAAACGCGGCCTCTCGCAGTCAAAACGAATTCGATCTAGAACTCAGGTCTGGAAAGGGCCTTCGCGAAATTTGCGACGTCCAGAGTGCCCAGTCCGGCGGCAGGAGCGTAGCCGTTGCGGCCGGAATAGAACCAGTTGTCGCCGTACGCAATCGCGTGCAGCGGCGCGTCGTGGCCGTGGTAGGCCTGGCCGGTGAGCGCGAGAAAATAGAGAGGGAAATTGAGCAGTCCCATACGGCTGTGCAAATCCTGCTCGAGCAGGGCCGTAACGCCGTTCAATTGCGGCGCGACAAAGCTCGTGCCGCCGGAGAAGGTATATTCGACGAATCCGAATCGGTCCGACGTATAAAGAATGATGTAGCCGGTTTCCGGATCGGCGTTGAACGAGACGTCCGGGACATTGCGACCGGGGTAGTGCGCCGGCAATGCGTACACCAAGGTCCCGAAGAGGGACCATTCCTGGCCCGGCTGGCTGCGCTGCACGCCGGGTACGAAAAACTGGTACAGCGGAACGTCGAACATGATGCTTACGCCCCCGCCTGTCCCGCCGGGGAAGATGCCACAGGTGATGGGATCGACGCCGTACACCGTCGCACAAAAGCCGACGAGGTAGTCCCATCCCCAGACGCTCTCGTGCTGGATGTTGATGTCGAAGTAGGGGGGAGTGCACGCCGCATTCTGGCAATACTGCTGGAGGCCGGCCAGGGTGGTGCCACCTGCTGCGGTAATTGCCGTATCGCTCGCCGGATAATCGACGGTGAGCGGGAGGCTGCAAAAAGCGGGGTAGCAAAAGCCAAAATCGCGATCCACATCGTAGGCGCCGCTGTCTCCCGCGGCCGCGAAGACTGCCTGTCCCTGGATGGCCGCGCGAATCAAAAGTTCGTGGGTCGCCTGGGTAATCCCGACGGTCTTTCCGGTAATCGGATCGGTCACAGGGGAATTCTCTAAATTTTGGTACCACTCCCAGAATCCCCAGCTAATGGAGAGGCTCTGCGCCTGATTGGCTTCAATCGCTGCAGCATAAACGTCCACGCTGCCCTGGTTGGTATTGGGGGCCTCGTAGACGATGACATTCGCTCCCGGAGCGATTCCGCCGGACTGTTCGACATCGAGGGTGGTCTCATCCGAACCGGAGGCGTCGCTGGGCGGCCCCGACCCGCCATCCACATTGACGATGGTGATGCGGTTCGGATCCACGGCCAGCCCGAGCGCATTCCAATAGAAAAAGGCATCGCTCGGAGTAAAGCTCGCGAACGTCATGATGCCGAGCGTGCGGCCCTTCCCCGTGATGCCCTTGCTGTAAAGCGGTTGCACGTCGTATTGAGCGGCAAAATCGGAGACGGTCAAAAATCCGGGCGGATTGCCGGTGGTTGACGGCGTCGTGGACTGCTTAGGCGGCCGAGCATTGGCAAGCATCGGGGGAACTGTGAGATGGAGCGGATGCAAAGTGGGGCGGCTATCGAGACCAACCACGGCAGAAACCGATCCCGCCAGTTCGGAGGGAATCGTGGGGTGGTTGAGCGGAGCATGATAGGTGTACCCGGCGGCCTTCCCCTGCGGCGGAACTTGATAGCTGTGGAGGGTCACGCCAAAGGCGCGCTCCATATCCGCCGGCATGCCGGTGACTGTTAGCGTCGTTGCGGTGGTCCGCTGGGCGGTAAGACCGTACTTGGCCAGTCCGGCAACCACCTTCGCGACGTCGGCATTCGTGGGGCCGAAGCGCGCCACGAACTGGTCCGAGGTCAGAAACTGGTGATACTGCGCAGCTCCCGGCGTGCTGAGCGAGCGGACCAGATCCTCCGCCTCGCTCAGATTCCGCAAACTGAGCGCGACCGTGACCGACATCGGCGACTTGTCCCGCTGCGCCGTCATGGCGCCGAGATCGACTGCCTGGGGTGTTGCCTTGCTGGGATAAGGCACTCCGGGATGCCCTGCGGGCGCCTCGGCATTCGTCTGAGCCATGGCGCTCGGGAGCATCACCAGAGCCAGGATCAACAACAGGACTCCACTCTTAACAGTATTCACGGATTTTTCCTCCTAGGAGACGTGGCGGGATTGGGCCCGACAGCGCCGGGAATTCGTGACCGGTGAGACGATCTTCGAAGGGAAACACAAATCTTCTTTTCGACCACCGAGAGGCGGAAAGTGTACACCCATCCCGCTCCCGTGGAATACAGTGAAAATCCTCAACGCAGGGCGGAGATTCCACTACGTGAGAAACCGAGGACAAAAAGACCGCGGGATGCGCGCCTCGGCACGGGCGGATTCCCCCTACCGGATGCCGCTCGAACGCTCATGAATATTGGAGACGGCGAACATCGCAGGTTCGCGAGCCGGGAGCAATGAAACGTCGCCGGCTGCCTCGCGGGGACGCTTCCCAGACCATGTAGTGGAAGGTCTGGGTTGGCCCGTATTTTTACAGCCTCGCGCCACGCCACTACGACACCTGCCGGACGGATTGCGTGTACGCAGAGGTCCGCAGCGAGAGGTTCGGGCTAGAGCTTCAGACCATTCGGGACCATGGGAAGAGAGCGCAGGCGCACCCCGGAGGCGTCGAAAATCGCGTTGCCCACGGCAGGGGCCAGGCCAACGATGGGCGTCTCGCCGGCGCCCGCGGAAGGCAGGTCTTTGCGGTCGAGAAGAACGACTTCAAGTTGGGGCAAGTCGCGGAAACGCGGGACGCGATACTGCGAGAAGCGGGGATTGGTGATGCGTCCGTTCTCGAATTCGATGGCTTCAAACAGCGCGCCGCCCAGTCCCATGATCGTCGCGCCCATCACCTGATTGCGCAGCCCGTCGGGATTCACGATGGCCCCGCATTCGAACGCCGTCGTGACGCGCGCCACGCGAACCTCGCCGGAGGAGCGGTTCACGCTGACCTCCGCGCAGGTGGCCAGGTAGCCGCCTTTTTCCACTCCTCCCGCTATGCCGACTCCCTGGCCGGGTCGCTCGCGCTTCGCCGGCCAACCGAACGATTTTGCCGCAGCCTCGAACACTGCGCGCAGGCGCGCGTCGTCGAGATTCTTCAGGCGGAACTCGAGTGGATCCATTCCGACGGCGTGCGCGAGCGAGTCCATGTGCGACTCGCGCGCAAAATGATTGGCCGTGGCCGCCAGGCCGCGATAGGAACCCTGGCGCAGCGGCGAGCGCACGGGATGATATTGGATGCGCTGGTTGGCCACCACGTAGGGAGTGCCGATGGCTGACGGCCCCGAGTTGTAGTTGTGAAATTCCCAGGCTGCAAGCCGGCCGTCGCCGGCCACACCGGCTTTGACTTCAATCACACCCGCCGGACGAAAATAGGCCCACGTGAATTCTTCCTCGCGCGTCCACATGAGGCTCACCGGGCGGTTCGCCGCCCGCGACAGCCGCGCGGCTTCCACAGCAACCTCGCCGGTGTGTTTTCCGCCGTAGGCGGAGCCGGTGTCGGGCACGATGACGCGCACGGAGTCAGGCGAGAGATGCAAGGCGGCGGCCAGTTCGTCGCGGACGGCAAAGGGGCGCTGGGTGCCGGTCCAGACCGTGAGTTTGCCGTCCTTCCACTCGGCGAGGGCGGCGCGAGGCTCGAGTGGCGCGTGGGCGATGTAGGAAACCGTGTACGCATCCTCGACGCGGTGTGCGGCCTGCGCCAGCGCCGAATCCACCGAGCCGGTCTCGCGGTGCGAGCCGCGCTCGCCGCCGGACTCCACGTTGCGCTTCAGGTAGTCGAAGATCTCGGGGCTGGAGGGCTGCGGCGTGGTCTTCCATTCCGCGTGGAGCGCGGCGATGGCGCGGTCCGCGTCGCGGAGGCGCGGCGCGGCAACGCCCACAAAATCGCCGTCACGCACTACCTGCACGCCGGGCATGGCCTCGGCCTCGCGAACCGCGAGCGAGGCGAGCGTGGCGCCGAACGCGGGAGGCCGCAGCACTTTGCCGCACAGCACGCCCTCGGGCCGCATGTCGGGCGTGTAGAGATGGCGGCCGGTGACAAAGTCGCGCCCGTCCACCTTCGGAAGCGGCCGTCCCGCCACGGTCCACTGGCTCGCGGGAGTAGTGGGCTCCTCGGCGGGAATCGTGCGCGCGAGCGTCTTTCCTCGCGCCAGTTCCGCATAGGTGGCGGAGCGGCCGGAGGCGGGATCGGTGATTTTGCCGTCCGCGGCGGCGAGGCCGGCCGGCGAGGCGTTCCATTGTTTTGCCGCCAGCTCCACGAGCAGATCGCGAAGTGCGGATGCGGCGCGGCGGAGTTGCGGCGCCATGGTGGGCGTGGTGCGGCTGCCGAATGTGCCTATGTCGAAGGGCGTTCGCGCCGTGTCGCCCATGACCATGCGGATGCTCGCGAAGGGAACGCGCAGCTCATCCGCCACGCTCTGCGATAGTGACGTGCGGATGTTCTGGCCGACTTCGACCTTGCCGGTGAAAACGGTCACCCCGCCGTCTTCGCCCACGTGCAGCCACGCGCTGATTTCCTGGGGGAGCTGCTGGCCGCCGAATTCCCGTCCGCGGCCGGATTCCTGTGCGGCTTCCAGCCGGGCGGTGGAGAGAAAAACAGCCACGCCCGAACCGGTGAGTTTAAAGAAATCGCGGCGCGACCAATCGAAGTGATGGAAGGAGCCCTCGTTGAATTCAAAGCGCTCCGGCTCGGGGACGAAGGTATCGCGCGGCTCGCTCATCGGGGCCGGCCTTTCATCGCGTCCGCCGCGCGCGAAACCGCCTCGATGATTCGCGGATGCGTGCCGCAGCGGCAGATGTTGCCGTCGAGGTACTGGGCGATCTGCTGCGCGGAAGGATCGGGGTTCTGCCGGAGCAGGGCCACGCTGGTGACGATCATCCCCGCGGTGCAGTAGGCGCACTGGAACGCGCCTGCGTCGAGAAAGGCCTGCTGGACCGGATGCAGCTTGCCGTTCTGCTCGAGTCCTTCGATAGTGGTGATGGATTTTCCGGCGGCGGCGCGCAGCGGCACCTGGCAGGAGCGGCGAGGATTTCCGCCGATGAGCACGGTGCAGGCGCCGCACTCACCCTCGCCGCAGCCGTATTTCGTGCCCGTCAGGCCGAATTCTTCGCGCAGGACCCAGAGCAGCGGCGTCTCGGGATCGGCACTCGTGCTGCGGCGCTGCCCGTTGACCTCGAGTTGGATTGGCTCGGCCATGAAGGTCTCCGGCTGCGTTCCAAAGCGGGGCGCTCTCGCTTCAGCGCAACATTCTACTACCGAGCGGGGTGCGGATGCTGGCCGCGCAGCCTACTGCCGGCGGCGCTTTGGCTGTCCAGAGCGCTTTCGCGAGATTCGATGCGGGAGTAGGATAGGCACCTTCAACGATTGGGGGAAAAACCATGATGCAACGCAATCGTAACGGCTGGTGGTTCGCCGCGTCCGTCTCGTTCGCCGCATTCGCGCTCGCGGCATTTGCCGCTGTGCTGGCGGTCACGCCGGCGGCGCGCGCGCAGTCGTCCGGCGGAGGCGTGGACACGGCGCTCTACAGGGGAATGAAATGGCGGAACATCGGCCCGTTCCGCGGCGGACGCGCGCTGGCTGTGACGGGAGTGCCCGGTGACCCGGAGACCTTTTATTTTGGCGGCACCGGCAGCGGCGTCTGGAAGACGACGAACGGCGGACAGGATTGGACGCCGCTGTTCGATAAACAGCCGGTGAGCGCCATCGGCGCGATCGCCGTGGCCCCTTCGGACCCCAACGTGATTTATGTGGGCACGGGCGAAGGATGCATTCGCGCCACGAGTTCCTATGGGGATGGCGTGTACAAATCCACGGACGCGGGGAAAACGTGGACCAACGTGGGACTGAAGGATTCGCGGCAGATCGGGCGGCTGATCGTGCACCCGAAAGACGCGAACATCGTGTTCGTCGCCGCGCTGGGACACGAGTTCGGGCCAAACATGGAACGCGGCGTGTTCCGCACGCTCGACGGCGGGAAAACGTGGGAGAAAGTGCTCTCGAAGGACGATAAGACCGGCGCGATCGATCTGGCGTTTGACCCGACGAACCCGCACATCGTGTTTGCCGCGCTGTGGGAGGCGAACCGCACGCCGTGGGGAATGACCGACGGCGGACCCGGCAGCGGGCTCTACCGCTCGACGGACGGGGGAACCACCTGGAAGCATCTCGAGGGGAACGGGCTGCCGGGCGGCATTCTGGGCAGAATCGGCGTGTCCGTGGCCGGAGGCGACGGGAGCCGCGTTTACGCGCTGATTGAAGCGGAAAAAGGCGGCCTCTACCGCTCCGACGACGGCGGCGATCACTGGACGCTCATCAATGGCGACCGCAACTACATCCAGCGCGCCTGGTATTACATCCACGTGTTCGCGGATCCGAAGAATCCCGACGTGGTGTACATCCTGAACGTGCGGATGTTCCGCTCGATCGACGGCGGAAAATCCTTTACGCGCATCTTTGTGCCGCACGGCGACAATCACGGGCTGTGGATCGATCCGACGAACACGGACCGCATGATCCAGGGCAACGACGGCGGAGCGACGATCAGCTACGACGCGGGGAAGACCTGGACGCGGGAAGACAGCCAGCCCACCGCGCAGTTCTACCACGTGGCCACGGACAACGCGTTCCCGTACCGGATCTACGGAGACCAGCAGGACAACTCGAGCGTCGGAATTCTGAGCCGCGGGGATCTGGGCGTGATCGGGCGCTGGGACTGGTATCCGGTGGGCGGGGGAGAAAGCGGCTTCATGGCGCCCGACCCGCGCGATCCGAACGTCGTCTATGCCACCGGCTATATGGGACAAATCACGCGCTTCGACCACCGCACCAGCCAGGTGCGGGAGCTCGGCGAAATCGCCGACCTCACCGACGGCGAGGGCGCGGCGAACCTGAAGCATCGCTACCAGTGGACTTCACCGGTGGTGCTCTCCCCGCAGGACCCGGACACGATTTACCACGGCGCGGAAGTGCTGTTGAAGAGCACGGACCAGGGACACACGTGGACAGCCATCAGCCCGGACCTGACACGAAACGACAAAGCGAAAGAGGCGCTCGCCGGCGGCCCCATCACCTTTGAAGACACCGGAGCGGAGATTTACTGCACGATTTTCAGCATCGCGCCCTCCAAGCTCGAACAAGGACTGATCTGGATAGGAAGCGACGACGGGTTGATCCACGTGACGCGGAACGAGGGAAAAGACTGGGCCGACGTAACGCCGAAGCAGATTCCGCCGTTCAGCCGGGTGAGCGAAATCGAAGCCTCGCCGCACGACGCGGGAACGGCCTACGTGGCCTACGACCGGCACCAGAACGACGAGTACCGCCCGTACATTTTCAAGACCAGCGATTACGGAAAAACGTGGACCAAGATTACCGGCGGGATCGCGGAGAACGCCATCGTTCGCGTGGTGCGCGAGGACCCGAAGCGCAAGGGGCTGCTCTATGCCGGCACGGAAACGGGCGTGCTCGTTTCCTTCGACGACGGCGCGCACTGGCAATCGCTGCAGCAGAATCTGCCGACGGTTCCGGTGCACGATCTGGAAGTGAAGAACGACGACCTGATCGCGGCGACCCACGGGCGCTCGTTCTGGATTCTGGACGACCTCGCGCCGCTGCGGCAGTTGGCGGCGGACATGGCGAAAGAAGATGCGCACCTCTATTCGCCCGCGCCCGCCTATCGCGGGCCGTGGGGCGGCGGATTCCGTCCGCGCGGGCCGGGCGGGCAGAATCCGCCGAATGGCGTGATTCTGGACTATTACCTGAAAGCCGCTCCGGGGAAAAAGGCGGAGGTGACCATGGAAATCGTGGACGGCAGCGGCAACACGATCCGCAAATTCTCCACGCGCGCAAAGGCCGCGGCCGAGGAGCCTGGAGATGACGACGAAGACGGGAGCGGGCCGCCCACAGGAGAAAAACTGACCGCCGAAGCGGGCATGAATCGCTTCGTGTGGGACATGCGGCTGCCTCCCGTACCTCGCATTCCAGGATTCACCGGCAGCGAGTACGAGCAGGGGCTGGTGGGGCCGCAGGTGGTGCCGGGAAGCTATCGCGTCCGCCTGACGGCGGGGGGGAAGAGCCAGGAAGCCCCGATCGAAATCAAACTGGACCCGCGCGTGCACGCTTCCGGCGCGGACCTCGCCGCCGAATTCCAACTGCGCCGCAAGATTTACCAGCGACTGGTGCAGGATTACACCGCGGTGAACCAGCTCCGCGACATCCGCGCGCAGGTGAAAGCGCTCGCAAAGCGAATCGACGGCGACGCGAAGCAAAAGGACGTGGCCGCAGCCGCGGAGACGCTGCGGAAAAAACTGGACACGCTCGAGAAGGGGTTTATCAACCCCAGGCTCCAGGGCACGCAGGACACGCTCAACTTCGGCAACGGCATCGACGCGAAGTACGCGCTGCTGGGCGCAGGAGTGGAAAGCGCGGACGCCGCGCCCACCCAGACCGAGCTCGAACAATTCGCGGAAGTCGAGACGCAGTTCGCCGGGCCGCTCGCGCAGTGGAGAGAAATCGTGGAGAAGGATCTGCCGGCGTTCAACACCCTGGTCCAGCACGCAGGATTGGGCTCGGTGTTCCTGGGCGCGGGAAAATCGGACGAGGGCGGAGAAGATCCAGACTGACGTGGAGAGCGGACGCTACGGAAGCAGTTCTTCGGCGATGGCGACCGAGGAATACATCGGGAAGATACTTTGCAGGCGCGCAATTTCCAGCACCATACGCACCTTTTCCGGCACGGAGGCGAGCACGAGCTGGCGGTTTCCTTTCGCCAGGCTCACGTGAATCTGGAGCAGCGCGCCGACTCCGGAAGAGTCCATATACTCGACGTCGCCCATGTCCAGGATCAGGACGGCTGCGGTTTCGGCGCGAGCTGCGGCCAAGAATGCGGGAACGGTTTCGATGCCCAGCTTCCCGGCCAGGCGCAGCACGCGGCGGCCGGGGCGCGAGCCGTTCACGGGATCGATATGCAATCCAGGCCGCGTCATAGGGGGGGCATTGTAGCGGAAAAAGGCGCCCCCAGGCGAGATGATTCTCCCCAAACGGGTCGCCGCAGCCTGCGAGACCATGCAGCCGGCGGCGCCCAGCAGCCCCGGCACCGCGGGCTCCGGATACACGGCGTGTGTTAGACTCGCATGCTTCGGCCTGTCCCGGCGAGACTCGCTAATGCCCAAAGAACTTTTCGGAACCGACGGAATTCGCGGCGTGCCGGGCGAATTCCCGTTGGACAACGCGACGCTGGAGGCCGTGGGCGGAGCGCTGGGCGCGCATCTGAAGGCTGCGAGCGGTCCCGAGGCTTCGGGACGGCCGCGCGTGCTCATGGGCATGGACACGCGGGAGTCGAGCGGCCACTTGGCCGCGCGGCTGGCGCGCGGCGCCATGGATGCCGGCGCCGAGGTGGCCTCCGCGGGGATTATTTCGACGCCGGGCGTGGCCTGCCTGGTGCGCGAAAACAAATTTTCCGCGGGCGTGGTCGTCTCCGCATCGCATAACCCCTATACCGATAACGGAGTGAAACTGATCTCCGCGCAAGGCACGAAATTGCCGGACGCCGTCGAAGCGGCGCTGGAGAAAGACATCCTGCGGCGGCGTGAGTCAGCAGGCGCTTGTTCCGACGCAAACCTCCCAGCCGACACGGTGCTCGACGCGCAGTACCTCGACTACCTGCGGCGATTCGTGCTGCCCGGCGCGTGTCTCGAAGGGATGCCGCTGGTGCTGGACTGCGCCAACGGCGCCGTGAGCGAGCTGGGCCCCGAGCTGTTCCGTTCCCTTGGCGCGAAGGTGACGCCGATTCACAACCGGCCCAACGGAAAAAACATCAACGACGGCTGCGGTTCGCTGCATCCCGAAAGCCTGCGGAAGGCGGTGCTGGACACGCGAGCGTCCCTCGGCGCTGCGTTCGACGGCGACGCGGACCGCGCCATTTTCGTTTCGAGCTCGGGCCGCATCGTGGACGGCGACGCGGTCCTCTTCATCGCCGCGCGGCATATGAAAGCAACGGGCACGCTGCGCGTCGGAGTCGTGGTGGGCACCACGATGTCCAACCTGGGCCTGGAGCGCGCGCTCGAAGCGGAGGGCATTGGGCTGGCTCGGGCGAATGTGGGCGACCGTTACGTATTCGACGAGATGCAGCGGCGCGGAGCGAACCTGGGAGGCGAGCAATCGGGCCACGTGATTTTTCTGGACGACTCGATCACCGGCGACGGGCTGCTCACCGCGTTGATTGTGGCCAGCCTCGTCTCGCTCCACGGCCCGCTGGACGGGTTAGCCGCGAATTTGAAGGTGTACCCGCAAAGGATCGTGAACGTACGCGTGCGCGCGAAGCCCCCGCTCGAATCCCTGGGCGAGGTCGCACGCACGCTGGCCGCGGCGGGCTCGACGCTCGGCGCCCGAGGGCGCGTGGTGTTGCGCTACTCCGGGACGGAGCCGCTTGCGCGCGTGATGGTGGAAGCAGAGCGGGAAGAGGATGTGGAGCGCTGGACGCGGGAACTCGCTGCGGCCGTGAAAGTCGCGATCGGCGCGTAGCGGGCTGGGCAGCGGTATAGGAGCGCAGCCCGCCGCGGCGGGCTGCGCCACATGCGCTCTATGAATTGAATTCCGGCGGCGGTTCCATTAGTATCCGCCGTCCCGCTCCGCGGAACAGATTTTGAGCGCGGAGGGAGGGCCAATGTACAACGAACTGCGTACGCGGCTGGACCGCGGCGAGACGCTCCTGCTGGACGGCGCGATGGGATCGGAGCTGGTGCGCCGCGGCGTGCGCTGGCGCAAGCACGGCCTGGAGACGGACGCGCCCGACGTCGAAGCGCTCCATGCGGAATATCTGGGCGCGGGCGCGGACATCCTGCGCACCAACTCGTTCCAACTGAACCCGCGTCTCTACCTGCACGTGTTCCGCGACCTGGAACACATGCGGCAGATCGGCGCGCCGGGTCTCGAGCATCTGGTGCCGAAACTGCAGAAAACCGCGGTGGCGCTGGCGAAGAGCGCGCGCAGCAAGGCGGGCGCGGAAGCGAAAGTGGCCATCGCCGGGGTGATTACGCCCATCGAACATTGCTACCGGCCCGACCTCTCGCCGCCCTACGAGGCGGCGCTGCGCGAACACCAGCCCATGGCCGAAGTGTTCGCGGCGGAAAAGGTGGATCTTCTGATGGCCGAGAGCATGAACACGATCCACGAGGCGAAGGCCGCGCTCGCCGCCGGCCGTGCCACAAAGCTTCCCGTGTGGGTGAGCTTCGTGCTCGGGCCGGAGGGCGAGCTGCTCAGCCGCGAGCCGCTCGCGGACGCCGTCGCGGAGATGCAGAAGGGCGGCGCCGAGGCTGTGCTGGTGAGCAACGCGCCGCCGGAAGACATCACCAAAGCGGCGGCGCGCATGAAAGGCTTCGCAAAGGTTCCCTTCGGCGCGTTCGCCCATATCGGACGCTTTTCTCCGCCGAGCTGGAAATTCGATTTCCATCCCCAGTTCATCGAGACGGAGTCGTGGCCCCCGGCAAAGTATGCCGCGGAGGCGCGCCGCTGGAAGGATGCGGGGGCGCGAATCGTGGGCGGCTGCTGCGGCACGTCTCCGGCGCACACCAAGGCGCTGCGCGAGCTGCTCGGCGCGGGGAGGGGAAACTGACATGAACTACGAACCTCTACGCGATACGCTGAAGCGCGGCGGGACGGTGATCCTCGACGGCGCCATCGGCACGGAAATCCTGCGCCGCAACGTGAGTTGGGCGGACCACCAATTGGCCAGCAAACCTGAGTTTGTTCGCGGCATCCACGAGGACTACATCCGCGCGGGAGCCGACGTGATCAGCACAAACAGCTTCCAGCTTTCGCGCCGCGCGCTTTACAACCATTTTCGCGACGAGGCGCACCGCCATCACATCGGCGCGAAGGATCTGGACGAGCGCGCCGGCCTGCTGCTGGCCGCGTCCGTGCGGCTGGCCGTCGAGGCGCGCGAGCACGTCGCGGCAAAACGTCCCGTAGCCGTCGCTGCGGCCATCACCACGCTCGAGTGGTGCTTCCGTCCGGACCTAGTGCCCGCCGACGAGCAGGCCCGACGCGAGTATCGCGAAATCTTCGGCGTCGTGAAGCAGAACGGCGCGGACCTGGTGCTGTTCGAGACGGTGAACAGCATCGGCGAGGCCAGAGTGGCGGCGGAAGTGGCCGCCGAACTGGGACTGCCCTGCTGGGTGGCGTTTGTTCCGGCGAAAACGGGAAAGCTCTTCACCGGAGAGACGCTGGGCGACGCGGTGGAAGCCATGCAGAAGAAGAACGTGGATGCCGTGCTGCTGAACTGCGCTCCGCCGGACGACATCACCACGGGAATGAAGGAGCTGATGCCGCGAGCCAAGGTTCCCACCGGCGCATACGCGCACATCGGGCGCTTCAATCCTCCGGAATGGATGTTCACGGATGAATATCCGCCGGCGAAGTATCAGAAGGAATGCGCCGGATGGAAACAGGCAGGCGCCAGAATCCTGGGCGGCTGCTGCGGCACCACGCCGGACCACATCGCCGCGCTGCAAGCCCTGCGATAAGACGAAATTCCAAGAAAACAGTCTCGTACTCCGGCAATATCGCCCGTAGGGCGATCGAACGGCCGGACTCCATTACAGGCGTGAGCCTGGGCAAGTAGGGGCACGATCCCGCACATGCGGGATGCCCCTACGGCGGGAACTTTTCGGGCTCTCGCGGCATTACAGTTGGTGAAGGGAACAGGCCCGGAAGCCGCCACCCGTCCCGAAGCATCGGGACAGCCCGGGCCGTGATGGCAGCGCGCTCCTATGTCCAGCGATGAAGCGTTGATGCTCGAATTCCAGAAGGGCTCCACGGAGGCCTTCACGGAGCTGTTCCACCGCTACGCACAGCGTCTCTACGGCTTTTTCCGCCGAAGGCTGGCCCATCCCACGCGCGCCGAGGAATTGACGCAGGACGTGTTTGTGGCCGTGCTGAAAGGCGCCACGCGCTACGAGCCGCGGGCCCTGTTCCGGACGTATCTGTACAGCATCGCCGTGCGCATGCTCAACGCGGAGCGCAGAAAAGCCTGGCGGGAAGCCGCCGACCCGGCAAACGCCGCCGAGCCCGCACAGGCGGCGCAAGCGGAGACGGCAGCGTGGGTGCGCGACGCGGTCGAGCGGCTGGAAGCGACGGAACGGGAAATCCTGATGCTGCGCGAATTCGAAGAATTGAGCTACGAGGAGATTTCGCAGGTGCTGGCGATACCGGTGAACACAGTGAGGTCGCGCCTGTTTCGCGCGCGCATGGCGCTTCGCGAACTTCTCGAGGCGCAACGGCCGCGCACGGGCGCGGCCTGAGGAACGACCATGGAACCCACGACACATTCATTCGATCGCGAAGAAGTGATGGCCTATCTCGACGGCGAGCTCGCGCCCGAACGCGCCGCAGCCGCCGCCGCCCACCTCGAACAGTGCGCGGAGTGCCGCGAGCTGGCCGCTGGCCTGCGTTCGCTCTCCAGCCAGTTGCCGCAATGGGAGGTGGAAATGATGCCTGCCGCCATCGAGCAGCGCGTGCTTCGCGGCGCAAACGAAAAGGCCGCCGAAGTGAGCGCGCCGCAGGTGGATCGTCCCGCGCCGAAGCGCCGGGTGGTGAGCTGGTTGATCTGGGGTTCGGCGATCAGCGTTGCCGCGCTGCTTCTGCTCGCGATCAGCCTCCCGTTTACGCTCCGCTCGCGTTCGCCCCAAAGGTGGATGCAGGAGCAGCATGATCTGTCTACGCGGGGGCCCTCCGGCTCGAACGCGGTGACTCTACCCGCAGTGCCGGGCCCGCCTACTACCCTCGACAAAAAGACAGCATCCAGAGCGTATGACGGTGATTCGATGGCCCTGAGGACGGCACCGGCGGGGCGAGAGGATTTGGCCGCGGCCGGAAAAGCCCGGGCAAACGTGGCGAGGCCGCAGGCCGGTGAGGCAACGCGGCAGCAAGAACCGATGATCATTCGCCGCGCAACGCTCTCACTCCTCACCAAGGAGTTCGAGGCCGCGCGGGCCACACTCGAAAACCTGGTGAAGGCGCATCAGGGCTATTTCGGTGAACTGAATGTGGCCGCGCCCGCGTCACAAGGCCGTTTGCTGACGGCCACCGTGCGGGTGCCCGCCGGGCAGCTCGATAGCGTGCTCGTGGAACTGCGCAAACTCGGGCGCGTGGAGCAGGAAAACCAGTCCGCCGACGACGTGGCGCGGCAGTACGTGGACCTGACGGCGCGGCTCGCCAATGCGCGCGAGACGGAAAAGCGGCTGGTCGAGATCCTCCGCGAGCGCACCGGAAAAGTGGGTGACGTTCTCGCCGTGGAACGAGAGATCGCCCGCACGCGCGAGCAGATCGAGCAGATGGACGCCGAGCGCAAGACGCTCGACAGCGAAGTTCGCTACGCCTCCATCGATCTCCGCATCACCGAGGAATACAAACAGTCGCTCGACACTCCCGCGCCCTCGCTCGGCACCCGGCTGAACAACGCGACCGTGGGCGGATTGCGCGATGCGGCGGACCTTCTGATCGGGCTGATTCTTTGGCTGCTCAGCACTGTTCCCACTCTTCTGGTTCTGGGCGCGATTCTGGCCTGGCCGGTGACGCGTCTGGTCCGCTGGATCCGACGCCGGCTGGTCGCAACCCCAGTTGCTGCTGCCCAATGATCGGCAGCCCAGATCGGCGCCCGTGCGTCTCTCATTGCCGCGTCGGATCCGGCGCGGCAACCTCCAAATCTCCGTAGAAATCCGGAAACCGCATACTACAAAGTGTAGAAGCTGATTCTCAGGGGCGCCGGCCTATTCCGTAAGTGTCTGGAAAAAAATGGATTATCGCGGGCGGCTCGGAAACTGGCCGTGGAAGAGAGCGTGCTCACTCTAATTCATAGATTTTGTTTCCCGGGGTGTAGTTCAGGCTGGCAGCCGGACTAACAGGTTAAGACTAGGGGCCCTTCCCAGGGCCCCTTCTATTTTCTGGGGGGCGAAAACGCCTCCAACCTCTCTTACTGGATTTCCCCGCGAGTCAGCCCGTTGCTGATGGCCTGCGCTTCGAGATCCTCAATCTGCTTCTGGAGCTTGTCCCGCTGGTTCTCGTAATAGGCCAGTTGATCCTTCGGCCTGATGGTCTGGTCGCCGTAGATGCTGTTCTCGGGGCGAGGCGGATTAGAATTGGGCTCCGACGGTGGCCCCGGGGGAGCGGACTGCGTGGTGTTGATCTTGTTGGTGCCGTTGTAGGGATTGGCGAGCGCATCCTGAATCTCTTTAATATGCGCTTCCGTCTCGGCGAGCTGTTTGCGCAGCGGGTCCAGTTTGTCCTTGTAGAATTTCGCCGTCTTCTCGGGCGGAACTTCCTTCGGTTTGCCTGCGGCGGCAGGCGCGGCTCCGCCGGCCGGCTTAGCTGCCGCCTCTCCGGCAGCTTCCGTGGTTTCCGCAGCAGGCGTGGCGGAAGCAGTGGTGATGTTCACACCACTCAACTGCCCAATGTTATCGTCCGTCCAAACCTTTTTTGGCTTCTCCTGCGGCTTTTGCGCCGGCTTTTCCGGGGTCTGCGCGGGAGGAGCGGACTGCGAGGACTGCGCCAGTGCAGGCGCGGCGCCCAGTGCCAGGGCGAGAATTCCGGCCGCTACGTAGCTCTGCATAAGACACCTCCTCCTACGATTCCAGTATACCTCCGCCTCCAGCTAGGGGGCGGGGACTTGGAGATTGGCGTTGCTCAATTCGCGACGCACCTGGGGGAGCAGCTCCGCGGGGGCGCCCACGCGCCGATAGTCGCGCGCCTCGACGGTCCGCACGGACTCCTCGTGGGTCAGCAGCTTGCGCCCTTGCACCTGGCTTGAAGTGACGCGGGGCAGCCAGATGCCGGGAGCCACCTGCGTCTGTTCGATATGCACGTGTCCGCCCTTGTCGATTTTTCCGAGCAGGCCGCCGCCGAAGCTCAGGTCGCGAACGAGTTCGGCATCGAGTCGAACCATGGCTCCCGTTTCGGCCTCGACCCACATCGTCAGCCGGCTCGCGGCCAGCAGCTCCGTGGCGATGGAGCCGGAAGCCGGCCCGGGCTTGGGATCGAGCAGGAGTTTGGTGAGCGTGCGTGGCGCGGACGGATTCGTGTCGCGTTCCGTGCCCAGCCAGCTCAATTCATACGCGTCACGAAAGCCCTCCACGGCGCGGTAGCGTTCACCGGTCCGCTTTTTCCATTTCACAACTCGGGCGTGCTGCCGCTCTTCTTCCGGATCGAGCGCCCAGAGGAGGTCCTGCTCCAGCTCGCGAAGTTCTTCGCGGTATTTTTCGGCGGTCACCTGCGTCCCAGACTCGGCCAGCACAACTTTGAGCGTGCCGGTGCCGGTGGGATAAACGCGATAGACGCGGTCCAGCACGGGATCGGCGTCTGCGGCGCGTTTTCGCTCGACCCAGTGTTCGGTGCGGGCGTATTCCGCCTCCGCCGCATCGCTGCGGTGCATGGTCTCGATGGTGCGCTCGAGAATCCTGCGGAGTTCCTCAGCGGTCGGCGCTGGGGCGGAGGCGACGGCAGGCGCCGCAGCCTGCTGCGCTGCCAGCGGCGCCGCGCAAATCAGTGCGAGCGCCATCCACACGGAGACGCGTGCTGCGCCGCGAGCGCGGCGCGGGCAGGCCTCTACCGCGCCGTCCTGCTGCCCGGATGAGCGATGCATGCAGATGGGATTCGGACTTCGCGTAGCGGGGTTGCCGCTCGCTCCGCGCTAGTTCTTTGCCGGCTGCCGAGCCGCGGCCTCTTCGGTCCACGGCGGCACGATGCCGTTGACGCGCGCGTAGGCGATGAGCTGGCCCAGATGTTCGTGGCAGTGTGTGGCAGCCACGATCATGGCTTCGCGAACGGTTGCATCGCGGCCGTACAGTTTTATGGCCTTATCCACGTCGGGGGCGTTCTGGATGGCCGCCTTGATGTGCGCGAACGAGGCCTTCAGTGTTTCCACCACTTTCGCCTTCTCGGTGATCTTCGAAAGCACGGCGCTGGTGGTGCCTTCCGGCGCCGGAGTTCCCATAATTTTCGCGTACGCGTAATTCCCGCCGGCGATGTGCATGAACACTTCGCTCGTCGTTCGCGCGCCCTCCGGATGCCATCCGTACTTTTCCTGCGGGAACCTTTCCGCCAGGGCCACCAGGTGGTTTTCCGCGGCTTCGATCGAGCGGATGATTTCCGCTTTGACGGTTGAGGGCGCCGGGGACGTCTGCGCCTGGACGCTCGGCGCGAAGCCTGCGAGCCCTGCCGCGAGCACGGCTGCCGCCAGAACTAGAGATGCTCTCTGCATAGTTTCCTCCTGCGATCCGGCTGCGGCCTCGCGCGGGGGCTGGCTCCGCGGCCGCAAAGTTACCGCCGCGAGCCTCCTTTTACCTCAAAGGCGGGGGTGAAGTACAGCGCGCTCGCGCTGACGGAAAAAGTCCTTGGCAAGGCGCCGACTTTTAGCGCTGCCAGAGTCCATGGCAATCCTGAATCAGAAGGGCGACCATGCCAGGGGGAACATTTTTCCTGCTGCTGTGGGGTCGAGTTTGACCCCTGCCAATTCCGCAGCCCGCGCCAGCACGGGGTCGCGCCCGGCAGCTAGGTCGTCGGCTGTCGGAAGGATCATCACGTCAGGAGTCACCCCGACTCCATTCAGGCCCTTGCTACCCTCCATGATTACTGACGGTTCGATGAGGGAGACGCAAATACTACTCTCGGGGTAGGTTGGCCAGCAGCGCGACAGCCCGATGCTTCCTGCCGTCACGTCTCCCACAATGGTTCCCCGGTGCTCCGACTGAATGATTCGTGCGAACAGCTCAGCGTCTGTGGCCGTCCCTCCATCCACAAGTACGAACAGTTGCCCTCCAAACGCTCGGCGCCCCTTGGTCTTGGCCACAAGGACTTGCTCTCTCCCTCGCGACACTCGCCTGCCCAACTTCACGTCCTGATCAAATAAGCTTCCGACCATATACATGAGGAGATCTTCGGAGTGAATGTTGTACTCCAATCGGCCAAGCATCGCCTCGTAGTCGAACAGGCTTCCCTGGAAAAACTTGAGTGCGCCTACACCCCCCCCAGGGTTACCCCGCAAGTCGAGAATCAGGACCTTATGTTTTCGTGCAAATTTCACCATGCGGTCAATCGTCACAGTGCTTGTGAGAAAAAAGCGCATCTTCCAAACCACGAGATCTCCATACTCGCGTGCGCGCTGTGCAAGCAAATCCTCGGCCCGATCGGCCAAGCCCGGCGAAGAGACATCGGGCCCTAGCGGGCCAGAGGAGAGTTCCGGGTTGATTTTGCGTGCTGTGGCGACCCTTACCACCCGAGGAGTTCCAGTTGGACTGAGCAAAGCAAGTTCGGTGGCGGGCTCCAGAACCAATGATAGAAGGTATTTCACTTCCCCAAAGTTCCTCCGACTTACCGGACGCCCGTCGATTGACAAAACCTGATCTCCCGGATGCAGTTCCTTTGCGGCATCAGACCCTGGCCGGACCTCGGTAATAAAGCACCGGTCACCAATTACGGCCATGCGGTAGCCATTCTCGTGAAAATAGGCATCCCCGGGCGCCACAAAAAACGTCTGCGGATCCCCGAGCCCTGCGAGGTAATCGTTAATCAGCCTGTAGGCCTCTCCGAGGTTGGGGGCCTGTTCGAGCCGCTGGAGATACGCCTGGTACCGCGCGTCCACATCCACGCCATGGAAGGTCGGGTCGTAGTAATGCTCTTTGAGCTGCTGGTGAACTACCTCCAGCAACAACCTCGTCTCCGCTCGTTCAAACCCTCTAATGGGCCGCTGCTCCGGCCATAATTCCTTCTGGGATTGCCGAGCTGGCAGGCTTCCCCAGGAAGCGCCAAGCAGGAGCGCAGCCGCGAACACCAAGAGGCCCGTCCGCAACGCTCGCGTAGAGTCCCACATCGTCAAAGCAAAACTCCCTTAAGTAATAAGATGGACCAAGACCCCGAGCGGTAGCAACAACCGGCCGGCACTGGGAGAACCGGCAGCCCGGCGCGGCGCCTTTCCTCAAGAATCTCCTCGCAGCGAGTGAGCTGAAGGAGGGGGGCACCCGCGGAATCTACGCCGGGTGGTGATATCCTAATGACCACGCCGAGAAGCTCTCGGAGACGACCATGGCAGACCTCGACCGAATCACTCAGGACCCCGGTCTGATGGGCGGAAGGCCCTGCATCCGCGGAATGCGCGTCACGGTAGGCATGATTGTGGGGCAGATCGGCGCCGGCCGCAGCATTGAGCAGCTTCTCGCCGACTACCCCTATCTGGAACGCGAGGACGTACTGCAAGCGCTTCGCTACGCCGCGTGGCTGGCCGAGCAGCGCGAAGTCACTCTCCCCAGCGCATGAAGTTTCTGGTGGACATGAATTTGTCTCCGCATTGGGTGGCCTTGCTACGCGATTCGGGGTGGGAAGCGGAGCACTGGTCTCAGGTCGGCCGCGCGGATGCCCCCGAGTCGGAAATCATGGCGCATGCTGCCCGCAACGGCTCCGTGGTTATCACCCACGACCTGGATTTCAGCGCAATTCTCGCCGTTACGCATGGCAAGAAGCCGAGCGTTGTGCAGATTCGCGCCGGAGACGTGAGCCCGGATGAGATTGGCAAGTATGCGTTGGCGGCGTTGCGATTGATGGAAACGGATTTGGAGGCGGGCGCACTCCTCACGATCGAGCCGGAGCGAACCCGGCTTCGGCTGTTGCCCCTTCAAATCTGAGACTGAATCCCTGCTTCTCCGCGTCCTTCCCCGCGCCCGGGGATGCCTACCGACTCTCCAGAAACTTCGCCCCTCCTGTTTCCGTATAGAATAGAGATGAGCAATCCAGCCACCATGAAGCCCCAAAGCCGCGCCAGCGCCGTGGCGTTTGGCGAGACGCTGCGTCTTGCCCTGGATACGCTGCGGGTGAACAAACTGCGCACGTTTCTGACCCTGCTGGGCGTGATCCTTTCGGTCTTTACGCTGGTGCTGGTGATGTCCGTGGTCGAGGGGCTCAACCGTTACGTCTCCGACAAGGTGGCCGACCTGGGGGCCAATACGATCGTCTTCACGCGCTTCGGGATCATCACGAATTTCGACGATTTCGTGAAGGCGCAGCGCCGGCCGCCCCTGCGGACCGACGATTATGAGTACGTGCGCGACCACGCGCAACGGTCCCGCCAGGTGGGAGCGAGCGCGAACCGCCAGCTCGATGTGCGTTATGGCAACGACAAATTGGACGGAGTGGACGTGGCCGGAGGCACGCCCAACATCTTCGAGCTCCGCGGCTTCACGATTGCGCAGGGGCGGGCCATGAACGACGCCGATGAATTACACCATTCGCCTGTGTGCGTGATCGGCGACGACCTGGTGCAGCGATTCTTCGCGGGCGTAGACCCGATCGGCAAAACGGTCCGCGTGGGGCCACAGACCTACCAGGTGGTGGGAACGACGAAACCACTCGGTTCCGTGTTTGGACAATCCCGCGACTATTTTGTGATCATGCCGTTTGCCACGTACATGAAATCCTGGCACCTGGCCGACGACTCGATAGAGATCTGGATCCAGTCGTGGTCGCCGGCGCTGGCGGACCCCGCGATCGACGAAGTGCGGGTAGGCCTGCGGGCCAAACGCAAGGTGCCCTACAGCGCGGAGGACAACTTCGGCATCATCACCAACAATTCCATCACCGCCACCTGGACGCAGATGACCGGGAACCTGTTCGGCCTGGCCATCATGCTCACTTCCGTTTTCCTGGTGGTGGGCGGGATCGTGATCATGAACATCATGCTGGCCAGCGTCTCCGAGCGAACGCGCGAGATCGGCATCCGCAAATCGCTGGGAGCGCGCAAACAGCACATCGTGATGCAGTTCATGGTCGAGTCCGCGATGATGGCCGCGACGGGCGGAATCGTCGGAGTACTGGGGGGGATGGGAGTGACCGCGCTGGTGCGCAGCCTTACGTTTATGCCGGCGACCACACCGGTCTCCGCATCCTGGTCTCCCTTCTGCTGGCCACTTCGGTGGGCCTGTTCTTCGGGATTTATCCGGCACTGCGCGCGGCGCGGCTCGACCCGGTGGAAGCGCTGCGCTACGAGATGTGAGGCGGAGCGATGCGCCAGGACTACCGAGAAAACCTGAAGCTGGCGCTGGATACGTTGCGCGCGCACAAGCTACGGAGCGCCCTGACCATCATAGGCGTGGTCATCGGGGTAACCATCATCATCGTGGTGGCCGGACTCCTCTCCGGCTTCAATACCACGATCACGGAAACCATCACGGGCTTCGGCGCCGATACCGCATTCATCTCCAAAGAGGAGCAGGGCTTCCACACCGGGCGCCGGAGCGAAGAGGAGCGCAAGCGCAAGGAATTGACGCTCGAACAGGGCCAGGAGCTTTTCGAGAACGCTCCGGACATCAAAGCCGTGGCCATCTCCATCTTCCCGATGTCGGAAGCAACCACCGTCCGGTACAAAGACCAGCACGTCAATCTCACTTCCAATGATTTCCGGGGCACGTTTCCCGCTTTCGCGGAAGTTTATGCCAATGCAAACCTGAAGGAGGGCCGGTTCATTTCCGACGGCGACAACGAACACAAACGAGATGTCGCCGTCATCGGCGAAAGCGTGGCAAAGGCTCTGTTCCCGAATCTGGATCCGATCGGAAAGTTGATTAATGCCGGTGGGCACCAATTTGAAGTCATCGGGGTGTTTGAGCTTCCCAAGGGCGGCTTCGCCAGCATGGGCAATGAGGACCGCCGCGTGGTCATTCCGTATTACACGTTCCGCAAGCTCTATCCCAATCCCGACTCCACGTACCACGGATACCGTATCCAGGCCTACCCGAACCGGCTGGACGCCGCCGTGGATGAAGCGAGAAGCATCCTGCGGCGGACCCGTAAAGTCCCCTACAACGCTCCCGACAGTTTCTCCATACAGACGTCGCAGCAGGCCATCGAAGGATTCTATGCGGTGGTCGGCGCGGTCGCTCTGGCCACGGTGGTGCTCAGCTCCATCGGACTGCTGATCGGCGGCGTGGGGGTGATGAACATCATGCTGGTGAGCGTGACCGAACGCACACGGGAGATCGGCGTGCGCAAAGCCATCGGCGCCCGCCGCAGCGACATCACCCGGCAATTCTTGTTCGAGGCTATGACGCTTACCGGAATGGGGGGCGTGATGGGCATTCTGCTCGGGTGGATTGTGGTCCTCATAGTCGGCGCGGCGCTCGATTGGCGCGCCGTGGTTCCGATGTGGGCCATGATTGTTGGATTTGGCGTGTCGGTGGCCATCGGCCTGATCTTCGGCGTGTGGCCCGCGCTCAAAGCGGCCCGCCTGGATCCCGTCGTCGCCCTGCGCTACGAGTAGTGGCAGAGGCGATCCTGCCTGTGCATTCTTCTGCGGAACTATTCACGCCTAGAGGGAGTAGATACTGCAACGCGATGCAGGGATTGCCGCCGCGAGCCTGCTTTCACCCCAATGGCCGGGCTGGTGCACAGCCTCAAGGGAAGGCCGCTGGCCTGCCGAAGGCCTCCGCCGGACTCTCTAGAAACTTCGCCCCTCCTGTTTCCGTATAAAATAGAGATGAGCAACGACACGCCTATGAAGCCCAAAAGCCGCGCCAGCGCCGTGGCGTTCGGCGAGACGCTGCGTCTTGCCCTGGATACGCTGCGGGTGAACAAACTGCGCACGTTTCTCACCCTGCTGGGCGTGATCCTTTCGGTCTTTACGCTGGTGCTGGTGATGTCCGTGGTCGAAGGGCTGAACCGCTATATTTCCGACAAAGTAGCCGACCTGGGCGCCAATACGGTGATCTTCGACCGGTTCGGGATCATCACCAATTTCCAGGATTTCGTGAAGGCGCAACGCCGGCCGCCGCTTCGCGAGGAGGACTACGAGTACGTGAAAGAGCACGCGCAACAGGTGCGGCAGGTGGGAGCGAGCGCAAACCGCCAGCTCGATGTGCGCTACGGAAACGAGACCGTGTCGGGCGCGGACGTGTTCGGCGGCACCCCCAACATGCTGGACCTGAGAGGGCTCACCATGGCTCAGGGGCGCCCGCTGAACGAGACTGACGAGTTGCACCGTTCTCCGGTGTGCGTCCTGGGTGACGACCTGGTGCAGCGGTTCTTCGCCGGCGTGGATCCGGTAGGGAAAACGGTGCGGGTCGGGCCGCAGACGTATCAGGTGGTGGGAACGGCAAAGCCGCTCGGCTCCGTCTTCGGGCAGTCCCGGGACAACTTCGTGTGGCTGCCGTTCGGCACCTATATGAAGTCGTGGCACCTGGCCGACGATTCGGTGGGCATCTGGATCCAGTCGTGGTCGCCGGAGTTGACGGACACCGCAACCGACGAGGTGCGGGTAATCTTGCGGGCGAAGCGGAAGGTGCCCTACCACTCGGACGACAATTTCGGCGTGGTGACGAACAATTCGATCACGGCGACGTGGTCGCAAATGACCGGAAACCTGTTCGGCCTGGCCATCATGCTCACTTCCGTTTTCCTGGTGGTGGGCGGAATCGTGATCATGAACATCATGCTGGCCAGCGTCACCGAGCGAACGCGCGAGATCGGCATCCGCAAATCGCTGGGAGCGCGCAAACAGCACATCGTGATGCAGTTCATGGTCGAGTCCGCGATGATGGCCGCCACGGGGGGAATCGTCGGCGTGCTGGGGGGAATGGGAGTGACCGCACTGGTGCGCAATCTTACGTTTATGCCGGCCACCACACCCGTATCCGCCATCATCGTCTCGCTGCTGCTGGCCACTTCGGTCGGTCTGTTCTTCGGGATTTATCCCGCGTTGCGCGCCGCGCGGCTCGACCCGGTGGAAGCGCTGCGCCACGAGATGTGAGGCGGAGCCATGCGCCAGGACTACCGCGAAAATCTGAAGCTGGCACTGGATACGCTGCGCGCGCACAAAATGCGCAGCTTCCTGACCATTCTGGGAGTGGTGATCGGAGTGACCATCATGATCGTGGTCGCCGGACTGCTCTCCGGTTTCGGCGGCACGGTAAATGAGGCCATCACCGGCTACGGAGCGGATACCGCGTTCATCTCCAAGTTCGAGCAGGGCTTCCGCACGGGCCGGCTGAGCGAAGAGGAACGCAAGCGCAAGGATCTGACGCTGGAGGCGGGTCTGGCGCTCAAGGAAGGGTGTCCCGACATCAAAGCGGTGGCCATCTCCGCCTTCGCCGACGGGGTGACGAGCACCGTCCGGTATAAGGACCAGGAGGTCAGCGGACTGGACTATCGAGGCACGTTCCCGGAGTTCGCGGAAGTGTATGCGAACGCGAACCTGAAAGAGGGGCGGTTCCTTTCCGACGGGGACAACGAGCACCGCCGGAGCGTCGTGGTGCTCGGCGAGAGCGTGGCCAAAGCGCTGTTCCCCAACGTGGACGCCATCGGCAAAATGGTGAACGTAAACGGCCATGAGTTCGAAGTGATCGGCGAGTTCGAGCTGCCCAAAGGCGGCTTTGGGATGAATAACGAGGACCGGCGCGTGGTTATCCCGTATTACACATTTCGGAAGCTGTACGCGACGGCGAGGGACTACGGGTACCGGATTCAAGCCTATCCAAACCGGCTGGATGCGGCTGTGGATGAAGCGCGCGTCGCGCTCCGGCGGGCGCGCAAAGTGCCGTACAGTGCTCCCGACGATTTCTCGATCCAGACCTCCCAGCAGGCCATCGAAAGCTTCTACGCTATCGTGGGCGCGGTGGCGCTAGCCACGCTGGTACTCAGCTCGATCGGGCTGCTGATCGGGGGCGTGGGCGTGATGAACATCATGCTGGTCAGCGTCACCGAGCGCACACGCGAGATCGGCGTGCGCAAAGCCATCGGAGCGCGCCGCCGCGACATCAGCTGGCAATTTCTATTTGAGGCCATGACGCTCACCGGAATGGGCGGCATCATGGGCATTCTGCTCGGCTGGCTGCTTACCGTGGGACTGGGCGCGGCGCTCGACTGGAAAGCAGTGGTGCCGATCTGGGCCGTGATCGTGGGCTTTGGCGTTTCCGTGGGCATCGGGCTCGTCTTCGGCGTGTGGCCCGCGCTCAAAGCGGCGCGGCTGGATCCCGTCGTCGCCCTTCGCTACGAATAGGCCGGGTGCAGCGTTCCGATCCCGTCCCGGAACTTCGGGACGACTCCTTTTTTCTCCGATCCAGTAGGAACGCGCGAGCGGTGTGCGGCTAGCGTTGCGGCGAGGATATGGCCGCGGCCAGGCCCTGGTCGCTGGCCAGGCGCTGCGGGAAATTCTCCACGTAAGTTTCAAGCTGCGGGAAGAAAAAGTGGTGATAGTGGTAGGCTTTCATTTCCGCCACGGCGCTCGCCGGGCACCAGTGATCCATCGCCACGCGATAGAGCGCGACCATCGTGCCGGTGCGGTCGCGTCCCTGCTGGCAATGAACGTACACTTTGCTCTGCGGGCTGGAGCGGAGCAGCGCAAAGAATTGGCTCAGCTGCTGGCCGGTCGGCTGGTCCCACGCATGCCAGGGCATGCTCACGAACCGCATTCCCAAGCTTTCCACCGCGCGGCGCTCCAGCGTATTTTCTCCTTTTTCGTGCCGGAAGCTCACCACCGTGTCAATCCCCATCTGTTTCAACTCGCGATAGCCCTCGGAGTTCGGCTGGCCGCCGCGGAACAGCATGGGCGTCACCTGGCCAAAATTGGTGATGCCGTGCAAGGCCGGCTGTGCAGCCGCGACCGATGCGGTGATTGTTACGCAGCTCGCGGGGGGCGCCTGCGCCTGCGCACTCGCAATGCTGCGCGCGCTCCAGAGGAACGCGGAAAGCACGATGACCATTACCAAGCGAGTACGCAATGCCAGGGACATAAACGCGGTTCCGACCGCTCGACTGAACGCAATCTTACGACGAACAGCGCGGGTTAGGGGAGCTTTTTGGGCCATTATGGGAATGGAGCCACTACATCTAGATGCATCGGACACATGACCCCATTATTTTGTATCTCACCTCTTGACACGTCCAACCGGCAAGAGCATACTCCCGCCCCAGCACGGGGGAGCGAAACCGCACCGGGCAGGGCCAGCCGACCGTTACGGTTTCGAATGCTTCCCGCCGGAGGCCAGTCCTAACTAGTCGAAGCGGACGTGGGAGGGTGTCGCCTCGTTTTTCGAGCGCGGCGCTCTGCTGGGTTTGCTTTCCCTTTTAGGCAAAACCTCTCCGGGCTTTCCCCGGCAAGCGACGGCAGATTCTAGCTGACTCGATGCGAAACTCCCGCGGGTGGTCGGGGGGTTACTCTCACCGGAAGAGGCTGGAACTCGCGACTTTGACAAGCGGTATACTGGAAAGGTTCCCCCTCTGCCGCGGAGCCTTTCTGGGCCGGTGCGCGGACCGGTGAGATCAGGCTAGGAGAGTGGAGGCGGTCATGGGGGGAAAAGCGGTATTGAACGGACACACCGGCGTGGGCGCACAACTACAACGGAAAACCGGGCTGGAATTCCGCCGCAAGTTTACTGATGGGCGCACCGCGCCGTTTGATGCCGTGGAGTGGGAGCGCCGCACGGCCCAGATCGGAAACGAAAAGGGTCAAGTCATCTTCCGCCAGGACAATGTGGAGGTGCCCAAGTCCTGGTCGCAGACGGCCACGAACATCGTGGCCTCGAAGTACTTCCACGGCAAGCCGGACACCAGCGATCGCGAATCCTCCGTGCGCCACCTGATCAGCCGCGTGGCGGACACGATTGTGCGCTGGGGCGAGCAGGGCGGCTATTTCTCCGGACCCGAATCCCGCGACGCCTTTCGCGATGAATTGACGCACCTGCTCGTCGAGCAGAAGATGGCGTTCAATTCGCCCGTGTGGTTCAACGTGGGCGTGCAGGCCAAGCCGCAGTGCTCCGCCTGCTTCATCAATTCGGTCGCCGATTCGATGGAATCGCTAATGAATCTGGCCAAGACCGAGGGGATGCTGTTCAAGTGGGGCTCGGGAACGGGCACCAATTTCTCCACGCTGCGGTCGAGCCACGAGGGCCTGTCCGGCGGCGGAATCGCATCCGGGCCGGTGAGCTTTATGCGCGGGTTCGACGCCTTCGCGGGCGTGATCAAGAGCGGTGGGAAGACGCGGCGCGCCGCCAAGATGGTGATCCTCAACGCCGATCACCCCGACATCGTCGAGTTCATCAACTGCAAGATGAAAGAGGAACAGAAGGCCCACACGCTCATCGAGCAGGGCTATGACTCCGGGATCGACGGCGAAGCCTACAGCTCCGTCTTCTACCAGAACGCGAACCACTCCGTGCGCGTGACCGACGACTTTATGCGCGCCGTCGAGGACGACCGCGACTGGTGGACCCACAACGTGACTGACGGCAAGCCCGCCGAAAAATATTCCGCGCGCGACCTGCTCCGGCAGATTTCCGATTCCACCTGGCACTGCGGCGACCCGGGTATGCAGTTCGACTCGACCGTGAACCGCTGGCACACCAGCAAGAACACGGCGCGAATCAACGCCTCGAACCCCTGCTCGGAATACATGTTCCTGGACGACACGGCGTGCAACCTGGCCTCGCTGAACCTGATGAAGTTCCTCGGGCGCAACGGCCAGTTTGAAGTGGAAGCGTTCCGCCACGCCGTCGAGATCACCATCACCGCGCAGGAAATCCTGGTGGACAACGCGAGCTACCCGACTCCGAAGATCGCGCAGAATTCGCACGATTTCCGCCCGCTGGGACTTGGCTACGCCAACCTCGGCGCGCTCCTCATGTCGCTCGCGCTGCCGTACGACTCCGACGCCGGCCGCGACATGTGCGGCGCGATCACCGGGCTGATGACCGGCCAGGCCTATCTGCAATCGGCGCGCATCGCCGAGCGGCTGGGCCCGTTTGCGGGCTATGAAGTGAACCGCGAACCCATGCTGGAAGTCATCCGCATGCACCGCGATTCGCTGCGGCCCATCAAGGCGGAAAACGTGCAGGCCACGCTGCTGCGCGCGGCGCAGGACGCGTGGGAGAAGGCGCTTGCCGAAGGCACGAAATCCGGCTACCGCAATTCCCAGGTCTCCGTGCTCGCTCCCACTGGGACCATCGGCTTCATGATGGATTGCGACACCACGGGAATCGAGCCCGACCTCGCGCTGGTGAAATACAAGAAGCTCGTCGGCGGCGGCATGATCAAGATCGTGAACAACACGGTGCCGCTCGCGCTCAACCACCTCGGCTACCAGCCCGAGGAAATTTCCGCCATCGTGGACTTCATCGACCGCACCGGCACGATCGAAGGCGCGCCGGGGCTCAAGACCGAGCATCTGCCCGTTTTCGATTGCTCGCTTTCGCCCGCGGCCGGCTCGCGTTCGATTTCCTGGACCGGCCACGTGCGCATGATGGCTGCGGCCCAGCCCTTCCTTTCCGGCGCGATCAGCAAGACCATCAACATGCCGGAAAGCTCCACGGTCGAAGACATCATGCAGGCGTACATCGAATCCTGGAAGCTGGGGCTGAAGGCCGTGGCCGTCTACCGCGACAACTCCAAACGCAGCCAGCCGCTCTCCGCAAGCCATGGGAAGAAGGAACCGGCGGCTGCCCCTGCGCCGGCGGCCGTCCCCGCTGCTGCGGCGCCCGCCGCCGCGGCGCCCGTGGCGCAGCAGGAGATGTTCCCCGGAACGCGTCGCCGCAAGCTGCCGGAGACGCGAAACTCCGTCACGCACAAATTCTCCATCGCCAGCCACGAAGGCTACATCACCGTGGGCATGTACGACGATGGCGCGCCCGGCGAAATCTTCATCAAGATGTCCAAGGAAGGCTCGACGCTCTCCGGCTTCATGGACGGGTTCGCCATGGCCGTTTCCATCGGCTTGCAGTACGGAGTGCCGCTCAAGTCGCTGGTGGATAAGTTCATTAACACGCGCTTCGATCCCTCCGGCTACACGCCGAATCCGGACATCCGGTACGCGAAGTCGGTGCTGGACTACATCGGGCGCTGGCTGGGTGGAAAATTCATCTCGCGGGATTACCTGACGTCCACGGCGCCCGTCGAGGAAAACGGCGCGGCGGCAGCGGCCCACAGCACTCTGACGGAAAGCCTCTCCGCGCCGGGCGCGGTCGCTACCGCGGAAGACGCTCCGACCTGCTCCAATTGCGGCAGCCTGATGACCCGCAACGGCAGTTGCTACAAATGCGGCAACTGCGGCGAAACCTCCGGCTGTAGCTAGTAACACCGGACAACAAAGAGACTAATTCGGCCCATCCCGCGATTGCGGGATGGGCTTTGTTTTTGTTAGCGCCGGCATCTTTGCCGGCGGGTTGGGTGGTAAGGCGCCGGAGAACGGGCCTCTGGTCGTGAGCCGGTAGTGAGAGAGTTCCAGCTAGGCGCGGGCGGCGCGCATCTGGGCCATCCGCTCGTTGAAGAGGCGCGTGATGTGAGGGACGATGCCGAGTTGGCGCTCGATGAGCATCAACTGGCCGCGGTGATGCATCTCGTGCTCCTTTGCACCGAGAATTCTTTCGAAGCGTGACTTTGCCGTTTTGCCGTCGGGCTCGGTGACTTTTTCCGCGAGGAATTCCGGAGTCAGGGTTTCGAGCCAGGATGCAAATTTGTCGCCCTCGGTGCGCAGCAACTCGATGAGCTCCGCTTTCGTTCTGGGCTTGGCTTCTTCGGCGCGGAAGGGCTCTATGTATGCCGGGAAGTCGAATCCCACCAGCGTTGTCAGACCCGCGCGGTTAAGCTCAATGAAGATGCGCGTCGAGACAGCGATGTGCGTCAACGATTGCGCCACGGACCGCACCTCGGGCGCGGCTATGTAGCTGTACTTGGACTCCGGAATGTCTTCCGCGATCTGAATCGTGTTCTTGCGCACGGTGCGGAATGCATTGGCCAATTCTTTTCCGCCGTAAATCATGGGTCACCTCGTCCTGGAAGTTGCCGCGGTGCCGAAGCAGGCGGCTAGAATTCGATGCGCGGCACACGCTGGATGTGACGCGAGAGTTGCAGGCGAGACAGACGCTGGGCGCGGCTCCCGCCTCCGGCCGCCATTGTTGGCGATTCGCCCTCCCTTTGCTATGCTCCCGCGGGTCAATCCCTTGTAAGGGCCATACCAAAGGAATCTTACATGCAAATCAAACACGTTTGGATGACGGTTATGGCGCTTGTGGCCGGCCTCTGCTTGCCGCTCGTCGCCGCGCAGAAGGACAAGAAGGCTGCGGCGAAGGAGCCGGAAAAATCATCGTACGAGTTGCCGCAGCCGGAAAAGGAAACGCTGGATTATCAAGCCTACGAGCAGATTCGCACGGAAGCGCTCAGCCATTCCCACGTAATGGAATACGCCTCGGCGCTGATGGACGGCATCGGCCCGCGTTTGACGGGATCGCCGAACGTGAAGCGGGCCAACGAATGGACTCGCGATCAACTCACGGCCATGGGATGCGCGAACGCGCATCTCGAAGACTGGGGCGAGTTCGGCATGGCCTGGGAACAGGAGAACACCTGGGTTCGAATGACCTCGCCGGACAAGGCCGTGTTCATCGCGCAGGCCGCGCCGTGGTCTCCCGCAACGAAAGGGGCGGTGAGCGCGGGGGCCAGCTGGGCGGATATGAAGGAAGAAAAGGACTTCGAAAAGTACAAGGGAAAGCTTTCCGGAAAAATCGTCCTGTGGGGCGACATGCGCGAGGTGAAGCCGGTCGAGAAGCCGCTGTTCACGCGTTACGACGACGCGGAGCTCAAGAAGATCGAGGAATTTCCGGTCCGCGTGGAGCAAAACCAGCCCAACCCGCAAGGGTTTCAGCGGCGGGCGGAATTCCGCGAGAAGCTGGGGAAATTTCTGGCGGAAGAGGGCGCGGTGGCCGTGCTCGTGCCCAGCCGCGACGGCGAGGACAGCGGCGGATCCGGCGGAACCATCTTCGACGACACCGGGGCGAGTCTCGGCAGGCGCGTGTACCAGAAAGATCAGGCGAATCCCCTGCCGGTCGCGGTGCTGGCCATCGAGAGCTACGGCCGCGTCTATCGCCTGCTGAAAGCCAATGTCCCGGTGACGCTGGAGGTGGACATGGAAACAAAGTTTGGCGGCGAACACGAACATGGTTTCGACACCGTGGCGGAGATTCCGGGCACGGACCCGAAGCTCAAGGATGAACTGGTGATGGTTGGCGGGCATCTGGATTCCTGGGCATCGGGAACCGGAGCCACGGATAACGGCGCTGGAACGATCGTCGCGATGGAGGTAATGCGCGTTTTGAACGCGCTCCACATTCAGCCGCGGCGCACCATCCGCATCGGCCTATGGACTGGAGAGGAGCAGGGTTTGCTCGGTTCCTACGGATACGTGGACCGGCACTTTGGGCATATTCCACGATCCACGGAGCCGGACCAGATGAGACTGCCCGAGCGGATGAGACGGGCGGCCGGGCCAATCCAGGTGAAACCGGAGCAGGAAAAAATCTCCGCGTACTTTAATGTGGACAACGGGAGCGGAAAAATCCGCGGCATTTACCTGCAGGGAAATGCGGGAGCGGGCTCCATCTTCGCGCAGTGGATGGCGCCGCTCAAGGATGTGGGGGTGAACACGCTCACGCTTCGGAACACCGGAGGTACCGATCACCTGAGCTTCGACGCCGTGGGCATTCCCGGATTTCAATTCATTCAGGATCCGCTGGATTACGATACGCGGACCCATCATTCGAATATGGATACCTACGAGCGGCTCCAGGCGAACGATCTGGCGCAAGCGGCATTTGTCGAGGCTATCTTCGTGTACAACGCGGCGATGCGGGACTAGATGCTGCCACGCAAGCCCATGCCCCACCCGGAACTGGAGCGCGGGCGTTCGGAACCGTTGAAGAACGTGATGCCGGGAGCGGAACCGAGACAGTAGCTATCGCGCGGCGGTGGCGGCGATTTCCTTTTCGATGGGCGCGCCGACGATATTTCCCCACTCGGTCCACGAGCCGTCGTAGTTGCGCACGCGGTTGAAGCCCAGCAGGTAGCGCAGCACGAACCAGGTGTGCGCGCTGCGTTCTCCGATGCGGCAGTAGGCGATCACTTCCTTGTCGCCCGTGATGCCCTTGCCGCTATAGAGCTGGCGGAGCGCGTCGGCGGTCTTGAAGGTGCCGTCTTCCTGTACGGCCTGCGCCCACGGGATGTTCGCCGCGCCGGGCACGTGCCCGCCGCGCTGAGCCGTTTCCGTCATCCCCGGCGGAGCGATCACCTTTCCGGTGAACTCGTCGGGCGAGCGCACGTCCACCAGGTGCGCGGGGCGCTGGCCTTCCAGCACGGCGAAGATGTGGTCGCGGCGCGCGCGAAGGTCCAGATTCGGCGTGGGCACGGCGTAATTAGACGTGGAGGTTACGGCTTCCGACTTCGTCGAGAGCGTCCGCTTCTCCTCGATCCACTTTTTCCGCCCGCCGTTCATCAGGCGCAGCTTCGAGTGGCCATAGTAGCTCAGCAGCCACAGCGCCCAGCAGGCGAACCAGTTGTTGTTGTCGCCGTAGAGCACTACGGTCGTGTCGTTCGTGATGCCGGACCGGCGCATCAGCCCAGCAAAACCCTTCGGGTCGAGAATGTCCCGGCGGACGGGGTCCTGCAATTCCGTCTGCCAGTTCCAGCCGATGGCGCCGTCCACGTGCCCGTGCGCGTACGAGGTCGTGTCCACGTCCACCTCGACCACGCGAATACCGGGATCGCGGCTATGCTCGGCCACCCAGGCCGTGGAGACGAGTACATCCGAGTCTGCGTAATCGCTCATTTCCTTGCTCCTTTGCGGCTCTGCGTCCCGTCCCGAGACTTGGGAGGTGGATCGCATGCCCCCAATAGTGGTTTTCATGAGATGCGCGGAGGGCGAAAGAGGTTCCACCCGTGCAAGCCGGAATGGCGGCCCGTGCTATTTGGCTGGTTCCAAAGGCCCCTGGCGGGCCTCGTATTCCACGCGCAGCAGCCAATCGCGGTGCATTTTCTCGCTGTCGAGCCAGTGTTCCAGCGCATCGCGCTCCGGCGCTTCCCATTCCACCAGCATTTTTCCGTCCTGCAAATTCACCTGCACGCGATGCACGCGAACGCCTGGGGCTTGCCGGAATCGCTCCACGAGTTGCGCGGCGCCCTGCCGCGTCAGGCATGCCAGTGTGTGGAACGTCAGATAGCGCGCCATCGCCTCTCCTTCTCTCTGAGCGCCCTCCCGCCCAGGCCCCCAATTCCGTTTCCCAGGTGTCTAAGCTAGTGTACCTTCAGCCCAACGGAGGCGCCCATGCTTCGATCGTTCCTCTCTGCATCCTTTTTCGTTTTTCTCGCCATCACCGCGGCGTCGCAGGAAAAGCCTGCGGCAAAACCGCCCGCCGCTCCGGCCCCCGCCGCGCGCGAAGCCGAGGCCGCCGGTGCCGCTACCGAAACCGCGGGCGCAAAGCTGCCCGTGCGCCGCGTGGTGCTCTACAAGAACGGCGTCGGCTATTTCGAGCATCTGGGCCGTGTCCGCGGCAATCAGACGCTGACCATCGATTTCACCAGCGGGCAGTTGAACGACGTGCTCAGCTCGCTGACCGTGCTCGACCTCGGCGGGGGAAAGATTACAGCCGTCAACTACAACTCCGAGGCGCCTCTGGCGAAGCGGCTGGGCGCGCTGCGCCTGCCTCTCGGCGAGCAGACCACGGTGACCCAGTTCCTCAACGCTCTTCGCGGCGCGCGCCTGGAGGTGCGCTCCGGCGGTGCGACGATTTCCGGGCGGCTGCTTTCCGTGGAACGCAAAACACGCACCACGAAAGAGGGCCAAGTGGTGCCCTACGACGAGGTTTCGCTGATTACAGACGGCGGCGAGGTGCGCACCGCGGAGCTCGGCACGTCCACCAGCGTGCGGCTGGCCGAACGCGACCTGAACCAGGAAGTCGGCCGCTACCTGAACCTGATCGCCTCGACGCGCCTGCAGGATCTGCGCCGCATGACAATTTCCTCCGCAGGCTCGAGCGAGCGGCAGGTGTACGTCAGTTACATCAGCGAAGTGCCGCTGTGGAAGACCACGTACCGGATCGTCATGCCGTCGAAAGCCAATGCGAAGCCGCTGCTCCAGGGCTGGGCCATCGTGGACAACACGGTGGGCGAGGACTGGGAAAACGTGGAGCTGTCGCTGGTGGCGGGCGCGCCGCAATCGTTCATCCAGCAGCTCTCGCAGCCCTACTACTCGCGGCGGCCGGTGGTGCCGCTGCCGGAGAGCGTGCAACTCTCCCCGCAAACGCACGCTACGACGCTGATTCCCGGCAACGGCACGCTCAACGGCAATGTGACGGATCCGAGCGGAGCCGTCATCGCCAATGCGACGGTGCGCGTGTTCGACGCGAGTAACAATCTGGTCGCTACAGCCACCACGGATGATTCCGGCGATTACTCAGTGAGCGGCCTGCCGGAAGGAAACTATCGCGTGGAAGTGATGCAGGCGGGATTCCGGACGTATTCCGAGAGCAACGTCGAGGTGACGGGCGGCGAAGAAGTGTCGAAGGACGTGGCGCTGCAGGTGGGCGCCACTACCGAAACAGTGCAAGTGATGGCTGCGGCACCGGCGGCGTCGATGGCGATGAAATCCAGATCACTTCGATTTAATGCTGCTGCTAACAATCAGATGAATTTGGCTGTCAACGCCAACACTATCGCCGCCACACGCGCGGCGCAGCAGGCTGCCGCGTCGGCTCAGGAACTGGGCGACCTCTACGAATACAAACTCAAGCAGCCCGTCACCATCCGCAAGAACCAGTCGGCGCTCGTGCCCATCCTGCAGTCCGAGATCACCGCGGAAAAAGTCTCGCTGTGGAGCGAGTCCGCGGGCCGGCCGCAGCCGCTGCTGGCCGTGTGGCTTACGAATTCCAGCGGGCTGACGCTCGATGGCGGCAGCTTTACCGTCCTCGAAGAGGAGACCTTTGCCGGCGAAGGCCTAGTCGATCCCATCAAACCCGGCGAAAAGCGGCTGCTTTCCTACGCCGCGGACCTGGGCGTAAGGGTGAATGCGCAGTCGCAAAGCCATTCGCAGCCGGTGACGCGCGTGCGGATCAACCGGGGCGTCATGGTGCAGACCAGCGAGCTCCGCGAGGAAAAGACCTACACGATCCGCAATGAAGATACGCATCCCCGCACCGTGGTCATCGAGCATCCCCGCAGGCCCGAGTACAAACTCGCCCCCGGCCTCGAGCCCGCCGAGACCACGGCAACCATGTACCGCTTCCGCGTCCATGTGGAACCGAAGAAGACGGAAACCCTGGCCGTGAGCGAAGCGAAGATGCTCTATACCCAGTACATCATCAACAATCTGACGGACGACCAGATCACGTTGTTCGTTCGCCAGAAGACCATCAATCCCGAAATCGAGGCGGCTCTGCGGAAAATCGTGGCGCAGAAAGGCGTAATCGCCGGGCTCGACCGCGAGCTCCAGGCGCGCCGCGACGAAACCAAGCGCATCTTTGACGACCAGCAGCGGCTTCGCGAAAACATGAAAGCGCTGAAAGGCAGCGCGGAAGAAAAAGCGCTCCTGCAACGCTACACCAAGCAACTGGACGACCAGGAAAGCCGGCTCGACGCCATCCGCAAGGAAACCTCGGACCTGGAAGCGAAGCGCGCCCAGGCCCAGACCGAACTGAACCGCATGATTGAAGAATTGCAGTTCGATGCTACGCTGTAAGGCGCCCAGCGCGCCGCTATGAGCGAACTCGCGCGGATACGAATCTTGCGAGCCAAGGCTGCGGCCAGGCCGGCAGCGGCTGTTGTGTTCATTCTTGTCTCGCTCCTCGCAGTCCCGGCCGCCGGGCAAACCACCACGCGCCAGCGTTCGACGGCGCCTGGACCTACCGGCAAGCTCACCGGCCAGGTGCTGGGCGAGGACGGAAAGCCCGCGGCAAAGGCGCGCGTGTACTGCCAGTCCTCCGACGGCCGCTCGCCGCACACCACGAAAACGGATGCGCAGGGACATTTCCAGTTGACCTGCCTCGCCGGCCCCGTGGACGTGCGCGCGCACGCCGGAGAGAACTGGTCCGAGTGGACGCGCAACGTGCGCATCCGCACGGGGGAGACAACCTCCATCACGATTCACATCGCGGCATCACCCGATTCCGGACAAGAAAAGAAAGACAACCCCGGAACGCGCAGAAAATGAGGCGGCGCAAGCGCAGTTGACAGCGGATTCCGGGCGGGGCAGACTCGCCGCGAAATGGCGAACATTCGCCGCATCCTGTTGCCGGCCGTTCTGTCCGCGCTGCTTCTGCTTTCCGGCCCCGGCGCCGCCGCGTCGGAGCTGAAGCCGGAGACGCTCGAAGCCTTCAATCGCTATTCGGCCGCGCGCGACGCGGAATTCGACGCCGAAGTACAGCACGATCCGTTCCTCTGGGTGGACGCGCAACCGGCATCCCAGAGAGACGAGTACTACCGCGTATTGAAGAATCAGGGTGTGGTCATCGAGCGGCTCGATCAGCGGGTCGAGGGCAAGAAATACGAGGTGCCCAGCGCCCTCCTCCACCACTGGGTCGGAATCGTGTTCGTGCCCGGCGCGAAGGTCGGCGACGTGGTGCGGCTGGTGGAGGACTACGACCACCACTCAAAATATTTCGGTCCGGAGGTCGCGCGCTCGAAACTCATTTCCCGCGACGACGGCCACTTTCTGACCTACCTCCGCTTCCACAAAAAGCATATCCTCTCCGTTACCGTGGACACCTGGCACGAAGCCTGGTACCGCACGATCAGCCCCACGCGGCAAGTCAGCCGCTCGCACATCACCCGCTCGCAGGAAGTGGAAGACGAAGGCCAGCCCGACGAAAAGCTGCTGCCCGAAGGCGACGACCGCGGCTTCCTGTGGCGCATGAACACCTACTGGAAATACGAGGAGAAGGACGGCGGCACCTACGTGCAGTGCGAGTCCGTAACGCTCACGCGCGACATTCCCTTTCTGCTGAAGCCGATCATCCAGCCGTTCGTTACCAGCGTGCCGCGGGAATCGCTGGTGGCGCTGCTCCATCACACGCGCGCGTTCGCCCTGCCCGCCGCTCGAGGCCCGTCCGGGACGGCAGCGAAACCATGAGCGCCCCTGCCGGCACGCAGAATGGCCTCGCCGCGCCCGCTGCTTCCCGCGGCGAATCGCGCCGGGACCAGCGCTCGGCCGAGCCGGCGCGCTGGAACAATTTCTGCGCCGCGTTCGCCGCCGCCGTCGAGCGGCATGCGGATCGCGCCGCCGTCGAAGTTCAGCGGCGCGATACAGTCGAATCCGTCACGTACAGCCAACTCTCGCGCATGGCCGCGCAGGCGCGCGCGCGGCTCGCCGCCAAGGGGCTGGGCCGGGGCGATCGCTGCGTGATCCTGGCGGAAAACGACGCGCGCTGGTGCGCCGCGTTCCTCGGAATTCTCCAGACCGGCGCGGTGGCCGTGCCACTCGATACGAATTACGCCGCAAAGCAGATCGCGCGGCTGCTGCAGGACTCGGGCGCGCGGCTGCTCGTGGCTTCGGCCAAGATGGAGGCCGTAGCGCGCGAGGCAGCCTCCCTCGCAGGCGCCGCCTGTACCGTGTTGCCGCTCGGCGGCGGCGAGCAGGAAGCCGCGCCCGGCGCGCCGCCGTGCCCCGCCGTCCGCGACGACGCCGCGGTGATTCTCTACACCTCCGGCACCACGAGCGACCCGAAAGGCGTTGTGCTCACGCACGGCAATCTGCTTTCGGAGCTCGAAGGCATCCTGCGCACCATCTGGCTGGATGAGCGCGATGTTCTGCTGGGCGTTCTGCCGCTCTATCACGCGCTCGCTCTGGTGGCCAACCTGGTGCTGCCGCTCTCGATCGGCGGGCGCGTGGTGTACCTGGAAATGCTGAACACCACCGAGTTGCTCCGCGCGCTCGAAGAGCGCGGCATCACGGCGCTCTGCTGCGTGCCGCAATTCTTCTACCTGATCCACGAACGGGTGCGCCAGCAGGTGGCCGCGGCCGGCGGCATGAAGCGCGCTGCCTTCCGCCTGATGCTGTGGCTGAACGCGGCGCTACGTGGCATGGGAATCAATATCGGGCCGCGCCTGTTCGCTCGCGTGCATCGCGTACTCGGGCCGCGCATGCGACTGCTCGTGACGGGCGGCTCGCGTTTCGACCCTGCAATCGGGCGCGAACTCTACGCCATGGGTTTCAACATCGTCCAGGCTTACGGGCTGACGGAATGCACCGGCGGAGCCACAGTCACAAGACCCGGCGACTCCGCGGTGCACACCGTGGGCCAGCCGCTCTGGGGCGTGGAGGTGAAAATCGGCCCGCGCGGTGACGGCGCGGGCAAAGGCGGCCCGGACGGCGAACTCGGCGCGGAAAGCGACGGGGAAATAATGATCCGCGGCCCCGTCGTCATGCAGGGCTATTACAACCGGCCGGGCGCGACCGCAGAGACGCTGCGCGACGGCTGGCTGATGACCGGCGATCTCGGCGTGATCGATGCGCGCGGCCGCCTGCGCATCACCGGGCGGAAAAAGGAAATCATCATCCTTAGCTCCGGAAAAAATATCTACCCGGAGGAAATCGAGGCCCGCTACCTGCAATCGCCATACATCAAGGAATTGTGCGTGATGGGCCTCGAGCGTCCCGGCGAGCCCGCCGCCGAACGGCTGCACGCCGTGGTCGTGCCCAATCAGGACGTGATGCGCGAGAGAAAAGTGGTGAACATGCGCGAGGTCCTGCGATTCGAAATGGAAAGCATGGGCGTGGCGCTGCCCAGCCACAAACGCGTCCTCAGTTTCGACGTCTGGACCGAAGACCTGCCGCGCACCACCACCCGAAAACTCAAGCGCTTTGAGATCTCCGCCCGCGCCCACGAACGCGCCGCCGCGGAGTCCGCGGCCCCAGCCGGCCGCGTGGATGCCGCTCGCCCGCTCTCCGAATCCGACGCGGCCTGGGCGGCCCTGCCCGAGGTTGCGCGAGCGCTCGAGGTGATCGCCCGCGCCGGCAAGGAAAAGGGCCCAGTGCACCCCGACGCGAATATCGAGCTCCAAATGGGCCTCGATTCCATGGAACGCGTGGAGCTGCTCACACAGCTCGAGGAAATGTTCGGCAACACGGTCTCCGACGAAGTGCGCCAGAAGATTTACACCGTGCGCGAACTCGTGGAAGCCGTGCTGCCCAAGGACGGAAGCGCAGCCGCAGGCAGCGCGCATGCCGGCGACGCCTGGGGACGCCTGCTGGCCGCCGCGCCGGGCGGCGTACCCGAGGACGACCCGCTGCTCCAGGGGCTGCTCGAACCGTGGCCCATTACCAGCGCCGCTCTGTTCGCGGGGGCCCGAATCCTGCGCGCGGTGGGAACGGTTCTGTTCGGTCTTCGAATCACCGGGACTCAGAATTTTCCGCGCGAAGGCGCCTTTCTGCTCTCCCCGAACCACCAGGGATTTCTGGACATGTTTCTGCTGGCGGGCGCGTTGCCCCGGCACGTTTTCCGCCGCATGTTCTTCGTGGGCGCGAGCGAATATTACGCCACGCCGCTGCGCCTGCGCGTGGCGCGGGCGGTGCACGTGATTCCCGTGGACCCGGACGCGAACCTGGTGCGCGCCATGCAAGCCGGCGCCTTCGGCTTGCGCAACGGAAAAGTGCTAGTGCTGTTCCCCGAAGGCGAGCGCAGCGTGGACGGCGAAATCAAAACCTTTAAGAAGGGAGCGGCCATTCTTTCGCTCCACCTCCGCGCCCCCATCGTGCCCGTGGCCATCCGCGGCTCGTTCGAATTCTGGCCCCGCGCCCGCGGTTTTCAGTGGCGCAGATGTCTCCCCGGCCAGGGACGTATCCGCATCGCCATCGGTGCGCCTCTTGCTCCGCCGGAACCGCTGGCCGCGGGCGGAGACAGGTGCGATGCGGAGTCATGCTACGCCGCTGCGACCGACACGCTGCGCGCCGCCGTGGATACCATGTGGCAGAAAATCTGAGAAAGACGACAGGGAGACCCAATGTTCGAAAAGAATCTGCTGGCGGGCCGCGCGATTCTGATCACCGGAGGCGGCACGGGACTGGGCCGCTCGATGGCGCTGCGGTTTGCCGAACTGGGCGCGAAGCTGCACCTCGCCGGCCGCCGCGAGCAGCCGCTGCGCCAAACCTGCGACGCAATTCGCGCGGCCGGCGGCGCCGCCACATTTTCGTGTTGTGACGTGCGCGATTTCGCCGCCGTCGAACGCATGGCCGCCGAGGCCGACGCCTCGACCGGCGGCATCGACACGCTGGTGAACAACGCTGCGGGCAACTTCATCGCGCGGACAGAGAAAATCTCGCCGAACGCGTTCAACGCCGTGCTCGGCATCGTGCTTCAGGGAACGTTTCACGCCACGCTCGCCCTGGGCCGCAAATGGATTGCCGCCGGACGCGGCGGCAACGTGCTGAGCATCGTCACCACCTACGCAGGCGTAGGCTCGGGGTCGGGCTTCGTGGTCCCCTCGGCCTGCGCAAAGGCCGGGGTACTGGCGCTGACGCGCTCGCTCGCCGTCGAGTGGGCCAAATACCACATCCGGCTGAACGCCATCGCCCCAGGACCATTCCCCACCGAGGGCGCGTGGTCGCGCCTGATGCCTTCGGCCGAGTACGAGCAACACGCGAAAAACCACCACCCCATGAAGCGTTTCGGGCGGCACGAGGAGCTGACGAATCTCGCCGCGTACCTGCTGGCGCCGCTCTCGGAATACGTGAACGGTGAATGCGTGGTCATTGACGGCGGGCAGTGGCTTCGCGGCGCCGGCGAATTCAACAACCTGGTGGACCTGCCCGACGCCGTCTGGCAAAAACTCGAAGAAGCGCGGAAGCGATAAACCTCCGGCCTGCCTGCAGGAGACAAGCTGGATGCGGCACTGCCAATGGATGTGACAGGGAGGGCGTTTTCCGGCAAAATGAGTGCTTCGAGGAAGCTGTGCAGACAGGCAAGATTTCGCCGAATTTCGAGGTTGAGATTCCAGTGGAGCTGCGGGAGAAGCTTGACCTGAAACCGGGCGAGCAGCTCGAGATCTGGGAATTGGGTGGAGTGATCCGGATCTCGCGACCGAGTTCGATCAAAGAGCTCCGCGGAATGGTCAAAGGGATGCGGTGGGACGATTACCGCGACCGCCGGGATCGATATTAGACGCCAGCCTATGGAAACCATCGCCATCACATTGCCGGACGGCGCAAAGCGGGAAGTGCCGAAGGGCACCACGCCGGTGGAGATCGCGCGGCAGATTTCCTCCTCGTTGGCCAAGAACGCGCTCGTCGCGCGCGTGGATGGCGAACTCGTGGACCTCTCGCGTCCGCTGCTCGACAACGCCAAACTCGAAATCCTCACCGCCAAGGATCCTGAGGCGCTCTTCGTCTTCCGCCATTCCGCTGCGCATCTGCTGGCCGCGGCCGTGCTCGAACTCTTTCCCGACGTAAAGCTCGGCATCGGCCCGCCCATCGACACCGGCTTCTTTTACGAATTCCTGCGCAAAGAACCGTTCACTCCAGACGACCTCGCGCGCATCGAGAAGAAGATGCACGAGCTCGCCGCTCAGGACATCCCCAACGAGCGCAAAGTAATGCCCAAGCCGGAAGCACTCGAGCTCTACAAAAAGTGGGACCAGGCCTTCAAGTGCGAGCTCGTCGAGGAAAAAGCCGTCGAGCCCATGGTTTCCTTCTACAGTACCGGCAAATTCATCGACTTTTGCCGCGGGCCGCACATCCCCTCGACCGGGCGCATCCACGCCTTCAAGCTGATGAACGTTGCGGGAGCCTACTGGAAGGGCCTCGAGACCAACCCGCAGATGCAGCGCATCTACGGCGCTTGCTTCTTCACCGATCAAGATCTCCAGGACTACCTGCATCGCCTGGAGGAGGCGAAACGCCGCGATCACCGGTTTCTCGGCCCCCAGTTGGGACTGTTCACCATCGAAGAAGAAGCCGGCCCGGGGCTCATCTTCTGGCATCCCAAGGGCGGCCTGGTCCGTAAAATCATGGAAGACTGGTCGCGCGAAGAGCATCTGCGCCGCGGTTACAACCTTGTCTTCACCCCGCACATCATGCGCCTCGACCTGTGGAATACCAGCGGGCACACGAATTTCTATCGCGAAAACATGTTCGGCCCCATGGAAGTCGAAAAAGCCGAATACCAGTTGAAGCCCATGAACTGCCCGGGCCACATCCTGATTTACAAGTCGCGGCTGCGCAGTTACCGCGAGCTGCCGCTGCGTTTTGCCGAGCTCGGGACCGTCTACCGCTACGAGCGCTCCGGCGTGCTCCACGGCCTGCTGCGCGTGCGCGGCTTTACCCAGGACGACGCGCACATTTTCTGCACGCGCGAGCAGCTCGAAAAGGAAATCGAAGGCTGCATGGACTTCGCGCTCGCCGTCCTGCGCACCTTCGGGTTCGACCGCTTCGAAATCGAGCTCTCCGCCCGCGACCCCGCGCACCCGGAGCACTACGCCGGCACCGTGGACGAATGGGAGCACGCCGAGGGCGCGCTGAAAAACTCGCTCGCCCGCATGAACATCCCCTATAAATACATGCCCGGCGAAGCCGTCTTCTACGGCCCCAAGATCGACGTCAAACTGCTCGACGCCATCGGCCGCCCCTGGCAGCTTTCGACCGTGCAATTCGACTTCAACCTGCCGCGCCGCTTCCAGCTCGAATACGTGGGCGAAGACGGCGCGCGCCACCAGCCCGTGATGGTGCACCGCGCGCTGTGGGGTTCCGAGGAACGGTTCTTCGGCGTGCTCATCGAGCATTACGCCGGAGCGTTCCCCGCCTGGCTCGCTCCCGTTCAGGCTTCCGTGCTTCCGGTCAGCGCTAAATTCGAGGAGTACGCCCGCGGCGTGGCCGACAAGCTGCGTAACGCCGGCTTGCGCGTGCACCTGGACGACCGCAACGAAAAGCTGCAAGCCAAGATCCGTGACGCCCAGCTCGAAAAAATCCCCTATATGCTCATTGTCGGCGGCAAGGAAGCGGAAGCCGGCAGTGTCTCCGTTCGCCACCGCTCCAAGGGCGACCTCGGCGCCCGCCCCGTGGCCGAATTCGTCGCCGCCCTGCTCGAAGAAGTAGAGAACCGTGTCGCCCAGTAACCGCATCGAATGGGGGCGGCATTTTTCATGCTATACTTTCCGATTGCGCGTCGGTTTCCCGCCGGTCCGGAACCGCCCAGGGGTGGGTTTTCCAGGAATGCGGTCATCGCGGGGAGAGCTGTCTCCCCCGGGAGCTGAAGCGAAGGAGGCATGCGTATCAGTCTCGAGCGTAAATACCGAGTAAACGAACGCATCCGTGAACGCGAGATCCGCGTGATCGACGCCGATGGCGGGCAGCTCGGCGTCATGCAGCCGTTCGAAGCCATGAAGAAGGCCCGGGAAGCGGGTCTCGACCTGGTGGAAATCTCGCCGACCGCCGTGCCTCCGGTCTGCAAGATTATGGATTTCGGCAAGTTTCGTTACGAGGAAAACAAGCGCGATCACGAGCAGCGCAAGCATCACCGCGGCGGCCACATCAAGGAAGTGAAGTTCCGGCCCTCGACCGCGGAGCACGATTACCAGGTTCGGAAGAACCGCATCATCGATTTCCTGACCGACGGGTACAAAGTGAAGGCCATGATCTTCCATCGCGGCAGGGAGATGGCCCACCCCGAAGTCGGACGCCAGAAAATGACGCGCCTGCTGGCGGAAAAAGATATTCAGGCCTTGGGACAGATCGAAAGCCCGCCGCGCATGGAAGCGAACATCTTGCTCGCCGTGCTCGCGCCGAAGAAAGGCGCCGCCGCCCCGGTCGGGCGGCCGCAGCAGCCTGGTGGCGTGGAATAAGGCCGGGCCGGCGCCTGGGAATTGGAGAAGGGAATGGCCAAGAAAGCTAAACTGAAAACGCATCGCGGCGCAGCCAAGCGCTTCCGCGTCACCGCCTCCGGCAAATTCATGCGCATGCATTCCGGCAAGCGCCACCTGCTGGGCACCAAGGCCGCCAAGCGCATGCGCCGGCTGAAAAAGCTCACTCAGGTGCATCCCGCGGACGCAGCCGAGGTCCGCCGCATGCTGCCGTACGCCTAGAGTTTTTCCGGATTCACCGTGCCAGGCAGCGCAATTCCCGCCACGGCGGGCCTGCCGGCCGGCAGCGAGGTAGGACAGACATTCCTGTCTGTCCATGATTCACCTCGCGACTGAGAGGACAGGCAGTCCCGAAGCTTCGGGATGCCTGTCCCACCTGAACGCGCCGTGGAGATGCCGCCCCGCTGGTACGGGCGCGTGTCTCCACGCCAAGGAGCAAGCCAAACATGGCTCGAGTCAAACGAGGCACCAAACGCCGCGCGCGCCGCAAAAAGTATTTGCGCCGCACCAAAGGCTTTTTCCTCACCAAGAGCAAGCTCTACCAATCCGCGCAGGAAGCGGCAAACCGCGCCGATCGCTTCGCCTTCCGCGACCGCCGCAACCGCAAACGCGATTTTCGCCGCCTGTGGATTCAGCGCATCGGCGCCGCCGCGCGCAATAACGGCCTGACCTACAGCACGCTGATCAACGGCCTGAAAAAAGCGGGCGTCGCGATCGACCGCAAAATCCTGGCCGACCTCGCCGTCACCGACGCCGCCGGCTTCACGCAGCTAGCCGTCCAAGCCAAAGCCGCCCTGGCGTAACCGGTGGCGCGGACACTCTTGTCCGCGCTACGCCCTACTCGTAGCGCAGCGACACGAGCGGGTCCACGCGGCTCGCGCGATGCGCAGGCAAATAGCACGCGCACGCCGCCACCGCCACCAGCAGCACGCTGACTGCGAGGAACGTCACCGGGTCGGTCGCCGTCACTCCGAACAAAAATCTCTGGACCAGCCGCGCCAGTCCGAGCGCGGCGACCAGGCCTACCACCAACCCCGCACCCACGAGCATCATTCCCTGTCCCACCACCAGGCGGTAGACTCCGGCGCGCTGCGCCCCCAGCACCATGCGGATGCCAATCTCCCGCGTGCGCTGCGTCACCGTGTACGACATCACGCCGTACAGCCCCACCACTGCCAGGATCACGGCGAACGCCGCGAACAACAGCAGCAGCACGGTGCGGAACCGCGGCAGAGCCACCGACTCCGCCACCAACTGGTCGAAAGTGATCACGTGGGCGATGGGGAGCTGCGCGTCCACGCTTTGGACCGCGCCGCGCACGGCGGAGGTCAGGGTGGCGGGGTCGAGCGAGCCGCGCACCACAATCGTGGCTCCGCTATTGGGCATCTGCGCCAGAGGCTCGTAAGCCTGAGGGTAAGGTTTCTCGCCGAGCCAGTAATGTTTTACCGAGCCGACGACGCCGACGATTTCGCGGAACGCGTGGCCCGGCCCCGCGCCGATGAACAGGCGACGGCCGACGGGGTCCTGTCCGGGAAAGTAGTCCCGGGCGAGTACATCGTTGATGATGCACACGCGGGGCGTGCCCAGCGCATCGGCGCGGGAGAAATCGCGTCCAGAGAGAACGGGGATGCCCATGGCCTGGAAATAGCCGGGAGTCACGTCGTAATACATAGCAGAGGGTTCTTTGCCGGGCGTCGCAGGCGAGCCTTCCGGCTCGAACGTGTAGCTTTCGTCGTTTTCCGAGAGCGGGAGGGCGGTGACCGCGGCCGCGGACTGCACGCCAGGCAGCGCGAGCAGGTGTTCGATCAGGGATTCATAGAAGGCGGTCTGGTGATGCGGGTCGGGATAGCGGGCGCGTGGCATGCGGACGTCAAACGCCAGCGCGCGTTCCGTCCGGAAGCCGGGTGAAACAGCGTCGAGCCGCGCGAAGCTGCCCAGGAGCAGGCCCGCGCCCACGAGCAGCACGAGAGCCAGAGCCACCTCTGCGGCTACCAGAGCCCCGCGGAGCCCCTGCCGGCCGGCGCTACCGCGTCCGCCCTCTTTGAGCGTTTCCTGCAAGTCCTGGCGTGCCACGGTCCATACCGGCGCGAGGCCGAATGCGATCCCCGTCAGCACAGCCACGCAGAAAGTGAAGCCGAGCACCCAGGGGTCCACATGAATCGCGTAGGTGCGCGGGAGGAGATCGGGAACGAGCGCCACGAGCGTCCGCGTCCCGACTGCGGCAATAAGGAGTCCCAGCGTGCCGCCTGCAAGCGAGATGAGCAAGCTTTCGGCGAGCATCTGCCGCACCAGCCGCCATTTTCCGGCACCCAGCGACGCGCGCACGGCAATCTCGCGCCGGCGTTCCACCGTACGCGCGAGCAGCATATTGGCCACATTGCCGCAGGCAATCAGCAAAAGCGCGCCCACGGCGCCGAGCAGCAGAAGCAGCGCCGGCCGCACGTTGCTCACCAGGTTTTCGTACAGCGAGTCCACTCGTATGCCCCACCCCCGGTTCGCGTCGGGATACTGTTCCTCCAGGCGCTGGCCGATGGCGGTCATTTCCGCGCGGGCCTCCTCGAGCGAGACGTCCGTCTTCCTGCGCGCCACCACGGAAATAAAATGGGCCCCGCGCACCTGGCTCCACTGCGGAGGGAAAGCCCATGGCGCCCAGACGTCCTGTTCGCGGCTCACGAAGCGGAAGCCGGGCGGCATCACGCCCACCACAGTGTAGGGTTCGTCGTTCAGATTGATGTTCCGCCCGATGGCTCCCGCGTCCCCGGCAAAAATCTTTTGCCACAGGCCGTAGCTGAGCAGAACCACGTGGTCCTGGCCCTGCTGGAAATCGCTGGGCTGGAAGCTGCGTCCCACTGGGGGCTGCACGCCGAGAACGCCGAAGAAGCCTTCGGTGACGCGCATTCCGGAAATGCGCTCCGGAAAGTGCCCGCCGGTGTAGTTGAAGGAGGCGCCGCCGAACGCGGCCATGCCGGAGAAGGAATGGCTCTGCGCGCGCCAGTCGAGAAAATTACCGGGGGCCACGGCAAAGGATTCGAACCCTTTCTCGTGATTGAAATCCTTTAGGAGCAAGAGCTGCTCCGGGTGTGGATAGGGCAGCGGGCGGAGGAGTACGGCGTTCACTACCGTGAACATCATCGAGTTCGCGCCGATTCCCAGCGCCAGCGTCAGCACCAGCACCGCCGCGAAGCCCGGCGTTCGCGCCAGCAGCCGCGCGCCGTAGCGCACGTCCTGCCAAAGCTCGCTCGCTGCGCGACTCAGGCCCCGTTCTGAAAATCGATCCGGCACCGGCTCCGGCAGCGAGGGCCGCATCGGCCGTTCCGCGCGCCGGATTTCAGCGGCCAGCGCGTTCCAATCGGAAATCACTGCCGCTGCTCGTGCCGCAGCTTCCGCTTCGCTCGCGCCTTTCGCCACCGCTTCGGTGTAGGCCCCTTCGAGCTGCTGCGCCAACTCCTCTACAATCTCCGCCTCGCGCGGCCCGGCGAGCCCCAGCTCCGGGAGCCGCTCGCGAACGTATTTCTTCCAATCAGACATGGTCCACCTGGGCTACCCTCCGCATCGCGCGGATAAATTCCCGCCATCCTCTGCGCTGTTCGGGCAGCGCCTTCCGTCCCGCCGCGGTCAGCCGGTAGTAGCGCCGCCGCCGCTGGCCCGCTTTCTCGACCCAGCGCCCTTCGATCCACCCGCGCCGCTCGAGCCGGTAGAGCATCGGGTAGAGCGAAGCCACGTGGAATTCGAGCACGCCCTCCGAGCGCTCCTCGATCAGTTTGGCCAGCTCGTAGCCGTGCCGCGGCCGCCCTTCGACGAGCGACAGGATCAGCACCTCGGCGGTGCCCTTCTTCAGTTCCGCAGGGATGGTAGGTTGTGTCTCCATAGGTAGCATTGCAACATATAGACGCGCTCCGCATCCAGCGGTTAGCAGCTCATTTCGTAGTCGGTCGGTTTGCCGAGTGGCACAGGCACTCCCCCCTGTGCGGACGCTCCGAGGCCTCATTTTCTGAAGGACTTGGAGCACAAGGAGCGCCCTGACTGCTCCAGTGGCAAACCGACTCACTACCAACGCTTCATTCGAGTTTCCAAGAGCCGAGTCATCCGGCTAGAGTAGGGTTATCTTCGTGCCCAGGAAGCTCGATCCCCGATGGCGCATCCGGGCGCTCGTCGCCCTCGCTGTTACTCTCTGCCTCCCGGCATTGCCTGCGCCGCGCAGCGCTCCCGCGGACGACGCTGCCCTGTCGGCCGCCGTCTGCGCGATTGTCTATCCTGTGGATCAGTTTCCCGGCAGTCGCGGCTATCGCTACCTCTTCTACGGCAACGGCTTCTTCATCAACGAACAGGGCTACCTCGTCACCGCGGCGCACGTCCTCAGCCAGATTCGCAGCGGCCAGCCGTACATCCTTCTTCAACCAGCTTCCGGGCCGCCCCGCTTTGTTCGCGCCTCACTGGTGGCTGTGGACCCCGATCACGACGTGGCTGTCCTGCGGGCTACGCCCAATCCATTCGAAAGCGGCTATAAAGTCGGATTCCTGCCGCTGGCCCCCGCCTGGCTCGCGCGAGGTCGCGCCATCCTCGCCGCCTCCCGGCATCCATCCAATACTCTTTATTCCTACACTACGGATTCCTTCGTGGACGACCGCTCTCCCGGCCAGGTGTTCGACTTCCAGTTCTATCAACTTTATAAAGGACTCAGCGAGACCGAATTATTTCTCTTCAACCCGCAAGTGCGGCGCGGCCAGAGCGGCGCTCCCGTGGTCTCCGCCGAGTCTCCGGAAGTGGTCGGCTTCGTCGAGGGGCAATGGCTGCGCTCAACAGTCGTGCAGCTCGCCACCGAAGAGGACGGCGAGACCCCCGGCGTGGGCGCCGCCGTGCCGGTCCACTATGTAATTGCCCTGCTGCTTCAAAGGGGCATCCCCTGGCACTCCGCTTCCGCCGTTTCGAAACCTGCTGACGCATCCAGGCCGATCAACGGGGCCTTTTCTCCGCCCGTTCCACTTTCCCTGGTCGCTTCTCCCTTTCCTTCGCAAGCTCTCTTCGGCGGCGAGGTGGTTCTCGACGCCCTCATCGACTCTCAAGGGCGCGTATCGGACACGAAAACGGTTCGCGGCGCTTCCCCCTTCCTCGAAAACGTTCTCGCCGCGGTTCGTACCTGGAGTTTTTATCCCGCGCGTGTAGGGAGTCAGCCGACCGCCTCCCGGATCGGCATCATCTTTCAGTTTGCGCAGTCTTATGAGCCCTTGCGCGCGCCACCACCCGATCCGTCCGCCCAGCCGCCCTCTTCGCTAAGCGACGAGCCTCCGGCATCCGCCCCCGAACGTGGCGCGATTCCTGTCGTCACTATCGAGCCTCGATTCCCGCTCACCGTCCCGCCACTGCGGGACGGCAACGCCATCCTCTCCGGCTTCGTCGGACCCCAGGGCCGGCTCGCCTCCCTTGAAGTCCTGCAAGACTCGGAATCGCTTGCTCCTGCTGCCAAGGCGGCCGTCGAGAAGTGGCGCTTTGTTCCGGGAAGGCGCGCCGGAACCGATTCCGATTCCGTGGCCATCGTTGTCATCGTGTTTCGATACTCCGGAACGACACACCCCGCTTCGCCTGCTCGTCCGTAACCGGGTTATGTCCGGCTGGCCCGCCCTGCTTCCATCGCTGCTAATGCCGTGTCCTCAGGTCTGCATCATCCCGAGTCACCAGCCACGGCCGATTTAATGTAATCTCTTCAGTTTCGCCGTCGGGCAATGCCGTGGCCCGGGGCGGCAGGCACGCTATTTCTCATGACCGACGAACGAACACCCGTTGAAAGGACCCTCGCGGAGCTCGGCGCTACATCGCCGGAGGCGATCGCGGCGCGCTTCGCCGAGGTGCGCGCGCGCTTCGACGCGGAAACCGCCCGCCTCGCTCCTTGCGATCTCGCCGCATGGACCGCTGTGCGCAACGCCTGGCTCGGCCGCGCCTCGGGCGTCATCACTGCCATCGGCGACAACTGGTTGAAGCCCGCTACGCCGGAACAGAAGCGGGTGGTTGGCAAATCGCTGAACGGGTTGAAGGCTCACGTCGAGCGCACGCTCGAAGAACTCCGCGCCCGCGCCGAGGCTGCGGGCGATGCGGGCCCGGCGGCAGCCGGCGGCTCGGATCTTTCTCTTCCCGGCGTCCGCCGCGCGCTCGGCACGCGCCATCCCATCCGCCAGACGCGCGAAGAGCTCGAACGCATCTTCCGCTCTATCGGCTTCTCGGTGGTCGAAGGCCCGGAGATCGAAACGCCGTACTACAACTTCGAGGCGCTCAACATTCCCGAGCACCACCCGGCGCGCGACACCATGGACACCTTCTACCTTTCGCTGCCGAAAGGCTCACCTGAGTTGCTGCTCCGCACGCACACCTCGCCCATGCAGATTCACACCATGGAGCGGCAGCAGCCTCCCGTCCGCATCGTCGTTCCGGGCCGCGTCTATCGCCGCGACAATCCGGACTCCACGCACTCCTTCGCCTTCCACCAGATCGAAGGCCTGGCCGTGGACACGGACATCACCTTCTGCGAGTTCAAAGGCACGGTCGAATATTTCGTCCGTGAATTCCTGGGCCCCAAGACGCGCACGCGCCTGCGTCCCAGCTATTTTCCATTCACCGAGCCGTCCGCGGAAGTCGATGCGAGCTGCTTTGCCTGCGACGGCCGCGGCTGCCGCATCTGCAAACACGCGGGATGGATCGAGCTGTTCGGCGCCGGCATGGTGGACCCGGCCGTATACGGGTTTGTGAACTACGACGCGAAGAGGCTTTCCGGTTTCGCCTTCGGCATCGGTGTCGAGCGCATGGCCATGATGCGCTACGGCATCAGCGACATTCAGCTTTTCTATCAGAACGACGTGAGGTTTCTGCGGCAGTTCGAGTAGCGATATTGGCCACAACCACGAGGGAATTGAAGGAACACACGCATCGCTCATGAAGCTCCTCTATCACTGGCTCAAAGAATTCGTGGCCATCCCGCTCGAGCCGCGGGATCTGGCCTCGCGCCTCTCGCTCGCCGGCGTCGCGATTGACGCCATAGACGAGTCGGCCGCGGGCCCGGTGCTCGACGCGGAAATCACCACCAATCGCCCCGACCTGCTGGGCCATCTGGGCGCGGCGCGCGAAGCCGCGGCAATCGTCCGCGCGGCGTTCCGCATGCCGGAGCCGCAGCCCAATGAATCCGGCGAGCGCGCCTCGGACGCCGTTCGCGTGGAGATCGCCTGCCCCGACCTGTGTGGCCGCTTCACCGCGCGCGTGCTTCGCGGCGTGCGCATCGGCCCGTCGCCGGACTGGCTGCGCCAGCGCCTCGAAGCGCTCGGCCAGACGCCCATAAACAACGTCGTGGACGCGACGAACTACGTGATGTTCGAGCTCGGCCACGCGCTGCACGCCTTCGATCTCGATACCCTCGCCGAGCGCCGCATCGTGGTGCGCCGGGCAAACCCCGGCGAAAAGATGCGCACCCTCGACGGCATCGAGCGCACCCTCACGCGCGACATGTGCATGGTCGCCGACGCCCGCCGGGCCGTTGGCATCGGCGGCATCATGGGCGGCGCGGAAACCGAAATCAGCTCCGCGACGCGAAATCTGCTGCTGGAATGCGCCTGGTTCGACCCCATTTCCGTTCGCCACACCTCTAAGGCCCTGGGACTCCGCACCGAAGCCTCCATCCGGTTCGAGCGCCACGCCGACCCGGAAATGGCCGAGCGCGCCTCGCGCCGCTGCGCGCAGCTCATCCAGGAAATCGCCGGCGGCGAAGTGCTCGCGGGCGTGGTGGACGTCTATCCCAGCCGCCAGCCCGCCGCTGACCTGGAATTCACGCGGCGCGAACTGCTGCGCGTGATGGGCGCGGACGTGCCGGACCCGGAGATCGAAGCCATCCTGCGCGCGCTCGGCTTCGAGCCGCGGCGCGCGGACGCGAACCGCGCGAGCCGTGATTCCCTGATGGCTGCATGGCGCTGCACCCAGCCGAGCTGGCGGCACGATGTCTCGCGTGAAGTGGACCTGGTCGAAGAAGTCGCGCGCCACTACGGATTCGATAAATTCCCGCCGCGCCTGCCCGCCGCCCGGCAGCCCGCGCTCCGCCTGCCGCACGCGGACGCGGTGGATTCCCTGCGCGAGCGCCTGCTGGGCCTCGGCTACCAGGAAGCGGTGCCCATTCCGTTCGTGGACGAGGAGCACGACGCGCTCTTCCGCGCCGGGGACGCCGGGGTTGCGCGCATCTCCAATCCGCTCGCGGAAGACGCCTCGGTCCTTCGCTCGACCGGCGCGGTCACCATGGTGCGTACGCTCGAATGGAACCTGAACCGCGGCCAGCGTAACCTGCGCCTGTTTGAAATCGGTTCCGTCTATGGAACCGAGGGCGGCAAATCCGTGGAGACTCCGGTTCTGACTCTCGGCGCCGCGGGGCTTGCCCGCGAAAAAAGCGTCCACGACGCGCCGCGCACGTTCGGCCTCGAGGATTTGAAGGGCGACCTGGAATCGCTGCTGGAAATCTGCGGCGGGCTCGAAGCATCGGGCGGCGCCCCGGGCTGGCTCGAGGCGAGGCGTTCGCTCCGCGTGCGGCTGGGCGGGGCAGACGGCGGGCAGGATCCGGCGAGCGCCGCCGTCGGCGTGGCCGGCCAGCTCGCGCGCCGCGTGGCGGAACGCTTCAAATTGAAGCACGACGTGTGGATCGCGGAGCTGTGGCTCGAGCCGCTAATCCTCGCGTGCGAAAAATATCGCGTCGCGCGCCGCTATGTTCCTTTGCCTCGTTTTCCTGCTGTTGAACGCGATTTTTCACTGGTGGTCGCCGATGGCGTCACCTTCGATCGCGTGGCACAGACCATTCGCAACCTGGGAATTCCGGATCTCGAGAATGTCGAGGCCGTGGATCTGTTTCGCGGCGGAGCCATCCCCGCGGGAAAACATTCGCTGCTCGTCCGCATCACGCTGCAAAGCCACGAGACAACTCTCACGGAGGCGCAAGTGACGGAAGTGAGCGCGAGCATTGTGGCCGCGCTCGAGCGCGACTTGGGCGCCGCGCTGCGAACCGGGTGACGCAGTGGCCGCGCAATTCCCGGGTTGCGCATCGCCGCCCACGCACTCAGAATGTGGGACGGACTAGCACGAACGACCGCGGCTCCCGCTCCCGCGGAGCGACTCGGGCGACAGGAGGAAATCATGGAACAATCCGTGCGAGTCGAAATCTACGACCAGGTGTATCACCTGCGCGGGGAAACGGATGAGGCGCACGCGCAGGAGCTGGCGCGCTACGTGGACGAACGGATGCGCGCCGTGGCGGAGGTTACCGGAGCGGTGGATTCGCTCCGCACCGCGGTGCTCGCGGCGCTGCATCTGGCCGATGAAGTCTTCCAACTGCGCGCCCGCCAGCAGGAGCTGGAAGGCCGGATTCGCGAACGGGCCGAGCGCTGCCTGGAAATCGTGGATCGCACGCTGGGGCAATCCGCCTGAAGTTGTCCTGGCTCGGGCCCGCAAGGCGCGGGCGCCGACCAATTTTTCCGAAACGGAACGAAAGGGAGCGAAAACGATGCGCTCACGATACTTCTTCTTCACTGTTTGTCTGGCTGTGTCGCTTTCGGGCGAGGGCTTGCGGGCCCAAACGCAGCCGGGAACGCCGCGGGCACCGGTGCGGATCACGCTGGACGACGCCGTGCGCCTGGCGCTGGCCCACAACCACGCCCTGGCCGCGGAGCGCACCATGATCCAGCAGAGCCAGGCGCAGGAGATTACGGCAAACCTGCAGCCGAATCCGGTGCTCCTGGCCGACGCGCAGTTCCTGCCCATCTTCAATCCCAACCGCTGGACCGCCGACTACACGGACCAGAGCGCGCAGTTCGATCTGGGCGCCAGCTACCTCTTCGAGCGCGGAAAGAAGCGGCAACACCGCGTGCAGGCTGCCAAGGACCAGACCGCGGTCACCATTTCCCAGGTGGCGGACAACGAACGCACGCTGAGCTTCCAGGCGGCAACGTCGTTTGTCTCCGTGCTGCTGGCCGAGGACAACCTGGCGCTGGCACAGAAGGATCTGCAGAGTTTCCAGAGCACGGTGGACATCAGCGAGGCCCGCTTTAAAGCCGGCGACATAAGCGAAGGCGATTACCTGAAGATCAAACTCCAGTTGCTGCAGTTTCAGACGGACGTGTCGCAGGCGCAGCTCGCGCGGGTACAGGCGCTCGTGGGATTGCGTGAGTTCCTGGGCTACGAGTCTGTGCCTGCGGATTACGACGTGGCCGGGACGCTGGATTATTCGCCGGTGAAAACCACGAAGGATGAAGCGCTGGCCATGGCCGCCGACCACCGTCCGGACCTGCGTGCGGCGATCCAGGGCGTAGCCGCGGCGAACAGCCAGCACGATCTGGCGATCGCATACGGAAAGCGCGACCCGACGGTGACGCTGCTCTACACGCACACCGGCGGGATGGGAACTGCCTCGACGTTTTTCAATATGGAAGTTCCGATCTTCAACCGCAACCAGGGCGAGATCGCCCGGACGAAATTCGCCGTGACACAGGCGGAAGAACTGCGGCGCGTGGCAGAAGAGACGGTGGAGGGCGACGTGGCCGGAGCGTACGAGGGAGTGACGACGAACGACCAGGTGGTGCGGCTCTACCGTTCCGGGTACCTGGACGAGTCGAGGCTCTCTCTCGAAATCAGCGAGTACGCCTACAAACGCGGCGCCGCCAGCCTGCTCGATTTCCTGGACGCGGAACGCAGCTACCGCGCGACCCAGCTCGCGTACCGCCAGTCGCTGGCGTCCTACATGCTCGCGGTCGAGCAGTTGCGCGAGGCCACGGGGAACCGGAGCATGCCGTGAAACCCAAGCTTGATGCCGGCCTCGGGCCGGCGCGAGCGGCGGCCGCAGGATTCGCGGCGCTGGTCCTGATCGCGCTGGCTGCCTGCAGCGCCGGCGATTCCGCCGGGCAGATGACTTCGTATTCCTCGAAGGCGACGAAGGACCAGACGCCGCAGCTGTTCAGCGTCGTGCCGGAGCAGATGGCGCATCTGCGCATCGTGACCGTAGCGCCGGGACCGCTGGATCGCACGCTGCGGCTTTCCGGCGCAGTGGCCTACAACGCGTTCCGCACAACCCCGGTGATCAGTCCCGTGGGCGGGCCGGTGAGCCAGATTCTGGTGGCGCCGGGAGACCACGTGAAATTGCGCCAGCCGCTGCTTGAGGTGGCCAGCCCGGACTATGCCCAGTTGCGCGGCTCGTACTTGAAGGCGCGCGACACCTTCCGCGTGGCGGACCGAAACTTCGCGCGCGCCCAGGACCTTTACGCGCACGGCGCCATCGCCGAGCGCGACCTGCTCCAGGCCGAATCCGACCGCAACCAGGCGAAGGCGGACCTCGAAACGAACGAAGAGGGGTTGCGCATCCTGGGAATTCCGAAGCCGGAGGACCTGGAGAAGGCGCCCGTGTCGTCGGGAATCCCCCTGCTCTCGCCGATTGACGGGGAGATCGTCGAGCGGCTGGTGTCTCCCGGCCAATTGCTCCAGGCCCAGGCAACCCAGGCGTTCACCATCTCAGACATGAGCACGGTGTGGGTGCTCGCCAATGTCTATCAAACCGATCTGGCCTTCGTGAAAGAGGGAAACGAAGTGCAGACGACTTCGGATGCGTATCCGGAGGAGAACTTTCCCGGAAAGATTTCCTATCTATCTCCCGCCGTGGATGTGAATTCGCGGACGCTGCAAGCGCGCATCGTGGTCGAGAACCGGGGCCGCAAGCTGAAGAAGGACATGTACGTGACGGTGACCGTGAAAGCGGGACGAATCGAGAACGCGATCTCCGCGCCCGATGCCGCCGTGCTCCGCGACGACGAGAATCAGCCGTTCGTGTTCGTGCAGGCGGCGGACCAGCGCTTCGCGCGGCGTCCGGTGGATATCGGACAGAGCCAGGGCGGGCAGACCCAGATCCTTCGAGGGCTGGCGGCGGGGGAAAAGATCGTGGCGGACGGAAGCCTGTTCCTCCAGTTCCAGAATGCGATCCAGCATTAGCCGAGAAGCAGTACAGGCCGGTAGGCGATGATCCATCGCATTGTCCAATTCGCGTTGAAGCAGAAATTTCTGGTGCTCATGCTCACCGCGTTTATCACCGTGGGCGGCGTGGTGGCCTTCAAACGCATGCCGGTGGACGCCTATCCGGATCTCTCTCCGCCGATGGTGGAGATCATCACGCAATGGCCCGGACACGCCTCGGAGGAAACGGAGCGGCTGGTGACGCTCCCGATCGAGCTGGAGATGAACGGAGTGCCGAAGATGGAGGTGATGCGTTCCATCACCCTCTACGGCCTCTCCGACATCATCCTCACCTTCGAAGAGAGCACGGATCCGTACTTCGCGCGGCAGGTGGTGTTCGAACGGCTGTCGCAGCCCACGCTGCCCGCGGGCGTCACCCCCTCGCTGGCTCCGCTGTTCAGCCCCAGCGGCCTGGTGTACCGCTACGTTCTGGAAAGCCCGGACCGCTCGCCGCAGGAACTGAAAACGTTTGAGGACTGGGTGGTCGAGCGCGCCTACCGTCAGGTGCCGGGCGTCGCGGATGATTCCGGGTTCGGCGGCACGGTAATGCAGTACCAGGTGCTGCTCGATCCGGTGCGGCTGTACGGCTACCACATCGCCGTGCCGCAGGCGATCCAGCAACTGGCGGCAAACAACGCAAACACGGGCGGCGGATTTTATTCGCAGGGCGGCCAGTTCTACTACGTTCGCGGGCTGGGCCTGGTCCGCGACACGCACGACATCGGGAACATCATCGTCGCGACGGTGAATGGCACGCCCGTTCGCGTGCGCGAAGTGGGCCAGGTGACCATCGGGAACGCGCCGCGCCTGGGCGAATTCGGCTTCCAGAAGAACGACGACGCGGTGGAAGGCGTGATCCTGATGCGGCGCGGCGAGCAGACCCAAACCGTGCTCGAGGGCGTGGAAGCGAAAACAAAAGAGTTGAACGAGCGAATCCTGCCGCCGGACGTGAAAGTGAGGCCGTTCTACGACCGCAGCGACCTGGTGCGGCTGACCACGGACACGGTGGAAGCGAACCTGCTGCGCGGGATGATCCTGGTGCTGGTCGTGCTCATCTTTTTCCTGGTGAGCGTGCGCGCCGCGGTGATCGTGGCCATGACGATTCCGCTAGCGCTGCTCTTCTCCTTCATCTTCCTGCACGCGCACGACGTGGCGGCCAACCTGCTCTCCATCGGCGCCATCGATTTCGGAATCATCATCGACGGCACCCTGGTGATGGTGGAAAACATCTACCGAGAGCTGGGATTGCGCCAGGGAACCGAGTACAGCCTGCACGAAGTCATCCGGTCCGCGGCGCGGGACGTGGACCGTCCCATTTTCTATTCCGTGGCGGTGATCATCGCCGGGTACATCCCCATCTACGCGCTGGGCGGCCCTTCCGGCAGGCTTTTCCACCCGATGGCGGACACCATGTCGGTGGCGCTCGTGGGCGCGCTGATTTTGACGCTGACGTTCGTGCCAGTGATGTGTTCCTACTGGTTCCGGCGGGGCGTGCGGGAAAAGAAGAACCGCGCCTACGATTGGATCCGGCAGGAATACGCGCGCGAGTTGGAGTGGTTTCTGGCCCGGCCGGTGCTGGCCATGGTCATCGCCACTGCCGTCTTCGCCGCGAGCCTGCTCTTGATTCCCTCCATCGGCGGCGAATTCATGCCCCACCTGGACGAGGGCGCGCTGTGGGTGCGCGCCACGCTGCCCTACACGATCTCCTTCGAGGAAGCGGCAAAATTCGCGCCCCAGGTGCGGAAACTGCTCATGGCCTATCCCCAGGTGACCGAGGTCGGATCCGAGCTGGGGCGTCCGGACGACGGCACCGATCCCACCGGCTTCTTCAATTGCGAGTTCTACGTGGGTTTGAAGGGCTACGGCGAGCCGGAGTGGAAAAAGAGTTCCGCGCATACGAAGGAAGAATTCGTGGCCGAGCTGCAAAAAAAACTGGCGTCGTTTCCCGGCGTGATCTTCAACTACACACAGCCGGCGGAAGACGCGGTGGACGAAGCGCTGACGGGGCTGAAGAGCGCGCTAGCCGTCAAAGTGTACGGGCCAGACCTGACTGTGCTGCAGGAAAAAGCGCTGGCCATTAAACGCACGCTCGAGACGGTCCGGGGCTTCACGGACCTGACTGTGGTTCGGGAGCTGGGCCAGCCCAGCCTGATCGTGGAGGCGGACCGGGAAAAGATCGCGCGATACGGCGTGAACGTGGCGGACGTGGAAGCGATTGTCCAGGCGGCTGTGGGGGGGCAGGCGGCAACGCAGGTGATCCAGGGCGAAAAACTGTTCGACCTCGTGGTGCGCATGGAGCCGCGCTACCGCGAGAGCGCGCAGCAGATCAGCAACCTGCTGGTGGGCACGCCCTCCGGCCAGCAGATCCCCCTGGCGCAACTGGCGAACATCCGCGAGGGCAACGGCGCGTCGTTCATCTACCGGGAGAACAACTCTCGCTACATCGGCGTGCAGTACAGCATCGAGGGCCGCGACCTGGCCGGCGCAGTGGAGGAGGCACAGCAGGCCGTGACCAAGGTCGTACCGCTGCCGCCCGGCTACCGGCTGGCGTGGGGGGGTGAATACAGTGAATTCCTGGAAGCGCGCCGCCAGCTCAACGTCATCGGCCCGCTGACGGTGATGCTGATCTTTCTCATCCTGTTCGCGCTGTATGGAAACTTCAAATTCCCGTTCACCGTGGTGCTGAGCGTGGTCCTGACGGAACCGGTGGGCGCATTCGTGGCCTTGAAGCTTACGCACACGCCCTTCAGCGTCTCTTCCGTGCTGGGATTGCTCGTCCTCCTGGGGGTTTCTGCGGAGACCGCGGTGATCGACGTGTCGTACATCAATAAATTGCGGTTGGAGGGTTATGACATCGGGCGGGCCACGTTCGAGGGGTCGCTGGTGAGACTGCGCCCGGTGATGATGACGGCGCTGGTGGCGTGTCTCGGTTTGTTGCCTGCGGCACTCTCCACGGGAATCGGATCGGATTCGCAGAAGCCGTTTGCAATCGTCGTCGTGGCGGGACTCATCTCGCGGCTGTTCTTGGGGCGGATCGTGAGTCCGGTGCTCTACCAGATGGTGGCGCGGGAAGGCGACGTGCTGCAGGTGTAGCCGGCTTCAAGCCGCCGGACGCGGCGCCGGCACTTCCGACAATGACTCCTGCGTCCAGGACCGTGCGCCGGAGAGATCTCTCGGCAGCAGCCGGGCCGAATTCAGAATAAACGTCATCTCGGAAGAGACGTGAATGAAGGCGGCGAGCAAGGGATTCAGGTAGCCGAAGGCGGCCAAGCCTACGCCCAGACAGTCCACCAGGAGCGTCCCGATGAAATTCTGCCGGATGATTCGGCGGCAATGCCGGGCGATGCGCACAGTTTCCACCAGTTTCTCCAGATTGTTTCCAATCAGAACGATGTCCGCGCTCTCCCGGGCTACGTCGGTTCCGGAACCCATGGCCACGCCAACGGTGGCCTGCATCAGGGCTGGCCCGTCGTTCACTCCGTCGCCCACCATGGCCACCGTGTGCGAGTCGGTCTGAAGCCGAACGACGTATTCCAGCTTTTGTTCCGGCAGGAGCTCCGAGGCAATTTCGTCAACGCCTAGTTTGCGGCCCACGTCTTCGGCAACATTTTTCGCGTCGCCGGTCAGCAGGACAGTCCTCAGACGGAGGGACTTCAAAGCCTCGACAGCCTGGCGGGCCTCGGGCCGGACCGTGTCTGCAATTACCAGCCATCCGAGCAGATAGCCGCGCCGCGCGACAAACACCTGTGCGCCTGCAGGAGGAGAGTCCACCGGGGGCAGGCGAACCCCTCGCTCCGCCATCAGCAGGGGATTCCCGACCAGTATCTCCTCTCCCTTGTAGCCGGCAATCACGCCCTTGCCTGGCGCGTAATCGAAGCTTTCGGGCTCCGCGGGCAAAACGTGCATGCTCGCCGCATGCTGTAGAAGGGCCCGTGCGATGGGATGTTCGGACCGAGACTCGGCAATCACGGCGGCCTGGAGCACGGCTGCGGCGTCATTCCCTTCTGTTGCGTGGACTTCGAGCACTTGCGGAATGCCGAAAGTGAGCGTCCCGGTCTTGTCGAGCAATACATGGGTCACCTCGGCGAGCTTCTCCATGTAGAGCCCGCCTTTAACGATGGCGCCCTGGTGCGCGGCACGACCAATGGCTCCGAGAATCGCGAGAGGGGTGCCGGCGGCGATCCCGCACGCACCGGCGACGATGACCACGGAGATGGTGGAGCGCACGTTGTGCGTCGCCAGGAAGGTAAGCGCCGCAGCGCCCAGAGCAAAATAGACCAGGTAGCCCGCGAGGCGGTCCGCAACTCGCTGAATCGGCGCGCGGGATTGCTCCGCGCGCTCCACGGCCTCGATGATTTTCCCGAACGTGGTATCGCGGCCGAGTTTTTCGACGCGGATTTCCAGGGCGCCGGACTGATTGATGGTGCCGCCAAAAACGCGCGAGCCCGCAAACTTCTCCACCGGCAACGATTCGCCGGTGATGGTGGCCTGATCCACGAAGGAATGACCTCCGACCACGAGGCCGTCCACGGGGATGCGGCCGCCCGGTTTCACCAGCACTACGTCGCCGATGGAAACGTCCTGCAAGCGCACACCGGTCCAGCTTCCGGAGCGCTGCACGGCCGCGGTGTCGGGGAGAAGATCCAGGAGTTTTTGGATGGAGCGGCGGCCCCGGCCCACCGTCAATCCCTCAAGCACCTCGGCAGCGAGCACAAACAGCGTGATGACCAGCGCGGTGAAAATTTCGCGGATAGCCAGGGCCGCCAGGATGGCGATGGCCATGGAGAGCTCCATGGTCATCCTTCGCTCGAGGATGTTTTCCAAAGCCTCCCGGTAAATCGGGAAGCCGCCAAGGAGGGCGCAGGCGACTCCGGCGACGGTGGCTGACGTGTTCTGCGGACTCCCGAGGAACCAAAACACCGCCGCGGCGGCAGCGGTGAACAGGATCAGAGCCAGGTCGCTGGCGTGAATCGCGTGGTCCTGCGGATGTTCTCCGGAGCGAGTGTTGTTCTCGTCGCTCATCCTATAAACCTCGGGGCCGGCGTCTCACTTCAAATAGGTGCGGACGAGTTCGATGACTTCTTCCGCCGCTTCCACGTGCGGGGAACCGTTCCTCTGCCGCGGGGGGAGTACGTGGAAGCGGATGTGGCCCTCGATCAAATCGGACATGAGGCTGTTGAGAGCGCCACGGCAGGCGGCAACGAGTTGGAGGATATCGGCGCAGCGATTCTCGTCCTGCACGGCGCGCTCGAGGGCCTCGACCTGGCCGCGGATGCGCCGGACGCGGACAATGAGTTTTCCTTTTTCTCGGGACGTGTGCGCCATGGGCCTGGCAAACCTCAGCTATACCCCTGTATAGTATAGACCTCGCACGGAGTCAACCAGCGGTTACCCGCGAGGCAACGAACGGAAACAAGGGCCGGACAAGCGGGTTCGTCGAAGTATAATCCGCGGTATGATTGGCTGGCGCGGGGGCTTTGGCGCTGGCTGGCCAGGGGCAAGCGAGGCAAGTGCAGAACAGCGGGCGGCGCGCTCAAGTTTCGAAACGGCGCGACATTTGCCCGCATCTAAGCAAGCCGGGGTGGATCCTCTTCGTGCAAGCACAGCGGACAACGAGTAGCGCGTGGAATGGTAGAAGCCTTCTTGCGCTCGCGCTGTGCGCATTCACCGTCTTCTTCGTTGTAGCTTCCGCGAGCCACATCCACTCGAACGGCCAGGAAGACGCGGCTTGCCGGCTGTGCCAGGCAACTCATCTGGGAATTTCGGCTGTGCCGGCCGCCCAGGAAGTTCCGATCCCGCTGGTCGAGCGCGCCGAAGTTCACGCCTTTGTCCGGTTCCTTCATTCCGAGCGTCACTTTCCCAGCGCTTCCCCACGTGCTCCCCCTTCCGCGTAGTTTCTTTCCCCTGATTTGACCGGAAATTCGCGCACCGACGATTCGGCCTGTCGGTGGCTCCGCCTTTCTCAGGGCGATTTCCAGCGCACACATGCAGCCGGCTACCCAGCGATGGGTTGGAGGGGACATGAAGAGGGGATTCGGGGTCATTTCGATTTTCGTTCTAATTCTCACGATGTGCTGGGCGGCCACGCCGGCGCGCGCGCAGACGGGCAACTCGGGAACGATTGAGGGGACGGTCACGGATCCGGTGGGGGCGGTGATTCCAGGAGCGACAGTGGAAATTCTGAATCCGGTGAGCCGCTACGCGCAGACGGCGGTCACGGATGCCGCAGGCACATTCCGCTTCAGGAACATTCCATTCAATCCTTATCACCTCGTGGTGAAAGCGGCTAATTTTGCTTCCTATACGCAGGATGTGGATGTTCGTTCGGGAGTTCCCGTAACGGTCGCGATCACGCTCAAGGTGGGCACAGCGACAACAACGGTCACGGTGGAGGAAACCGGCGGAGACCTGGTCGAGAATGAGTCGACGTTTCACACCGACGTGGATCGGAAACTGTTCGATAGGCTGCCGCTGGAGAGCCAGTCCTCCTCGGTGAGCGCGCTGATCACGCAGACCACACCCGGAGTCGCCGCGGATTCCAATGGGCTGTTCCATGGCCTGGGCGACCATGCGGAAAACTCATTCTCCGTGGACGGCCAGCCGATCACGGACCAGCAGAGCAAAGTCTTTTCCAACCAGATTCCGGCGGATTCCATTCAATCACTGGAAGTCGTGTCGGGCGCGCCGCCGGCGGAGTTCGGCGGCAAGACCAGTTTGCTGATCAAAGTGACGACGCGCTCCGGGCTGGGCGTGGACCATCCGACCGGTAGTATCACGACCTCGTACGGGAGTTTCGGCACCGCAACCACGGACTTCAACCTCGCCTACGGGGGAAAGAACTGGGGCAACTATGTCGGCCTCAGCGGACTCAACACTGGCCGCTTCCTGGATCCGCCGGAATTTACCGTCTTTCACGACCGGGGAAATGAGGAGAACATCTTCGACCGGGTGGATTTCCAGATCTCGCAGAAGGACTCGATCCACGTGAACTTCGGCTACTCGCGTTCCTGGTTTCAAACGCCCAACTCGTTCGACCAGCAATTCCATTCTTGCATCTCGGCCGCGGGATACGCTTGCGCCGCAGGCACAAACACGATCGCCAACAATGCGACCGGCGCCCCCCTGGGGCCGGCAGATCAGCGCTCGCAGATCGGAACGTTCAACATCGCGCCTACCTGGACACACTTGATCGGCACTACGGCCGTCTTCACTCTCGGTACCTTCGTGCGGCGAGACCACTATAACTACTACCCCAGCGCCAGTCCTCTGAATGATCTGGCGCCGGATCTTCAGGTTGAGACCGCCACGCAGGATCGGACGCTGACGAACGCCGGGATTCGGTCCGATGTGACCTACGTAAAGGGCATACACAACTTGAAGGCGGGAATCACCTACGAACAGACCTTCCTGAATGAGAATGACGGCTTCGGTATCGTCGATCCGACCTTCAACAATCCCGCCAGCCCCACGTTTCAGCCGTTTTTGGCTTGCTATGACCTTACCCGGCCGGTCCCCGGCGCCGCGGCGGCCGCGGCTGCCGCAGCCCTGGGAATTCCTTGCAATGCTGCGCAGAGCACCTTGACCCTGTTCCACGGCCACACGGACGTGAAGGAACTCGCGCTCTACGTCCAGGATACGATCACCAAGGGAAACTGGTCCTTCAACCTGGGAATTCGTGGAGACCTCTACAACGGGTTGGCCATTTCTCGTCAAGCCGAGCCGCGGCTCGGTATCGCCTACAACATCAAGAAGACCAACACGGTGCTTCGCATTTCCTACGCGCGCACATTGGAAAGTCCGTTCAACGAGAATCTGGTCATTGCCAGCTCAGGATGCAACAGCCCGGTCCTCGCCGCCATCGTGCCGCCTCCGGGCGTCCCGTGTTCTACCGGGCCGATTACCCCAGGATTCCGCAACGAATTCCACGCCGGGTTGCAGCAGGCCTTCGGGCGCTACCTGGTGGTGGACGCCGAATACATCTGGAAATACACGCACAACGGCTACGACTTCGGCATCGTGGGCGCTACACCCATCACCTTCCCGATCGAGTGGCAGAGGTCGAAGATTCCCGGCTATGCGATTCGGGCAAACGTGCCGAACTTCCACGGCTTCTCCGCGCTCGTGGTCATGTCCGGAGTAGCCGCGCGGTTCTTCCTGCCGCAAGTCGCCGGTTTGCCCATCATCGGTCCGGGGACCAGCGTGTTCCGCATTGACCATGACGAGCATTTCAACGAGTCCTCGTACCTGCAATACCAGCCGTGGAAGCGCGGACCCTGGCTCGGATTCAACTGGAGATATGACAGCGGTCTGGTGAGCGGCGCGGTGCCCTGCCTGGCGGCGACAGCAACGTGCTCCTTCGCGACATCTCCTCTGGATGCGCCGGGCCTCGGTGTCGCCACGATTCCTGGCACCACCACCCCCCTCCCGAGTGGCGACGTGCTCCTGGTGAACGCCATCACCGGTGGGCTTCTGACCGCGGATCAGGAGTTTCAGTCCGGCCTCACTTGCGATGGCAAGCCCGCTGTTGCCAGCCCGTTTTCAGCCCCACTGAACATCTGCGATGCAAAAGGGCTGGGGTCCAAGTACGTCCAGATCCCGGCCCCGTTCACGGAAAATGACGATCACAATCCGCAGCGAATCCAGCCGCGCAGCCTCTTCGATGCGAGTATTGGCCACGACAACCTGTTCCGCGGCGACCGGTACAAATGGAGCTTGCGTTTCACGGTCATCAATCTGACCAACAAACAGGCGTTGTACAACTTCCTCTCCACGTTCAGCGGGACGCATTACGTAACACCACGAACGGAAACAATGGAGCTGGGATTCCACTTCTGAGTCGCGGCAGGCGCGGGAGGGGGGCTTGCGCGCCTTGCTCCCCGCATTCTGCTAGACTCTAGCTGAGAGCGGCCTACGAGGCGCGTGTTGGCGCTCAAATCCTTGAACCAACACCGAACCTCTGGCGTCTGCGTCACCCTGCCCTTGTGCCTGCTCTCTTTGCTCCGCCCTTGGCGGGGGAAATGAGAGTGGCCTGAAAGCGGGTGCAGGACGCCAAAATTTGCATGAGGTTCAGGATTGCGTGCCACACGGCTGAGCGGACCGCTCTTCTCCCTTTCATTACCTCCGCCAAAGGACAACGGGACGCATGAGGATTCTCTTCATCGGCGACATTGTGGGCGCGCCCGGCCGGGAAATCGTGCGGGCCGAGCTGGAAGCGGCGCGTGCGGAACACCGCGTGGACCTGGTGATCGCGAACTGCGAAAACGCGGCCTCGGGGTTCGGAATCACGCCGAAGCTCGCGGAAGAACTGCTGGGGATGGGAGTGGAAGTGCTCTCCGGCGGAAACCACATTTACGACCGGAAGGAAATCCTGGAATATTTTCCGACGCAGGCGCGTTTGCTGCGGCCGGCGAACTTCGCGCCGGGCTCGCCCGGGAGCGGATTGTACGTGGGCCGGGCGAGGAACGGAGTGCCCTTTGCGCTCGTGAACCTGCAGGGGCGCGTGTTCATGACCCCGAACGATTGTCCCTTTCGCACTGCGGACCGGGAGCTGGAGCGGCTGGCGAAACTCGGGCCGATCGATGGCGCCGGGCCGGTGAAAATCGTGATCGTGGATTTCCACGCGGAAGCCACCAGCGAAAAACAGGCCATGGGGTGGTATCTGGACGGGCGCGTGACCGCGGTGATCGGCACGCACACGCACGTGGCTACAGCGGACGAGCGAGTGCTGCCCAAAGGCTCGGCCTACATCACGGACGTGGGCATGACCGGCCCGCACGCGTCGGTGATCGGGATGGACAAACAGTCCATGGTGAGACGGTTCCTGGACGGGCTGCCGGCGCGGTTTGAAGTGGGCGAGGGCGACGTGCGCATGAACGCCGTGCTGCTCGATGCCGACGAAGATACCGGACTGGCGCGGTCCATCTCGCGGCTGTGTCTGCGGCTGACCTGAACGCGCGTCCGGGGCCGGGCAACCCCGGAGCGGTTGCGGTGGCTCCTAAAGTTCTGCCGATGAAAATTCCTCTCTCCGCGCGCGCGATTCTACGCGGGACCGCGGCAGGCGTGGCGGTGCTGGCGGCCGCGGGCGCGGCGCGGGCCACGCTCGACTCCGAGCTGATCGCGCGGGCGCGCCTGTTTCCTTCCCTCACGTCGGGAGTCACCGCAATCCATCGCGACAGCACGGGACGCTACGTGGTGCTGACGGAACGCGCAGGCGTGCAGATGTTTGACGCCAGCGGCCGGCCGGCGGGCCACGCTCCCGCGGATCCTTCTCCGGCCGCCGCGATTCAGTTCGGCGCGGACCTGGACGTCGATGACCAGGGACGAATCTACGTTGCGGATCGCGCGGGAAACGCGGTGGAGATTTTTTCCGCCGACGGAAAACTGGAACGCAAAGTCCACATTCTGGGGCCGACCTCGGTGGCCGTGCTGGGACAGGGGGAAGTGGCCGTGGCCAGCTTGCGCTCGCCGAAACTGGTGACCGTGATCGGCGAGGAAGGGCAGGTAGTGAGGGAATTCGGCGAGCCGGAGCAGATCAGCGGGCGGGAGGATTTGAACCGTTACGCCAACATCGGCCGCCTGTGCCGTGATTCCTCGGGCAGGCTCTACTATTCGTTCACCTACCTGCCGGAACCGACGGTGCGGCGGTACAACCGGTTCGGCTATTCCGATTTCGAGCTTGTGGTGACCACGGAAGATTTCGCGGGGCCGTCGATGGCCGCGCGGAAGACGATTGCGCGCGAGGAAGGTCCCGGGCGGAGCAAAGGAAACCCGGAATTGCACGTGGTGCTGGGGCCCGCGGCCGTGGATCCCGCAAATGGGGACATCTGGCTGGGCATCGGGGCGCGGCTGTTGCGCTACGCCGCAGACGGCCAGGAGCTCGGCTCCTTCCTGATCTACACGCCGGAGGAAGCGCGGATCGAGGCCAGCGCGCTGATGCTTGAACCGGGACGGATCGTGGTGGCATCAAGCCAACTTGGCGTATTCGATCTGCCGCGTCCTGCGGCGACGAGTCCGTGATCGAACGCTCCGCGGCCACAGTGCGAGCCGAGCGCGAAGCATCTTTCCTGCGCAGATATCCACAGCACCAGGATGCAGCAGTGGCCAATTTCTGCGAGTCGCGGGCGGCAAATGCGCGAGCAGCCGGATTTTAGCAGCGATTTTGAATGCGTCCCGCGCTGGGCGGGATTGTGGAAAAACTGTGAACGCGCTGTGCGAAACGCTTCCGGCCTTCGCACAATTTTCTCTTGCCCGTGCGGGAAGAGTTGTGCAGAATCTCCCCTCACGTCGGTCCCGGAGGGTGGGACCTGTAAGGCCCGGAAGGTGAAGTGGCCGCCGGGCGGGATCCAGTGGAACAGGGGACGTTCCACAAAAAAGCTTCAACCGAAAGCCCAGAGGGGTAGCCCCTGCGCGGAGGGGCGGGATTTCCACACTATTTCCACACCTGTGGAAATTGACGGCTGGTTGTTTTCTTGACTCACCCGCGAGAGATGGAAGGCCTGCGAGAGGCGTATGGTTTCCTGGGAAACAATTCTGCAGCACGTAGAGCGGCGGGTGAATCCACACGCCTTCAGTTCCTGGTTCCGGCCAACGGAGCAGGAGGAAGCGCCGGGCGGCGAGGGGAAGATCCGGGTCCGCGTGCCCTCCGCCATCCACCGCAAGCGGCTGACGGAGACCTACAAGGGCGTGCTGGAGGCGGCGCTGCACGAACTCAACGCCTCGGACGCGCAGATCGAGTTCGTGTGCCCGGAGGCGCCCTCGCGCCCGGGCGGCGCTCCGCCCATCTCGCAGGCAAAGCTGGACTTTGATTCCGCGGACCACCAGCTCAGCGCCAGGTACACGTTCGATACCTTCGTGGTGGGCGCGTGCAACCAGTTTGCGCACGCCGCGGCGCAGGCCGTGGCGGAGCAGCCTTCGAAGGCCTACAACCCGCTCTTCCTGTACGGCGGGGTCGGCATGGGCAAAACGCACCTGATGCAGGCCATCGGGCACCTGATGAAGAAGCGCGCGCCGGCCATGCGGCTGTGCTACAGCAGCGCGGAAAAATTCACGAACGACGTCATCAATTCCTTGCGCTTCGACCGCATGATCAGCTTCCGCGACCGCTTCCGCACGGTGGACACGCTGCTGGTGGACGACATCCAGTTCATCGCCGGGAAGGAACGGACCCAGGAAGAGTTCTTCCATACGTTCAACGCGCTCTACGACCAGGGGAAGCAGATCGTCATCTCGTCGGATTGCCCGCCCAAGGAGATCAACTCGATCGAGGAACGGCTGCGGTCGCGCTTCGAGTGGGGGTTGATCGCGGACATCCAGCCGCCCGACCTCGAGACCAAGATGGCCATCCTGCACAAGAAGGCGGAAAACGACCGGGTGGCGCTTCCGGACGAGGTGGCCGAGTTCATCGCGCGTTCCATCAAATCGAACATCCGGGAGCTGGAAGGGGCGCTGACGCGCCTGATCGCGTACACGCAGCTCACTGGAGGGACGATTTCGCTGCCCACTGCGCAGCAGGTGCTCAAGAACCTGATCGACGCGGCGGAGAAAAAAGTAACCATCGAGCAGATCCAGCGGCGCGTGAGCGAGCACTTTGGCCTGCGCATCCAGGACTTGAAGATGCGCAGCAACGCGAAGGCGATCTCCTACCCGCGGCAGATTGCCATGTACGTGGTCAAGCAGCTCACCACCGCGTCGTTACCCGAGATTGGAAGGCAGTTCGGGGGGAAGCATCACACCACCGTGCTGCACTCCATCCACAAGATTGAATCGCTGCGGAGGCAGGATAAAGACCTGCACCGCATGATTGCGAAGATGATTGATTCGTTTGGATGATTCATCGCGCAGGCGTCCGTGCCTGCGCTCCCGCCCGTGGTTGACGACTTCTCGTTGGGTCAGACCGGCAGTCTCTCCGTGTGCGTGGAGCTCTGCTTTTCTCGCGGTCAAAACTCTGCGGGCCATCTGTGCACGGATCTGTGAGAAGGTTGTGGGTGATATGTGGATGGATGCGGAAGACAGCGGGGCATTGGCAGTAGCGCCTAGCGCAGGGGCGCGAGTGCAGACGATTTCCGCAGGCTACGCCCTCGATTCACAGTGATACTCACACGCAACGGGATGCACAAACACCATGTGCAGATGAGCTTTCCGCCGTTTCGGCGCGAATTTCACAGGCACTACTACTACTGCGGTCTTTATCTGTTCTTGGAAAAGGGTTACAGTACCGCGATGCAGAAGACCATAGAAAAAGCGCGTGTGCGAGGGATTTGAGAGATGGAATTCACCGTAAGCAAGGCTGACCTGCTGAGGGAGTTGAGCCTGACGCAGGGGGTGGTCGAGCGGAAGACGACGATTCCGATTCTGGCCAACATTTTGTGCGAGGCGAAAGGCAGCCGCCTGGCGATCACGGCCACCGACCTGGAACTGACCATTTGCACGTCCTGCGATGCCAAAACGAAGAAGGAAGGCAGCGGGACCATCGCCGCCAAGAAACTGCTGGAAATCATCCGGCTGCTGCCCGAGGGCGACATCCGCTTCAAGTTGCTGGAAAACCACTGGGTGCAGATCACCAGCGACAAGCGGAATTACAAGATGGTGGGGATGGCGAAGGAGAACTTCCCGGCGCTGCCGGCGCTGCCGCATGTGTTTGTGCGCCTCCCCGCGGCCCTCATCGCGGACATGATTGCGAAGACCTACTTCGCCATCTCGATGGAGGAGTCGCGGTACACGCTGAACGGGGCGAAGCTGATCCTGAAGCCGGACTCGATCGCGCTTGTAGCAACGGATGGACACCGGTTGGCGCTGGTCGAGGCGACGCACAAGCTGGACGGGCTGAATGCCGAGGCCGGTGTGTTGATCCCCAAGAAAGCCATGAACGAGCTCAAGACGCTCGCTGCCGAGGCCGGCGACGAGGCGCAGATCGAGTTTGCCCAGGACGAGAGCAACCTCTTCTTCCGGGTGGGCGAGCGGCAGCTCATCTCGCGAAAACTCACCGGGCAGTTTCCCAACTACGAGGCCGTGCTGCCGCGCGACAACACGAGGACGGTGGGGATCGACCGGGATGAGTTGGCGGATGCGCTGCGGCGCGTTTCGCAACTGGCGGACCAGCGCTCGCAGGCCGTCAAGGTGTCGCTTTCCAAGGAAGGCGTGGAGATTTCGGCCTCGAGCCCGGAATACGGCGAGGCGCGCGAGCTGATCGAACGCGACTACAAAGGCGCGGAGATCTCTATCGGGTTCAACGCGAAATACATGCTCGACTTTCTGGCCGCGGCGCCGCAGGGGCCGATCAGCCTGGAGCTGAAGGACGAGCAGTCCGCGGGGCAGATGCGGCCGACGGGCGAAGAGGGGACGCGGTACCGCTACGTGATCATGCCGATGAGGATTTGAAGTTTCCAACCCGAACGAGCCGCAGGATCCTGAAGGTGCGGGACGCCCTGCGCTACCACTCTCAATTTCACTGACCATATTGGTGCTGGCGCCTTGCCGGGGGCGAGCGCCAGAATCCCTGCATGGCCGACCGGTCTTCACACGCGTCGCTCGCAGAGCGCATCCTCCGGAGCGTTGCCCGCCACGAAACAGATATCCGCGAGTTCACGGCGGCGCTGGTCGCGGTGCCGACGGAGAATCCTCCGGGGAGGCGCTACCGGGAGTGCGCGCGTCTGATTGCGAAAGAGCTGAAGGCGCTCGGCCTGCCGGCTCAGTTCGTTCGCGCGCCCGCAAAGCAGACGGCCGGTGAACGCGCCGAGCCGCGCTGGAGCGTTCTCTCGTCGCTCGGCGAGGGTCGGCGAACACTCTATTTCCATGGACACTATGACGTGGTGCCGGCCTCGGAGCCCGGGCAATTCCGGCCCATGGTAAAAAACGGCGTCCTCGCCGGCCGGGGTTCCGCGGACATGAAGTGCGGGATCGCCGCAATTATTTATGCGCTGGCCGTGATCAAAGAACTGCGCCTGCCGCTCGACGGCAAGATCGGCCTGGTGCTGGTGCCCGATGAAGAGACGGGCGGAGCGGGCGGGTCGCGATACCTGCTCGAGAGCGGGCGGCTGGGGAAAGATGGAATCGGGATGCTCACTCCCGAGCCGACCAGCGGAGTGATCTGGAATGCGTGCCGCGGCGCCATCTCGATGCGCGTGACCGTGCGAGGAAAGCCGGCGCACGTGGGGCTGCACTTCCGCGGGGTGAATGCGTTCGAGCACGCAATGCAGGTGGCGCAGGGCTTTGCCCGGCTGAAGCAGCGCGTCGCTCACAGGCAAACGCGCTTCGCCATCGCGCCACGAGCGGCGCGGCGTTCGGTGCTGCTGATCGGCGGCCAGGCGGCCGGCGGGACAAATTTCAATGCGGTGCCGGCGGAGTATTCGTTCACGCTCGACCGCCGCATCAATCCGGAGGAATCGCTCGCGCGGGAGAAGCGCGCGCTGCTCGCCGTGGTGGAGCGATTCCGGAAGCGTGGGATCAAACTGGACGCGCGCATTTTTCAGGAAGAACCTGCGGCTGGGATGTCCGCGGAACAGCCGGTGGCCCGCGCGCTGGCAGAGAGCGCGGGCGCGATCACGGGCCGCGCCCCGAGGTTTGAAATGTGTCCAGGGCTGCTCGAGATTCGCTACTACGCGCGGCGGGGTGTGCCCGCGTACGCGTACGGACCGGGAAAACTGGAACTCGCGCACGGCCCGAACGAGTCCGTGGTGCTCATAAAAGTGTACGAATTCACGGCGATTTATGCGCTCGCGGCAGCACAGATTCTTTCGCCCGACGCGAGTCGATAGCCCCGTTCCCACGCTTCCCTAACTCATTGTAAATAATAGTGTTAGATGGACACGAAGGGCTGAATCCTGCTTGTCCCACACCGCCTTTTCACGTAAAATTTGGGTGTTGATTCGCACCGCCTTCGGTGGCAATCAGCAAGCGCCAGAAGCCCGGTAGTTCGTGCTTGAAGCTGCAGTTTTTTCGCAGCCGGAGCACAGCCGGGTGAGCAGCCAGGAAGGCTTCGCCGCGTCCCGCTGCGCGGGACGGGATGGAGCGCGCGCTCTCCGAATCCCGCGACCCTTCGCCCGCCCGCTGGACGGGAGGGGCGCAGAGCGGGACCACAGAGTGCGATGGCCCGAGTCCTCCGCGACCGGCCTTCCCCGCTACGACAGCTAGGACAGAAACGCCAACCAGCAGGAGCGCGACGATGGGGGATCGTGAATCGGCAGGCACGCCCGGTTCCGGGCACAAGTACGACGCTAAGTCCATCAAGGTGCTCGGCGGCCTGGAAGCCGTGCGCAAGCGTCCGGCCATGTACATCGGTTCGACGGGCGAGACCGGCCTGCACCACCTGGTGTGGGAGGTGGTGGACAACTCGGTGGACGAAGCGCTGGCAGGCTTCTGCGACGAAATCAATGTGATCGTCCACGAAGATGATTCGGTGACCGTGGTGGACAACGGGCGCGGCATCCCCGTGGACATGCACGAGACAGAGAAGCGGCCGGCGGCCGAAGTGGTGATGACCGTGCTCCACGCCGGGGGCAAGTTCGACAGCGAATCCTACAAAGTGTCGGGCGGGCTGCACGGCGTCGGCGTGTCTGTGGTGAACGCGCTTTCCGACTGGCTGGACCTGGAAATCTGCCGCGACGGGCACGTCTATGAGCAGTCCTACAAGCGCGGGAATCCCACCGGAAAACTGAAGGAGACGGGCAAGACGCGGCGGACGGGCACGAAGGTGACCTTCCACCCGGACGAAGAGATCTTCGACACCACGAATTTCAGCTACGACGTGCTGGCCCAGCGGCTTCGCGAGCTGGCCTTCCTGAACAAGGGGCTGAAGATCACTCTCGAAGACGAGCGGACGGACAAGAAGACGGAGTTCCGGTTCACCGGCGGCATCAGCGAATTCGTGAAGCACCTGAACCGCGGCAAGAGCACGCTGCACGATTCCCCGATCTATATGGAGGGGAAGCGGGACAACGTGGAGATGGAAATCGCGGTGCAGTACAACGATGGGTACACGGAAAACGTGTTCTCGTTCGCGAACACGATCAACACCGTGGACGGCGGAACTCACCTCGCCGGCTTCCGCTCCGGCCTTTCGCGCACCATTATCTCCTACGCCAACTCGTTCGGCATGCTCAAGGGCGACAAGGAAGACATCGGCATCACCGGCGACGACGTTCGCGAGGGGCTGGTGGGCGTCGTTTCCGTCAAGCTGCCGCAGCCGCAGTTCGAAGGCCAGACCAAGGGCAAGCTGAACAGCGACATCAAGGGCAGGGTCGAGCAGCTCGTCAACGAAAAACTGGGCGAATACTTCGACAAGCACTCGACGGTCGGACGGCGGATCATCTCGAAGTGCATCGACGCCGCGCGCGCCCGCGAGGCGGCGCGAAAGGCCCGCGAGCTCACGCGGCGCAAGTCCGCGATGGATTCGAGCGGGCTGCCGGGCAAGCTGGCGGATTGCCAGGAACGCGACCCGGCGCGCTGCGAACTGTTTATCGTGGAGGGCGAATCGGCCGGAGGCTCGGCCAAGGGCGGGCGCGACCGGCGGTATCAGGCCATCCTGCCGCTCAAGGGCAAGATCCTGAACGTGGAAAAGGCGCGCTACGACAAGATGCTCGGCCACGAGGAAATCCGGGCGATCATCACGGCGCTGGGCACCGGAATCGGAAAGGACGATTTCGATGCCGCCAAGCTGCGCTACCACAAAGTGATCCTGATGACGGACGCGGACGTGGACGGCAGCCACATCCGCACACTGCTGCTCACCTTTTTCTTCCGGCACATGCAGGCGCTGATTGACCGCGGCCACATTTACATCGCGCAGCCGCCGCTCTACCGCGTGAAGCGCGGCAAGGTGGACCGCTACATCCGCGATGAAAAGACCTTCAACCGCGAGCTGATGAACCGCGCAACCGAAGACCACTCGGTGAAGACGGCGGGCGGGGCGCTCTCCGGCGAACCCCTCACAAAATTCCTGCTCAACGTGCAGGAGTACGACCAGGTGGCCTCGCGCCTGGCTCGAAAGCTGGGCGATCTCGAGCTGGTGGCGCTGCTGGCCGCCTCCGACATCGAGAAGAAAGCGGATTTCGAGAGCAAGAAGGCGCTGGAGACGCTGGAAAAGGCCGTGGAGAAAGCCAAACTGAAGACGGAAACGAACATTGCCTGGGACGAGGAGCACAGCCTGTACGAGATGCTGGTGGGCTCCGGCTCAAGCATCCGCAAGCTGAACTGGGCGCTGGCTTCGACGCATGAGTACAAGCGCCTGCGCACCCTCCATGCGGCCATGGCGGAGAGCGACCGGCCGCCCTTCACCATCGCGACGAACGGCACGAAGGTGGCGAAAGGGACGGCCGTGGAGGTGCTCCATCACGTGCTCGAAGAGGCCAAGAAGGATTTCGCCGTGACGCGCTTCAAGGGCCTGGGCGAGATGAACCCCGATCAGTTGTGGGAAACCACGATGAACGCGGAGACCCGGACGCTGCTCAAGGTGCGGCTGGAAGATGCCGTAGCGGCGGACGAGATTTTCACCACGTTGATGGGTGAAAACGTCGAAGAGCGGCGGAAGTTCATCGAAGAGAACGCGCTGGACGTGCGCAACCTGGACATCTAGCGAGTGGCACAGCCATCCCGAGGTTTCGGGACTGGCTGTGCTCTCTGCTCCAGGTGAGTGTTGAATCGCCTGACAGGCAAGGACGCTCTGGATGGGTGAAGGCGAGAGCAGCGGAGGCCTGTATCGCACCGCGGTGCGATGGGGATTGTTGCTCGCCGGCCTGGTGACTGCGGCGATGCGTGTGCCGGAACTGCACCGGTTCTGGGGTCAGTGGCGGGCGCTCGAAGGTGCGGATGTCTCGGCATCGGCCGCCTATCGGAACTATTTTCTGGTGGAGACCGGCATCACGCTCTTCGTGCTGGCTATGGCGGCGGGACTATTTTGGGTGCTCGGTTCGCGGGGGAAGAAGCCGGAGTGATTTACCAATTGAGCTGGGCGACGCTGCCGGGGCTGAAGGGATTGGGATGCAGCGGATTCCGGGCGGTTGCAACCACGGCTCCCGATCGGGAACGCGGCGTGGCGGTGGACTTCGGGAGCGAAGCGGAACGGGACGCGTTCCTGCGGCGGCTCGAAGAGCAATTTGCGACGCAGCGGTTTTCGAATGCGGCGGCGGCGTTTGAGGCGGTGAAGGCGGTCGCATTGCAATGGGCGGCTGAGCGGTGATGTAGCCCGGGTCTTTAGACCCGGGGTTCGTTCGGGGAAATCCCCGCCTCTAAAGAGGCGGGCTACAGAGGACAGGCGAAATGGCGGATGAGAAGAACACTTCGGTGATGGTGCCGGTAGACGTCGAAGTCGAGATGAGGAAGTCGTATCTCGACTACGCGATGAGCGTAATCATCGGGCGCGCCCTGCCCGACGTGCGCGACGGGCTGAAGCCCGTCCACCGGCGGATCCTCTACGGCATGTACGAGCTGGGCCTGAACGCCGGGAAGCCCTACCGCAAGTGCGCCAAGATCGTCGGCGAAGTTCTCGGCAAATACCATCCGCACGGCGACACGCCCGTGTACGACGCGCTCGTGCGCATGGCGCAGCCGTTCAACATGCGCTACCCGCTGGTGGACGGCCAGGGGAACTACGGCTCGGTGGACGGCGATCCTCCCGCGGCGATGCGGTATACGGAAGCGCGGCTGGCGCGCATCGCGGAGGAAATGCTCTCCGACATCGAGAAAGATACCGTCGATTTCATTCCCAACTTCGATGAGAGCACGGCGGAACCGACGGTGCTGCCCACACGGATTCCGAACCTGCTGGTGAATGGGGCGACGGGCATCGCGGTGGGCATGGCCACGAACATTCCGCCGCACAACCTGCGCGAGGTGATTGACGCGGCCATCCTGATCCTGGAGAAGCCGGACGCCACGCTGAAGGAAGTGATGAAGATCGTGCCGGGGCCGGATTTTCCCACCGGCGGGTACATCAGCGGGCGCGAGGGAATCGCGCAGGCCTACAAGACCGGGCGCGGCACCTTTGTGATGCGGGCCAAGGCCGCCATCGAGCAGAAGTCCAAGGACCGCGAAGATATCGTCATCACCGAAATCCCCTACCAGGTGAACAAGAAAAACCTGATCCAGCACATCGCCGAGCTGGTGAACAACAAGAAAATCGAAGGCATCGCCGACGTGCGCGACGAATCCGACCGCGAGGGCATGCGCATCGTGGTGGAGGTGAAGCGCGGGGAAGAGCCCAAGCTGGTGCTGAACCACCTGTTCAAGCACACGCAGATGCAGGAGTCCTACGGGATGATCCTGCTGGCGATTGTGGGCGGGCAGCCGCGGGAGATGGGGATCGTCGAGCTGCTGCGGCAGTTCGTGGAGCACCGGCGCGAAGTCGTGCTGCGGCGGACGCGCTACGACCTGCGCAAGGCGCGCGAACGCGAGCACATCCTGGTGGGCTACCAGATCGCGCTCGACCATCTGGACAACGTGATCCGCATCATCCGGGGATCTTCGAGCCGCGCGGAGGCCAAGCAGAACCTGCTCGATTTCTTCTCCGACAAGGAAATAAGCATCACGGAAAACGGGCGGTCGCGGAAGCTGGAAGGGGTGAAGCTGGACGGGCGGAAGTACAAGCTGGGCCCGATCGAGGGCGCTCCCGTCGTGGCCGGAGTCACGGGCCTGACGCCGGTGCAGGTGGACGCCATCCTCGAGCTGCAATTGCACCGCCTGACGCAGCTCTCGGTCGACGAAATCCTGAAGGAATTGAAGTCCATCCGCGAGCGCATCGCGGAACTCGAGGAAATCCTGGCCAGCGAGAAAAAATTAAAGCAGGTGATCGCGGCCGAGATGCGCGAGGTGCAGAAGAGCTACGGTGACGACCGGCGGACGCAGATCGTGGACGCGGTCGAGGAAATCAAGCTCGAAGACCTGATCGCCGACGAAGACATGGTGATCACGGTGAGCCACGCGGGCTACGTCAAGCGCACCTCGACGGGCACCTACCGGCACCAGAGCCGCGGCGGGAAGGGACGCATCGGAGCGAAGACGCGCGAAGAGGATTTCGTCGAGCATCTGTTTATCGCTTCGGCGCACAGCTACATCCTTCTGTTCACCTCCAAGGGGCGGATTTACTGGCTGAAGGTGTACGAGATTCCGGAAGCGGCGGCGGCCACACGCGGGCGGGCCATCAACAACCTGGTGAAATTCCAGGAGGACGAGAAGCTGACGGCGCTCGTGGCATCGCGAAACCTGGAGGAGGAGGGCCGCTACGTCTTTTTCGCCACCAAGCAGGGCACGGTGAAGAAGACGGGGCTGGCCGAGTTCTCGAACCCGCGATCCACCGGCATCATCGCCATCAACCTGGAAGCGAAGGACGAGCTGATCGGCGCGAAGCTGACGGACGGCAAGCAGATGGTTCTCCTGGCCAGCCGCGACGGCCAAGCCATCCATTTCCGCGAGACGGAAGTGCGCGCCATGGGGCGAAACGCAGGCGGTGTGATCGGCATGGACCTGGCGAAGGACGATTACGTGGTGGGCATGGAGACGGTGCAGCCGGATTTTGAAGTCATCGCCAAGGAACACAAAAAGACCACGCAGAACCTGGA
>Ga0187803_10000002_pt1 | contig 141883 bp, 136 predicted proteins | sample NC_wetland_sal_i_2_FD_132425 | JGI IMG/M metagenome (GOLD analysis project Ga0187803, IMG submission 132425) | Wetland sediment microbial communities from Neuse River Estuary, North Carolina, USA - Control_3 | ecosystem: Environmental > Aquatic > Freshwater > Wetlands > Sediment | place: USA...
AAGTGACCATATAAGGCCCGCATTTTAGCGGGGTTGCAACACACGCCCCCGGCCAAACGGTACACGGCTCTAATGGTTATTCCTCGGCGTGCCGATCATAAAATGAACGGAGGCAGAAATGAGACTCACAAAATCTCAGGAGCGTTCCCTTGAGATCGCCCGCGTCGAGATCACCCGTTTCCTCGCTCCTGCCATCGCACACCACGGGGCCGTCATGGACGCTCTGTGCGCTGGGCCGCGTTACGACTATCGCGGCTTCTACGCTGCCCGTGCGGACTTCGGGAAGCTGGCTCGGACGGCGGAGCACGCGGCACGCGCTCTCGTAGAGTGGCAAAAAAACGAGGCGAGCCGTTCACAAAATGAGCAGGCAAACATTTCTCAGTCGCGCGTAGCCGCCGAGAGAATTGGGACGCGGGCGGTGTACGGAAAGTGAACAGCGTAGGATCGCCTGCCACCGGAGTCCCCCGCTTTTCGCCCATCTCCAGCTAAATGCAGGACAGGGGACTGTGGACGGCGGAATACCACAGCCTGCAAGAAGCGCAGGGCAGCATCGTCCGCGGCACCGAAGGCTACACGCACGACCGGCCTCATCGCGGGGCTGAAAGCCGCTGCCGCCCGGGGCGTTGCTCACTCGCTGAGAAGTTGAGAGGTTCATTCCTGCGGGGAAAAGGTGTTCTTTCCATGCGTTCCTGACCACGAAGAACCCGCTCGAACGCCTGGTTCAAAACCAAGAGCTCTTCTAAGAGATGGAGGTTCAGGCGTGTTCTCCTTCGCCACTGTGTGCGTTCCTGAGCGAGGACCCACAGCGATTCACCGAAGACATAAACTTCTACCTTGTTCCCATTCCTGGAGCATCCGTTCTCCGATCTCGTCAAATTCGGGATGCTGTTTGATGTAAGAGCGAACTTCTTTGACGGTCTCTTGAATCGCTTCGTCGATGCGTTCCAGAATCTGTCTCACCTTCGCTGGTGCGCCCCCCATGCGCGTCTCGCCGAACCTGCGGAGATCCTTCGCACTTGGCCATTTCGTGGCACCGTGGAGGGTTAGCGCCAGGCTGTCCTTGGGTAGGTACACGGACGTGGTGACCAGGTCGTAGACAGGAGCGAGCCGTGCTTCTCCCTGAACGTCATCATAGACAATCCCGAAGTTCTTCAGATGCGCGTCGCCATTGCGAAGAACGCAATTAAGCGCAATCAGCGTAAAAAGCTGTTCCAGGTCCTCGTTGACGTGGGTCGAGTTTGCAAACTGCCCGAATCGCTTCATGATGGAAGTCTCGTAGCTGCCGCGATATTTTTCGTCCGTCCTGCGGGCGTTAAGTACGCAGAAATCCTCGAACCCGCGATAGGTGCCATCGTTCCGAAGGTCGAAACGGTCAATGACCAGCGCCATGCCGTCTTCGGCAAGACGGTCGGGAGGCACCTCGAGCCCGCATTTCCGAGCGACCGTAAGGCAAAAATGCTCGTTGGCGGCAAGCTGCGGAAATTCGTTCGGTTCCCACAGCTTCACGATGTGGGTCGCGCCCTTGTAGCTCTGCGAAAGGCGGTGTCCTGTGTGCGCCATTTCCGCGAAGGCTTTCTCGTCGCGCACGAGGATCTTGGGCTGAACGCCGCTGATGCCGGAGAACGCAGCAAACTTCTCGAGGAGATAGCGGAACAGGTCTGCGCCGCGTTTGCGCGCGAGGATCTCATCGACCGATTGAAACGGCACGTCCTCATGCAGGTGCTCCTTGTCCCCGGTAAAGCGGATGCGGCCGACCTGGGAGCGGCCCACGACGGAGAGCAGATCAAATTCATCGAACGTCCCGGTGGCTTTGGCAAAGGCAAGGCGGAGCCGCTCGCGTAATGCGCCTTCAGGCAGGTTCATCTCGAAAATCGGAAGCAAGCCGAAGGGCCCGCTCCACGACTCGAGTCTCACCGGCATCGTGACGGAAACGGCGCGCGCGGCAGGAGTGTCGGGCAGGTAGGCGAACGTGCTGCCCCGCTCGCCGTGGCGGTCAAGGAGTCCTGCATCAGCGGCGTCGGTCCAGACCTTCATCATCGCGATCCTCCTCGAGGAGTTCATCCAGAGTGGGACGGTGCAGGCTCCCTGTCTGCAGCTTCAGTTCAAGCCCCAGCGCGGCAAGCAGCTTCGTGAGTTTGGAAAAACCCAGCTCCCCTGCGCGGCCGTTTTCAAGAGCATCGAGTGTGGCTCGGCTGATATCCGCCTTACGCGCCAACTCGGCTTGGCTGAGATTGAGCTTCTTGCGATGCGTAGCGATCTGTTTACCCATTGAGCTGAGGTCGAGCATATGCCCAATATATTAGGCATTCATGCTCATTACAAGCCATGTGCCTAATATACTAGGCATTCCGGCTTCTTAGTCTGGGAAAGGCTTGAAACCAACGAGAATGAGTTACTTTGCCGTGGTACCCAGACAGCTCGCGAGCCGAACGCCTGGATGGCACAGGCGAGCGTGGGTGTTGGGTCACTGACGATCTCGTCGGGGCCGCGATCGGAAACGAATGGCCGCATCTCACCTATTGCTTTCGCGGGATGCTGCCCTGAGCCTTCGCTCTCAACTGCACGACCAGTTCCTCCAACTCCACCTGTGTCACAGACCCTTTATCCACGAACAAGGCCAACAGAGTCTCGACAATCACCATGTTGGCGGAGATCAGGTCCCCCGCGGTGACGACCACCGCCGTGTTCTTGCTGTCGGCCGAACCGTCTAGGCGTCGTTCGCTGTTCCTGGGAAATGTAAATCGCGTCTCGCGCCGGAGCTTTTTCACCCGCTGCATCACGTCGGCGTTACCCAAGAGTCCTTCCTCACTGAGTAATTCGACCAAGGCCCGAACGATAAGCATGTTCGAGTAGGCGAGCTCCTCGAACGACAGTGTTGGACGCCCGGGATTGCGGTCGTTTTTCACCGCCGTTGGCCGTGGAAGGGAGTCTAATACCGAGCTAATCCGAAGAATCACCGCTCGTGCCGAGAATTGTCCTTTTCGCGCTGTCACGAAGGGCTTCTTTGATCTTGTCATCGGGCCCCGCCCACGCTGGATTTGGGACTTTCAGGGGAGGGCCGGCCGGAGGAAGCAGCCCAGGAACATGCACTTTGATTGCAGCATCTGCCAGCCAGTATCCGTGGTTCTCCAGGACTGACGCCTCTGCCTCCGAAAAGCAATCGAGATCGGTTCTAATGGCCGCGATGAAATTCTTGGCCAGATCCTCCGAATACCCTTGGCTTACTCCGTAGTCGTAGGCCGCACTGCCGATACCCCAGTATGTCCCCTGGAGATGCTTCGCAATGAAGCTCGAGATCAGCCAGCGCTTGCGAAGCGCCAATGCCTGGTTCTCAGGGATGGAGATGAAGCGCCCAATTTCCCACGCAAATCCGGTATCCCCGCCGGTGGGGAACAGCGCACCACCGTCGGAACAAAGCACGATCTCGTGGTCCTTCCAGATGGGTTCCAATCCAAGATTGTCATAGACACCGCCATCGCTAAATGCCATCCCCTTGATGGAAGCGTCTCGAAGAGGACCGGGCTTCGCCTTCCCGCCTGTGAGCCGAGCCGGGTCTAGGCCGAGTTCTAATGGTTTGAAGACGGGAGGAAAACAGGAAGACGCCGCCACGGCCGTGCTCAGTTTCCAATCGGCCGGAGTGGTTTGAAATCCCGTTTCATAATCACCGCACTGCTGCTTCTTGAACATCCAGTTCACGCCATAAGTGAGATCAGTCGAGCAGAAGACGTGGATGGGCGGGTCCGGAATGTCCTTTAAGAGCTTTCCGTTGGTGAGGTGTTCCTCGTACTGATGGGCAAGTTGAGTGCTGTTGTCGACGCCTGGCACAAGGCGCTCCAGCGCCGGCCAGCGCCGGATGTCGAGGGAACAGAACCGCCGAATGGGCTTGCTCACAGTGTCGTCGAAGTCCTTGATTCCCGCGGTCAGCGGTCCAGGCAGGCGGCTCGCCAGAAACCCATTGAGAATGCTTCCGCCCGACACGGAAGAAAGAGTCGTCACTTTCCCGAGAACTCCGAGCTCGTTCAGTCTGCGGATCGCGCCAAGATGAAAGAGCGTGGCACGGAAACCCCCGCCAGAAAGCGCCAGCCCGACCGAGTTGGGAATCTTGGCTGTAGAGGGAAGATAGTGCGACGCTGGTAGAGAGTCAGTCATTTAGCTCTCTCCTTCGTGATTAGCAATCACTTCGACTGGGGTCCCGTAGAGGCTGTGTCGCCGCTTATCAGGTTTGTGAGACTATTGGACAAGTCTGCGTTGTCGACCACGTAGAAGAGTCCTCCTCGCCCGTTCTGACTACTCCCGCAGTTTGGCCCTGAGACGGTGCCCTGTTGGTTCATGTCGCCGAAAATAGAATAATGCTCATTACTGGATATCGACACTCCCAGCTTCGCATGATTAAAATCCTGACCCAGTCCGCCTTTTAGGCCAAACTTCGTGCCGTCCCACTGCCCGGTTGTAGCGATTTCGACAGCTCCCGGCTTTCCAAGCGAATTGTTCCAACAAGCAATCGTGGTGGATGCCGTGGTTGTGTAAATCTTAGGGTTCGCCCACCAGGTGGCGGTCCTAAGAGAGACACCTCCAAGAGTGGCCGAAACCATCTGCCATGGGGGCACATGAAGGCCCGAAGGTTTGGAGATCAGTACCACTCCACTTGAAAGCGTGTTCTTGGTAATTGCTTGACCGTCAGATTGGGTCCCGAGGTTTTGAGCCAGTTTTTGGACGTCGGCCGGCCCTCCGTTGCTCACGATCTGCGCATTTGTGGGGTCGGTGACAACGCTTGCATTGTGAAGAGCCGTCAGAACGGTAACGAGATCATCTTTATTCAGCTTGAGGGCAAAGAAATGCTGACTGACTAATACGTCATCGTCGAGTACGCAACCCAACGTATTGCCGTCTTTGTTTCGTGGAGATTGCTTGCTGCCTGCAGCGGGCCAGGAAGGCGTAGTGACCTGCAGCACAAACCCTTCGCCCGCGTCGTTCCAGGCAACCATGCCCTTCGAATGCCCCCAAGGAGCGCTGCACGATTGGGTGCATCCCTTAATCACTGGGTCGTCGTAAAATTGATCGTTCCAAACCACATAGTGCAACTTATTGTTGTAGACTTCGTCAAACGTGGCGCCAAGCGGATCCGCCGTTGTGTCACCGACACAACTACTCCCCTTCTGTAGTGCTGGGTTTTCACTGCTTGCGAACACAAACTGCTGGCCGTACCCTGCTTTATAGTTCTGAACACTGCCCCCGAAGGGGCAGGTTCTCGTGGCGCTGCCTCCGCAACCGGGGAAGGCCTTGGAATTGAATTTGAATACGAACCACCAATCGACCGGATGCCCTGCGCTCAGAAGGGGAACTGGCGCACCGTTCGAAGGCGCGGCGTACCCGACACGCTGCCGGTAGTTCGAGAGAAATATGAGAATCACAAGTGCAACAGCAAGTCCGACAAAGAAATTGAGCTTTGACTTCGGGTTATCGTTTTTCATGTTTGTTTCTCCCGCGGATGCATTTCATTGAGAAACCGTCCCAGTCGTACTCGCCCAACTTCATAATGCTTTGGTTACGAGCTTGCATAAAACGAGCAGGGGTCCTAAGTAGCCTCCGAGTATGGCCCGAGTCCGAAGCAAGTGATTGGCTCTCTAGTAATTCATCCCCTGGACAATAGAGTAGAAGCGACATTTACTGCGCTCTTCATACTCTCAATTGGTATCTCTGTCAAGCCATGACGCCGGACCCGAAGTCGGGCCACCCCGCTGCCCCGTTCGAGGAATTGGCCTGTTCGGATATGCTCATCATTCAAGCTCTCGTCGAGCTTCTGGCGGAGAAGGGTGTGCTCGACAGCGTTGAGTTGTTGAATCGAGTTCAGCAGATCAGACCAGACCAACAGGCCATATTTCGCAAGCAATCCGTCAGCTGGTTCCCCCGGCGACAGGAAACGGTCCTTGGCATACCCTACCCGTTGAGCGGTGATGGGGAACCACCAGGAGAGAAACGCGAACGCGTAGTGTTCCCTCGAAGTGGTTGTTGAATGCTTTTTGCTGTCGCGGCCGCGGGCCGCCAGTTCAGCCTGACTTCCCAGGCGCACACCGCAGAATGAGCCTCCCGGCATTAGAGAACACTAAAGGGGATGCCAGGATTTGCCAGGCTCCGATCCCCAATATCTGGGCGAACCGAGCCACAGTTTGCGAGCCACAAGGTTCAGAGCGCCAAGGGCGGCATTGCTTCCAATCCCCGCGAGTCGCGCCAATCATCCGCACTGCGTTTCACCAATCAGGAGAATATCAATCCTCTTCGCAAATATCCTGTCTGTACCCGTCCTCAAGACAAGTGAATTGAACGTAATTCCATTGGGGCCTTGGATTGCCTTGCATCCCAGCAAAGAAAGCGCCGGTGACAGGAGCGAGCGGTTCTGGCCGATCATCGTCTCCGCTTCATTTTTCCTCGCGCGGCGAAGGATTGCAGGTTCGGTAGAGCTCAGAAGTAGGCCATCCTGCCAGGTCTCGCGGTGAAATCGCCGAGCTCAGCATCCCACTCTTGGGTAAGATTTGAACAATTACCTTGCACCAGAAATTTGTGAATGCCAGAATGCTCTAGGTCAACCGAACAGCAAAATCCATAGCCGCCGAGCTGCTCATGACAAGATGTGATCAATGCGGTTTGCCAGCGGAGGTTCAGTCCGGGTCCACTGGCCCCGGGCTGGCCACCTTCCGCGCGCCGAAATTCTGTGAGGGGACAAACGGCGGGGGAGGGTCGCATGGTCATCGGTGAACGCATCCGCAACTGGCGCGAAGTCAAGCAGCTGTCCCAGGGGGACATTGAGCACCGGACTGGCTTGCTGCGCTGTTATATCTCGCGGGTCGAGAATGGCCACACGGTGCCGGCTCTCGACACCATGGAAAAGATTGCCCGTGCCCTGGAGATGCCGCTCTATCAGCTCCTGTACGATGGCGAAAAGCCTCCCCAGCCCCCGGAGCCGTCCAGGCAGAGCTCCTCCCAGCGATTGCTTTGGGGCCACAAGAGAAAGGAAGCTCTTCTGCTGACGCGCTTCCGCCGGCTACTCGCCAAGATGGGGGAAGAGGACCGCGAGCTCTTCCTCTACCTGGCACAATGCCTGGCGAACCAGTCCCTGCGTGCTCGAATTAGCTCCGAGGCCGGACGTTCGTCGGCACGTCGCGCAGCAACTGCGGGCGCGTCCCGGGGGTCATCCAGAGAGGCGACCCAGACATCCGCCGTCTCACCCTAGCAGCCGCTTTGACGTGAATCCAGCTACTCCACGAGTGGCTGGAGTTTCAAGCCTCTGCTTTCTCGCCGAATCTGAAGGCTCGTGGCCATCTAGAGCTTGCCCGCAGCACGATAGCTGGTGCCGAGGCCGTCGCGGTCTGGGCTAGGGATCTAGAGATTCGCAAAACCTCGCCAGCTCGCTCAGGGCAGCAAGCGGTTCCGTCACTCCATCAGTTCTTGGCGCCCAGGCGTTTCGCGATCGCTGTTCCCAGGGCCTCGAGCTTTCGCAGGGGTATTACAGTGCCTGAAGCAACTGCTCTCCGTTTGGGGTGCCCAGGCCGGTGCACGGGTCCCAGCCTGCCCCTGCCGAGTAGTCACCATTTGTGCCGGAAGTGATGTCTCGAAACCCGTTGGCACCCTGCGGAATCGAGTACAGCAACGGATTCACGAATCCGACCGGCTTGCCGAGGCCTTGATTGATACAGGCAATCAAACCCGCCCACAGGGGAGCGACCGCGCTCGTTCCTCCCACGGGGGGGAGACCTTGGCTCGGGTCGGGAAAGTGCTGCCCGTCACAGAGAATGCGGTATCCGGATTCCTGTGCCGCGTCCCCGGCGACGTCCGGCACTCCCCGCATCACCGGCCCAGCGGGGTCGGCCGCGGCCGGAACACCGGCGTTCTGCTGATACGAAGGAAGCGGAAAGAATCGGCTGACGCCGCCGCCCGAACCTTCATTCGAGCCTTCATACCAGGTCACCTCGCTGGAAATCGCTCCGTTCGAAGCAGCCAGTATGGTCCCGCCGCATCCCAGGGCGTATGGATCGGAAGCGGGATAGTCCACGTGCGCGCCGCCATCCCAGTTCGGATCGTTGGGATCGAAATCGGCTGAACCGTTGTCGCCGGAAGCTACGCAAACGGTCATGCCCAACTGGGCAGCCGACTGCAACACCTGATCCATTTCGTTCTTGAACTGTTCGCTGGCCGCGTCTTCGGATCCGCCCCAACTGATGGAGATGATGTTGGGATTGTTCACCGTGTCGTGGACAATTGCGGTGAGGACATTGAGAAAACTTTGATCGGAAGCGTCTGGCGCGAAGTACACGACGATGTTGGCTCCCGGCGCGACCGAGCCCGCGACTTCGACATCCAACAGTACCTCCACATCCGGGTTGTTCGGATCCAGCGCATTCGTTCCCGGACTGTTGGTGCCGCCGCCAGGGTAAGAAGCCGTAGTGACATTTGGAGGAACAATTCCGAGCTGTTGAAAATAGCTATTCAATTCAGCCGGGCGAAAACCGCCGCCGAGTTCCAGAATCGCGATGGTTTGGCCCGCGCCGTTGTATTGCGGAGGGAAATTATAGAGCTGCGCAATCTGAATGGGAGTGAATCCGGTGGCGACCGCGGGGACGGCATGCGCGGAAGCCCCGCCTTGGGAAGTGCCGCCCGCAGGATGAGCACCAACTCGTTTTGCGCGGTAGTGCGGTTTCGCGAAAGGGCGATTGTCGAGACCGGTCACGCTGGTGATGATCTCGCTCAACTCCGCAGGAACATAAATGTCCCCCGCGCGACAGCGGTATTTGCGGCCGCCCGCGACGCAGGTCTTGAGCTCGACTCCAAAGGCATTGAAAAATGTCTGCGCCGTTCCGGCAAGAAGAATCATGCGGCGAGCCGGATCAATGGAAACGACGCGCAGACTATGTTGTTTGGCGAATTGTTCGACTTTCTCAAGATCGGCAGGATCGGCGCCGTACAGCCTGTGGTGCTCCTGCCTGGAGAGGTAGGTGCGCTCGCGGACCCTCTGCTTGGCGTGCTCCTCAAGGGAGGGCAGTGGTGCGCGGCGCCGAACGGTCACGGTTACGGTAAATTCGCCGGAGGGCGTCTCCTCCAGAACTTGGGCCTTGGGCATTTCGTGCTTTGTGCTGCCGCGAAGAGGGACCCGATTGGGTGGCTGACTCATGATCGGCAACTCCTTTCATTCTGGCGCGATGGGGCGGGGAGCAGACTCCGGCGGGGAGTGGGGGAAATGCCGGGATGCGAACGGCGTGACATACCCAAAACAGGCGATCGGATTTGGCCGCGAATCAGGTGACGACAGCGGTCATAGTCTATACCTCTTATGTCTATGGTCAAGTCTTTGAAGATAAAAATCGGGGGCTCCATTCGCCCAGCTGTTAATCCGTGATGTAATGGATATCCTCTGTAAATCTCAGACGCTTGAGAGCGGCCTCCCTTTCGCATCTCAACCCCTGCCTTCTTGGACCCTCGTGCGTACCCGAGCACGCAAGGTCATCGCTTCGGTGTGGGAGGCGGGCAATGCTTCCTCCTCCGCCCTGCGCTGCAGTCCTATGGCGTAATGTTCTGATCGTAGACAGTATTAAAGTTCACGCCGTTGACCTCGCTCCAACCAAGAATCTCCTTAATCAGGTCGACGTAGAGTTCCGTCTTAAAGTTGTGAAGCGGATCGCCTGTGCGCTGTGTTATATCGGTCACGATGGCGCGCCGTTCGGTGAAGAACACTTCCACCAAATCAGGACGTTTGCTGCCGACCTCGCCGGATTCAATGTTGGTGAGTTCCGCGCGACGGGTTTGGAGCGTCGATTCCCATCTCTGCAGCTCCCGGATGCGAACCTTGTCGCCGGCTGCCGCGGACTTCCGCGATTGGATGTCTTTGAGCTGGGAATCAAGCTTCAGATTCATCTTTTCCCATGCGGCCTTCAGGTTCGGATGCCGGTCAATAAATCGGGCCGTATTTTCTGCCAGTGGCGACTCATTGAGCTGCGGCTTCGCCGGATCAGTTTTCAGTGTCGCGTCGATATGGCTCTTTAAACTGTTGAACCAACCGCGGAATGAGCCCCGATTCCCGCCTTCGTATGCGTGGTAAGTCGCGCTGTTGGCTGGCCGTCCCGAAGTACGATCCTCCTTGAGCAATCGTCTCTCTTGCTGAGCTCCCGTTTCTTTTTTAAGTTCTTTGAACGCTGTTTCCGGCTCCGCCGTGTCGACTGCAGGGCCGCCCCCCTTGGGAGACCTTCCGCCCGGCTTTTGACCTTCCATCATCATGGCGTTCGGAACCCGCTCAACGGGCATGCGCACGACAGTACCGTCCGCGGTAATAAAATCAGCATATTCTGGCGGTCCCAGAATGGTTGACAGTTTGGCACCGCCTTTCGTCAACACTTCGACCAGACCCGGTGAACGAGGTTGCGACGGTTTCAGGTCCAACGCTTTGCCGGCCTTGTGAAAGATGATGGCGATGATGATGTCGATGCCTGCCTTGGTGAGCGCTTTGGCAAACACTTCCGCGGCCTTTTCCAGATCGGGAACGGATTTGGCATTGGACGCCATCTCGAAGAACTGCATAAGCAGTTTCACAATCTCAACGGCTTCACTGCCAACCATAAGCACGGTCGCCGCAATCAGACCGGCGACTAAAATGTCCGCTACCCATCCGATGGGAGTAGTTTGAGAAATGACATACGCCGCAGTGAACGCGGCCATCGTGGCGATCGCCTGCGGCGTCAGCAGCTCTTTGATGCGCTCACCGACTTGACCGCCTATTTTGTCCCCTGAAAGGGAGATAGCTCTGGAGATTTTCTCGGCCGTCGACATCGCGGCAACGTCGCGAGCGGGGCCGCCGCCGCATGCCGGCCCACCGAGTCCGTGCTGCTGTGAAACCTGGATCGTTCCCTGAAGACAGCAGTTCGGGTTGGTGTTGTTCGTCCAAATCGTCAGGTAGTAGTCTCCTTCGGGGAGATTGGTCCAGTTTCTGGTAATTGGTGCACCGTGCTGAAATTCACAGCTCTCCTCGTCGCTATCCCAGAATCGTCCGACGCGCGACAAGGTTATTTCATAGATTTCGCGACCACATTCCGGTTTCTCAGCTCCCCGCCAATCAGGGCTCGGTTCCCAGGCGGCGTTGGCGACGACCACGATTCCGCCTTCCGATACGTGGAAAACGCGCGATTTCAGCACGCGGTGACATATCTGCACGGTGCTGTCAAAAAGCGGAGCGCGCATCAGCGCGGGAGAGGCGACATGCTGAATCGCAGGCACGGCCGCACCTCTATCCGTCAATCTAGTCTTTCGATCATTCGCGGAGGAGGAACTGGGCTTGGCCCGCCCATCCGGATGGGCCGCCTTCGAGAGGCTGGTCGGCGGCCTTCCTTCCTGTTGAACAACATGAGTGAGCTCATGTGCGAGCAATTGTTTTCCACTTTGTGTTTCTGGCGAATACTCGCCCTGGTTGAAGACCACATCTTTCCCGAGCGTAAATGCGCGCGCATGGACAGCGCGCGCGGAAGCAGCTGCGCGGGAATCCGCGTGGATTCTCACGTCGCCGAAATCCCGGCCGAACTTAGACTCCATGTTCTTCCGCAGGTTGGGATCAAGCGCGCTGCCCGGGCCGAGGTTTTGCGGGAGGTTCTCCGGTGCTGCAACAACTGCCGCGGAACTTGACGAAGATTTGCGATGGATGCCTTTGGCCTGCTCGACCGCTTCAGATTCGCACTGGGGACAGTACGACCCGCCGCCAGTACATGCGCACTCCCGATGCAGCGTTGGAGAAACGGAAGAAGAGACAATGCTGGCCGCGACACGGTCTGCTTCAACTTCGTCCGCGTCGCCGGGCTTGCTGACACGGAGCTTGGGCTGAATCGCGCCCGATTCCAACAGTTGCAGTATCGACTGATTTCCGACAGCGTGTTGCAGAGTGAAAATCGGATTGCCAGAAGGAAGTGACGACAGTACCCCAACGCCTTGCTTGGTGGCGCGACCCTGCTGGGGACTCTTTTCCGGTGCATTTCGTGTTTTGGCTTTCTCGTTCATAAGCGTCATGTTGATGCGATCGAATCAGCGCGCTAGCTTCCAGGGCCAGAGCCCGTGGAAGGGACTGCGCTCCATTTACCCGTGTCGGTGTGATAGTTGAGCACGTGGGAGGAAAGCGTGGCGATCCGCTTCTGCATCACCAGAGTCGCCCGGCCGACTGCCGCGCAGAGTGGCTTGGATCAATTCCGATGCCAGCAACGCCAACATTGCTTGATCGCCGAAGGCTCGTTGGAACTCCGAGAAGTCGAGATCGTTCGCAATGACCGATAGTGCTTCGGCCGATACACGAGAGTTGACAGAGTGCAGCAATCCTGCCTGAGGACTGCTTCGCTTGGCGAGTGCTCCTTGTTCCATGGCAATGCCCCGTGTCCGATCGGACTAGATTCCCGATTGAAGTTGCCAAATCTTCAGAGTGGCAGTGTAGCGACAAGATCGGTCCCAGGTTTTCGGGTGAGCTCGGCCGCACTTAGAGTCGGGAGAATGAACTTCGTTCCACCATTCACGCGTCTTTTCTTCGATAAATTTGTCGAATCCCGCCTTTTCGTAGCGCCGGAACCCGGAGATGGAGCCCGCTTCCTGGTGAAATGCGGTTTCCTCACCAGGATCGATCGCCCACTGATCGGCCCAATAGACCCGGGGGCCATCTGGTCGATGATCGACGAACACGGTCACGCTGTGGTACCCGTCGAAAACCGCTAGACCAAAGACCTGCCACCCTTCGGCCTTGCCGGTCATTCCGATGATGGTGTCCCAGGCACTAGAAACCATCGCCGTAGGCTCGTTGTTACCATCCCCATTGTTGAACCGAACGTTGACCGGTCCGGCTGCCAGGCCCAGCTCTGCGAGAACTCTCCCAGCATCCGGCATTGTCAGGTTTGCGCCCTTCAGCTTCCCCAGGGACCTCCGCACCTTTTCAGCCAGCACGGGATCCTGGGCAAACAGTTGCGGGGCCATGGCCCGGACGATCTCAATGCAATTACGGCGGACCGTGTGTCCCATGGCGGCATTCGAGTTAAAGAGTCGCTGGGCCTCTAGAACTGTTTGCGGATCAAAAGTGTGTTTATCCTGTGCGGGAGGCGGACCTCCCGGGCGGGCCCCCCTGGCGCCCGGAGCGGATTTCCTCCGAGATGACGCAAGCATGCCGTCCAGAGATTTGCGATTCTTACCGGAGAACTTAGATCTCAGCTTCTCTTCTCCGACCGCGCCCACCAGGTGGTCAAACTCCGAGGAGCCAGAACCAGAAAGCAGGGCTAGGATTCCCAGCTCATCCGCATTGCTGGTATACCCGGAAAGCATCTCAAGAATGAGAAGTTCTTTTCGACGCAGCGTCAGAATGAAGGCGGCATCACCGCGTTGCCAGCGCCGTACGACCTCACGTGCTTTATTGTCGCTGTCGAAGTGATCCTCGATATGGTCATTCTTGTCGAGAAAATCCAAATACTTCTTCAATTCCTCATCGGAGAAGGTTCCCCCTCCAAACAAACGGGCAAGCCCCTCCAGGATTCCCACCCTCTGAACGCGGCCTTGGCTCGCGGTTTTCTTTTGCTGAACGACGTGGGTTAGTTCGTGAGCCAAGAGTTTTTTGCCAGATCCTGTTTGCGGCGCATACTCGCCGGAGCCAAAGACGATGTCGCGACCAAGGGTAAAGGCGCGGGCGTTAATCGAGCGAGCGGATTCAGCCCCACGAGAGTCATCGTGAATGCGAACGGCGCTGAAGTCCTGGCCGAATTGAGGCTCCATTGCTTTGCGCACAGAGGAATCGAGCGCGCGGCCAGCGCCGAGATCTTTCAGAAAATCATCCGGTGCAGCAGCGACATCTGCGTGGTTCGAAGAAGATTTGCGATGGATGCCCTTGGAGCGCTCCAGTTCGTCGGCTTCGCATTCCGGGCACTTCGCGCCACCCCGGCACTCGCACTTTCGATGCAGTGTCGTGCCACTCGCCGCGCCGGTGCTACGCACTGGAGCTGTGGTTGATCCAGGCGCTTCGGTGCAAGGCTCGGACATCACCCGTTCTGCCTCTCCATCCGCCTCGAGTTCCTCAGTGTCCCCTGGCTGGCTGACCCGCAACTTGGCCTGGATGGAGCCCGACCTTAGCAGCTGCAGGATGCCTTGATTGCCGATAGAACGTTGGAGGTCGAGCATTGAGCCCGTGGCCCGTCCCGTCCCGTCCTTTCCGGCGCGGCGGCCGCGGGGACGAGGCTTCTGCTCCGCCTTTTCCAAGGGCTCGAAGCTATGCTCGCTATCCCTCACGGCTCAATCCTGTGGCCAGGAACTAAGGTGTTGTCGACTTCTTTGGGGGCGCTTTCGCTGTGCGCGAGGTCGCTTGGCCCGTTGTTGTGCCGCCAGCCGGCGTCGCGCCAGCTGCAGGCGGGACAGCTGGGGCCGCTGGAGTTGCGGGCGGCGCCGATGGAGCGGTTGAAGGAGCGGATGGCGCAGGCGGAGTCGGCGCGGATGGGGCGGTTGAAGGAGCGGATGGCGCAGGTGGAGCCGGTGCGGCTGGAGCGGTCGAAGGGGCGGATGGCGCGGGCGGAGCTGGAGCAGGTGAAGTGGTCGAAGGAGTGGGTGGTGGAGGTGAAGCCGGTGCAGGTGGAGCAGTCGAAGGGACATTCGGGGCAGGCGCCGGCGTCAGAGGAGCTGAGAGGACTCCGCCGTTTATATGCATGACAAAAGAATTGCTCGCCAAACCATCGAGATTGGTGACCATCAGGTGGATCTCGCCAGAGGCGAGTTTCTCTCCGACGTTCACAGAGAGGACGAGGTTCTGAGAATCCTGGACCTGCGTTTGCGTGACCGTCAGATCTCGATCAAACTCCGCTTTCGCCCCACACAGGAATCCTGTGCCCGCCACATTCATTGAGATCTCTGTGGCGCCGCTCGGAACCTCGATCGAACTGGCACTTCTGATCGTCGGCTTGGGCCCGCTGCAGGAACGAGCAGTCTGACTCCACGAAACGACAATGCGGCGGCAGGCACAGTTGTCTATGCTCTTGATGACTCCATTCCGATCAATCGTCACTTTTGCGAGGCCTACCCAGGGCCCGCTGGGGCAGTCCGGGCAATCGGGATTTGTGATGACGGGTCCGATATTCGCAATACTTATGTCCTGGGTGTTCGCAATCGTGGCGTCAGTTCTTGGAATGGGGACCGCCTTCTCGCTACTCGACGGACACTGCTGCAGGACCCCGATCTCATAACCGTCATGCCACCGGGAGTACTCGCATGTCGTGTCGTCGCAACCGCAGCCGAGCGGCTGGACGCGGACCGGGCGCATCATGGTCTGCTTGTACTGGACGGCAATGTAGACAGTGCTTGTGGTGGAAGAAGGTGCGGTGTACACTTGGGCGCACCACGGATCGGGAGCGTCTATGCACGGCTCTCCGGTCACCCCGGAAACTCCGGAAGTACGCAGGTCCACGGTGCGCGCGCAATCGAGTATGATTTCGTCGCCGTAAGGTCCCAGGATGTAGCCCTTTTGAACGGACACGTTCCAGGGAACCGGCGAGATCTTCCCATCGGCATCGGTAGTGGTCGCGGGACACACCAGGGCACCACAGACGACGCCCCAGCCATGCACGAGGCGATTGTGGCGCCGCATGCGGTCGCGGAAATAGTTCTGCTCAAGGGTTAAATCCGCCGGCGTGATCAACTGCCGCGGATAATAGCGCGGCAGCTCTGCGATAGTGGAATCGCAAGGGGTCGTTGTGCCGCCGCAACATACTGACTGTGTGCTCATTTCTTTTCTCCTTCGACCAATAAGCTACTTTCCGCCGCGCGCCTGCTCCTGCCCCTGGGTCATCCATGCGAGCATCAGATCGTAGAGGAGGTCATTGGTATAGACGATCGGACGAACGGTGATGTCGATATCACCTTGCAAGTACGCTTTCGGCGAAACCGGAATCTGAATGTTCGCGAGCGGGATGCAACACTCCTGCGGAGGAGACACGCAACTGAGATTCGTAACGTAGCACGCCAGCTGGCAATAGCTCAGCACTCCGCCGGAAATCACATTTTTCAAGGGCGAATCCGTGCGCGCCGGGCACAGCTTGTTGTCGGAGATTTTCAGGCGATACCTTTCACGAATCGAACCAGGGGTGCACAGAGCATTTGTGTCGCAATCGCCACCCAGAGCGGGTGAGGGATCGGTGGGACACTCGTGGTAGCAGATAGAGATGTGACAATAGGTGCCGGAGTCTGAGCAATCGCCACTCATCGAGGGGCTGCTACCCGCTGCGGGCGGGAGCGGTACGGTCGGCGAGGGTCCGGTAGCGGCTCCGGCCGTTGGCGAGCCCGGGCTGGCTTCCGTCAGGGTGCTCCGAGTAGCGGAAGGTGGCAGGGGAAGGGGATCGCTGGGCTGGCAAACAATGATTTCCCGGCCGCACCGATCGATGGCGATGCCCGGCGTAACCACCACACTCTTGCCGTCCGAACCCAATAAAACGTTCAACCCGCAGACGACACCGTAACCCCCGACCACGCGATTCAGCAGCCAGCGTTTGTTATTGAGGTAGTTCTGCTCCATCTCGAAATGAAAGACATCGAGCAGCTTTCCGTAGAAATAGCGATTGCGAACGGGAGAGCACAGCTCGGAAGAGCCGGCGGATTGCGGGGTCGTGGTCATTTTCGTTCTCCTTCAGGGCAAAGGTCTCAATCGAGCCGCGTGTTAATTCCCAGGCGGCTTCCTGCTCCAATCAAACTGGGCGGCGGCCCAGCCAACGCGGCGTCCGGCCCTAAATGCTGGCCCGTTCCCAGGGCGAGACTGCGTGGCGGCCCGCCCACCACCGTGTCGATGCCTACGCGGCTCTGAAATCCGACACGGAAGAGGGGGTCGATCACGCAGAGTTGGTAGGCCGTGTGAGCCGGCTTCTCCTGATCCACGATCGCGCGGATGCGCGCGACGGCACCCGTGCACATCACCTGGCTGCGATAGACGGCCACGCAGAACTGGAAAGCGACATCGGAAAACAGCGGCGCGCCTAAATCCTCATCGGTGATCAGGTGCGATTGATCGAGGTCCGCGGAGGCGCCCACGACGGCGCCTTGCGGCTGCGCCGGCGCCAGCATGGTGGTCCATCCGAGGATGGAGTTTTCCGTCTCATTCCAAGAGGTGCCGGTGGAGGCTGCAGCAGAGGCACAAGACGGGCAGCAATCGTCGGCACGGCTGGGGAGCGCCCACCAACAGGCGTTCAGAATCGGCTCTTCGATGGTCGCTTCCACACCGGCGAAGAGCCGCAAGCTCTCGCGAAGGCCCGCCGCGGTCCCGCGCTGTCCCGAGAGGCGAAAAATCTGTGCGATCATCTGACGCTGTTTTTGTTCATCCCAGTTGTCGTCCAGGTCGAAACCCAGGCAGCCGGCCAGCCAGGCGAGAAATGACGCGGGCGCTGCCTGGGGATCGAACAAGGAAGGGAATGAGGCAATCTCATGCTCCACCCCCCCGAAGAAACTTTCGAACAGAGAGAGGAGGCGCGCAAGGAATTCTCGGCCCATCGCCGGGCACGCCGAGGCACCGGGGAGGGAGGATGGGAGGTTCTTCTCAGCGCTGCGATAAATAGCGGGGAGGTACTGGTCGTAGGTCCGGTGGTCATACTCCACGCGTAGCTGGCGCAGGAAGGGTGTCGCCGCACCGTCTCCGGAGAACATGGCTCCGACCCACAGGTATTGGGCATTGGGTCCGCCAATGAAAAGGTCCGCTACGTCGAGACCCGCCGTGTAAATGCATGGCTTCCATTTCGGGTCCGAAAAGGGGCTATCCGAGGAAGGATTCACTAACGGGGGATCTGCTAGGTCGCTCGAAGCGTACGCGTACACGTCCAGATGTGTGCCCGAGGGAAGCTGATCTGCAAGCGCCTGCAAACGGTGCCACTCCACGGCACGCCCGACCGTTTGGAGAGGCGCATTGCTGCGGATCCAGAGAGAGCCGAGGGTGACGTGTCCTTTTCCTGTACAGAGCCAGACGGGGGTTAGCGAGCCTCCCGGATGAGCCCAGAGGCGGCACTGTTGGGCGACCAAGAGGGCTCCGATGGGGCCGGTGTAGCCGATCGCCTGGCCGATATACTCAAAGGCGTCCCCGATCAGAAAACGCAAGACGCGCTGCGAGGCATTGTCACCGATATACACAGCCTCGTCGGAAGCCGCGATACCCATGGGCTGAGTGAGATGGGAGTCCCGGATGGCGCGTGGATGGCCGTGAGAATCCAGGACGGAATGGCCCTCGGCGTCGAAAACAAAGACTGTTGCGGACGCGGCATCCACGATTAATATCCAGACGCCTTCTCTCCGCTGGAGCACGGCGATGTCGGATGGTTGGCGGAGCAAGCCGGCGGAAAGAACGTTTTCACAGAAGGCTGGGTCCACATCCCCGCCGATGCCGAACTTTTGGACCCGCTGGTTGCCGTAGTCCACCACGTAGATGCTTCCGGAGGAATCTCCAGCCAAGCACCACGGAGTATTGAATTCGCCGGGCAGAGAGCCCGGCAGGGGAGCGCCGGGAGCATTTTCCCGGCCCCAGATTCCAACCAGCTGGAATGAGTCCAGATCAAAAATTTGAATGCGATGATTTCCGCTGTCCGCGACAAACAGGGAGGACCGTGCGGCGGAGACCAGCAGCCCGCGGGGCGAACGGAAACCAGTGGAGCCGTGCGAGCCTCCCATGCAGGGCACGGGGACGACGGAGCTATCACACCCCAGGATTCGGCGAATGCAGTTGCCTGCCGGATCGCTAAAGTAGAGGGTACCGGCGGAATCCATGGCCAGGCCAGCCGGCCCATCGGGAACCGGCGCTGCGGTGACCGCGCTGGGGAGAGGGGCGCTGATCAAAGGAAGCGAAGCGAGCTGGAGCGAACCGTCGGCACACAATTCCAAGCCGCACCACTCGAAGCCGGGCCAGCGGCCTTCGGTGTTCAAGAAGAAATAATTCGAGTTGTGGCCGTCACTCATCTGGTTCAATCCTCGACACCCATCCACACCACGTTCCACTTTCTGATGGCCTCTACAACATCACTGATCGGCACAGAAGTGTTGGTGGCCACGATGAACGGAAAAATTTGGAGCGAGAATCCCACCCCGGTCGGCGGATTAGGATCCGTCGCTCCGGGAATGTTGAGGAGCGCATCGAGAAAAAATGGGATGTTCTCTTTCGCCGTCTTACCGACTCGGGAGCCAGAGATTCGGGCCATGTAATCGGGAGTGGATTGAAATCCCGCTGAGGCAGCATCGACCGTCAGGGTAAACACAAAGGTCCCGAAGGTCGCAGGGATGTTCGTGTCTCCTATTTTCCTTCCGAAGAGGTCTGAGAGCGCCCAGTTAGAACCGCCCGCCTCAGCACCACAAGCGATGTAAGGCTGGACACCAGGCCGGGCATTGCGACGCTGGGCAGTGGAGACTGGCAGCTTGAGCTGGCAATTCAGAATTTGGATCTGAGCAAGGACAATCAGTAAGCCCGTCTTGATGCGTTTCTGCAGGGTGGGATCCAAGGGCTGGCGATTCGTGGGATCGGCAGTCAGCTGAACCCAACAGAAGACAGGCTCTTCGCGCAAACGAACCACGCCGGGCGTGGGCGAACAGACGCCCACGCGAGTCTCGGAAGGGGCCAATTGGCTGTCACTTGGATAGGCGACTGCCAGGTCGTAGTAGACCGGAGCACCGCTGCCATCGTCCGCGACTGGCGGGATGGAGATCGTCTGCGGCTCGGTGAGAATGATTTCCCGGCCGCAGGAATCCAGCGCGTAGCCGGGGGAGACGACGACCTGCCGGTCTCCAGTGTTTCCGGTGACGAGGAATCCGCTGCCGACACCCGCCTGGTGCAGGCTCTGGTTGTGCAGCCAGCGCATTTCTCGATTGAAGGCTTCGAGGGCTTGCAAATCCGCGGCGAAGAGGCGCTCGCCATTGAAAAACTGAATGCGTTCCAAGAATTGGGCGGAGCCGAGGATGGTCATATTCGTCTCCCACGCTGAGATTGCAGCCGGGCCTGGACGTTGGGAGCGATCGCATTTCCGGAACGAGCTACCCCAGCGGCGGGCTGGCAGCAGGCGACCGGGGCTGGATCCGGCATCAGGCAGCCGACCCAACTGACGAAGAGCTGCTGTTGCTGCGCGAATAAGAGGAACGCCTCAGGAGTGCGGACCAAGTTCACTGATCTGACTTCGGCGACTGTTGAGTTCAGTTCCGAGTCGACATAGGCAAGGGCGCTCGAAGTGCTCAGATAAATGCTGAAGACGAATGAGGCAAGCGATTCGTCCGAAATGCTGGTGAACCAGTTGCAGAGGAGCAACCGAGACCGGGGGGCCCAAATGGAGCCCTGCGGCGCGGCGAAATAGCAAGGTGTGGCGGTAAAACCGGCGGACGATGTGTCCACGGTGGTTTGAACGCCGATGGGGATTTCACCCCGCTCTCTCACCGACATCAGGGCGGTCCAAGGACGCCACGCAGTGTTACCGGGGACGGTAGCGCCGCTGAACAGGAGGGGACGCGCGACGCGGCGAGGCTGGACGGGACGAAAATTCCTCTGCAATTGTGGCAGGTCATCTTTCGGCTGATAGATTAGCGTGCCCACCGCGACACCATCCGTGGGGTTGCAGCATTCCGCGAGCCTCCAGAAAAACTCGACCGTGCCTGAGCTGATTGAGCAATCTTGCGAGAAGCAGACGTTCGGGACCCGCTCCAACTGCAAGTCGCACGGGGGCGGACAGTAGCGAATCAGTAGACTGACACGCGTCTCGCGCTCGATGTGCAAATTGGAGGGCAGTGAAATGGTTACCGCCCGTTCGAGAACCAGTTCGTGGCCAAAACAGTCATGGGCCACGCCAGGGGACACGGTCACACCGTACCGGATGCCCCGGGAAGAGGGGTCGACGCGCAGGCCCTCGTAGACACCATAGGCATTGTGCAGCGCACGGTTGTGCCACCAGCGGCGTTGTGCTTCCACTCCGGCGATGTCGCGGAAGTCGTCTGCACGCAGTGATTGGCCCTGCCAGTACTCGACGCGCTCCAGTTGTCTTCGCTCCTGGCGCTTCATAAAACCCTCACTCGACCGTAATCTGGTGCGGGCCGGACCGCACCAGCCACGTTGGGCTGAGACACACATTGCCGCATTGAGGCGCGCCGCCATTGACGACCAAATCCAGCGAATCGATGTAGTCAACCCCTGCGACTCCGGCGATCACTTTCATGATCTCCACACGGTAGACGTCCCGGCCAAAGGGCCAGCCCGTGCCGTCGGGACCGCCGACCAGCGGATCGAGGAAATTGCTAAGAGCGGAGAGGATGGCTTGCTGCAGATTTGCGGTGTTCGTCCCTGCTATCGACTGTACCGTCGCCTGCACGGCTACATCCAGATAGGTCGGCCCCACCACCTCCACACGGGTACCGATCACGCGCCGGAGCCGGAGATACGCGCTCACGGCGCGCAGCAGGCCGCGGGTGGGAGCGGGACTGCCCTGCGGAAGATACGGGAGCACGATCAGCGTAATCATTCCCGGCGCGGAGCAACAAGGAAAGCTCGGATGAAGATTGGCGATGGCGGTGACGCGCGCGATGCGAGTTCCGGGAGTTTGCGCGGCGAGCCGTTCATAGTCCGCCAGCGTGACGGCGCGCCCGCTTGTTTCGACCAACTGGTCCGCACGCGCTGACGCCTGGGAGACGGATTCGGCATCCGCGCCACCGGATGCTGCAAGAGGATTGATGATGGGCCCCAAGTCGCCCTTCAGCCTTGTCCAGCCGTCGGGAACCGCAGCAGGATCGTAGAGGGCCGCGTGATTGTGGGGGGAATCCGCAAGCTGATTGACGGCGCCAGCCGCGAGATTGCCGCCTGCCCCGTAAGTAGTGAAATAAGCAGCGAAGATTTCGCAAGCGCGGGGCGGCACACGGCCCTTCTGGCCGTTGCCGAACGTGAGCGTACCGCCCGTCGCATCCAAGACGGCGTGCGAGTCCGTGCGCTGAGAGGCATCGAAATCGGAGCGCAACTCCCAGACGTGCCAACTGTCTTGTTCCAGGGTGTAGAGGCGAAATCCGGAAGGTTCCACCGGCGCGTCCGGCACGGTGAATTGCTGGTTCGGTGTACCGTCGCCGAATCCGAGAAAAACTCCGTCGATACACAACAGCCCTGCGGCAACTGGGGACGGCGCATGGAAGCCGAGGATCTGGAACTGAGGCTGGGACGCAGATGCGGGGCCAATGACAAGCTGGGTGATCTGGTTCATGGCGTCGAGCGCCAAAGAGAGAGAAACGCGATCGCCCGTCTTCGGAGGCGTGCCTGGGGGATAGGTGATGACCGCGTTTTGCTGGATCACGAAGGACATGGAGGACGGGACCGACTGCACCGCTGCAGCGCCGTTGAAGATTGGATGGCGAAGCGAGGGCGCGGCATCGTAGCTCCCGGCAACGAAGCGGCAGCGCACGTAGTACCAGGGATTGGCTACAGCACCCACACTGGCCGAGACCATGGTTCCCGGCACGCGGAACGTGACGCTCCCGTCGAGCGTGAAGGCTCGTGTATCGTCCACGAGCTGATCCATCCCGGACTCCAGTGCCACCCAGGTGAGCTGTCCGCCCACTGTCGTCAGGTATTCCCAAACCGCTCGGACGCCGTAATGCTGCGGCGCGAGCCCACTGGATGGGGTCGTGGTCGCGGGAACGGTCGAAACGGCTGGCTGTTTCGCACAGGGATTATCCGCCTGCGGAGGCCGACAGAGTTCTTGCTGCTCTTCTGCCTCGAGGAGCAGGCGGCGGCGCTCCGAAAAACCCGAGTGGCCGTCGGCGAAGATGAAGAACACCTGTACGGGCTGACCGGGGAGGAAGGCCGCGGAAAACCCCATATAAAACTCCACTCCGGGCTGAGGGTCGGCACCGAACAGATTCATGGCCATTCCTCGGCGCCAAGCGGGCGTCAGGTTCTGATAACCGGAGACATCCCGAAACTGCAAAGCTTCGAGAGAGCCGGGTGCGAGCCGAATCGATTGGAGAATTCGAAAACGAACCACGTCACCGGATGGATCCCTGCCTGCGAATTCAAGGCCAGCGGGAAGAGTTGGCGCAGCAGCACCGGCGAGAGAGAAACCCAAAACAGCCTGAGCGGGCAGCGGCGGCCTCGGTGTAATTCCCACCAGGGCAAGGAATTTCAGCCGCTGGTCGTCCGTGATTTGGCTGAGACGGTAGATATCCATCTCCGCGATCCACGCCAGCAATTCGATCAGAGTGATTCCGGGGTCGGAATAGTTCTGGTCGGTCCATTCGGGACCGTACACCGGGATCAGCGCGGTGCTTTCCGCGACCAGGTCATCCCAGGTTCGATCATCCAGATTGGGCAAGAGCAACGGCATACTGGTTCCGTCCCTCTACTAGACTTCTATGGACATCGCCGGGCGCCTAGAAGCTGCGCCGCGACAGTCAGGAACTTTTTTGCGGCTCCGGGCTGTCAAATCGCGCTGGGATCGTTCGGGCGCCAGGAGCTCGAGCACGGCCTGATTCCCGATGAGCCGCTGGAGCCCAAGAATTTCCTCCGCATTGCAGACCACTCCCGGCCAGCCAAACCCCTCCGGGCCAAACGGAGGAGATTCTCGAGAACAGATTGGCGACGAAGGAGCTCCCTGTTGGCTGCTGTGCTTCCTGTTCTTGCGTTTCCAGAACCTCCAGGACATGTTCTTTCTCCCACGGTCCTCAGTTCGGCCCAAACGCTTACGATGTGGCCGGCAGAATCAGGCTTACCTTCAGCTGGCCGGCCACAACAATCCGGCCCGCGGGGACCTCCACCTGGTCCCCTTGAAGAACGCCGTTCACGGACAGCGCAAGGCTTTCCACATAATCCACACCCTCAACATCCCCCAGCACGGTGGCGACATCGGAAGCAAACAATCCACGGCCCACGTCCCAACCGAGACCTTGCGGCCCGCCGGTCAAGGGGTCCAGAAAGGCCTCCAGAGCGTCCAGCGCGTCCTGTTCCACAGTGCCGGCCTGCGCAGGATCGCCGGGAGCAAGGGTGGCGGTGACGTCCACCGGCAAGTAGGTCGGGCCCACCACATTGATATTCCGTGCGGCAGCAACATCCGCTGGCGCTCGCGCCAACAAATACTTCTGAACGTCTTGACGAAGTCCGGCAGAGGGAATCGGCCGAGGGTCCTTACTCTGCGGAATGATCATCAGGGTTATCCAGCCGGGCACGGGGCGGCCGGAGGGATCGCAGGGACCGATGGCCCGAGCCACGGCCACCCCCGCAGAGGCTTCCCGGGCCATGGTTTCGTAGTCCTGCGGGACGATGGTGCGGCCGCGGTCGCGGAGGCTGAGCGGCGCCCGGGTTTGATACTTTTCCGGCGTTTCGCCGTCGGCGCCGCTTTCCGCGGCCCGCGGGTTGGTAACGCCCGAGACACCGGAAAGGGATCCGAGAAGCTGCGTGATGGTTCCCGCGGCCACGTTCCCGGCGAGTCCGCCGCCGGACACAAACGAGCTCGCTTGAATCGCCGCGCCGAGCGGAGGAATCATTCCGCTGGTTCCGTTGCCGAAGAAGAGCCGGCCCAGAGCATGGTCCAGGACGTAGACGCGATCGCCGGCGCCTGAAACGAAGAAGTTCTGAGCTTCTTTCCATTGAATCCAGACGGCGGTCACGCTCTTGGTCTTGTCGCGGACCAGGTGGACGTTTCCGAGCACAATGTCCGTTTGCGGACCTTCCGCGGCGAGCAGCGTCTCCAGTTCGGTGATGATATCGGGATCGTCCGGGACGACCTGGACCGCAAGGGACCTCCACTCGGTATTTGCTCGCGGCCCGCTGAGTTCTTGCACTTCGATTTCCTGGCCGGCGAGAACCGGAATCTGAGTGAACTGGAACAGCTGGTTGGGGTTCCCCGTGCTCGTGCCGAGCGGCGAGTTCTGGAAGGTCTGCCACTGGGAGGCCCAGACCGCGTTCGTGTACATGTTGTTGATCGTGGTTTCGTTGGGAGGCTCATCGTCCTTCAGCCTCCCGCGCAGCCAGTAGAGCGGATTATCGAAGCGTGCAAGCGCCTGGCTGTCGGCCGCCGGAAGGAATGTAATCATCCCAGCCAAGGCCAGGTCTTCCGTCTCATCTTCGGCGGAGACGCTCGCCCATTCCGCTCCATTCCAGTACTCCCATACCATGTCCGGTCCGTGCTCGACGCCGGCCTGCTCGGCGATATCCAGGTACACGCCGTAATTGTTGACGGGCAGTTGACGGTCGAACCCAAGATAGACAGCCGGGGTTACGTCGGAGACGGGTTGATACGGCGTGAAGGGATTGCCGGGCCAGGCGGCATCGCGGGTGTGGTCTTCAAACTGAAAGTCGTTGTAGGTCAAGACACCCTCGACGGGGATGGGTCCGCTCGTCCAGGTGTAGCCGATGCGGATGTCGGCGACAGCGGGGGCTTGGATGACTGGATAGGAAATCTTTGCCGGTGAGGAGGAAGGTATGGTGATCGACTGACGGTATCCGTATTGGCCGCTCACAACCCGAGCACGCATCCACAGGCCGTTATCGTTATTAACCGTTGTCGCTTGCATGTCAGCGGGAATGGTGATTCGAATCACTTCGCTGACCGTTAGGTCACCCGGAGGAGTTTGGGAGTTCGTGGACGCATAAAGCAGTGTCCAATCTTGTCCGTTCCAGTATTCCCAATTCACCACATGGGGTAGCGCGCTGGCGCCGCTGGGAAGCGAGCCCAGGCCAATAGCATCGATGTAGATACTCACGAACGAACCAGGTTTGCTGAAGGCTTCCGTTTGCTTGAAATAGAAGGCCGAACCAGGCCGCGGTGCCTGCCCGAAGGGGTAAAAGGCCTTTGTGACATCGATTGCTTTTCCATCGCTGAGGGCTTTGTCCAGGCGGCGGCCCAGAACTTTGAGGGAGAGATGGATCTGAAAATTGGGAACGGTTTTGCCAAGCGTTCCGCCGTACGTCTTTGTAATTTCCAGTTTGGCGCCGTAATAGTAGACGGAAAATGTATACGTCTCACCGCTTTTGAGGGGGCTTGAAACATACACACTCCCGGTGGAATCGGTGGGACTCGGCGAGACCACGAAGGAGGGATCTGAACTGGACACGGAAATCAGAGCGTTGCCGAGGGGCGAGCCAACTTCGTTTTCCAAAGTGATCGTTCCGCCGGTCGAGCCAGTCGGCTGCTCCTTGAAGCTGACTTGGCCCGATGTGGCTTCGAGGCCCTGGTCAATTTGAGTCAGAAGACGAATCGTCTCTGCCTCCGGGAGCAGTTCAGCGGGATCCGGCGGCAGCGGTTGCGCCAGCCGGCCGCGAATCCAGTAGGAAGAGACGCCATTCACCGACGTCTGCGCGGACTGTGCCCCTTGTGCCTGGAGCTCGACGGTCCCGCTTTCCGATAGTCCGTTTGTCCCATCGAGACTCTGCGCGGCCGATTCGAGGCAGGACGACTGCGCGGACAAGAAACCGCGCCACACCTGGCCATCCCAGTATTCCCAGACGATGTCCAAAGGGGAGGTGCTGCCCTGGGAGAGCTCGAAGGTCACCTTGAGACGGACCGAGCCGGCGAAGGCGAGCACGACACTGTGGGCGAGATACAGGATGTGGTCCGTTTGCTGCAACTGCAGGCCCTGGAACAGGGTGAAGGGCTGTCCTGCCGCCAGGGCAGAGGAATGATTCAAGTACTGGTCGCGGCCCGGCCAAAGGCTGACTAGCTCGGCGAGCTTCGCGGCACCGATCGCTGCATCCTGTTCCGTGGAGAAAACAATCTGGTTGGTGCTGCCGGGCGGGGGTGGCGCGGCGACTTGCGTCCCTTCGGGAGCGGAGCCGTCGGCCGCGCCGCTGCTAAGGCTGAACACCACGGGGGCGCGGGCCGGCTGCGCTGGGATCAGGCGCAGGCCCAGCAAATCCAGAAATGCCAGCTTGGCTTTGGCGGGCGCCTGGTTGAGACGTTCCAGAACGGCGGCGATCAGACGCGCGAAGATCGGACCCATGGCCGCACCCGCGGATTGAGGGGGCGGATTCCACGAGGGGAGATAGCCATGCTGCCGGTTCTGGAATTCCGCCAGAACGGCATCGGAGTCGCGTAAATCAACCGGGGGTGCGTTGGGCGGGATCACGGTCCTGCGCCCTCCTGTAGAAAGAACGGATAGACCAGGTTTTGCAGCGTGTTGGTGACGCGGACGAGGTAAGAGATGGAAATCAATAGCACGCCCGGATCGGAAGGATTGTAGGTCGCCTCTACCTCTTGGACCTCTATGCGCGGCTCCCATTTGATCAGGGCATCTCGGACGCGAGATTGAAGCTGCTGCAACGCGGTCGCGCTCAACGGGCTAAAGACGAAATTGCGCAGTCCGGCCCCGAAATCCGGCCGCATCACGCGTTCGCCCCAATCCGTACTCAAAATGATCCAGATGGCTTGGGCGACATCCGTCTCATAGGAGACAATGGCCGTCGAGCCGTCCGCTGCCAGGCACGGAGGAAACGCCCAGCCGACTCCGAGAAACGCCTTCGCTGAGTTTGCCGCCCCCATGAACGCCCCTCACCCTCCGATCAAGACCGTGGGACAACCCATCGCGATCGTATTCGGCGGACCCGACTCCACAATCGTGTCGCCCATGCGGGCGGCGGGCAAACCGTCGATCAGCACCGTCAAGCTGCCGAGGGCGACCACGCCGCCCACGTGGGGGACCAGCGCGGTGACCAGGGGACAAGCGTGAAAGTCCGAGCCCGCCCTCCAGGCCGGCATGCCCCCAATCAAGACCGTGGGACTTCCCGGGCCGGGACCGAGTGGCGTCCCGTGGCTGGTCACATCCGCGAGCCGTGCGGCTGGAGGCATCGCTCTCTCCTCAGTTGAGCGTCACCAGCGTCCCCTCGACGCTGACGGTCCCGTCGGAAGAAATGTCGGTAGACACGTCGCTCTGAATGGAAACATTTAGTGCGTCCAGGGTGATGGTGCCCGCGGGAGCGCTCAAGGTGATGTCACCGCCCGTCGACTCGATGGTGATCTCTGGAGGAACGCTCAAGATATCAAGCGTGATGGTCAGTACCCCTCCGGCAGTGGTGATTTCGATCTGATGGGGATCGAGAGTGATCTGTTGAGACGTGCTGGTGGTGATTTTCACCGACTGGAGCGCGTCATCAAATTCAACGGTATGGCCGGGCGGGCCGTCCGATAGCCCGGTCTGGAGAATCCGTTTGGTGAGGAAATCGGTCGGAACGGACGCTGGAGGACGATTCATCGCGCTCCACAGGCCGCCGAGAATATAGGCGTCGCGGTTGTCGTTCTTATTGAACGCCACCAGGACTTCGTCGCCAATCTGCGGCACCCATAGGAATCCGCGCCCCGAGCCGCCACCGACGGCGGCGAGTCGCGCCCAGGGGTCCAGTTCCGGGTAGGCCGGAAGGTGAACTTGGACCCTGCCTTCGGAGAGTGCGTTGAAGTTGTTCTTCACCGTGCCCGGCGAAATCCCGAAGCCGCCTTCCTCTTTTTGCACTCCCGACAACGATTCCAAAAATCCGGTGGCCATCGATTCGCTCCTTTTGCCTGCCCTTGCAAGAATCTTCAGCCCAGTGACTGCCCCTGCACTCTCAGCAGGCCGCCTGGGCCGCTGGGAACGGGGATGCCGCCAAACCACACTTCCTTTCGCACCTGGAAGGTGGTGCGATACCCGCTGGAGTCAAACGTGTGCGTGGCCGAGGTGATGCGATACAACCCGCTGAACTGGCTGCCGAGGCCGGCGAGATTGATCACTTTCCCCGGCTTGATCTGCGGATTGCCGATGGTGCTGCCTGTGCCGGTCAGACGGTTATTCAGGCGAGGCAAGAGCTCGGTCAGGATCTCGCGCAGCGCGGTAGGGAAGCCGGTGGGCTTGATGGAAACTGCGGAGGCGGCTTTGCTGCCCAGCACGCTGGTCAGATCACCCAGGCCGGGATAGATCATCAAATTGAATGAGGCACGGTCATAGTCCCAGTTGACCATAATGACGAATTCCACTTGCAAGCTGGCAATCCACACGCGAGCGGTCACTCCCCAAATGTCTCCCACCGTGGTCAGCCGGGGAGTGAAATCCATGAGCGACTGGCCCCACTGGAGGGTGACACTCGGGGAATAATCCTGAATCAAGAATTGAAATCTCAGGACGTATCCTTTCGGCTCGAGTGTGTGATCAATGTAAACTTCCCAGCCATTGTCCTTCGCGATGGCAGTCAGGAAGTCGAAATCCGTTTGGCCGGACTCCTTGCGGACGGAGTGCTGCGCTTCCTGGGGGGCGACGATGTAGCTCACCAGACTCATCAAGGTGGACAGGGCGGCCCCGACAGGGTCGAGATCCGGAATCAGCAGATTTGTCGCGCTTACTATGCCAGCGACCGCCGGGTCGGGCAGCGGCAGTGTGCCGATGGTGGGAAGGTTGATGGCAAACGCGCGGTCCACTTTTCCGTGCGTGAGTCGCTGGAGAAAATCGTGGGCGGTAACGCGGATTGTGGGCATGCCCCCGTTTGGAAAGGAGGGCTCAACGCCCGTAATTTCACCCACAAAGACCTTTTCCAAGGGATCGGGAGCGTAGCCGATGGAAAGCTGGAAACCGTTATCCACGGCCAGGAGAGGATTGTCCAGCCATTGCAGATTCGGGTTGGCGACGACCACGTCCACGCTGTCCGAGCCCTGCATACCAGCGGTCCAGGTGATACTGCTCACCGCGCCGCGCAATGCCGGCGGCAGCGGATTGCCGTTGATGAGCGGCGTAAAGGTGGGGCCGAATTGGGGATAGCGTGCCATGGCTATTGCAGAACCACCCCGGTGCTGGGATCCGTATAGGGAAGCGAAGGAATCTGCAATTCCTGCCCGGCCGCAATCGCACGCGGATTCGCGAGAGCGTTCGCCAGGGCGATCGGGCGCCACTTCTGGGCGCTGTCATAGAAACTGGCGGCGATGCCGCCGAGCGTATCGCCCTCCTTAACGACATAGGCTTTGGTGAAATCGGGAGACAGCAGGTTGGCCTGGCTGACCTGCGTGGCGGCGTCTAGATACTCGTTGAAGGTCACATTGATCCGCGCCCGCGAGGGCTTGCCGCTGCGACTGAATCGGATGAATTTCTGGCTCACCTTGGCCAGCACACATCGCAAATAGAGCGAGCCCCAGGAAACCTGCAGCACCGGGGGGGTGTGCAGGTCGGAATCGATCGCCAGCAAGCCGAAGATCTGGTCAGTGACCTGACGGACGTCACTGCCCGGCTCGGCGGTGGAATCGAAGAACAGCTCCATGTCCAGGGTCTGCAGATTGCCGTGGACGAACTGCAGGAGCGGCGAGGCCAGTCCAGGAATCGCCTGCGAGGCGTAATTATTGTCTTTGTTCAGGCTGTATTCTTCCGGATTGAACATGGCAAAGATCTTCTGCTGTGTTTTCTCGTTAAGAATTTGGATTCGTTCGAGACCCATGGATGGTTACCTCAAATCTTTCCCATTCGCTCCCGCGCGCCGATCATGCGGCGGTCGAGCTGCTTCAGGATTTCATCCGTCATTCGCACAACATCGAAGGGGAACTCCGGACGAGCCGGCGAACTTACAGACTGCGGCTGCAGCTCAGCGCGTCCCGATTTACGACTCGCAACCATCGGCCGCCCCTCCGAGGTGTTGCGTTCCGAGGGCGTAGCAGGAGCGGGCGCGCGAATATGAGTTCGAGGGGACGGCGGCACCGACTCTTCGATGCGACGGTGCGCACGGCTGACGCTGGTTGACAGGCTGCGGCGCCGGGCGCCCGACTCCTGTGCCGCCTCCGCAACTTGAGGGGCAGCGGAGGGCGGGCGCTGTGCCAGGGAACGCGCAGGCGATGCCCATGCGCTCATCAGTGTCGGAGAGAACGCAAGCGTGCGGGGGCGCCATGGCATCTCTGCGTCACACTGAAGAAGGGTCCGGGGAACGGGCCGCAGGAGAGACGGCGCAAGGGCCATTGCCGCGACGGTATCCGACCGCAGCACTTTGTGCTGGAACATAAGCGATTCTTTCCAACCTGACGACCGTATTTCTCTAATCGTTGCGGCCCGCGGAGGAATCGAGAGCAGCACTCGGCTTCCCGGCCCCTGGGCACGTGGTAATTCACCTGCATAGGCGCGAACTGTGTGGGTCGAAATGAAGTGTTGCACCTCCGTGCGTAACACCGTGGGACCCGGAACCTGGACCATGTAGCATGCCGGCCGCGTGGCGTCTTCTCGTGCCGCAGGCGATGGCGTTTCTTTTCGCGCATCCCACAGGTTCACGAGAGGATTCCGGACTAGGAAAGTCATCAGCCGTTCTGCCGAGAGGGAAATCATGGCCTCGGGATGCGTTGCACCATTCGGCCAACGACGAACGAACCGTGAAAACATGCGCTGTACCCACCGCATGTGCGGGGAGAAGGCGCTGCCCCGGACCCCAATTCGCAGCCGCGCCCACACCCGTGGGCGGATTCCGGCGCGGAGTCTAGAAAGACATCTCTTGAGGATCGTCTTCATGGGCACGCTCTGTGTTCCTTTGTTCATTGATCGCGGAAATCTCTTTTACCCACCGCAAGCGTTCGCCGTGCTCCAGATTCAGGATCGTTTCCGCCGGCCAGTGAAAGTGATAGGCAACGAAGGCTACCTCCTCGTACAGCCGAGAAAGGGGGTAGCCTACAACCCCCCCTCTGCGTTCAGCTCCACATGGAACGAGTGAGCGCACTGCGGGCACGTGGCCGACAGGCTGGCCATTCCATTGCGGTTAATGCGGTTGTACAGCTCCTGAAGATAGGCCAAGTCCCCGGCATACAGACCTTCCACGATCTTCGGCGTAACCTGGGGCAGGGAGCCAAGTTTGGTAATGACGCGCGAGAGCAAGATCACCACCAGATAGGCTTGATTCGATTGGACCCGAGGATCCTTCAGCGGCAGAATTTCGTCGGCCGCGGTGGCCAATCGCATCACGCCTTGCTGGTGCAGGTCTCCCTGGTCGTCGGCATAACCGAACGGCAATGTGAATTCGTGTTCTGTCTGAAGCATTTGCTGCCTCCTTGTTCAACCTGATTGCCCGCGACCGAGGGCTGAAGTTTCCCAGACCGCTGCCGGTCCCCCTTCAGATCTGTTTCCTTCGACCGCTCGAACGCAAGCTCCACGCCACGGGGCGTTAGGCAATCTCGAGTCGCTCGCAGGTCAAGGTGAGCGAGGCGATGGCCAGATCGTTCCCCTTGGCGTTGTAAGCCGGTCCGTCCCATTTGCTGGGCCAGGCATTGGAAAAGTTCCAGCGTGTTTTCTCTTTTCCGGTATCGTCGAGCTGCACGACGGAGCCCGATTTCCGCTCGAGCTTTCCCTGGACCGCTTGCAGGTGCCACTTGTACAGACTCTGGTCGTCGGTGATGCCCCATTTGAGGGTGATGTCCGGATAGCTCGCTTTCCCAGGGAGCTTGCGAACATGTATATCGTCTCCGCCCTCGCGGTACTCCACCACTTCCAGATGGGAGCCGATCGCGCTGCACTCCATAAATCCGAATTGTTGAATCCCTTGAATCTCCACTTTGAACCGAAATCCCTTGTATGGATCCTGTGCCATGGTTTTCTCCCTTCTAGCTTCCGGTCGATTCCTGCAGGCTCGATCCGGTAATGTCCTGAACCACCTGGAAGATGATGAATTCGGCGGGCGTGGTGGGGACCACCGTCACCTGGACCACGAGCACGCCCTGTGCGCGAAGGGATGGCGGGTTGAGTGTTTCATCCACCTGCACACGGAAGGCCTGAGCGGCGGTGTCGCCGAAGAGCGCGCCTATCTCCCACTGGGTCATCAGAAAATCGGTCACCAGGCGCTTGAGCTGCTGCCAAAGCGTGAGGTTGTTGGGCTGGAAGACGGCAAACCGCGTACCGACCTGAATGGACTTTTCGATATACAGGAGCAGGCGGCGGACATTGATGAATCTCCAGGCGAGCATGTCCGGGGGCGCAAGGGTGCGTGCACCCCAGATCAGGATGCCCTCATTCGGAAAGGAGCGAATCACATTGATGCCCAGGGAGTTCAACGGCCCCTGCGCGTCATCGCTCAAGTTCACCTCGAGGGCGAGCGCTGTCGTAATTGGCTCGTTGGCTGGGGCCTGGTGGACGCCGATGTTGTCGTTTGTGGCGTAGACGCCTGCGATGTGCCCGGACGGCGGCACCAGGATCTGCCCGCCGCTCGGGAAGGGACTGGAGATCTGGATCCACGGGAAGTACAAGGCCCCGTAGCCATTGTCCGAACTCACGCCCTGACGCTGGGTTTGGATCCCGTTGTAGGTGAAATCGAAAGGAGTCATTTGCGAAGGGTCCAGAATGGCGAAGCGATCCTGCATGCGCTCGCAGTGGGCAATCATGTAGTTTTGAATGTCGTGGGTGTCCGCGATCTGAAAGTGAGACTGACCCGACGGGGATGTGGTGACACAGTCGGGAACGCACAGCAGATTCACATCGCCACATTGCTTCAGAGCATCGATCCCGGCGTGGTAGTTGGCGGTGGTCAGCGCGGAGAGTTTGTCGTCTTTCCCTCCCCCCAGCGCGGTCGCTACCATCGCCGCAGGGAGATTCAGCGGAGGCGGCGTGGTGGAAGGCGGATCGGCGAGGGCCACGTCCACAAACCCGGAATTCACTATGTTTCCAAAGTAGCGGCTGTGGCGGGGGTCCATGGCCAGGTTTGGGAAAGTTTCCGAACCGGCAACCGGATAAGGAGCCTTGGCCACAATCTTGAGCGTGAACTCCATCGAGGTGACGGTGACTGAGTGTGCGCCGGCTCCCATCGTGTACAGATTGGCCAGGCCACTGGTGAGCGTGACGACATTGCTGATCGTATTGATGAGTCGGACGACGTTGTATTCGGTCGAAGTTCCATCGGAGATACTCACGTAGCTTCCGGGTTCCAAGCCAGTTGGGTCGCCGACGCGGATTGTGAGCGTCCCCGGAGAGAGATTCGCAAGGGCGATACTGCCTCCCGGGTATGTGTTCGCGAGGGGCGCCTGGAATACGATGGTGGCGCCACTGATGCTCGCGACGGTCGCGTTTTCGGTGCTGGCGCCGGATGTGAGGGTAACCAGATCGCCGGGATAAAAGCCGGCTGCATCGCTGGCCTTGGTCACTGTGATTCTGTCGCGCTTGATGATGGATCCATTCGCGTAGGAATTTGCCAGTGGAGCGACGAAGGTGATCACTGCCCCGGCGACGCTGGCGACGGTGGCGTTGTCGCTGGTTGCGTTGTTGCTGATGTTCACCAGGTCGCCGGAAGCAAAACCGGCTGCATCGCTGGCGCTGGTTGCGGTGATGCTGCGTTTATCGGCCGAAGTGCTGGCGGGAGTCGCGACAGGTTTTTGGTTCGCCAGGGTGTCGGCCGTGGCTGTCGGGTTCTCCGCGGTTGCGGAGGCAATGCTGGCGCTGTCCACCTCCACGGTGATGTTGTCGCCTGCGGCGCCTTCCTGCTGCGCCGTCACCACCAAAGCGGTTTGCTGCGGATTCGCGGCAACCACGAGGTTGGCCTGGTCCCGAAGATTGCTGGACGCCGCCAGGCCATTGCCAACGCGCACGAAGTAGCACTCCGTGCCGCCTTCGTCGAAGAACCCCTTGACCGCGTGAGCGGCGTAAACGCGGTACGGCGTTTCGATGTAGTCACCGAATATTTCCGCGAACTGCTTCGCGCTGGTGAGCAGGGTGGGCTCCAGCAGAGGACCCATCTGGGCGGGCCCGACGAATGCGGCAATGCTGGTACTCACGCCCGCAATCGGACCCGGCAGCGTGATTTCCTGGATGTAAACGCCTGGTGCCTTGTTGACTGTCGGAAAGCTGGCCATGTGATGTTTCCTCCTTTGGCTTTTCCACTCAGAGCGGCGTGAGCTCGATTACGTAATCGTCGGGAGTTCCTGGGACGGTCAGAGACTGGGTCTGCGGCTCGAAACCCACCGCCACGGCGCGGATGGTATGCGTCCCGGCGGGAACGCTCACAAAAGCAAATTTGCCATCGTCGTCGGTGGTGTCGCGCAGCCCGGCATCCAAGATGTCCACCAGGGCATCGGGAACACCTTGCGCGTTTGGATCGACCACGCGGCCGCCGATCTGCAGCAGCGTTTCGGTGGCGGGCGGTGAGCCCGGCGTGTAGCCCGTATACTTCGTGGTGACCACAAAGTCTTCGACATCCGAGAAAATGGGAACGCTGATCGTGGCGGTCACCGTCAGCGAAGCCTTCAGCTTGCTGCCCAGGGAACTCCAAAATTCCGCCAGATTTTTCAGCGCGTCGGGGTGGAGAGCAACCAGTGGGAGCGGCGGGTCCTGGCCGACGAGGCTTCCCTGCAGGAAATTTGGCGGGATGGTCGGATAGTGGGACAGGACCACAAGCACCTCGGAGAGCAAGCGCTGTTCCTGCAGTGCCAGGTCTGTCCCACCCACGGGCCAGGCGGTGGCCAGATAGGAGCAGGCCAGACGCAAGGCCGCCGGATGCGTGATGGTCTGATTTCCCACGCGCGTGGTGGTTACGTCGTTCAGCCGCCGATCGAGGTCTTCCCGCAGGTCGTACAGGAACAAATCCACGGTCGTCTTGGCGGGTGCAAAGGTGTCGAGTGGCCGCTCGAACACGATATCTGCCGCAGCGAGTTCTGGAAACATTCCCGCGAAGCTGGGATCCTGCAACACGGCCTTGAGCGTTTCGCTCAAATCGTCGATGTAGGCGGCCTGCATCATGGCTCGATCTGTGTTTCCTCTAGCCGGCTCGTGTCGGCCTCAGCAGGAACCGGAAACTGCCGCCATCACTTTGGAAAGCGCGCCCGGGTTCCAGGAGCGCCCCAGTTTCTGGTGCTCGCGATGCGCGGCCTGGACCAGATGGGACAGATGGATGACCCCCTGGTCAGCGGCGGCCAAGAAGGACGCGGCCAGCGCCATATTCTTGATGTTTCCTCCGGCAAGGCGAACCTCACGCGCGAAAACATCGAACTTCACGTCCTCCCCCAAGGGAGCCTCGTGGGGAAACACGCGGTCCCAAATCAAGCGGCGGTACTGTTCGTCGGGAAATGGGAATTCGACGATCGCCTGTAAGCGGCGGACAAAAGCTTCGTCCAGGTTCTGGCGCAAATTGGTCGCCAGAATGCTGATGCCCTGGTATTCCTCCATCTTTTGAAGCAGGTAGGAGATTTCAATGTTTGCGTAGCGGTCATGCGAGTCGCGGACTTCCGAGCGCTTGCCAAAGAGAGCGTCCGCCTCATCAAAGAACAGAATGGCGTTGCTCTGTTCGGCGGCGGTGAAGATGCGATCCAGGTTTTTTTCGGTCTCTCCGATGTACTTGCTGACAACCTGGGACAAGTCAATTCGATAGAGGTCCAATCCCAGCTCGCCCGCGATCACCTCGGCGGCCATGGTCTTTCCGGTTCCCGGGGGCCCGCAGAAGAGGACGTTCAGTCCCTTACCCAGCGAGAGCTTGCGGTCGAAACCCCAGTCTCCAAAAACAACCGCCCGGTATTCGGCCTGCAAGCAAATCTCGCGGAGCTGATCCTTGGGGTCGGAAGGCAGGATGAGGTCTTCCCAACCGCAGCGGGACTCAAGTTTGCGAGCCAAGGCCGCTAACTCCTGTCCACATTGACCCCGCGAAGCTGCCGAGAGGTCCTCGAGGGAAAGCGACGAGTCAGGTTCGGTGCAGTCTTCCCCCGGGGAGGATTGCGCCGCCTGCCACCGCAGACTCAGACGAGCAGCCGTGGCCGCTTGGGCGATTTGCGAAGAGGACAGCCTGAACCGGGCGGCAATTTTGTCGAGGTCCCGGGCTTCCGCGTTCATCCCCAGCTCATCCAGTTTGCGCTCCCAGCAGGCACGCCGTTCCGCAAGACCAGGAGATCGGAAGACCACGGGCATAATTTCGCTGCTCGCATGCGGAACCCACGCAGAAGCGCCCGCGAGGATCGTGATGCCGGGGCGCGACGCCAACTCCGCGAACAGCGCCTCGCGGCGGAGGCCAGAATCCTGGCCGCGAAGATCCTCGATCCCGCAGATGTGCAAGATCGCGCCGTTTAGGTGCGCTTCCCGGGAAAGCAATTTCCACGGAGGGTCGGACCGGGCGGCCTCGGGCATGCGGTCGAGATGTGCGCTGAGCAGCCTCAGGCCCGCCACTTTGGCGAGGGCTTCTGCGACTTGGCACGCTTCCCTTCGGGCGGCGCATTGAAACAAGAAACAGCGCGGCCCATGGCCCTTCCGCGCTTCCGCGATTAACCTCGGCAACGCACGCTTGAGATTGGAATCGAGCGGCAGTTGGTCCCACTCCTCGGCAGGCTCGATGAGTTCCGCGAAACTGGCGATCCGCGCATCGAGGCTGACTTGGCCGAGCAGCAATCGTGCGACCGAATCGTCGAGCTTCAAGTAGTGAGCGAGTGAGACGGGTTCCGCTTGGCTGGGGTCGGCCAGCAGTTGAAGAAGGCCGTTGCAGATCAACGGCGCGCTCGAGGAAAAGTGAAATCGCCGGCGCAGCTTCTCCTCCGGGGAAGCGCACAATAGGTTGAGCGCCAGCTCGACGGTGGGCCGTTTTCGGGTGATATCGTCCTGCAGGTATGCGTAGATCTTTTCATAGCGCAGGTCAATTTCCGGCGCCAGCGCCAACAAGATCAAGTCCGCATCAAAGCCGCTTAAGCCAAAGGTGTCCTTGATCCAGAGCAGCGGGGAATCGCTGGGCAAGATCTCGTTCAGGTTCTCAGCCAGTATCCTCTGCGGCGCGCGAAACTCGCCCGCTCCCGGCTCTTGAGACAACAGACGGGCCACCCGATCCTTGCTCACGAACAGTCCGCGGAAGGGGGAGGGTCCCTCCATGCCGCGCTCGGCCTGCACTGCTTGTGTGGCGCAATCCAGCAGCCTGTCCAACCGGCACAAGGCGATACAGAGGGCTGCCACCGGAAGATTGTTGCCGCCCGTTGGCCTGGGCGCGTTCAATTCGATGTGCGACACAGCCATTTCCACAGCCTCCAACTCCATCCCGGCGGGACCTTCATCGACTCCAGATAAGGCAAGATGAAGAGGGCGATATCATTCAAGCTCTTCAAATATCGCCGTTCCCGGCTGGGGACATGGGTGATATGACCCCGCCACCTCGCCTCTCCCGCCTCCTCAAATGTCTCTTCCAGCCAAATCTTCACGATGAAGGAATGCGTCTGCCGTTCTTCACATGGCACTGTGCCGGGCGTCGCATTCGGCATTCCATCCGCTTCGTTGCTGCTCGAGTTCACTCTGAGCTCGAAATTCTGGATTCGTGGTACGGGCAGGTCTCTTAAAGTGCGGCCGTCTTTCCCTGCATCTCATTGGCGTCTGCCGTGGCGTCTCTGGCGCGATTTCCTCAGGGCGCTGTGGAAATCAGAAGAGACTGTGGAAAACGCACATGGGGAGCGAGGCACTGGAGAATCATTCAGCGCGGGGCTGGCCGCTTAAAGGCTCTACGCCCCGGGATCGGCCTGACCCGTCCCGGTGCAAAAGTAAAAGATCCCTGCTCGGACTGGCGGCGGAGAGGGCTGCGGATCAATGCCTTCCGGCATCAGGAGGGTGGGAATCGGCTGTAAGAACCCTGTCCACTTCTCGTATCTCTCGTTCCAGGCGCCGGTGAATTTTGGCCAGAACAGACCGAATGGCGCGCAGGCGAGTCAAGAACAGGGATTTGGAGATTCCCGACGCGGCTAATTCCGTGGATTGCGCGGGCGAGATCTTCTGGTGTTCCAACCGATCCGCACGAACCAAATTGTATAACTCAATGGTCCGGTGGGAGGGCGGGACGGCCAATTCTTTTTGTAAGGCTGCTTCGCATCGCTGGAATTGACGAAGCGCTCCTGCACGGTCGCCTGCCAAGTAATGAAGCCGAATGAGCCGGAAATAGGTTCGTTCGCAAGCTTGATCCTGCCGCAGCAAGAGTTCACCATGCGCCATCCCCGCTTCATACTTGCCACGCGCCTCGCAGTAGCCCATCAGCTTGTCGAGCATCGCGCAGTACATGTTGTGAAATCGCTCTCGATGGTAGAGGCACCAATCCTGGTAATGCCCCTCCAATAGGTCTCCTTTGTACAGAGGAATGACATCCACCAGGCCGCGCGCTTGCTGCTCCGTGATTTGCTCTCCCGCAACCCCTTGCAGAGGGACAAAAGCCTGCTCGAAGACAGCTGCATCGATCCACAGATGAGCGTGCGAATCCAGACGCAGCGACTCGTCGTCGGCTTTGATCAGCCTTGACGATTCTCCCGGCATTTGTCCGTGAAGCGTTTGCTGCAGCTGCCACAATACCTGGCGCAGGTATTTCTTCGACAGATGCGCCGGGCACTCCTCCCAGAGGAGACTGGCCAGCACCTCGCGTGAATGCGATCGATCTCGCTGGAGCAGAAGATAACAGAATAGTTCCTTCGCTTTCGCAGAGGGGAACGACTCGATGTTGTGATTGTTTCGCTGTACGCTCACGGTGCCGAAGAGGCGTATCGTGAAGTGGAACATAGTCGCATCTCCGAGCGGGGCTAAACTCGGGCAAAGCGGGGCGTCAATCCAGCATGGTACGCAGCCCGGGATACCCCGTCTGCCAGACTCCTGGTTCGTTTGCATTCATCGAAGGCTGATGCACACCCCTGTGTGACACTCGGCCAGGGAACTGGACTGGAGTCGAGGTGTCCCCATCGCCGCTCTCTCTGTCGCATTGCCTTTCCATCGGTTCTTCTGGCAGGAGATTTCGCCGGCCCGTCTCGTCGGCTCGGCGTCTGCGGCCCCGAAGGGGCCGGGCCTCCGGCCGTGGAAGTTGCGAAGCGGGTCTCATTCTGGGAAGCGCGCCGAATCCGCTTCATCTTGAACTCCGGAGGCAGGAGGAACAGGTGCCGGATTCTTGATGAGGTGGCGTTTTATGTCAAGTGAATTTTATATGTCTTTATCAAATGAACGTACATAGGTGCAGCCACTAACTCACTCCCGCCAGCGGATGCTCGACGGAATCAAGGCTGGAAACGGGGCGGTTCTGCAAGTTTGTGGAAACACGCTGCTTCCGCAAGCTGAGCACCCGATCCTGGACGAACTCCGGGCAATCACAGACACCAGTGTGAGGATCCATCAGGGGATGGTTCCGGATGAGATAGTGAGCCACCGATTCTTCGCAATCCAGGAGGTGAAGGGGTTCCAGGCTCGCCCTTCCTGCCGAGGACAATTGCAGCCAGCCTCGTTTGCAGTATCTGGCTGTTGCTTCCGTCGCGTGCTCAATACAGTGAAGGCCGAGTGCTACCCCCCAGCAGTGAGGCATTTACATTTGCGATTGTGTGCGTGCCTTCATTTCCGCCCCAAGAAAACAACAGGAATACCTGTGGAAATCCGCCGGCGCGAAGCGTCAGGCCCGCCGAAAAACTGTGCAGCCATGGATTGGGTCCCAGATCCCCCCGCTTAAGCGCAACTTTCCCTTCGTCCACCATAAAGGCGAAGCCCAGCGGCAAGCTACCGATGGACTGCTCGAAACTTTCTCGAATCAGCAGCACATTGGGCGCCCGGAAGCGATAATCCTGGTAGCTGCTCAGCGCTGGGTTGCCGTTGATATCCGAGCCGCCGAGGGTAGGCTGGAAATAGAACGGAACGATATCGCGGCCAGGTGTCATGGAGAGCGCCGAGAAAACGCGCACCCCAAAGCTGCCCTGAAGATCCCGGCTAAGCTCCTTGCACAGGGGACTCTTCGCCCCCTCAGCAGTGAGGCATTCATGATGCTGGGCGTATTTGTCCACCCTGCACTCCTCATTTTCCGAATCCCGGTCGGCCGAGCATTCGTCCGGGCCGTTGGTGTCTCTGGGCACGAGGATGCGCGTCGTTTTGCGGAAGATCGCGAATTGATGCGATAAATCGGTGGTCAGGCGCTGAAACGAAAATGTCGAATTTCCCGGGGCGACGTATTGCTGGTAGGCCAGGTTGTAGTCCAGGTGAAGCAAATCATCGAACCAGACCGGCCGCATGCGGACGCCCTCGCCGAATTGCAAGGTCCCAGGCTGATTCGCCAGTCCGGGCGCGGTCGCTTCCGTGTAGAGCGCACCAATTGTTGGGCTTGGTTGGCCGAGGCTCGGCCGAATATCGACGAATCGTCCGTTGATTTCGCCGTAGAACGCAGCGCTGAGTCTTGCATAAAACGGTTTGACGGCACTGGCGCCGAGAATCGTCTGGCGCATGCCATAAAAAGAGCGGCCAGCTTCCGTCGTACTCGGGCCCAATCCAAAGTAGGTAAGTTTGTTCAGGGTCATGGTCTGAGCATAGAGATTGATGACCGGGCGCTCGGGAAGAGCGGTTAGGTTGGGCTTCAGGTTGCGGCCTTTGGTGCCAAACTCCGGCTTTCGCGGCGGCTCTTTCGTATCGACCAGTTTCAGGTAGATTCCCGCGCGCCACGAGCCGTTGTAGGACCCGACCGCGTCGGCATCCCAGGTGGTCCTCCAGTTGGCGGTGGTTTTGTGTCCGACGTAAGCCACGCCAGCGCTGAAGCCGTTTTGCGGGGCAATGCTACCGACAGCGATGTGCACCGGCTGGCCGGTGAACAATTCCTCGGCGCAATCCACGAGCCCTTTGAAATTGAAGCAACTGTGCTGGAGCTTGTAGGCCTCGGAGGGATTGTCTGGCCCCGTGTCGGCTTGGGTAGAACTTTGCTGGGCCCAGACCCTTGGCGCGGCGAGGGCCACCACAAAAAGGATTAGCGGGATGCGTCGCATGGGGCTCCTTCACTTGGTCTGGCGTTTCACGCCATGAGGATGCAGGATGGCCGTGGCCTGCCTGGCGTAAGCGCTCACGTCGCCTTCGGTCTTTATCGTCCGGACATCGATGGCCAAGACTTGAGCGAGTTCTTCCATATGCCGGATCAAAGCCTCCCGGAGGTGCAATGTCTGGGCTAGCAAGAGCTTGCCGGCAGGCCGGTCCGGATTAAAGGCGCGGGGGTCAGTTTCGGGCACGTGGACCACTCTCGGTGGCATGGTGTCTATCCTCCTCAGTCAAAAACGACGCAGTCATCATCGGGCCGCAGGGTATCGGTCAGCGGACCGAGAAAAAGGTTTGCATTTTTTTCGCGGTCGGTGCGATTGTCGTAGCCTCCCAGGAAGCGATTCGTCACGGTCGCAGGGATGCACGCATGTTCGAAGATGCGTCCGTTCACGGGATCTTCGGGGCCCGGAATCACCGTTCCCCGGGGAATCCAAGGAGATACGAGCACAGCGGGGACGCGAACGCCAAGACGGTCAAACGCGAAGGGTGCGTCCGTCCCGGTGGCATCCGCCGTGGCCGTGTAGCCGCCCGGCGTGCATGGCGGTGGAACGACGTGGTCGTAGATGCCTCCGTGCTCGTCATACACGATTAGCAGGGCCGTGCTCTGCCACAGATTCAGATTCTTGCGGATGGCATTGAACGTGTCGGCTATGAAATTCTCGCCTTCGCGAACGTTGTGGTCCGGATGCTGGTCTGACGCCAGCACTTGCCCTCCATCTGCGCCGGGATGATCGTTGTAGCAAGGCTCAACAAAGCTGTATTCCGGCAGACTCCCCGAGTTGCAGTCCGCGACGAACTGATCCCAGGTCGCGAAAATCTGCGGCTGGTTTTTCAGCAGATTCACGATTTCCATCGTGGAGCTTTGCTGGTCGTAGTAGTAAATCTTAGCGCTGTGGCCAGCCTGGACCATGCGTTCATAAATGCTCGGAATTTTGTCCAGGATGTAAAAAATGTCCATGCCCACCTGGCCAAACGAAGTTCCGTAGTGGGCGAAGGCGCGGTTGCAAATCGTAGGCCCCGGAATCGAGGCAAACCAGCCATTGAAAACCGCAAACTCCGTGGCCAGGGTCGTGAGTACGGGAAGATCCTCCGGCTTGAAGTAATACATGATGTGATGCGAACGATTGACGTCTTTCGTTTGCGAGAAATAGTCTTTGACGAATCCCTGCATGGTCGCTGCTCGCCCCGGTCCTTGCGGCGCTTCGTTGAAGATCTGCAGATCTACACCGGGGAAATGATGATCCGGGTCCGGATCGAGCTGGCCCTGGAACTGCGCGATCGGCTGCACCTTCACGATGGCGCCCTTCGTATCGGGATTCGATTCATTTCCGGTTAAGCCGTTGATCTTTGGATATTTTTTCTGCCCGTTTTCCACGACCAAACTGAGGCCGCCCAGCATGTGGTCGAACGAACGGTTCTCCATCATCAGAACCACAATGTGTCTTAGATTGTCCAGCCCAGCGCTCATGCACCCTCCTTTGCCGAACGAACTGTCATCTCCACTCGATCCAATCGTTGAGAAGCGTTACCGCGTCTTCACCCTTACGGCGCCGTCGGGGATTCTGCCTTCATAACCCTTCCTCTGAAACGCGGACTCATGCACGAGCGAACCCTCCCGAATTCTGCGGCGTGACCATAGATTCATCCTTCGGTGTGTCTCTCCCGTGATCGGGTCGTAGCGCCTTTTGGGGACCAACTCGGCAAGATTCCACCAGCCTTTCAGGGATTCGTGCATTTGGGCATTGGGGTCAGGCGGGGCATGTTTCGAGTTTCCCTGGCCCAAGACCTCCGCCACCTTGGCCTCGTCCACCAAGAGGCCGGCCTGTTTCGCCTCTTCCAGCATCCAGTCCAGAGCGCACTTGGACAGGCCACTCTGGGGCTCGGCGTATCCCCCGCCCACATCGCAATGAACGCCCGGAAACCACACTTGTTTGACATTCTTGGGACCGGAATCGGCGTCTGGATCCTCCGGCCGACGCCACAGGTGGCTGCGAAAAAATGCCCGCCGCTCATCCATGGCCACCGCATGACGGCCGATCTGAATATCGGGATTATTCGAGATGTAGGGAAGCTTGAGCGGGTTCTCGATCCAGCCCACGGAGCTGACTGTGTCCCAGACGCCCACGAACCAGGGCTTGCATTCGGACGCCAAGGTCAACTTAAAGTCCCGCGCGAGGCCGAAATACTGGTTCAGTGCCTCGTGCTTGGATTGGTCGCCGGGCTTGGCCCGGTCTACGCCCATCATGAGCCGCGTGGCGTAAGGGACAAGCGCGTCGTTATCCCGCCGGAGCAAGCCATACAGTTTCAGGAGGGAACAAATGGCCTTGGCCGTGTATGCCCCCCGGCTGAAACCGAAGAGAAACAGGCGGTCACCCGGAGCATAATTCCTCATCAGAAACACATAGGCATCCCGGATGTCATTCGCCAGGCCGTATCCGATGGCCATACCCAGCAGTTTGGTCCACTTCCTCGAGAAGGTAGTTAGTGCTCCCTCGGGCTCCATGGTGCCCAGACCCGGGTGGTAGTAGGTCACCTGGGCATCCGGGGAGTTGACCAGGGTCGAGTAGAGCTTTACGACATTGGTCAGGTTTTTCGCGAATTCGTTTGCTGTGCCATCACAGCAAATCACGATGTTCTTGGGCATTTCCAGCCCTCACCTAGTGGAAGAAATTGCCGCCGACCTGGCCGAACGTCCCGCCGACCGGCTCATCCAACCTGTCCCCGATGCTACTGCTTCCCTGGGAAGACACAGGGACAGCCTCATCCGGGCCGAGAGGACAGTTCCGCGAGTTTGCCCGCAGGGCCTCAATTGCGCCCCCAGATGTTGTACAGGGTGTCGACCATCGGGTCGTAATAAATGGTGTAAATCAGATAAAGCAGTTCCTCGTATTTAATTCCCAGCGCATCGGCAATCTCTTTGTACAGGGACTGAGCATCAAGGTTCTGCAGATCCCTGCGCAACGGTTCACTCTTGAGCTGGCCTTCGACGTAGGTTTCTACCGGAAGTTTCTCCGACAATTCCAGCAGGCTGCCCAGTTCTATGGCCCCGCCAATTCCTCGCTCGCGCAGCACAATTGTCTTCTTTCCGAGATAGGTATACAGAATTGCCTTATCGATCCAATCGACGACGGTTCGCAAAGGGAACGAAGCTCTGAAAAACAAATCGAGGGGGTCCTGCGTAGCCAGGGCCTGAACCGTGGAGATGTTCAAATCGAAGAGTTTCTGACGCACGTCGGGGTCTTCCAGCCCCTGCACGTTTGCCAGCGCCGCCTCTTCCGGAATTCCCCCTTTTTCTTTCAGTCCCAGAGTCGTCGCGGCCCTCTGTGTGATGAGATCCCAGGATTCCTGATACGGAAAAAGCCCCACGCCGAAGGCAACCAGCGGGGCGAAAGCATCTTTTGCGGCTCCAGCGAGAAGAAAGGCAGCGACGGTCGAGAAGAACAGTCTTTGATACATTCGATGGTACTCGATCGGCGCCAGGTCGTAGTTTATGTAGTCCTCAAGCAGCGTCCCTATATTTGCGAAGTACGCGCCGAGGAACCCCCAGATCAAGGCCAGGGGAATTTCAACCGTCGTTCCGATGAGCGTCCGGGCCGTCTTCTCAAAGCCCAGGGTGATCCCCCATCCGACCGCAACCAGGACGGTCACAATCAAAACCGGCACGAGGTAGTCCAGATTCCTCAGACCCGTGCGAAAATCTTCTGTGACCACCGCACGAAACTTTTCCGCACGCTCCGCGCTGGCGTGCCAGGCCTCGTAGATTTCCTTGTGGCGGCTGGCCATGTAGGCATCCTGCAGCTCAAGACCCTGCAAGGTTTGCAGCAGATTGTCGATGCGCGTCTTCTTGCGGCGGAAGTTGTAAAGCAGATAGAGAACAGCCGGAAGGGAGACAAGAACCAGGTAGAGCGCCCAAACTTCCCGGCCCATCGCCTTACCTCCAGCTACGGGCCCCGCTTTGGTTCGGTCCTTCCGCTACAGCATCGCAGCGAGAACGGCTCGCTCCTCAGGTCTGGTCCATGTGCTATCGCAGCGGATCACTCCATTTCGCAGGGCCCAAGTCTTGAATGGCATGGCAGGGTAATGCATTGCTGTAAAGAACGCAAGGCATAATAAATAGAGGTAATAGTGCCTCCAGGTTCACGTCTCATCGGCAGATTCCCTAAGCCGGCTACATCTCGCGCGCTGTGAAATTCCGGGCCGATGGAAGGAAAACAGAAGCGTCCAAGATTGCAAGCCTTCTTCGGCCAGAGCCAGCGGCTCGGCAGGCGCGTCCCCCGGCGGCCAAAGGAAGCGGTCGAGTGGCATGGCAGGGGGCTCCTTTCTTCCACAACTACTCATGCATCGGGCGACTGTAATGGCGGCATGTGCAATGCCGTGAGAACTCGATAGCGCCCGCTGAGCCGCTCCCACACGCGGATTTGATTCAAAAAGATACTGAGGCCATCGGAATCTAACACGCCCAGTTCTACAGTTTCGTCAGACCTCTCCTGCCGACCGTGGTCAGCATCCCTCTGCGCTGTTCGTCCATTTCCCCAGCACGCTGTCCCGGCGCCGGTCTGTGCTCTGAAATCGAATCGGCCGGAAAGACAAATCTTCGCTGGCGTTTAGTCTGAGGACCCATCGAATTGCGAGGAGGGCTCCCAGCATGCCATGTCCACAATGCGGTGATACCAGGTCGGAAGTGCTCAAGACCTTCTGCCGCGGCCGCAGCACCTATCGTCAGCGCCGATGCTGCTTCTGCAAGGCGCGGTTCAGCACGCAAGAGAGGCCGGTGTCTTGGAGTCACCTGAATCGGAAGTGGCCTAACCGGCGCCCTTCGCGGAAAGGGTGGAACAGACTTCGAATCTGCGCACTGCGGGGGAGATGCGAAGTGCAGTCCTGCGGGGTGGATTTCAAGCAGGCAGGGGCTAGGCGCCATGTAGACCACATCGTGCCGGCAAGGCTCATCCAGCGACTGCACGCAGGGAATCCCGACCGCTGGGACAGTCTTGAGTGTATCTGCGGGACCTGCCACGGATACAAACTCCAGGCCGACCACAAACTGTGCCTGGGGGACAAGCTGGGATACCTCGAAATCTTGCGCACCCACGGTTTTGACCTTGCGCGTGTTGAGCGGGCCCTGGCACTGTATGGCTTGTAGCTCCGCACCGACTCGACGCTCTCGAGTCTCTTCGCACTGGATCCGCCCAGTGGCCACCCTCTGGTTTGCCCAAGAACAGATGCGCTCTCCGCGGTAACTATACGATATGAGTACGTCGTAGCTGCTTTCTCTGTCCGTACCCAGTTTGGCGGTGAATGGGATTGAAAATGAATTGCAGATTGCCAATCTTAATTACCCATGTCTAGCCGCTCGTAGACATACAGGACAGGCAGAAAATGTGCTCCCCACCGCGGAAGGTCTGGGATGAAGCATCCGGGCTATACGCATATAGTTCCCCAACAACGATTCGGAGATCTTTTATCGGCATCGCCCCGGGCGCATTTCTCAGAAGAAGGATGGCCCGGGTTCCGAACCGGCGGAGGCGCCCCGTCACAAGCGGTGTGCGGCCTCGCCCGTGCCGTGCGCTTTTTCTCCCACGATCTGCATCGCCACTCCCGTCACACGACCGACGATCTCCGCTTCTGAGGGGTAGTCGTATCGGCGGACATCCAGGTGGGAATGCGGGTGGGGAATGACGCTCAGCTGGCCGCGGTCCACCTGGCACCAGCTGCACACGTAGCCGTTCCGGAGTTCCACGAAATAAATGGGGCGATCAAATTCGGTAACCCATCTCTCCGCAATGATTTTCCTCTGGTTTGCGTCGATCTGGACGAGCGAGCCGGGACGGATCAGGGGGTACAGCGTGTAGTCCTCAAGGCCGATGTAGCCGTAGACGGACTTGCGGAGGTCGAGATGTTGGAGGAGACTGACGGGAATCTCATCCCACTTCTCCACAATTCGAGCCAAAAGGTTCGTTTTCTCCAGCTGGAATTCCGGCTTGAATTCCACCGGCAGCGTCACCCTTTCGATGTCCACGTCGGTCCCGGCCTCCACGAGGTGGGTTCTGGGGATGCCCATGGAGGCGCGGTCGCGGCTCAAGTCGCCAAGCTGCAAGCCGAAAAAGGAAAGCAGCTCCACAAAGCTGCGGTGATAGATGGCACTCAGACTGTAGAGCTTATAGATGCTGGGCGTGAATTTCCCGTTCTCGATATCCGTCAGCCAGGCGTGCGAGAGGTAGTACTCCCGGTTGTGCTTCTCGTCCGCAATCTGCTGGCTTTTTGCTTCTACATCGCGGGTAGTCAGGCCTAGCCTCGTGCGCACTGCTTTGAGCCTCTCTCCGGCTCCCGGACCTGTCTTCCGCACATCCATTGGCGGGAATCCTACGCTGGCCACCCATCCATGTCCAGCTACGTAACGCTTTTACCATGCACAAGCCCTATCCAGGCTGCTGAAAATCTCGCGGCTGGTCGCAATTGCGGCCACTGCGCGGAATGTTCCCGCCCATTCCGGCATCTCGGCTATATGCCGGGCATCTGGCGTCTCCCCGCGAATGGACAGGGCTGAACAAGTACGGCGGGTCCTCGGTGCGAGGGGTTTGACTCTCTACCAAGTGTCCCAGCAATCCGCTGAGATCTTTGGCCGTTCTTCCCCCTATTACCTCCCCCACAACCTATATTCCGATGTTGCTGGCCCCTCATGGATTCCCACCCTCCCTCAGATACTCTCTCTCAGCCGCATTACTAACTATCGGCTGAGTGACTGGCTGGCAGTATTCGGTTTCGATCTGGACCTCATTCCCCGGCTTCGACTGCTGGTTCCCAGGCAGCGAACGACACTACTGGATTCCTCTGTCTATGACACACACGCGTGGATTCCCTGGTTTGCAGAGAGGTCCAAGGCGGGGCCGGTGCCACCGATCGCCCCGCTGGGGCAGTTCCTGGCCTGGGCAGGGTCGAGGCGAGCCGTGAACTTGCTTGCGCTGAATAAGGCAAAATTTCTCTACGGCAAGGTCGGCGAGGGAGATGTGCACGCGTTCCCCTACCTTGTGCCGGGAAGCATCGTGCGGGTAGATCCACGGCGCTCACACCTACCTCCGCTGGATTCCGGAACGGATCTCAAAGGGCCTCTCTTCCTTGTGGAGCACCAATCCGGATATACCTGCTCGCAGCTCGCTGTGCTCGCAAGAGACAGGGTGATGCTGCATTCTCCGCGCTGTCCTTGCGCGCACATCGAGCTGAGGCTCGGCAAGGAAGCCCGAATCCTCGGGACGGTGGACGCCGAAATTCGTCCCGCCGCCAATCATCACGATCAAGGAGTGCCTCTCCGATCAGCCGCCGCGGCAAAGGTGAGACCTCTGCAGGCACCGGACGAGCAAAGCGGTCTCAAGGATGTTCTACGGGACTCTCGGCTGCGCGCCGGGCTTTCTTTCCGCGAGGCTTCATTCCTCAGCCGCTGGATCGCCAAAAAGCTTTCGGACGAGTTGTACTTCGCCGCGGCGAGCACGCTGTCCGACTATGAAACACTCTCAGCCCCCCCGCGGCATATCCAAAAATTGATGTCCCTGTGCGTTCTCTATAGCATCGATTTCTGGGAATTCCTCCGCTCTTCCGGAATGCCTCTCGATCAGGCCGGAGGGGAGCCGATCCCGGACGAGATCGTTCCCCGGCCAGCGCCAGATCCAAGCCACAGTCACGGTGTTTGGGCCGGGGAAGAAACTCTCGAAGAGCCCACCGGCCTGCTGGGCTCGCTCTTAGAGCAATGGCAGGAAGTTCCCCTTTTTCTCAGGCACGCCCTCAACGAGCTTACGGGCCTCAAGAACTTTTCACTATCGGACGTGTTTTGGGTCGGCGGGGAGGAGACACCGCACCATCCTTCGCTCACCCACGCCACGCTGGTCGCGGTCAACCGGCGGGTCAAAACGCCGGCCCCATCCGCGAAGAGGGCCTTTTGCCAGCATCCGCTCTATCTGCTCCTGAAACGGGACGGCAGCTATCTGTGCGGCCCTTGTTCCCTCGAGGATGGCAATCTTGTCGTTCCCGCCTATCCCGGAGGACAGGCCGGCAGGCAGCAATTCCGGAATGGGATCGATGCGGAGGTCATCGGTCAGGTCACCATGATTCTCAGGCGGCTTCCCTGACCGGCTGACTGGGCCAACAGTCTGGCTCATCGAGCCACGGAGATTGAACCCCATGCGCCCGCTTCCTCAGCGGGCCTTGCTTCAAGGCAGGATCGGCCATGACCCAAGGTTTCACCACCGGCTGTTGCGGGACGAGGGTGGACGCCCCAGCCGAATGCCCGGAGAGGGAAGGAACTGCTGTCTCCCGCCTCCCCATTGATGCCGGAGCTCAAAATGGAGTGCGATCTGCTGAGGGAACTGGCTTCCCGAATCGTTTTGGTTGTTGAGGGCGCCGTGCCAGCTCGCAGACACAGAAAGCCCGCTCTATATACTTGACAATTCTCGAAACCCAAGGAGAATTACGTAATTATTTTTCATAGTGGCCTATGGCTCTCGCAGGCCGGTCCCCGCGCTGGTTTCGCGTCTTCCGACTTGTGAGGGCGGGGTTGTGAGGTGTCCCGATGAAGCGCAATGCGGGCGTCGCCACGGCTCTCGCCGCGGTCCTGGCGATTCTGGGTATCTCCTACCTTCCCCGGAAGGGCGCGGAGCCGCAAACTGCAGCGCAGGTGGATCGCAAGACTTCCGGACCGCCGGTGGGCCCGCTCCAGCATCAAGAGGCCTCCGAAGCCTGCAAAAGGATCCAAACGCGACTAAAACGGTTCATTCAGTCCGAGCTGCTCCCGAAGTCGTGTTTCAACCCGGAGGCGCACACTAAAGCTTCCGATCGGTTTCTCAAGAATGCGAACCCAAATCTGAAGTTCGCCATCGCCATCGTCCCCAACCCCATCACTACGCACCTGCAGCTGATGTTTGACTCGCTCGTCGAGTCCATCCAACAGGCCGCCCAGGACGACAACTATTCCTATGACGCCTCCTGGCTGCCGTGGGACGACACGGTAAAAGACTATGCCCTGCTCGGCGATCAGCTAAAAGCCGACGAATTGAAAGACATTCAGCAGCAGCAGCCGGGGGTGCTCGTATTCCGACGAGATCCGTCCGGCAACTCGGATCCCGACCCGTACACGATCGGGCTTATTGTGTTCCTCGTTGGAGAGCAGCCGACGCGGGGCATCAGCGACAAGCAATTCGAGAATGCGCTTGCGTGGATCTTTACGCTGGGGGGATCGCAGCCGGGCGGCCGCAATCCACTGCGAATCCTCGGCCCCACTTTCTCGGGATCTCTGCCTTCCCTCGCGCACGCGCTCAATGCCGATGTCAATCGGCCGTTCATCCATGATTTCAAGACCCTCAAGGTGTTCAGTGGAAGCGTGTCCTCCAAGCCGTATATTCAATGGTTCAAGAGCTTTTTGAAGGGGACTTTTCCACTCAGTTTTCAAACGACGCAGGAATCCGACGAGCTCATCCTTGACCGTTTTCTCCGCTATCTCTGCGCGGAACACTATCCGCCCGAAAGCGTGGCCATACTTTCCGAAGACGAGACGGCATTTGGGGAGACCACGAGCCAGGTTTCCAGCGGCAGCGAGGACCCGAGCAACGCTCAACCGTGCCCGGCCACGGACTACGAATCCCACGCCATCCATCTGTACTACCCACGGGACATCGCCTCGCTCCGATCCGCCTATGAGCAGCAAGGCATCTTCAGCGCCGGCAAACAGCCACCGAATCCAAATGCACCGGCCACTACCCTGCGAGGCGACTTGAGCGAGCCCGCCAACAGCGACCACGACACCGTGCGCACGTACGGCGGGCAGCTCACGCCCCTCGCGCAGGAAGCGGCCCTGCTCGGCATTACCGATGTCCTTCGTGACCTGAACATCGAATTCGTGGTCGTGCGGAGCACCAATCCCCTGGATCAGATTTTCCTCAGCCAATTCCTGCGCCGCGCTTACCCTTCCGGGCGCATCGTGCTGGACGGAGTCGATTTGATGTTCAGCCGCGGGGCTGAAGGAGGTTCGCTCCGCGGGGTGATGATGCTCTCTACGTATCCGCTGATCCCCCGGGAACAGGACTGGACGCCCTCGGTGGGATTTCCAAAGAATGGCACTTACCGGTTGTTCGGCGTGGATGTTGCCGAAGGCACCTACATCGCCGCCCGTCAATTAGTTGGCCTCGACCCGACATCAGGGGTTCCCATTCACGACTACGCTCCGCCGAGGTGGACCCTGCCAGCCACGGGAGAGCGGGACGAGGACCAGCAGCCGCCCACCTGGCTTTCGGTCGTCGGCCACCGACGCTTCTGGCCACTTGCGGTGCTCAATGCCAGGACGCTTCCCGGCAGCCCGCCCAGCGATCTTCTCCTGCCGATGGAGCACTATGAGGCCGGGAACCACAATGAGGCCGACGTCCACAGATCGCCACTCGTGTTCACGGGAGAGTCCACGGCACTTTTGATGTTCTGTCTTCTGTGGGCTGGGGGGCATCTGTTCTGCTGCACGCGAGGCTCCCTCAATCGGCTCCCCCGCGTGCTTGCCAGTTTTGCTCCGATCCCAGGCCCGGATCACCCGAGGCTCATTCTTGCGGGGAGCGCACTCCTGGCCATGCTTTCCATTATCACTGGAGCGAGCCTGGGTTTGTTTTCCAGGGAATTGGAATGCTGGCGCTGGGGTCTGCTGGCCGTCTGGACCGTGGCGATTCTCGGAGCCTCATCGGCCGCCTGCATCCTGAAATCCAGACTTCCGCTATTTTTTGTGGTCGGCGCACATCTTGCAGCGCTTTCGATCATCACCGGAGCGAAGCTGGGCTCGTTTTCCGGGAAATGGGAGTGGTGGAGCTGGGATCTGCTGGCCGCTTGCACGGTGGCGATGCTCGCGGCTTCGTTGGCCGCGCGCATCCTGAAATCTAGACTTCCGGTCCTTCTTGCCGCGGGCGCAATTCTAGTCGTGCTTTTGACCATCACCGGAGCAAGGCTGAATTTGTTTTCCAGCGAGTTTGAATGGTGGCGCTGGGATCTGCTGGGCGTTTGGACCGTGGTGATGCTCGCGGCTTCGCTGGCCGCGTGCATCCTGAACTCCCGACTGCCAGTCCTTCACTCAGCACCCCAGTACGATTGGCCACGCGCCAAGCTCCCGCCAGCCGCATACGCAGCTATGCGGATGACCCTGTTCGCGGGGGGATATTCCCTCCTGGTGCTCGTCTTGATGATCCCGAGACTTCGCATCGCCAGCGAGTTCATGCTCTACATGCGAAATGCCAGCCTGGTGAGCGGAACTTCCCCACTCATGCCTCAGATCCTGCTGATTGCAGGACTTTATGGCTGGTTCTGGTTCAACCTGCAGGGGCTTGCCTTGTTAGGCAAAGACCGCCCGCAGCTGCCGAAAAAGGAGGACTTGAGGAAAAAGGAGGACTTGAGGAATTGGATGCGGACATTCAGCCAAGAGGAGGCAGCTCTGCCAGTTGAGAAAGCCGCGCGCCCCCTCAAAGACCACTACTTCGGGTGGCTGGGCGCGTTCTTGCTGGTCACCTTGGTGTTCTTCTCGATTGCGCTCCGGCATCAAGGGCTGCGCACCCTGATCGACCGCGACTTCGGCTACCTGATGTACTTCTGGCTGAGCTTCTACGTCGCCGTGGTCCTGGCGGACACGCTGCAGGTCTTGCGCACGTGGGCGCGACTGCGTGTACTGCTTGTCTCCCTTGATCGCCTGGTGTTGCGCCGCACTCTGAATGCTCTGAAAGGGCTGTCGTGGGGTTCCGTGTGGGACATGGGTGGAAATGTGCTCGAAGAACGGTACCGGGTGATGTCGCGGCAGTTTGAGAGCTTGCGTCACCTGTTCAACACGGTCGCGGACTGGAAGCCAACAAACCTTGAGGAGATCAAGTCGCGACAGCTGGCCTTGCAGAAACTCAAGACCTGCAGGGAGCGCGGGGAGAAGTTTGCCAGCTGGTACATCAGTCTGGAGAAAGGGAAACAGGTCTCCGACATTCATCCCCTGCACCTGTTTGAGAAAGAGCTGGCGTCAACGGCCGGCGTTGTCCTCACCGGGCTGCTGATACCCGCCTGGCAAAAGGAGAAGCAGTCACTCCTGTTCGACCAAGAGCAAATCCTCGGGAAGCCCGCCGGCGAGAGTCAGCCGACCGGTGAGGGCCAGGCCAGCGCGGCTGTGCCGGCTGGGACCCTCGAGCCCCATGTCCCGATTGCGGAAGAGTTTTTTGTTCTTCCCTATGTGGGGTTCATCCAGAACGCGCTTGGGCGAATTCGCACGATCGTTCTTGGCAGCCTGTGCGTATTCGTCTCGGCCACGCTCGCGGTTTCCAGTTATCCCTTCGAGCCGATCCCTGTGCTCGGAGGCCTTTTTATCCTGCTCTTCGTGGTTTCCGGAGCGATTCTCACCTTCGTCTACGCCGAGATGCACCGCGATGCGACTCTGAGCCACTTGGCGAACACGACTCCGGGCGAGCTTGGCGGCCACTTTTGGCTCCAGTTGTTCAGCTTTGGCATCGGCCCATTGCTCGCACTATTGACTGCGCTTTTCCCCTCCATCACGGACTTCGTCGTTTCGTGGATCCAACCCAGCGCCCAAGCGGTCAAATAAGCGGTGCTGTCCCGGCTGGAGCTCTTCTTGCGGCGCGTTGGGCGTCACGCGAGCTAAAGGCGCAGTTTCGTGGAATTGGCAGCTGGGCGGGAGGCACGCCCGCAACTGCCGGGCTCGCTGAAGAACTGCCTTTTCTCTGTGGTGCGGGTAAGTCCGAAATGCGAACGCTGGCTGCGGCCCATCGGTAGAATCCACCTTCCTCATCCCTTTTGCTTGCAGGAGTTTGGGAATCCAGATCTTCCGCTACGAACAGCATAGCGGTTTCCTGGATATCCTGGGCAATCCACGCCACTGTAAAGCCCACCTGAGGCAACCGACTTGACCCGCCACTCGACGTCCATGTTCAAACTATCCGACACCATCCGGCACACACAGACTCAAGACGGCGGAATCCTATTGGATATCCACCATGGGCAGATGTTCTCTCTCAACGTGGTCGGGGCTCAGATCCTCGCCTTAATCGAGCGAGGCTATGACGAGCCGCACATCGCAGACCAAATCAGCCAAGAGTACGGGGTCGAGCAAGCAGCCGTTCGGGCACACGTGCTCGAGTTCATTGAATCCCTGCACAAACACCACATCTTGCTGCCCGTGCTCCCCGCCGCCGTCCCTTGAGGAAGTCGGCGAAAAGGAGTCTCCCATGGAGTCACCGTGCGAGGGCGCCCACAACTTCAGACTGGTAATTACGCGGCGAAACGCTATGGAAATCCTCCTTCTAACCCAGGGCTCTCAATGGGCCCTGCCTCGGGTGGCCATTCCTCCACGCAAACGTGTCGCCGAACAGTTGATTGCGGAGGCCAGGAGGGGGTGGGGGCTCGAAGCGCACTGCTTGTTTGTTCTTCGCCGTTCGTCTGACAGCCAGGAGGGGAAAGGGAAGTGCGCTGTCCTGGAATCCGAACGCCACAACGACAGATCCACAGCGGGAACGCACTGGGTGCCGCGTGTGGCCGCGGCAGGCAGCCTTGGCGTGAGCGAAGCTCAGCTCGTCCGTGAATCACTCGAGGAACTCGATGGCTACATCCGGGACGAAACCACGGGTCCCTTCGCCAAGCCTGGCTGGCTGCGAGAGCTCTTCCGCTGGACGGGGGAGCAGGTGACCCCGCTGGGCTTCCGTTTGACGGGAGGCTTCCGGCAGCTCAATGCGAGCCCCGCGTTCAGTCTCATTCGTCTGGAGACCGAGGGAGGGGCCGTCTGGTTCAAGGCCACGGGAGAGCCAAATGCTCATGAGCTACAGCTGACGCTGGCTCTGTCGCAGCTTTTCCCAGGCTCTGTTCCGCGGATTCTGGGCGTGCACGGGCGTTGGAACGGCTGGCTATCGGAGGATGCCTCGGGCGATTTACTGGCCCAGATCACAGAGTTCCCGGCATGGGCACGAGCGGCAGAAGCGCTTGCAGAACTCGAGATCGCCTCGATCGGGAAGACAGCCGAGCTCTTAGAGGCGCAGGCGAAGGATCTCCGCATTCCTCAGCTCAATAGACGGATCGACCCATTTCTCGCCCGAATGGGCGAACTCATGGCCGTGCAAGACAAGCCCACGCCTGCTCCTCTCGCCGCGTCCGAACTCCAAACCCTTGCCGAGGGACTCAAGGAGGCCTGCGCGCTCCTTGAAGAGCTGGCCCTGCCGGACACTTTGGGCCACATGGACTCCAACCCCGGAAACATTGTGGCAGGGAGCGATCGCTGCGTGTTTCTCGACTGGGCGGAAGGTTGTGTTGCCTATCCATTTCTGACGATTGAATACCTCCGCGAGCACCTCAAACGGAGTCGCGTCCAGGAACCGGCCGCGGGTGAACGGCTTATGTCCGCTTATCTACGTCCCTGGGAATCCTTTTTTTCGCCGGAGCATCTGCGACGGGCTCAGGCAGTCTCACCGCTTGTCGCCGCGTTTGCCTACGCTGTGGCCGGCGATTCCTGGCGCTCTCCGGATCTCCTCGAGAATCTCCAGCTGGCTGGCTATTTCCGCAGTTTGACACGGCGTATGCACCGCGAGTCGGTCCAGGTTGCGCTCAGGAGTGAACGTTGTCTCAGCTGAATTCAGCTCCGCCCCTCTCTCCCGCAGAGCCGGTCACCGAGGTGCTTCACGGGGTGCCGGTTCCGGACCCATACCGCTGGCTCGAGGACCAGAACTCGCCCCGGACCCGGGCGTGGATCCAAGAGCAGACGAGCTATGCCCGCGCGTACTTGGACAGCATTCCTGGGCGCGAGCGGATCCAGAGGCGCATTCGGGAATTCCTGGCCGTCGAAACCTACGACTCCGTGCAGAAAGCAGGCCGACGGTACTTCTTTCGAAAGCGGCTCGCGGACCAGGAGCAGCCCTGCATCTACATGCGGGAAGGGGCCGAAGGGCCTGACTCCCTGCTCCTTGACCCTGCCAAACGTGGCACGGGGAAGCACACAGCCGTGAAACCGCTTCGGGTCTCGGCAGACGGGAGGCTGCTCGTCTACGAGGTCAAGGAGGGCGGGGAACGGACGGGAACATTCGAGCTATTGGATATCGAAACTCGCAGAACACTGCCCGATGTTCTTCCCCGAGGCTACCTGAGGGGCTTCGCGTTTGCTCCGGACGGGAAAAGCTTCTGCTACGTCCACGAGGCGCTCGATTCCAAGAGGCCCTGCTACCGAGCGGCCTACCGACATGTCCTGGGCACCGATCTCCGCGAAGACCGCGAAATCTTCAGCGCCGGGGAAGACCCGAAAGCTCGTCTGTGCCTTGTGGCCGATGGGGCCCGGCTTGGATTCCTCGTGTACCGGTTTCGTGATCGGACGCTCACAGACTTCTACCTCAAGCCATTCGAGGACGACGGCCCCGCCACTTGCATTTTGACCGGAGCTGACTACAGCTTTGGCCCCCTCCTCGTCCACGGGAGAATCCTGTCCATCACGGACCGTGACGCCCCGAACCTGCGCATCGTGGAAGTGCGTCCACGGCCCCAGGGAGACCACGAGTGGGTGAGCCTTGTTCCCGAATGCGAGAGCAGAATTCAGCAATGGAGAGTTGCGGAGGAGCGCATCTTTGTCGCCTACATCCGGAGAGCGGAGATTCACGTCTCCATCTTTGATCTCTCCGGGCAACCGGCCGGGGAGCTGCCCGTTCCGAGCGACGAGACCATTCGCTTGATTGGGAGCACAGCGGAGAACGACGAGCTGCTTTTTGAAGCAGAATCCTTCACCAAACCGATCGGTATTTTCCGATACAGCTTCTCCCAACGCACACCCTCGCTCTGGGTGAGAAAGAGCATTCCGTTTGATCCTGCCGGCTACAGCCATAAACAGGTCTGGTACCTCTCGAAGGACGGAACCCAGGTTCCCATGTTTCTCGTGGGGCGCAAGGATGTCTTAGCCGGCGGCATCCACCCAACGGTCATGACCTCGTATGGCGGATACGGGGTCTCCATGACTCGCCAGTTCAGCGTCCTGGTCGCCTTTCTGCTGGAACGAGGCTGCCTGTTCGCGCTGCCCAATATCCGGGGCGGATCGGAATTCGGGGCTGAGTGGCACAAAGCAGCCAAGCGGCGCAATCGACAGACTGCGTACGACGATTTCCTCCGCGCGGCGGAATGGCTCATCGAGACCGGCCAAACCTCCCCAGACAAGCTCGCCATCTTCGGAGGTTCCAACTCGGGGCTGCTCGTGGGAGCAGCCATGACGCAGCGGCCAGACCTTTTCCGCGCCGTGGTCTCCATGGTGCCGATGCTGGACATGCTGCGCTATCACCTGTTCGACAACGCCCACGTGTGGAAAGAAGAATTCGGCACCGCGGAGGATCCCGACGACTTCGCAGCCCTGGCAAGCTACTCGCCCTATCATCAAGTCCGGCCGGGGACAGCATACCCGGCCACGATGATCATTTCGGGGGATGCGGACCGGAACTGCAACCCACTCCACGCGCGGAAGATGACCGCCCGTCTGCAGGCGGCAAATTCATCCGGCAATCCTATCCTGCTCGATTACAGCTCATTTCGAGGGCATTCCCCAGTCCTTCCGCTGACAGAACGTATTGAAGCCCTGACAGACCGACTGGCGTTTCTCTGTGACCAGATGCAATTGCCGGTGTGAGGGGAGGTCCTGGCCGTGTTGTCCCTGGTCCTGAAGGCTTACAGGAGGCTGATCCTCTTCGATCTGTACCTGGCGCGGGACAATTTCGCCGCGCTCTACGAGAAAGTCCGCAGATTTCCGATGGGCAAGACGGCGCACGCTCCTGACGCGGCCGAGCGTATCTGCTACGCCATGGACATGGCCTGCATCTGGTACTGGAAAGAAGCCCTCTGCCTGCAGCGGTCCGCGGCCACAGCCTGCCTGCTGAAGCAGCACGGAGTGCCGGCGCAGATGGTGATCGGGGTGCAGCAGATGCCGTTCAAGGCCCACGCCTGGGTCGAGGTCAACGGCCGCGTGGTGAACGACAAGCCCTATATGGCGGAAATGTATGCCGTGCTCGACCGGTGCTGAAGAAATGAAGTTCAGAGCCGGGGGAAGGGAATCGTGAGCGTTCAGTTCGGAAGATGGCATTTTGAAGGCCAGCCGGCCGCACCGGAGTTTCTTGAGAAGGTGAGCGGGGTCCTCGCGCCCTACGGGCCCGATCGCAGCTCGTCGTATTCCAAAGCCGGCGTGGATATCCTCTGCTTCGCTTTTCACACCACGAAGGAATCCCGCCAGGATGTTCAGCCCCATGTCCTGAAGTCCGGGGCGGTCCTCACCTGGGACGGACGGGTGGACAACCGGACGGAACTGATCGGCCTTCTCGGAGCGCCTCTCTCCCCGGAGGCTCCAGATCTGTCCATCGTTGCCGTGGCGTATGAGCGGTGGGGAACCGACTGCTTGGGAAAACTGATCGGGGAGTGGGCGCTGTCAGTTTGGAACCCGCATGACCGTTCCCTTGTTTTGGCCAAGGATCCTATCGGCACCCGTCACCTGTTCTACTCGGCGGAGAACGACCAGATCACCTGGTCCACGGTGCTCGATCCTCTGGTCTTGTTTGCTGGCAGGACTTTTGAGCTTGAGGAGGAGTACATCGCCGGCTGGCTCGGCCAGTTCCCGGCCACGCACCTAACGCCCTACGCAGGGATTCACTCAGTTCCGCCGTCATGTCTCGTCCGCCTGGGGAAAGGAAGCGCGACACTCAGAAAATACTGGGACTTCGACCCATACAAGAGAATTCGTTACCGAAGCGACGCCGAATATGAAGAGCACTTCCGCGCGGTTTTTGGAGAGTCCGTCCGCCGGCGGCTCCGATCGGACGCACCCATTCTCGCTGAGCTGAGCGGAGGGATGGATTCGTCCTCGATTGTCTGCATGGCGGATACGATCATCGCGCCGGGAGCGGTCCATGAGCCCGGGCTCGAGACAGTCTCGTACTACGACGATTCGGAGCCCAACTGGAACGAGAAGCCGTTCTTCAACCAGGTAGAACAACAACGTGGCCGCACTGGCTGGCACATCGATGTGGGCTCAGAGAATTCCTGGGGGATAGACCTGGCCGGAAACGGGTTCGCCGCATCGCCCAGCTCTGGGAATCAGCGCTCCGGAGCAAGCGCGAAACTCAAAGACGGTCTGATCTCCCGCGGGAATCGCGTTCTACTCTCCGGCATCGGCGGAGACGAAGTCACCGGCGGCGTCCCTACGCCCATACCCGAGCTTGCCGATCTTATTGCCGGAGCGCGGCTCCGCGCGATGGCGCACCAACTCAAGGTCTGGGCACTCGACAAGCGAAAGCCGTGGTTCCATCTGCTCTTCCAAGCTGCTAGCAGGTTTTTCCCCGCCGCCCTTGTCGCTTTGCCGGAATCGCGGCGGCCGGCGCCGTGGCTAGGGACCCTCTTTGTCCGGCGTCATCGGGCGGCACTCCGCGGTTACCAGACGCGTCTGCGGTTGTTCGGGCCCCTCCCGAGCTTTCAAGAAAATCTCTCCACGCTGGACGCTGTCCGCAGGCAGCTAGGGTGTCTGGCTCTACCGGGGGATCCGCCCTATGAAAAGCGCTATCCCTATCTCGACCGCGATTTGCTGGAATTCCTGTTCGCAACCCCCAGGGAACAGATGGTGCGCCCGGGCCAGCGCCGCTCGCTCGTGCGGCGCGCCCTCACGGGGATCGTCCCTAGCGAAATCTTGAATCGGAGGCGGAAGGCTTTTGTAGCCCGCTCTCCGATGCGGGCCGTTTCGACTGGCTGGTCCGCCCTGGACGAGTCGAGCCGCCACATGCTGAGCCAGGCATTGGGTGTTGTCGATTCCGAACGCTTTCGCGAAGGCTTAGAGAGGTGCCGCGAGGGGCGAGAGGTGCACATCGTCCCGCTGCTGCGCACGCTGGGAGTCGAGCGGTGGCTTCGATCGATCGAGAGATGCCAACGGATCGCCGGTCTCGGCGACAGATTCGCGGGATAAATCACGCTCCCACTGCGTCGCTCGCGGCAAAAGGGCGGAGTCTTCCAGCGGAGCAATCCAACCGGGAAAGGAGGTGAAATTCCATGAACTATGAAAAGCCAGAAGTGGTCGCGCTGGCATGCGCCGGCACCGCCATTCAGAGCGGCGAAAAGGGCCAGCATCCAGTGACCGACTTGCCGTGGGTCGAGCAAACCAACGGCGCGTACGAAGCCGACGAGTGAACTAGGGCCGGAGCATTCGACCCTTCGGGTGCTCCGGCGCACTCTCCTCGAGCGCCTGTGCCCATTTGCGCCTGGCGGGCATGGCTGCCGCACGGACCGGGGCAGAGCCAGACTAGCTCTTCCCGTCTTCAAGGAGAAGGTTCGGGGGGAACTCCATTTCAATCCGAGGGCTTCCGGGTGAGTCAGAGAAACCCAGAAGAAAGGGGGTGAAACCATGAAATACGAAAAGCCAGGAGTCGTGGCTCTTGCCGCTGCTGCCGCATCCATTCAGGGCAGCAAGGGCGCGAGCGAGTCGCTAGACATGGCGACCGAATACACAATCGGCGCGTACGAAGCCGACGAGTAGGCCAGTGCCGGAGCGCTTCCGTTTCGAGCGCTCCGGCACACCCAAGTCACCAGCCGCAAAACCGAGAGAGGTGCGAACGGGGCGTTTCGACTGCCAGGATTCGAGGACTCCTGTCCTCCCCGTCTGGAGGCTCAAGGATCCCTGGGACCGCTCTCCGTGTCCACGCGGCCGCGCGGACCGGGAATCGGGAAGAAAGGAGGTGATAGCCATGAAATACGAAAAGCCGGAAGTTGCCGTTCTCGGGTGCGCAAGCGCCGGGATTCAAGGCAACGTCAAGGACTCGAGCATCGTCTTCGATCAGAAGCCCGAAGAAACAGTCGGCGCGTACGAAGCCGACGAGTGAAGGGAAGCCGGAGCGCCCCGTGATTCGGGCGCTCCGGCCCGTCACAATCACTCATCTGGAACGCACCCACCTACGGAAGTCCGTTCAAGGCCCCATCCGCTTTTGAAGATGCTTCTCAAACCAGGCGAGGATCCGGTTGCCGAGGTCAACCTGATTCGCATATCTCCAATAAAGTGGTGTGTGCCCTTCGTCCTTATACTTGGCATATTCGACTTTCTTGCCCAGTCGGCGCAGGTCCACGAAGACTTCGTCCCCCAAGAAGGAAGCGACCGTAGAGTCGTTTGCGCCGTGGACGAGCAAGAGCGGCGTCTCCACGCGGTCGAGGTAGAAAACCGGCGAGTTCTCGACATACCGATCGCGCACGCGCCAGGGAGTATCTCCCAGCGCTCCATGGCCTTGCTCCACGAGGGATGTGGCAAAGGCGCTCCCATCCGTTCCCATCTGGCCGTACCCCGCAATCTTGTCTCCGGTCCCATCGAGGGAGACGGCCGCCTGGAACCGGTGGGTTTGGACGATCAGACTGAGCACGCTGTATCCGCCGTTACTGTGGCCCATCACCCCCAACTGTCTGGGATCTGCGATCCCCATCTCAATCACCTTGTTCACACCCGGAAGGACAGTCTTGGCGAGATCGAGCATGGGTGTGCCCACGTGTTGCGGGGTGTCCGGCAGGAGGACTGCATACCCGCGGGTCGCGAACAATTGCATGTTGAACACTCCCCAGGAGGCCAAGCCAAAGTGATTGAGGTTTTTCGAGAGCCAGCTGCCGCCGTACACCCAGACAATGAGGGGATACCGCACGCCTGGCTGGTAGCCGGCGGGAAGCAACAAGGCTCCCTCGAGCGGTTCCCCGTCGTCGCTCAACCAGTTGACCAGCCGGGCATCGCCCAAGCGATGCCGGTCGAACTGGGGATTGAGTTGAGTGAGCCGCCGGCTGATGCGGAAGCGACCATCCGTCAACCACAAGTCCTCGTCATGCTGTGCGTCCTCGGCCACAAAGGCGATTTTCCCTTCGTCGCCGATCGGCACAACCGTGCGGTCGGCGCTCGAACAGGTGTAGCACTGCCCCTTTTCCAGAAGAGGGGTGCTCTTCCCGTTCGCCAGGTTCACGCCGTAAAACCCATCCTGCTTTCCTTGGCGGTCATAGGTCACAACTACCGTGCTCGCGCGTCCGTTCTCCTCCCACAGGAGATTTCCCGATGATGAGAACAGGTGAGTGATTTCTCGATCGGGCACGCGCGCAATTTCGACGGCCCGGCCCTCGGCACGCCGGGCTTGCCACAGGGCGCCATCACGCAGGAAGTACAGCTGGCCTTTACTGTCCCACAGGGGCGCCGGCGACATCCGGCCATCCAGTGCGGACGCAGGGAAGTGTGTGACATTTCGGGGGCCGCTTCCATGAAGATCCACGACATAACCTTCGCGGACGGTCTCTGCCGGGCCTCCGCTCTGGTAGCCGATTGCTGCGCCTTCCGGCGACCAGCTGTACGAAGCACCATCCTGGCCGAACCGGATCTCCGATGCCAGGATCGCCTGTTCGCTGGTCGCAATTGTTGTCAACGCAAGATCGAAGAGCACCTGCTGCGAGCCGGGCTTCTCAAATCGCCGGGAAAGCGCGTAGGCGACACGGGAACCGTCCGGGGAAAGCCGGAACGTCTCGATTCTCTGGCCGGATACGATGGCTGTGGTGTTTCCCGTGGATAATTCCACCAAGCTCAGGTCGCGGAACACCATGTCCAAGTTCCAAGGATCGGACGCCGGGTGCGCTCCCTCACCCTGCGCATGGTCCCCCCGGTAGAGGATGACGGTTGATGCGTCAGGCCTGGGTTCCGGATGTGCCCCTTGATCCGCTCCGGGGAACAACTTTTTGACGTACTCCTCGGGAGAGAACCCTTGTGGAAGAGTGGTGAGGAGAATCTTCTGGCTGTCCGGGGTCCATTCGATCTGGATAGCCCGCGCGGGAACATCCGACACGCTTCTGAGTTCGTCCTTTTGTCCATCCCAGACCCAGAGCCTCGCCTGGCCGTCCCGGCCGCGACTCGACAGAAAGGCGAGATCATGGCCGCGGGGTGACCACACCGGCAGCCAGCTGTCCGCGCGCCTGTCCGTCAGGCATCTTGTCTCGCCGGTCTCGAGATTCACGATTGAGATCGCCGTTCCCGGTGCCCAGGGGGGAATTCCGGTCCGCGCGTAGCTCTCACGGTCGATCGATCGGATCTCTTGATTCGCCTGTGTCGCGTAGGCCAGCCAGTGGCCGTCGGCCGAGGCAGCGATGGACGTGCCCAGGCCAAATCGCCGCAAGCGCAGGACCTCTTCGACGGATAAGGGATCTGAACTCTGGGCAATTGCCGCTGTATAAGCGCCCGTGATCCAGAGTAGGGCCGCCACAAGGAGAAGCCAGAACCGTTTTCGGGGAGTCTGACTCTTCACTAACTGTTTCGGCGTGCATGGACTAGCAGTCCGTGGCATAGCGAATTTCGACTCCATACTCAGTGGAGATGATCGGCGCCAGACAGCGGGTCAAGCGCCGATGCTAGAACAAGAGTTTCAGAGCGAACTGAATGGACCGGGGCCCGCCTATTTGATAGAGGGTGTTGAAACCGCCCCCGCCGACATTCCCGCCGCCGAGATATTGACCCAGCATCTGCGTTGAGAGGCCGAACTGCGGGTTGAGAGACTTTGGGTTCTGCAGATTTCCATTCGGTGGAGCAAAATTGGGGTGGTTGAGGACATTGAACATTTCGGCGCGAAACTGGAGCTTGAGCGATTCATAGATGGGGAAATCGCGGTGCACCGCGAAATCCCATTGCGCCGCTCCAAACCCGCGCAGTGCGTTTCTTCCAAGATCTCCCTGCCGAGCGGGGACGCCGCTCGCATCGAGAGGCGGGCTGGTGAAGGCCGCGGGGTTCAGCGCTTTTCCACCCGCATACTGCGGTCCGGACAGGTAGAGCGGAATCCCGGGTACCTGATCGGGCCGAATCTGCGTCTGTGCGCCAAATATTGCCGGTATGTTGGAGTAGTAGACGTTTACTGGAGGCGCTGTCCGCGCCTGTACCACGCTCTGCAAAGACCAACCGTGTAGGACGGCATTGGCAAAAGCATTGATCTTGGGAGAGGGAATGTCATACGTCAGGCCCGAAGAGAACAGGCTGCGCATATCAAAGTCGGATGGTCCGCGGTTGGGTGCGGACCCCAATCCGGGCACAAAGGTATTCGAGCCGTTCCCGTAAACCCCCAGGGACCCGTCATCGATGGAGTGCGACCAGGTATAGGACGCAAGAACCTGAAGGCCCCTGGACAGCCGGCGCTGGAATTGGATCTGCAGCGCATTGTAATTGGAACTGGCCGAATTCCCGACCAGGGCGGCGTTGCTGAAGCTGGGATTCGGCGCGACTACGAATGCCGTCTGCAAGAGCCGCCTGCCTGCAGCTCCGATATAGGAAAGGGAAAGGCTCTGCTGCTGGCCCAGCCCCTGCTCGACGGCAACATTCCACTCCAGGCTGTAGGGAAGCTTGAGATGAGGATCGGAGGCTGCCAGGATGGCCCCGAACGATTTCAATTCCGCAGGTGTGATTGCCGGAGGAGCTGCTGCCGCAGGACTCAGGGGAAAAGTTCCGCCAAACGAAACGCTTCGTGCTCCGAAGGGATAGTTTGAGGAAAGTGTTTGTGCCAGCTCGGTGGTCGCCAAGTCATAGAACACACCGAAGCCCCCGCGGGCAACGGTGAGCCATTTCCCGCTTTTGTTGACCTGGTAAGCAAGCCCCAGCCGAGGAGCCACATTGCCAAACGTCGTGTCGAAGGGAGGCGTTCCCCCCGGAGCCAAAGCCAAGTTCGACAGGTTCTTCAGATTGTAGCCAGTCACAGCGGGAACGCTGGTGCCGCTGAGCGCCGAAGGGGCGAAATCGAAGTCCCAGCGGAGTCCATAGGTAACGGTCAGCCTGGAACTTGCCCGCCAGTTGTCCTGCGCGTAGACCCCTAAGTTCTGCAACAGGAGCTGCGAGCTGTGCGCTGCACTCAGAACGCTCGCGAACAGACTGCCCGTCTCTGCGGACGAAACGTTCAGGAACAATGGACTCTGTTCATAGAGAGCAGGAGCAAAGGAAGGCGAGAGCCGGCGGTAGTCAATCCCGAACTTCAGGTTGTGGGACCCCTTTTCGATCGAGAGTCCATCGACGAGGTTGACCTGGCGCTGAGTGTTTTTTGTATCGGCCCCGCTGATCAGATTCCCGTTGGCCAGGGAAAAGATCTCAAAGACAAAGACGGCGTTGCCAGCCGAGTACGGACTGGGGAATGCAAAAGAAGCGGGCACGGCACCGCCGAAATTGTCGAGAACGCTCGAACTGGAAGCATTCGTCCGGCTGTAGTTGAACCGGAAGTCGTTGTCGATGGAAGGAGCCAGGGCCCAGGTAATCCCAGCGGTGGCCGTCTGGGTGGTAATGCGCAGCGGCTCGACCACGCTCAGAGGAAAAAGAGTGCTGGCCGCGCGCTCGTCAATTTCCGACGGCGAGTAGTCGTAGCGCCCAAACAGCGTCAGCTTGCTCGTCAGTTTGTGATCCAGCCGGAGACCGTAGGCATTGAGAGTCGCCGGATTCGAGTAGCTGGCGTTGAATTGCGCCACGCCGGTTGCGAGGTTATCCGGGCCGTTGGGGATCGGATAGGCATTCAAAAACGGCTGCACGGCGGAGACTGCATTCATTCGCGCATTGAGGTCGGGAACAGTGCTCAGGGTGGTCTCGGGCAGACGCAACCGCAGCCCCTCGTAGGAGAAGAAGAAGAAGGTCCGGTCTTTGACAAGCGGACCGCCCAAGGTCCCCCCGAAATCGTTCTGCCGTTCCTCCGGCTTGGGCAAGCCGGCCCGGCTTGCAAACCAGTTGTTGGCGTCCAAGACGGAATTGCGCAGGTAGTCGAAGACGGTGCCGTGAAACAGATTCGTGCCCGAGCGGGTCACGATGGAAATCTGAGCCCCTGGAGTGCGGCCAAATTCCGGCGCATAGGTGGAGGTCTGAATCCGAAATTCCTGCATGGCATCCACAGAGACCAAACTGTTGGTTCCCCCCAGAACGCTGAAGGAGCCGACGGCACCGGCCACGCCGTTCCCGGCATTGAAGTTCGCCCCGGTGCCGATATTGGCCCCGACCCCATCCACCATCCAGTAGTTGGAAGACGTGCGCTGTCCGTTTATGCTGAACTGGCCCTCGTTCCCTTCGCTGTTCGGAGTCAACACCACACCGGGAGTGAGCTCGATCAGCGTCTGAAAGCTCCTTCCATTCATGGGCAGGTTTTCGGCGAACTGCCGATCGACAACCGTGCTGACCGTGGCACTCTCGGTGTTGACCAGTGGTGCGCCGGCCTCGACGGTTACCGTTTCTGAAGCCGCTCCGATGGGCAGAGTGAAATTGATGGCCAGGGCGTCCTGGACGTTGAGAATGATGTCCGGCTTGATGAGCGTCTTGAATCCGATCTTCGAGACTTGGAGGCGATAGGTTCCCGGAGGCAGATTGGGAACCACATAAATGCCCTCACCGTTCGTCTTGCTGGTGTACTGGACCCGTGTCGCGTCGTTCACCGCCACCAAGTCAGCGCCAACGATGACCCCTCCCGAGGGATCGAGCACGATACCGCTGATGGAGCCATTGGGGGACTGTGCCGCCGCCCGGGAAGCGGAGAGAAAACTCAGAACGAGAACAGCAGCGATCTGTCGAAGTCGCACGCATCGTCTCCTGTGACCGACCGGTTCGGACGTAACTATTGGTCTACGCAGGAGAGTCCGGATTTGTACCAATCGAATTTCATAGAGGAGTAACTCGACGGTCCCGGTGGCCCGAGGAAGCCAGATCTAAGGATGATTCGGGTCGACCTTCAAGTAAGCGAAGAGGAAGGGCTTGCCACTCGGCTTGGGGCTTCCCCGATCTGGCTCAACGGTCACAAAGACGGCATCAATCTGTTCCAGAGAATGCGGATCGTCGAACTTGAGGACCCAGCGCTTCTTGGCCAGGTTGTCCTCATAAAAGATACCCAGATTCAGGGACTGTTGCCGGTCGGGTCCGCGCCGGCCCCAGGCTTGAAACGTGCTAGCTCTCCTGACACCGGGCTGCTGATCCAGGTCATAGGCGTAGAAAACAAGCGACTTCCCCTTTGTGTAGAACACGCGGCCATACGGCTTCCGAGTTGCCCCATCCCGGGCGACGTCATAGACCTCGGCAATATAGAGGTCCCGCGCGCCCATCAGATCCCGGATATCCTGGTCGTGAGCCAGGAGTTCGCCCTGCTTGCCAATGGTCTCTTCCCGTTCCCGGAGCTGGGCATTGAGGTCCTTGATCTGCCCCTCGAATCCCGCCACGCGCGCCTGGTCGAGACTCCGTTCGTGGCGCACGGAATCGAGTTCGGATTGGGTCTTCTGGAGGGAAGCCACGGCAACGTCGAGCTTCAGGCTGAGCGCACTACGTTCTTGCGCTACGCGCTGCTTTTCGGTTTCGTCTCCTTGCAGGGACTTTTCCAGGGCAGCTTGAGTACTCTTCATTTCCTCCAGGGAAGCAGACTGACGTTCGATCTGCCGCCGGAGGTCGGCCACGACCCGATCCTGCTCGGCCAGTTGAGCTTGCAGGGTCTCGCGCTCGTGTCCCACATCGCTTAGTTTCTGCTCGAGGGTTTCGATTCTGGAATCGGGAGGATTGGGCGCAACCTGAGCCACTTCTATACCGCGGTGCTGGCCGACTTGATATGAGTAGATCCCCAGAGCAACTGTCAGAATCACGGCAGCGGCAAAGGACAACCAGACGTAATTCCAATTCAACTGAGTGTGGCGGTGGCCATTCCGGCGGGCAAAGCTGGACCAATTGCCTTGCTCTGCCGCACCTGACTCCCGGAGGGCAGCTCCGATCTGGGCAGTCGCTCGCGCCGCGGCTGTTTCTACCGCTTCCTTAGGAGCCGACCCTGGTTCGCTCGAGGGGTGTGAGGCTAACTCAGGTGCCAAGAGAGGCATCCCGATGTCCACGACCGCCTCGAACTCGCTCAAAGCTTGCCGGCACTCTGCGCACCCTGGCAGGTGGTCCCTCAGTCTCTTCTGCTCTTCCTCCGACAACTCTCCTGAGGTTGCCAAGGCGCAGAGTTCGAGAAACTCGTCATGCGGTCGCATGCCCGACCACTTCTCTGGTTCCCGGTTCGTCCCGTTCTCAACCATACCGCTCAACTGCCCCGCACGTTACGCCCAAAGATTTGCTTCCGCAACTTGTCCAAGGCGCGGTAATAGTGATGCCTCACGTTTCCCAGGGGCTGGCCCAGCTTTGCGCTGATTTCCGCCAGCGTGTACCCCTCAAAGAAGTGAAGGCACAAGATCTCGCGCTGCTCTTCGGACAGAGAGGAAAGCACCTTCTCAAGACCATTACGGCCAAACACGGCTTCTGGGGAATAATCGTTCTCTAAGGTCGCCTTTCCGACCAGTCGCTCAGCCCGGCCCTCTAACTGAGCCCCCACGTAAAAGTGGCGCGTCACCAGATACCGGCGCCGCTCGATCGCCCGGTGGTAGGTCATCTGGACGATCCACGACCGAGCTGGGCTTTTCGAGCTGTCAAAAATACTGCAATTCCGGTGAATAAATAAGAATAGGTCCTGGACGAGATCTTCGGCTTCGGCAGCATCCCTGAGGATCCGAGTCGCAATGGCTTGAATGAGTCTGACGTACCGTTGGAAAAGACATTCTAAAGCGTCCTGATTCCCATCGCCGATTCGTCTCAACAAGACTTCGTCGGTCAGGCCGTTAACAGCAGGGCCCGTGCCATCCAGGGCCTCTAGTAACGGCCGGATCGCAGGGAAACGGATTGTGATGGGAGAATTCACACCGAAAATCCGACCCGTAATCTCATTCGGTGGTGCACGGAATATAGCTACGACACACTCGCGCCTGGGAGCGATCCTAGGTGGCGAGCCTAAAAGAACGGTTTGGCCAACGCCTGAGAGACATCCGACAAGAGCGCCGGATGACCCAAGAGCAGTTCGCCGAACTCCTCGGCATTTCAGTGGATTTTCTCAGCCTGATAGAACGCGGGAATAACGCCCCTTCATTCGAAATGCTCGACGTTTTCTCAGCCCAACTGGGTATTCCCGTGGCGGTGTTGTTCACCTTCTTGGAGGACCCGCCACGGAGGCCGACAACCAAGTAGCTGGGCACGGCGTGCTCTCTTTCTGCCCTCCCTGATGGATTTGTAGGAATCATTTGCGGTCGACAATTTACCGTCAGGTGGGGCTGCAGCCGAGACTCGTCTGCAGTGATCCCCAGAAGGAGCGGAAAAGGTGCCCGTAATCCCATTCGGTGGTACCCGTAGTCATGCTACGACAGACTACGTGCCGGGTGCAAGCCCCCGGTGCCGAAATTACGGAAACAATTCGGGCAACATCTTAGACAGATACGCCTTCACAGGCGCAAGACACAAGAACAGTTTGCTGAGCTTCTTGGGATTTCCGTCGACTTCCTCAGCTTAATTGAACGCGGCATAAACGCGCCGTCCTTCGAGACGCTTGAAATAATGGCGAGAAGGCTGCGCGTTCCTGTGGCAACGCTGTTCACGTTTGAGGAAGGAGGAACAGGTTGAGTCGAGTCTCAGTCGGTCGCAAGCCCTCCGTGCAGGGGCCAAGGCTGCTCGTTTCCGGAGCCCCTTTGCCTTCTCTGTGTCCTTGTGGCTATTTAGTTCTCGAATCAAGTGCTGCGAAGCTACGAGCCTCACGCTATCGTCGCGCAGTAGGCTCACCCAATCGACCTCACCGCAGAGGCCTAAATTGCAAGATAGTTGTAGTCTCTAGGAAGGCAGATCGCGTAAAGACAGGATGTTAGGACGTAGGGTGTAGGGGGTCAACGTGTAGTGGGGTATGCGTCTACGGACGGGAAAAAGGGACCACCCCCGGCGGGCAGGGGGGTTCGGTGGGGAATTAAGATAGGCGTTGCGGGCGCTGATCCGGGGGGCAAGGCGAACGCACGAACTGCGGGTGAACGTAACAGAGAACGCTGTTTATGGTTTTATCTTTTCTACTCGCAGTGCTGAAACGCTCCTCGTATGCACCGTGAGTTTCTGCCAGCTGTCTACCTTGCCGCATATTTCGCATGAGTATTTAAAAGCTATTTCGAAAACACTTTCTCCGGCAGGCGGTTTCACGGATAGCAGCGTAGGTTCAACATGTATCCCAGCGTTTATAAATTCAATTCTCGCATGTCTAACATGTTCGTCCAAGTCCTGCATTTTCGAAAAGCCAATTGGTTCCTTCGCGTAGGTACATCCTTTGCAGACCTGTATCCAAATATCGCCTTTCCCCGTTGTAGTGTCTTCGGAGATGTTCTTCAGCCAAAACCGCACATTAACAGAGCCATCATCCTCTCTCGGGAAATATTCCTCGGTTAAAGGAAAATCATCTTTACCTTTAACGAAAAAACTGAATTGCAATTTGGCATGTGTCAGTACGCCGGGATTAACTCTAACGAGGGCCTTGGTCAGCATGGTGTTGCTTGTCTCTATCTGACTCGACAGCCTTGAGGACAACTGTGTTTCCAAATTCTGAATCTGAGCTTTTTGATCTGCAACCAACTGTGTGTATTGGTTGGTGAGTACTCTAGTGACATGCTCAGAAGTTGCGACCGCAACCTGTTGCGATGTCTCTTTGATCGCCCTCTCTCGATCTATCGCCGAAGTTTTTTTCGCGTTATTTTGTTGCCACAGCGTAAGCAAACTCAGGACCACCCCGAACGCAAATATGGAGTGCCGCCAGCGTTCGCGCTTCCTAATGGCCTCATCCACCATTTCTATTCCGATTGCAAAGACTGTCGGACCCATCACAACGCCCCAATCAAGAATGTCTTTCGGCTCCGAAGTTTCCAAGCAGATAATCACCACGAGAATAACGACCAGGAATCGCAAGATCCACAGCCTACTTTTCTCCCATAAGGCTTTGTTCGATCGTTTCCAAAGGGGGACGCGCTTCTCCGTTGTCGTTGGCATGACGCGAGACTATATCACGTCTGTGTATAGCATAGGCAACCGTATACGTGTGGTTATAAAGATATTTCTGCATTACGCCCGTCTTACCTCGAATCAGCGTTGCGGTAGGACGCTCACTAATCAACGCGCGATTTTTCTGAGCGCCTTCGATTAGCCCTCGACCGGAACATTCGATCCGAGTACACGCCCAAACCGAATTCCCCACCGTGAGTCGCACCCAACATCTAGTCTTCGGTGATAAAATTCTCCGCACCGGGGTTGCGGGACCAGCGCCAGCTTTTCTTCAAGGCGCGGGCGTGAGGCTTTAAGGGGCGAAAGGGAACGCATGACCAGGCGTAGTGAAGAGCTGAGTGTCGAAGAAAAGATTGTCGTATTTTTCGATATCTGCTCCTCCTCGACAATACTTGAAGACTTGCTTGCCACCGACAACATGAAGACTTATAGAGATCTTTTAATTTCCTTAAATAGCTTCCTCCAAACGCGTGGCGAACAGGACGAATTTGTCGTCTACAAATTCATTGGGGATGGATGGGTGCTTCTGTTTCCGCCCACGGTTTCTGGGAGTGCACTGATCAATTTCCTTACACGCCTGTCTGAATGTTTTTCGATACGCTTCCGGAATCGGCTCATTCCAGTTCTCCAAAACACGCCCGGAGTCGTCGGAATTACGTTTGGCGTGGATAAGGGGCGGCTCATCAAGATAACGATGAACGATCGGGACGAATACATTGGACGTGCGCTAAACGTGGCGTCTCGCCTCCAAGGCGCAATAAAGGATAAAGACAAGAACCCCGCGTACAAGGTCCTTGTTTCGAAGCATGCATACAGTGGTTTAAGAATTTCCCCCCAAGTGTGCAAGGTGCAAGAGGTCACTCGACGATTGCGAAACATCCGCAACAACCAAAAGATGGAACTAGTGAAGCTGACTCTGCGCGTGCAGGCCAAATAGTCGGGAATTTGACGCGAGGGGGGGCGAGGGTGGCCTCCTCTCTTCGCGCCATTAGCCCATGATGGAAAAGAGTAGGAATCCAAATGCAATTACGGCAAAAAGCCCAGTGCTGGCGTTCTGGATAAATTGATCCCCGGATAGTTCCTCGATCTTGCCGTCGTAGAGGTTCACGGTCGCTGTGAAGGGCTCCAACTCGGCGTCTGACAGAAGCTGCCTGATTCGCTCGAATTGACGATCTATAGCGAGGTGGCCTTTTAGAGTTGATTTCTCTAAAACAAGACGAAGATTTTGAATCTGGCAAGAAAGCAAAATCAAGAGACTCACGACGATTCGCTGATAGACCTCAAGGTGAGACCTCAGAATTGCGATCAGAATCGCCAGAAGGAAGAGCCTCCTAATGATCGCCCAAGCGACAAGCTGGCCACGTGACATTGGGAATGGATATGGATCTGGCCGCTCAAAACTCATTTTTAATCCCTCCAAGTAGAAGCGCAACCCAGCACAAGTCTCCTGAGGGAGCGGCTGCGGTGAAGGAAGTAAGCCGTCCCCGAACTAACGGCCCAAGAAATCCCACCACGGCGACCTTGCTCCCTTCGAGCGGTTTTTTCTCTTCTCGACAATGCGGAGGTTATCCTCCGTGTGACTACCACCCTTCGAGAAGGGAATGACGTGATCTAGTTCAACCTTCCGTGGATTGTACTTTTCCCCGGTTGTTCGCTCGTATTCCGCAATTTTTCTCCTTTTAACTGAGGCGGGAATATGACGACTTCGGCCCGGCATCCACTGGTTGACAACTATCGCAATCAGGATTCCGCCCAGAATCGATTCCACCGGGCTGCGACCTATCTGTGCGAGAAGGTAAGCTACGCCTAGATATGTCACTTCGACGATGAAAATCCTGCGAATGGCGTGTCTTATGGCCTCTCTCCGGCGACGAACCGCCATGAGAAATAGAAAGATAATAACGAAGACAACTAGACGGGCGAGGGAATCAGGCGACACAGTGGGAAGAGGCTACCGCGAACAATCTCGGCAGACAAGACGCGGAGAGTGCTCATTGGAGTCGATTTAGGCATCTGGCCGAGAATTTGCCATACTTGCCCACAATGTCGCCGAAGGCGTGGTGATGGTCGAGAAAAAGGTCCTTTGTCAGTGGCGGTCGCCATGGAGCGCCGCTGTCTGGGCCGCGTGGGGTTGGCCTAAATGCCTGGGCGGAATCATAGGAGGCCCCAGCGCCGAAAATAACCAGTAGCATGGTTCGAGTATACTGAATGGATGGTAGCTATTGGCGCAGGGAAACTTTTTACAGGCTGACCGCCTGGAACAAGGCGGGCTGTTAGCTGAAATGGCAGTTTGCTATAGTCGTGAGATTGGATTTTCTCGATGCAGGAGCGCATCCAGCCATGAAAATCAAAATGGAAACGACACATATTATTCTCAAACCGGATCTAACGGATGAGCAGAAGAAGGAAGCCATGCGTGGAATGGAGGAATACACCAAGGGAATGAAGCAACACGAGATTGGGAAGGCGCGCCAGCAAGTCGCCGACGCCTTCACGAAGCTGATTCACCCCGAGCGCGTGGAGAAACTGGAGGAACAGATTGCTACGCTCCAGACTATCAAGAACCCAAAGAAGTTCCGGGCCGAAGTGATGCTGCTTCTGGCCGACGCATTCCAGGGCGGTCTCAGCTGGGGAATCGACCTGAAAAAGGAAGCTATAGAGAAAGGTGTGAACGTCACGGATTTGATCGGCTTGGGAGATAAGTACGACGTGCGAATGGTCGAGCCGGGCTCCGAGCCAAACCCCAAAGAACCTATCGTCATCAATCCGCCCAGTGATTCGAAGTCATAGCGCGTGGATAAACCTGCCCAGGGGGGGTGGTCCCTTTTTCGCGTCCGTAGACGCATACCCGTCAACGTGTAGTGGGGATAGGAGACAGAGACGCGCGAAACTGCCCTCTCTTGCACAATATCGGTGCAATCAACTATCCCACAGCCCTTGCGATAGCCCCTTCTCCTTAAGGTTGACAAGACCAGTCCGTTACAAATAATTTTCCCTTCTGAGCCACTGTTCTATATCCTTTATTAGCTAGAGAAGGTAACTATGAAGATCGAATCGATACCGGGAGCAGCGAAAGATCAACTCGATCTTGTCTTGAGTTTCTTCCCTCGTGTGGATACGAAGGCGTCCGTTGTCCTTGCTGTGGACACAGGAATGGCCGGTTATCTTGCGACTCGCCTTTCGGTATCCACACTCATGCTCTCCTGGCAACTTCTCATACCTTTGGTTGCCTTTGTGCTTATTGGGCTGAGTTTCTGGCACTTGTACAAGGTCGCGTTTCCAAATCTGAAAGGGGGAAATCAATCATTGGTCTATTTTCGGGAAATTGCCAAGAGAACGGAGGCCAAATTTATAGACGAATTCATGGCTCAGAAGGATGATGCCTACGTCAAGGATTTACTCGGGCAAGCTTGGCGGAATTCGGAAATCCTTACTGAAAAATTCAATCACTTGCAGCTTGCATTCCTTTTGATGGCTGCAGCGATTATCCCCTGGACTATTGCCATTGCGGTTATTTCTTGACTGGCCCAGCCCTCGTGTGAGAGGTGGGCTTTGCAGAAAGTTTGATTTCTTGCCCGTGGGGTGAACTGTGGGACTAAAGACAGAGCTCGAAGAGCAAGTTGGATCAATTTTCAGGTCTCGATGGACCGAGCGCGATGGATATGTGGTCCCCGATGACAGCAGCCTCAAGCTAGAGAATGACGGAATCAATCTCGATGCGACCGTTTTGTACGCAGACATGGCTGATTCGACGAAACTAGTTCAGGGGCATGGCAGTCACTTCGCCGCCGAGATTTATAAGACCTTTCTGCTTTGTGCCGCGAGAATCATCAAGGAGGAAGGCGGGGTCATTACAGCTTACGACGGCGACAGAATCATGGCCGTTTACTTAGGCAAGACGAAAAACACTTCAGCAGTGCGAAGTGCTCTTAAGATTCATTGGGCTACCCAAAATATCATTATCCCCGCCATGAAGGCCGTTTACAAAACGGAGACCTATGAAATCAAACATGTGGTCGGCATCGACACAAGCAAGCTGTTTGTCGCAAGAACCGGCGTGCGTGGGGCAAACGACCTCGTGTGGGTCGGACGAGCGGCTAACTACGCAGCGAAACTTACCGCGTTGCCGCACTCGTATCGCACGTACATTACAGGCGACGTCCATTCCGTCATAGATGACAGCGTGAAGACTTCGAACGGCCTCTCGATGTGGAAACCCTTGACTTGGAATACTTTAGACAATTCGACCATTTATGGATCGACCTATTGGTGGGCGATGAGCTAGAAATGTGGGCCGTAGGTCTCACAGCAACTACGATTGACAGAGCCTTAATGGCAAACCATCGTGTGAATCGACGACAGTTGAATAACAAATCTCGGTGATTTCCTACGTTCAACCAAGTGTCCGCAAGATTGTTCCAAGAAGCTCCTGGTTTCTGCGATGCGGTCTGCTCCGTCCCGCCCGCAAATCAATCAACGCCCTGCGCGACATGCCACTCTTTTTCACAAGCCGTGAGAGCGGCAGCTTATTCAGCGCTGGAAGTATCTTAGTCTGCCATTCATCGCGTTGCGGGTCGGGATACTCCGTGTACACCCCTGCTACTGAGTGAGCCAGACCGGATTCGACATCTTCGAGCCGATTGGATTCCTTTCCGATGTATCTGATCTGTCCGATTCCAATGTGCCGCCGCTGCAGCAAACCGATGTATTCCTTACCTGAAGGATTTCCACCTGCATCAGCACATTTCGATTCTGGATGAAATTCGTACTCACAGAGAACATCGCCATAAGTCTTGACGCGCGCTGTGTAACGGTTTCTGACGAGTCCCACTGCGCCATCGCCAATAGAAGCCGCAAATTCGTATTCTTCGCCGCGCGCCGTGAACCGCTGCCCAGAGTGTGGACGACATCGATATCTAGCGAGTCGACGCAAAACACGTCTCCTCCCGATTTTCGATTCTACGGTATCAGATTGTTGGAAGGATACCACCCACGGTAGAGCGCGCAAAGGAACCGGACTACCAGCGCATATTCCATTGCCCCAATCCTATGGAAAAGAGGGCAGTTTCGCGCGCCTCTGTCTCCTATCCCGTCAACGTGTAGTGGGGGTAGTATCCTGAGGGAAAAATTTGGCTACACGCTAGCGACGGCAATCGCTGTGGGCGTGGGCAAATCAACCCACCACATTCCGGCAACTCAGCGAGAGCGGCGATCGGGTTAGAATCCGCGGGTTATGAAGCTCTACCATTTTCTCTCTGCTGAGCACGCGCTGGACGACCTAACGAACTGGCATATAAGGATCTCTTTGATCGACGAACTTAACGACCCATTCGAGCTATGGTGCGTTGCTCAAGACACCCCGCAGCTACGCCAGGCGATGAGAGACTACAAGCGTGAGATGGCGAACCGCTTCGGCGTGCTCTGCTTCTGTAGGGACTGGCACAATCCGGTGCTCTGGAGCCATTATGCTGACCGCCACCGGGGGATTTGTCTTGGATTTGAGGTGGATGAGCGGTGCGTCCACGAAGTAACCTACGTCGAATCACGAGTCCCGATCACAACTCCTGTTACTCTGGATACCGCAAGTCTGTTGCTCTACACGAAGTATCGAGATTGGTCCTATGAACAAGAGTTTCGGGGATGGTTCTCTCTCGAAACCCCTGACCCTGGCTCGGGGCATTATTTCTATGAATTCGACGACAAAATTCAGCTGCGCGAGGTAATCGCCGGTCCTTTGTGCAGGACTGGCGACACGGAAATCCGAGCCGCCATCGGAAATCGTGGGGCTGGCGTCCAAGTGATCCCGGCCCGTCTTGCTTTTATGGACTTTCGGATTGTTGAAAATCTGGCTGGCTTTCGAAGTCTTGCGTAACTTCTATCGCTTCGAGGTACTTCTCGCAGCCCACCGCAGGAGCTTCGGCATGGACAATCCAGTCTACGAGAAGATCCAGGGAAGGAACGTGAAGGCCAGAGCGCACAGTCACTTTTGCGCATGATCAGCCAGCTTCGCCAATAAACTAACGAATGCAATGAACTCAAGCGCCTTTTCCGGGTCATCTTTAATAATCTTGTGTGCGCGGGGATTTCGAAGACCTGTGACTGCTCCGGAAAACATCATCATGAATCCCCTTTGCTCATCCATATCCGATGCATCAGCTAGGCTGTTGAATTTCAGAATTGGATTCTTGGGACTGAACACTTGCTCCATTAAGGGCGACCCATCTTTATCGTCTACGCCGCTGTTCAGCCTCACGAGCGCATTGAGCGCTTTAACTGCGTCTTCAACTGCGTTTGCATAATGCCCGTTGTGAAATAATTGCCCTGCGGCGCGTTCGATGGCGGGGTGTAATTCAAGACCCTCATATGCCTTGAGCGTTTTCGCAGTTCCAGTGTGACCGGCGTCGCCGAGCTCTTCACGGAAGCCCGCTTTGATTGTTTCGAGGTGGGCCTTTGCTGTGGCTATACCTTGCCGCAGGCCATTACGTATTTCTGTAATCGGAGTAGGAGAAAATATATTGACTGACGCAGTATCTAAGTCCGTGACGCTCCAGCGGTATCGATTGTATTCAACAGTCCCCGCTCCGAAGATTGAGACCAAAAGCCCGTCCAGCTGTTTTTCGAGTGCATCTATTCTGGGGTCACTCCGGTCGTTAACGGAGTTCACGTTAAAACTGTCGAGGTCAGCGATCCTGCGGTCGATTCTGGGAATGGCCAATTCCATCTGCTGCAAAGATAGATTTGCCGATTGGGGTTCTGCTTTCTTCCGTGTTCGTGCCATATATCTGTTTGAATTCTACCTAGCGTGATGAGGATCTCAAAGCTTTGAACCGGCCTTAAGGTTGATTGTGCCGCCTCTGTACGCTACTCTGTCTTTCTACTGATATGCAAATGGATAACCATTATGCGTGTTAAAGGCCTAGTGATCCGCAATTTTCGGGCGCTTGAAAACATTGAGGTAGAGTTTGAAAGCCGCGTCAATGTCATCGTAGGCCCAAACGCGATCGGTAAAACAACGCTCTTGGAAGCAATAAGATTAGCGAAGGCCTTGCTCGCTCCCCGCACCCAATCGGAGTCCGCTCAGGCTCTTTTTGCGTTAGGAGGTGCCGTTCCGCATAACCCACAAGAATTAATATTCAGCGCTATAGCGCGTGATTCTACAAAGCCCGTTGAAATCCGTTGTCGGTTTGAGTTTACCGCGGCGGAGCTTACTGTAGTTGAGTCGGCAATTCCCGAAATCGCCACCTCTCTCATTCTGAACAGATTGGGCCATGGATTCGCGAATCCAGCAGCAAGCATCGCAATTCTGTCTTCGCCAGCAGGAGTGCAAGCACTTCAGGAGACCGAACCTCAGTTACGCGATTACTTGCAACGCGTTCGAAATAACGCAACCCAGTGCCGCCTGCATTTGCAGTTGGACCCGCGCGTGGGAAGGGTCAACAACGTTGACCCGTTTGGTTCCCTCATCATTTCCTATATTGAAGGTCACCGATCTCCGGAGATGACAATGTTCAGCTATTTTCCCGCTGATCGTGCCATGCCAGCAATAGAGCAGCCTGTCCAGCTCGGGGCTGGTGATGCGTCCCTGCAATTGGAATCTCACATCTCTCAACCTCAGATCAAGTATACGCGGCTCAAGAACACAATCTTCAGCACCATCATTAGAGGCGAAAAGGATCGAAAGGAACTTTCGGAAGAGTTTGAGAGAATCTTTACGGGGATTTTGCGTGGGCGAAAGTTGGCCAGCGTCGGTGTCAGCGCTCAGGGCCTGCTCCAAATAAAAGTTCAGGACACGGAGAGTGGTAGGGACTTCGACATAGAAGGGATGAGCAGCGGTGAAAAAGGACTGATTCTTACCTTTTTGCTCATTGCCAGGTCCATCGCAGAAGGTGGAATCGTATTGCTTGACGAGCCGGAACTACACTTGAATCCTGCCGTCTGTAAGGATTTGCTGAACTTTCTCGTTAAGAACTACATTGTTCGTAAAAATATCCAAGCGATCGTATGCTCGCATTCACCAGAGATCCTTGCTGGTGCGTTTGATAACGAAGAATGTTCTCTCTACCATCTTGTTTCCGAGAACGTTCTGACAAAGGTGCGCTACCAAGACCTTGATGAAATCTCAGAAGCACTTTCAAGGTTGGGGACATCCGAAAGCGAGGGACTGCTCTATAAGGCGACAGTATTTGTTGAGGGAGAGGATGATACCGACCTTTTGGAATTGGGGTTTGCAGATCTGCTCCGGCGGTACAAGGTTAAGGATCTTGGCGGACGCGGCGAAGTTGAGAAACAAATCGCGCAATTGCAGGCTGCCGAAAAGCGCGGAGTAAAGCTCTCACCGCGCTACTTCATTTTCGATCTCGATGCCGCTCCGACAAATGTGAGCAATTCTGAATCGGTAAAGCTTCTGCAGTGGGATCGCAGATGTCTGGAGAATTATCTTATTGATATCGACGTATTAACAGATTTCTTGAAAGATCCCGAAACTATGAGAACCCCACTCTCGAATCAGGCCGAGGTGACTACACTTCTAAAGGGCCTCGCGATGGCTCAGATAAACGAAGTTATAGCTAAGAAAGTGTATTCCGGATATGGCTTTGACAGTCCGGGGCTTCGATCAACTGAAATTTATGGAAAAAGCACAGCAGAGATTGCGGGGATTTTGTTCGAGAGACTGGCGAAGCTTAAGGGACAAGTGGGAGGATTGGCTGAAGTCTCTTGGAAGCAAGAGTTCATTCAGTCTTGCGAAGCAGCGCAACGTGAATTGACGGCAATTTGGGACTCGCGGTGGTTTGAATTCTGTGATGGGAAAAGGCTGTTTGCAGAACTTTTTAGAAAAGTGGTGTTCAGGCTTTCTCTTGCGAAATTCAAAAAACAGATAATGCTCCAGATGCGGGTCCGACAAACACCAAACTGGCGCAGCATGGAGAGCCTTCTCAAAAAATTGCTTGGTAACTCTGCGTGACAAGGGCACTTGCTCTAGACAGTCTAATTCGGATGCTAGATCCGCCCAGTCACAACCATACCTGCACTCAATGTCGAGGGGTGTTTCCCTGCTGGGATCGAGACTGCCCAATTGCTCCGGAGTTTCTGTGCGATGAGTGTGCTGATGACCTAACCGAGGACCTGCCTCACTAGCTTCGCAAGTTCAAGCCAATGCCGGGGATGAGGCCGGTAGCGGCCCGCGCGAATCATCGCCGCGTATGGTTGGGAAATACCAAGAGCCGAGGAGATCGCAGGGACAGAAACATCTGAAAGCCGAGGCCAAATCTTTTTGCAGTAGGCTTTTTCGGTGAGCCAGTCCGGTTTGTCCGAAGGGTTCCAGGCTTTCACAGCGGCGGCATGCCGGTGCTGTTTCTAAGCCTGTTGAGCGCGGGCCTCGGGGCTGTGCCCGGCCACTCGCCCGCGTTTCGCAGCCCCTATCAACCCTTCCCTCGAAACGGTACCGGATCCCGCGCGGCCGACTCGCACCGGGTATCAGCCCTTGCTGGAGGGAAGGGAAGTCAGGCCAGGGGAAAAAGTGAAACCGGAGGCCGCGTAGGCTAAGCGAGATGTTCGCCTTCATTTCTAGTCTGAAGACGCTTACGTATCCCTCCCTCGGGCAACTAGTTGACAGATTGTATGCACAAAATGATCTGCTGCGACCTCGGCCTCAACTCAGCGGCCAATTGGTCCAACTCGCCTTGAGTCAGAAGTGCCTTACCGAGGACTTCCGGATATGCTCCCCCTGCCCTTCGTGGAATGGGGCTGAGCTCTCCTCAGAGCTGCTCTCTGTTGTCCGAACTTGAGACCGCACCCTGAGGGTGGATTTGCGATGTACGACCAACGCTCCGGGTCAAGCCAGCGGCCGTATTCCAGTTCGTTGCGAGCACGGTCGACCTTCCCGCCCAGCAGTAAAGCAAGACCCAGCAAGTAATAATACTGAGGATCGGTATGCTCGATTCTGGCAGCCCGCTCAAACCAGTCCGTGGCCGATTTCAGGTCCCCAGAACGAAGTAGCACGGCTCCCAAGTCAGCATTTGCGTCTGGACTGGAGGGATCCGATTGCACTGCGTCAGTGGCGTAGGTTTCTGCCTTAAGGGAAACTTTCGGATCAAATTGATCGGACGCAGCCTTATACCTTGCCCATGCGCGTTTGGCGTTGAAATTATCCTCATTCAACCCGATGCTGTGCTCGAGATCCATTAAGCCGGTTTCTCGATGTTTGCTCCTCTCTTCCGTGGAGAGCTCCTCTTCTGAGTCACAAGACCACTCTATCGAGGTTTCGCCCCGGAGGCTTAGCAGCGCGGACTTGAGTAATTTGTTCCCAGGAAGCCACCTCTCCGCAATGTCGATCGCATCTTGAAGAGCCTTAGAAGATTGCTGGTAGCGCCTGTTTCCCGCGTGATACCACGCATGCATATAGTCCAGCCAAAACCTATGATAATTGGCCTGCGTCCCTTGGATGTCACATGCACGAAAAATTGTCTCGTACAAATCTTCTACTACTAGGATTCCCTCAACAGTGCTGGCGTTTCCAAGCGTCCGTCCAAATCCCCACGACCCCTCTTTGCATGCTTCCTTCTCCTTGGAAAGTACACGCACAAAGCGTCTAATGAGGGTGTTACGGATTCGGATTTCTTTCCCTCCTTCCGTCTGTTCGTTTAGAGCGCTTTCAGCGTGGTCTTTTGCCAACTTCAACAGCCTGGTTTTCGCAGCAGGGTCCGTGGTGATGTCGGCTTGTAGCGCTTCAGAATACGCTAGATTGCCATAGGAGTAGCTTAACAGCTCCCTTACGTTGTCCACGCCGTATCGCTTCTCAAGATCCTTCCTCGGGCTCCGAAGAAACACGCCCTCGAGCCAATTGGAGGGATCTGGGATAATTCGCGCAAATGCGGCGGCCGCCGCGGCATAATAGACCAGCGCTTTGGGTTTGCCGGACGCATCGCTGTTAAGAAAATCGTCTCTCACTAGATCCCTAGTTGTCGTGAGGATAAAACTTCCTTCCCTTACGTATATGAGGGGATCCCGAGGAGTGAAGGCGATCGCGGCCTCGTAGTACTTGCGGCCCTTTTCAAACGCCTCTACTGGGTTGCCGTTTCGCGGGGTGTCTGTCAGATTTCCAATTCTTGCTAAAATCGCAGCCACCCTCCTTCTCTTTTCAGCATCGTTCTCGTTTCTGCGGGCTTCGTATAAGGCCTCCGGCAGTGCCTTGTAGAAATAATCCAGTGCCGACTCCCTGTGGCGCACGCCCTCGTAGTATTCCGCGAGGTGTGCCGGGGAAATCTTGTCCATACCCGCCAGCACGGCTCGGTCGATGAGAGCCGTTAGCCGCTCATCTCCCTTAAGACCGATTATCGTGGTATTGCTCACACGCTCGTCACCGAGTGTAGGGGGGTCAATGAAGTCATATTGTGCCAACTTCGTCCGGAGCCAGGAGGCGTTGCAGGCTGGTTCGACCTTACCCACGGGGCTCTGCACGTCCTGCTCCACCACGGCATAGAGCCTGTGAACTAAGTCTTTTGCTTGAACTTCAGTAGCCCCACCGGAAACTGGGCTATCGTTGTGTCCTTCAATTGCCTCTCTCAGTCTCTGAGGGAGGTCCTTGCTGAAGCACGAGGCAGGGAAATTGGACCGGCGGATTGCAAGCGTCAGGCTCTCATTGTTTTTCCCGACCAGGATCTGCGCCTCTAATACAGGCTTCTGCCGGAGGTGGCGGAGCACATGGTACACAGGAGCCAGCTCAACACCCCCTAATTCCGCTCCCCCGATTATGTGCGACGCGTCAAGTCCCTCAAAGAGAGTCGGATAAGAGCCTACCCCCCTTTCGTACCAAGCCTGGAGCTGAGAGAGTTCAGCCGCCTGTTCCGAACTATTTGTCACATTGAAGCTAGGTAAGCTTGGTTTGAGAGGCAGTTCCCGCTGCGGAGGCCAAGTCTTAATTGCCGTCAACAGAACATTCGCCGTGCCCTCCGCCGTGAACTCATTTTGCTGGTTTTGAGGAGCGTCTACGGGGAGGACAATGAAGTTGGGTCTCCCTGCCATCTCCCATATCCACGTAAACACTAGAATCCCGACGATGGCTGTCACGGTGCCGATGTCCAGCCCGTGGCGGTGGATGGCCCATAGCAGGCCGTCCCAGGCCACCACGAGTAGAAGCAGACACGGGAAGCCAATATGACGCAAAGTGACACTAAAAGGATAAAAGAACGCCGCTACTCCCCCCAGTAACAAGAACAAGTTCCATTCCGGGAACGTCCTGAAAAGATTCAGGAATACAAACGGCGAAGGTGTCTCAGACCTTGTCGCATCTTGATCTTTTAATGGGCGGGAGACTAGGCGCAGCAAACGGTAAAGCGCCCAAAGTCCCAAAAGTTCACAAATCAATCCTTTGAAGGATATACCCCACGGCGAGAAATAGTGAAGTGCTCCAAACGAGACAAAGCTGACCGAAATCAACAGGACAATAGTACGGCGTCGCACGTCTCACCCCCGAAAGCGGGAACTGAACCCGAAAAATGCTGCAAGACCTACTATTCCCTGGTGACGATTCAGGGGGGCGCTCCTGGCTAGCGTGCCCTCTATAGTATCTGACTCTAGTATTGACATTAGATATTAATCGACATCTTGATCTTAAATAAATAAGATGTCAAGCGAAGATTGATAAAAGGATTTGAAAGCGATGGCAGCCGCATGCGAGAGCGCGCCTCGGTGGGCCACACAATGTAGAGACTTCACTGAAAGCCGCATACGCAATGCAGAGAGGAAAGCTCCTGTAGTGCTCCCCTCTAAAACTGGACACCTCTCATAGGTAGAATCAGGGCCTCCGAACAGGAGGCAACACGGGCAGGAAACCACGCCTGGATCGGTCCCCGAAGAGAAGTGGGAGATCGTGCAGGAAGGGATGAAGAGCGGGAACATCCCCGAAACGTGTCGGGGCTGGAATTTGGACGGAAATGTCGAGACCCCAGGAACGTACGCAATCGGAAGTATCGAATCGCGCATCTGGACCGACCGAAATGTGGAACGCGTTCGCAGGTACAAGCAAGAGAACTATCGCAAGGGCAGAGCTCCCAAGCCGAAGCCCAAGCGAGAGAAAAAGCGGGCCTGCCGACTGTTACGAGCAGCCGACAAGCCCTAATCCAATTGCACACACGAGGTGCAACGTGGCTTCCAACAGCATAATCCGCACGGCCCTATACGCAAGAATCAGCACATCGAATAACCGCCAGTCTCCCGAGCTGCAACTGCTCGAGCTTCGGGAATACTGCGACCGGCGCGGTTGGCAGATCGCCGGAGAGTACGTGGACACTGGCATCTCCGGAGCAAAAGACAGACGGCCGGAACTGGACCGCCTCATGGCCGATGCTCACAAGCGACGGTTTGAAGTGGTTGCAGTCTGGAAGTTTGATCGCTTCGCTCGATCTGTCTCTCACCTCCTCCGAGCGCTCGACACCTTCCGCGCCCTAGGGGTTGAGTTTGTCAGATGTCCGAGTCCCTCGACACGGCCACGCCGGCGGGCCGGATGGTATTCACGGTCCTGGGAGCCGTTGCTGAACTTGAGCGTTCATAGGTTCGGTTCACGGCCGAAAGCAAATTCCGTCCGCGGACCTGCCTGTCAGCCTCGAAGGAAGCAAACAGCGAGATCAGAGTCCTGCCCCCCTGGCGTTGCGTAAGCGGCTCCGTAATACTATGAAGAAGGGACACTTCAAAAAGTTCTGGCTTGAGACGCATTCAGTGGCTCGATCGAGGCATTCGAGAATTGTCGCTCAGCTCAGCAACCTGTGCAGAGTAGGTGGCATCTCCAACAAACCTGCCGCCATGGCACACGGCTTCAATCCTTTTGTGCAATCCGGTTGCAAGTTGCTCCCGGGCTTCCTCAGACAGATCCTGCACCCGGTCGATACCTAACACAAACTCCACGACTTCCTTCGCCGTTGAGGAGTGTCGAACACTAATTACCACCGGCGCTTGGAAGTAATAATTCATAGCGGTACGCTCTAGGACATCGGCTAGGTTCGGACACGTCCAGTATCCCCAATCGTAGAATTGAACTCCAGACACGGTCAAGGCGTCAACGATCACGTCGCGGCAGATGTTCTCCCACTCCAGAGTTCGCCAAGCAACTACAAGGAAACCACCTCTGATCAGTGCGCGTTTCAAGGCATTGGGCAACGAGGGATCATTGAGCCACAGATGCATACTCTCAAACGAAACGATGATATCCCAGGGATTGGGCGATGATCGCATGAAATCAATGGCTTCTGCATGGTGGAACTGTTGTGCCATTGAAGGAAATTGCTGTTGCGCCATTTTGACCATTGCTTCGGACAAATCAACTCCGGCGACGACTATGCCTTTAAGGGCGAACCACGCAGTCAATTCACCGGAACCGCAACCTAATTCAAGAAGGCTCTTGCCTGGCTGCATACGGGTTCTGGCCCAAATAGACTGCAGGAATTCGTTCGGTACTTTCTTCGCTAGATTGCTGAGGAGTAACGTACTGTCTTGGAAGCGGTCTCTCATCGATAAGTGACCCCACGAATTTCGAACCCCTTTGCGCGCGATCCTTTCGACGCTACTGCTCGGGGTGATCGTGATTTTCTTCTTTCCGGCGAATGGCGTCACCCGTGAAAGGGCCGTGTTCACATGCCACGCGGATCGGTCTAAACCCAACCGTATGATATCTGCTAATGGCAAGGATTCGGCTTCTATAACTCGGTCTCATTAATCTTGAGAATCGGATGCAAGATCCGCCTTTTGCGATTCGAAACGCGCTTATATCATCGGTGTGCTTCGGGTCGAGCAGTTCATCCCAGTTCATTTGCGTCGACCTTTCGAAGTCAGCCCACGTATCCAAGCACCATTCCTCTACATTTCCATACATGTCTGCCACGCCGTCCAAAGTAGCCGAGCGCGGAAATAGACCGACAGGAGTCTTTCGGCGCAATCCCGCGCCAGCCCAATTCGCCTCCGCCTCGTCGCCGAAGGCGGGCGCCATCCCCCAAGGAAAGATACTCCCGGGACGAATGCCACGACGTGCCGCAAACTCCCATTCGTGTTCAGTAGGTAGCCGGTATTCGTATCCGTCAGCACGACTCACTGACAACCACCTGCAATACGCGCGTGCCTCGTACCAACAGATACCGGTAATCGGAGTGTTTGGATACAGGAGCTGCGCCCCCCAATCTCGTGGGGAGTCGATGCCTTCTGATGTCAGCCAACCTAGTGCGGCAGCATCCCAAATATGCTGAAGTCCTTGCTCATAGCCCCCTGCCATAACGAATGAAGCATACTCCGCAACTGTTACTGGGTATACTCTGATCGCGTATTCTGGTAACTCAAATTCGTGGACAGGACCCTCCCACTGAGCGGCGAGGGTATCGTAGTTTGGCTTCGAAGGATCTTTCCCTTGCGCACCGAACCAAATTCTCCCCCCTGGCATGGTCGTCCACGTTGAATGGAAATCCTCAAGACGATTGTCGCCACTCATTCCGAATGCAACTCCTGCTTCGTATCGAACCCGGAGCGGAATCCAAGGAAGGGGACGACGAAACAGTTCGGCGATAGTTAGGACTAGATTCCGCCAGGGTGAATCATCTGGAAGGGTGTATCCCCCCGCCTTGAGCTCACGTAAAACTGAACCGCCAAGTGCGACACGTTTGAGTCGTTGCTCAAGAGGCAGCGGGTAGGAAAGGCCCGCAAGCCAGGCAAAGAAATCATTCACCTCAGTGGTTCCACGTCCGAGCAATTCGCCTGCAACAAGATGAACGGTCAGGCGCCAGTTCGGATCGTCCAACCTTGTTGCCAAAACTGACTTCCAGTCGATTAAGTGCCTTTTGCGCACCAAGTATCGCGCGGCCAAATAATCACGAAACGATTCCTGGAGCTTGAGGTCGCCTGGACCAGCGCGCCTAAGGACTAAGCCAGATGCTGCAACATCACTCAAAAACCTCTCTGCTCGATCCTCAGCACCTCTGAATGGCTCGCCCTCCGAAACCCATCTACTCGCGTCACTAATACCGCATTTTGTGAGGGGCCCCGGTGCCGCCGACAGCATCGCATACCCGAGCGGTGCCAATGCATCGACGGGCTGAACTGCTCCTATTCCCAGCGATAATCGCCGTACCGCCCAGTGGATTATCGCTTCGAGAAGCTCTCCTCGCACCGCCGGGAGTTCGGTCTCCATAGGATCGCGAGCTCCAGTTAAGTGTAATAACGCTATAGCTGTAAGGTTTAGCGGAGAGGTGAGCAGATCCTCCAATTCGGGGACCGAATGCACGCTTCTAGCGACGGGTTCCCAACAGGATTTCCTCTCGGCCTCACGAAGCGTCGGCCTCAATGCTTCCAAGAAACGGTCGAAGAAAGCGCCGACATCTTCCGGGCGAAACTTATCAATTATCACCTCATCGAGACCAAACTCACCAGCGATGGGAGCGGTCCCATCCCTAACTACCACTTCGGTAGCTGTTACTACGAACTTCGCTCGCGGCCAAAGCATCCGATCACGGCGGATTACGTTAGCCAACTCCTTCCGAATCGAATTACTGGAAATCTCATGGAATCCATCCAAGAGCCATGCCACATCCGACCTTTCTATATATTCGTTCACGGCTTCCAAAGACACCTTGATGCCGATGTTGTCAAGATAACGCACCAAGCAGCGGGAAAGTATGTCCCAGGGCAGTGTGCCGGTTGAAGCGCGCACGCTCGGACCAATCACATCGAGGTCTGCCAATTCAAGAAGGAGCGGAACTGGAGCACCAGCCTTAACGTAGTGGGCGGCGAGATATTTAAGAAACGTGCTCTTCCCCATGCCCGACTCGCCGATCAGTATCACGGCAGGTGTCGCCTCCACTATCTTAATAAGGGGCGTCCTAACATCCTTCGGCGACCGGGCGTCCGGTCCAATTGTGCCGTGCAGGGGTGTGTAGACAGACTTTAGGGGCAGCCTCGGTGCCGTCTCAGTAGCCCGCACCGGAAGCTCCAGTTCGGTGCACTGCGCAGAGAGAAACTTACAGTATGCCGCGACCCATACTGGCGACTGGCCGCCAGATAATGGCCGCTTTGCTTCCGGTGGCGGGAGCGGTATCGACTTGTCGTCAGATGATGTCACTTGCAGTCATGAGCTTTCGGAGTGCTCTCTTGGTCTTGATCAACCAACGCACATCGTCCGTCAAAGTTGCGTTGCCAGGTTCGAGACTCCACATCGCAGAAGACCAGCATTGTCCTCGAAATCTTCGCCGCATCGAGTGGCACGGATACACTTTCTGGGATAACTCGCGCCGTGGAACCCGGCACAATGGGGCCAGTGGTCAGGTGGCAAAAGTGAATTCCCGGGTAACCCTCTAAACGAAGAACCCAATAGTATATCGGAGTTAACGTCGCGTTATTGAAACGGACCTCCCAACGGTGAGGAATGCCGCCCTCATATACAAGCGCGAGCCAGGCATACAGTTGAGATAGGCTAGCGTCGTGAGCCTGCTGTGCTGCCCTTGCTAGACGACGCCGTTCCTCAAAAAGCGCTCCAATCGCCACGAGAACAGCCGACAGACTTCCGATACCGCTGACCCATTGCCCCAGCGTACCTGCCCGCGTATAGTCGATCTCACGTCCCCATGGGTTTAATCCCCAAGCATGCAGCGCGAGGGACCACACGAGAGAAATAAGCAGGAACCATCGGCACCCTGGCGATTGCCAGATTCGTTTCACGGTCGCGGCGAACGACTCAAGTTGTGCAACTGCTTTCATTCTGTCCCCATGCACACTAAGCTGCATTCGGGTACGCTGAAAACCTTACTCAGACAAGGCATGTACGTCATTTTCTCATGCTGCGGCATCTCAATTGTGTTCGCAGACCGCTGGGAATCTTGACCGGTGACATGTCGTTCGCTCTTATCAGCACAGACCGCAAGAGCGCCGTAGTAGTTATTCTCGTAAGGGGCAGTTCTCTACACCGGACTTCAAGGTCGTAGGAGGTGTTCCCGACATGAGTCACCGTGCTACTGAGCTGATATGTCCTTCCGACGAGCACAGGCGCGTCAAATGACACACGCATCCATCGTATGACTGAATCGAGACGTGATCCGCGGTTCTTTCTCGCCAACAATTTCCAGTGGCTTTCTCGCGCGACTTCTATCAGCCTCACCAATTGTGAATATCCAAGCCTACGTTCATTTCGTGCGGGCCACGAAGCATCTACCGTGAATTCAATCGCAGAACCGGCGACTCGGATGATCTGATCTTTCAGGTACTCGGCGAGAGTGGCTGGGCGCAGGAGTAGGGCGGAGCGAAGATCAGACGCGTGTCTCATCGGGGAACTCCAATAAAAGCTGGAGCAGACTACCCAACTGCCCAGATTCGCCAGCCCTTACTGCACGACGGGCGACTTGCCCAATGTTCAAGACTCGCATAGGCTATGAACTTTGCCCGCGTCTGCTTCCGAGCGTCTGATTGAATATAATTGCCTCTTTGAGAAGCTCGTGAGTGTAATCCTCGCGCGCCATGTAGGTTGACTGTATGGGAGCCAGGCCCTCAGCAGAGAGTCCAATGTAAACCGAAACACCGATGTTTACAGTCTCCCGAGCAACTTCCAGAGCATCGCTGAGTCTAGGTGGCAGAAACCCAGCGGCTTGCGCTCGACGCGCCCATGCCGAGCCTTCCGCCGAGTACATCGGATTGAGTCGGATGAAGAGCTCAAGCCCTCGTTTCTCGGTTTGCCTCTTAAGAAAACGAATCGACTCCAGGGCCTCAGCTATCGCAGCAGCGTCACTCATGGTCGGATCCGGTTTCAATAGTACATAACACGTTATCATCGCTCGGGGTACTCTACTCAATCTGTCCAGCCCATCAATAAATTGTGCTAGGGTCTCTTGCTTTCCGAGGACCTCATCACGGATGCGTTCGTCGAGCGTTTCAAACCCTGTGAGGACATCTAAGCGCGTTCGGGGGGCAACCGCATTCAGTTTCGTAAGGGCCCCCTCGTCGACATACTCAATCCGAGTCTCCAACACCAGTCTTCGAACACGGCGTAGCTCGTTAATTGCACGAACGATAGCTTCTAGCGCTGGGCGGGGAAATGTTGATTCGTCAAGAACAGATCCCTCATTGCTAAGGGTCACTCGATCTAGGAGGCTTAGGGCATGTTTACACTTCAACAAAACATTTGCGAATTGGGAAGTTATCTCACCTTCGGAAACCCACTCGCGCACAGACTTCTCAGGGAGTTGGCAGAAATGGCACTTATACCGGCAACGCTTTGTGTTGAAGATCACCAACAAATCAGTCTCAAGGAACATCCTCCTCAAAAGGAAGAAGTGCACGCGCTGCAGAGAACTGGCTGTACCACCCATTGGCTTGCTCTGTCCGCATGATGCGTAGAGTCTTCGAGCAAGTGATGACAAATTGCCCCTTTCCATTGGCTTGCTTATCATGCTTATTCGTGCTCCGAACGGTTGCGGATCTCAATTACTTGTCCGGTCACATGTCTATTCATGGGCGACATGAGGCCCATGACTAGTTGGGCCACCTCTTCTGGCTGCAAGGCGCTTGTGGCATATTCTGGATAGAATCGCTTATATGGCTCAGTGGCAACATCGGCAGGGCACACGCAATTGACTTGGATTTCGAATCGGCGAAGTTCTTGCGCCAATCCGATCGTAAACGCCTCGATAGCCTTCTTTGATACGTAGTAGTGAAGCCAACCTCTGGCCCCGGCCGAAAACGTGCCAGAAATGTTGATGACGTGGCCAGACTTCGCGTCCACCATGGATGGTAGCAGAGCGGCTGTAAGTATCAGAGGCGCAAGACCGCCTACTTGCATTACCTCTACTATTTGGTTAGAAGGTGTTTCGTGAAGGAGCGGGCCCTGGAAGGCCACCTTATCGTCGTGCCAGACTCCAGCGACGTTCGCAATCAGCCGCAAACTAGGCGCATTCGCTCGAATGTTGGATGCCGTCCGCAAGACTGCTGGAATGTCTCGAAGATCCACGCAATACTCTATTGCTGTTCCGCCGGCAGCGGAAACGAGCCTTGCGGTCTCCTCGAGGGCCGTTTGTCGACGAGCCAACAACGCTACGGTCCACCCTTCCTGCCCAAGTGCGACAGCTATTGCTCTACCAATCCCGATACTTGCACCGGTCACTACTGCAGTTCGACCGTTAGCATTCGGCTTCGACATTATTCCTCCTTACTTTGGCGCCGCCGTTGCACCGCTGAGCGACAGTATTCAATGATTGCACCTACGGTCTGAGGTCGATTAAGCGGCAACGGCAAGAGGGTACACCCCAAGAGCTCCTCTAGCGTCATCACGACTTCAAGATAATCGACTTCATCGGAACGTAAATCTGCGAAACGCGTTTCCGGATCGAGGAGTCGCCCGTACAATCCGTAATGGTCTCCGATCACGGTTACTACTGCGTCTTCTAGACTCTTAAACATGGTCGGTTCGCAATTTATACAGGGTAAAAAGCTTATATAATAAAACAGATCGTGAATTCAATCTATTCTCGCTGCACGAGGGGGAACACAAGCAGTCCCCCCTGGGTGATCGGAATTAATTGGAAGTACGCTGGTCGTTCGCGTGGAACCGATCAGCAATCCTGGCCCTATGAATTCTCGCCCCTGCAACCAGACGGGCCATTGGGGAGGGGCTGGAAACTGATCGCGCTTCGAAGCAGATACCGCGCCAGTCTCTTACCCGCCAGTCTGTTCTTCAGGTCATCAAGACAAACGTGGGCACCAGCTCCGACGCCCAACTGATTCAAATTTGGACTGCGCTGATCGCCCTGCTTCTGCTCGAGAGCTCTCGTTGTTGGTTGCGAATGGTTGTGAATCCGAGGGGGATTCTTGTTGGCTCTAAGTCCCGTAACTGACGCCAAGACGATGGCTTAGGGATTTCTTGCTTTCTGGTTCGGGACCAGGAGGTCGATGGTCGAGGTTGTGAGTTGCCTATAAATCAATTCGGCAGTCAGCAACTGTCTCGGGATCAAGCAGTTCTGGCCAACGAAACAGATGCCTGAAATTCATCGTTTTTGGGCAAGCGAGAAGGCGCCCGCTGTTCCGGCCCTTGTTGCTTCCTCGTTTCTGTCGCGATTTCGCGCCACGCTTCCGCGCGCAGATTGGCCATGCCGGCGCCGTACACCGGTTACCATGCGTCTGCCCAAGCGCTTGCCCTTAGCGCGAGCGTTTCGCAGATTCGCTTCGACGCGTTGCGCAATCAGGCTGCACTCGAGCTTAGCCATAGAGCCCAGCACCGTAAACACGATCTTGCCAGGAGTCGCGTTCCGATCGACCTTCTGGGAGGGCCCGGAGCTGCTCCAGGCGGACCTCGACCAGTGTCTGAACTTCCAGGGCCGCGAGCAGGCGCGCGGCTTCCCGTTCCCTCAGGGTAGGGTCGCACCCCGTATCAGCCCTTGCTGGAGGGAAGGGATGTCAAGCCGGAGGAAGGAGGCCAAAACCGGAAGCCGTGTGCGATTGGATCGCCTGCCGCAGGAGTCGCCCCGGTCCTTCTGTCTTAAAGCCAAATGCACCAAACCATGGATTCCTCACCAAAGCGTGAAGTTGCCACCAGCTCCCAATGCCGCCTAGGAGAATGGGATGATCTCAATGTAGTGAAGGCTCTTGGCGGCTAGAAGCCTTTCCAGCTCCCCCACCTCATGGCGCGGCAAGTCGATGATGACGACCCAGGTGACCCATTCCCTCGAATATCCGCTGCATTGTCCCATGAGGCGGTCGCGTTCCGCTTTGTTGGGATTGACCTTCAGTTCGAGTACGAGTTGATCGTTGACCAGGATGTCGGGAGTTCCCAACTCGGTGCAGGGCCAGAGCTCTACGTCTACATCTTCTTCCAATTCAATATCGTCGAGCCTGAGGTTCAAATAGCGGTAGAGTGCCTTCGTGTAGCCATCTTCGCTGTCGTAGCCGCACGGCTGCCAATCCACAAGGATGTCGCCGATCTGATCACAGAGCCATCGAACGCCTGCTGCATCTTCTTTTTCCGCCCGGCTCCGGCGCGCCTCATCGTGGTGGTCTTGCAGAAGCAGGGCGCCAAGCGCTCCGCCTCCTAGAAAACAAGCAAGCTGCTTGAATTGCTCTCGGCTCAGCGGCATGCCACCCCCCTCTTAGCGCGGGAGCTCATAGCACGTTTGCGTCAAACCCCGCGTCATTCGCGTCCAGCTTCGATCATCTTCCGGCGAAACAGTTCAAGGAGATCCTCCGAAATCCACGCTCCTTCTCGAATCATGTCTTCTAGAATCTTGACTGCCGCTGGTCCAGAGAGTTTGCCGGTCTCCACTCCGTATTCAAGAATTCCAATGGCCCCCGAGACGGATATTTCCAGGTCGTCGGCCGCTTGGCGGGCCTGGCGATCATTTGTCAGAAGGGAAGCATTGTGAAATTTGGCCACCGTAATGGCCCCAAGCTCGCCCGACCCGAGGCCAGGCTTCCTTTTGCGCAGTTCAGCGAAGAATGCCCACTCCTCGTCCTTCGTCAAAGGAGCGATCTCTGCGCCGTGCATGCGGATCTGGGATTTCCCGAGCTCCTCTTCAACAAAGTCCGACATCAGCATGCGTCCGGCAAAAACACCCTCAAAGAAGGCAAGGCTCCCCGTGAGATGAAAATCCACGACTACGCTGGAATCAACGGAGACCGACGCTGTCTCAAGCCTGTGCAAAGGAGATTTCCTTTCTCCAGGCTTGAATCTTGCTCTTGGCCTCGATGAGGGTCGTGTCCATAAGCTCAGCGAGCTTGCCAAGACTCAGCATCCCACCGAGCGCTGCCCGCTTTAGAAGATGCAGGAATCTACTGTTGCTCTCCCAGTTTCGAATGAGATCCTCGGAAAGCGGGGCAAACTCCTTCTTTGGTTCGCAGTGCTTCTCGATCTCTCCCAAGAGACGCTGAGCCTCAGACTTCAGGATCAAGCTCAGTTCGGAGAGTCGTCGAACCATCACCTCAGCGCTGACACGGAAGAGCCACTTCAGGTGAACGATATCTTCGACTCCGATTTCCTTGTCTCCTACATCTCTGAGGTGGGCTTCCCTAAGCCCTGCCTCCGGAACAAGCAGGCAAGCAGCAAACTGATTGGCCATCAGTTCCAGGTCATGATCTTTTGGCAGCCCAGAGGTCGGTTCGAGACTCTTGTAGAAGGATCGATGCATTAACGCGTGCCCATATTCGTGTGCCAAGGAAAAAATCTGTCGCTCCACGGTGTTGAGGGCGTTAACGAGAATGCATGCTCCGTACTCAGGAGAGAAAGCGGACAGCCCATAGACTTCATGGTCCTCGATTGGTGTATGGAAGATCTTGATGCCATGATCGTCTAGGAGTCTGAAAATATTCTCAATGGGCTCGAGCGGACCGAGTCCCAATCTGTCGCGTTCGGAGGACGCGACTTGCATGGCGAACTGCAGTGGCTTCGAGTGAACGCCAGGAGTGTAGGTGTAGTCAGGCGGAGGAAGCAGGCTGTCAGCGACGCCAACGATTTCCTCCAGTTCGCGATAAGCTTTGCAGAATCGCTCGAACTGAAGACGTACGCTTGACGGAGCCATCATGTCAACCGCGGCCCTGTACATAAGAGCAAGAGCCTCTTTTCCTTCTCGGAAAAAGTCTCCGACTGGGCGCCCGAGGATTCGGGCTGCGAGAAGCAGTTTGCTGCTGTCGATCGTCACATGACCATTCTCGACCGCGCTGAGGGTAGCTCTAGAGACGCCCAGTCTTTCGGCAAACTGTTCCTGCGAAAATCCGGCTAACTCTCTGGCTTCCTTAACGTTATGGCCGATGGCCTGTTTCATCAGTTCCTCCTTTGTCTGGCAAACTTGACAGAAGAATGTCATGGCTGGTACATTCTGTCAAGACTACTGGACGGCTGGTTGCCGTGGCTGCAAGTGAAGAAAGCTGGCCGTCCTGGTGTCCTGGGAGTGAAACGTGGCTGATTTCAGAACGCATGCGGTCGCTGGCTGCGCGGCCGGAGTAGCCGCTTACCTTCTGGGAAGTTGGTTTCTTCGGCGGCAGGTTCGTCTCGGAGAGATTCTCCTCTCCGGCCTCGGAGGATTTGCTACCGGATGTCTTCCGGACGGCGTCGAACCGGCACTGCATCCTAACCATCGGAGTTTCTTCCACAGCCTGACGGCGGGGAGCGCGGTGGCGTATGTGGACTGGCGGGCGTTCGATTTCGAGAATATCAGTGACGAGGCGAAGCTGGTGATATGGGTCCTGTCTGCTGGATACATCAGCCATCTCCTTCTCGACGCTGTAACCCCAAAGGCGTTGCCGTTGATTTAAAGCACGTCTGTATAAGAGAGGTGAACGCTCTGATGCACAAACTCACGTTTTTCCCACTCGGAAACGCGGACTGCTGCCGCATTGATCTTTCCGAAGGCTCGCAGTTGCTCATCGACTATGCGGCCATGCGGGACCCCCAGGACAGGAGCGACCGGCGCATCGACCTTCCCTCAGACCTTCGGAAGGAACTGCGCAAGCGGCAGAGAGACTACTTCGAGGTTGTTGCTTTCACGCATCTGGACGACGACCACATCCACGGCGCATCAGAGTTCTTCTGGTTGGAGCACGCTGAGAAGTATCAGGGAGCAGGGCGGGTCAAGATCCGCGAACTTTGGGTGCCAGCGGCAGCCATCATTGAGGAAGGATCCGAGGACGAGAGCCGAATCATTCGTCAAGAGGCGCGGCATCGCCTGGTAAAGGGATCCGGTATTCGCGTTTTTTCTCGGCCAGATCAGCTGACCGAATGGCTCAAGAGCCAACGGATTCCTCTTGACGACCGTCGTCACCTGCTTACTGACGCCGGCCAACTCGTGCCCGGCTGGTCAAAACAAGGGAGGGGAGTGGAATTCTTTGTGCACTCTCCATTTGCTAGCCGACTCGAGGACGGGACGCTCGTGGATCGCAACAAGGATGCACTGGTGTTGCACGCCACATTCTTGGCTGACGGAAAGGAGACACGAGTTTTTTTCGGATCTGACATCGAGCATGAGGTGTTCAGCGAGATCATCCGCATTACCCTCAGCAAGAAAAGAGATGAACGCCTCCAGTCCGATATCGTCAAAATCCCTCACCACACCAGCTACTTGTCGCTCGGGCCGGAGCGGGGCAAAACCAAGACAGTGCCTACCGAAGAAATTGCGAGATTTTATGAGAAAGAGTTGATGTTCCGGCCGAAGCTGGTCTCCACGAGCTGGCCGATACCGCCGGACGACAGCGACCAGCAGCCCCCGCATCGGCAGGCGGCTGAATACTACAGGGACTGTACGGCCGCGCAGGGGGGCGAATACATCGTCACGATGGAATATCCCACAAAAACCGAGCCGCACCCTTTGACGATTGAAATCACAGGATCGAAAGCGAGTGTTTCGAAGCCACTGGTCGCTGGAACGACCCCTGTAATTACGCAGCGCGCACCACGGGCCGGGTGAGATGCCCGATTCTTACTTTCCCCTGCCCGGTGTGCAGATTGACCCGCGCACATTGGCCGTTCGCAAGGCACGCGAGCTCGCTGACTTCCTAACAAGCGGAGTACATCCTTGGGCCCGGCTTGTTGAAGCTCGATCTCACGTTGACTCGGAGCCCGCCGAAACAGTCGTTCTGGATGTCGAAATTGGGATCGGCCAGGAGCCGCGTCATGACATTCATCCAACTGAGAGGCTATCAGTTACATTTCATGCTTCAGATTGCAATTGGCCCGAAGTTCTAGCCCTCCGTGCAGACTTTCCTCGGATCGTTCCGCACTTATTTCCGAGTCGCGACACTGAGGCGTGTCGCCTTTGTCTGTACGAACGCAGCTACGACGAGCTGAAGCTTGGCTGGACGGCGCCCACTTTTGTCGAGCAAATCCGTTTTTGGTTAAGTGAAACATCGCGGGGCACCCTCCACGCTCCGGATCAACCGCTGGAGCCTCTCTTTGCCGGAGGATGCGGTTCCCTGATCCTTCCTCCCGAATTTGTTCAGGCGGATGAGAGCCAACCTGTTGCGTTCGCAGTGCAGATTGTCATTGACGGGGCAGCGGGCACCGTGTACGTAGCGACTAGGAACGAGCAAGCTATCAGACAGGGGGCAACTAGATTTGTGGCCACCGCCTTTTTCGCCCAGCCCTCTGGACATGGGACGATTCGTTTCCTACCACAGAATCTCTCAGAACTCGATTCTGTGGCAGCCTCGGCCGGTTTAGACATTCTTGAGGGCTTGAGGAGCCGGGTCGGAGCATGGGGGTCGGATGCCAATCTGTTGAGGAGCCAATTAATCCTGGTTGTAGTTTTCCCCAAGACTCGCGAAGCCGGATCGCCCGTGGAAGTAACTGACATCTGGGCCTTTGGGACCCTTGCGACGGTCTCAGAGATTGGTGAGGCACTGGCGCTTTGGCAGGTCGACAATCGCGGCTTTCCCGGGCACCTCATTGGTGCATCGCTGGACAGGACGCGCGCGTCCGCGCTTGTGTTGTATCCACTCATTCCACACCTTGCAATGACGCGGGCAGGGGCGGCCGCCGCCAGTGGAGCCATCCCGGACACGCGCCGCATTGTAGGAATAGGAGTTGGCGCTCTTGGATCACAGATTGCCGGCATTCTTGTCCGCTCTGGCTTTGGACACTGGCGTTTCATTGACGAGGATCTGTTCTTGCCGCATAACGCGGCGCGGCATGAATTGCCGCACTCGATGATTGGGCAGACCAAGGCCCGTGCTATGACGGATTGGGTGAACATGCTGTTGGCCGAATCCGTCGCGCAGGATGCTATCGTCGCCGACGTGCTGCATCCGGGGGATCAAGCCGTCGCGATTGCCCACGCAATAGTAGAGGCGGACCTGATTGCGGATTTCTCGGCAAACCAAGCCGTAGCCCGCCACCTGGCACGGGATGTTGAGGGGCGCGCGCGCCGACTCTCCGCCTTCCTGAACCCCAGCGGAACCGATGTCGTCGTCCTCGCAGAGGATGTTAACAGGGACACCCCTCTTGATTGCATCGAGATGCAGTATTATCGGGGACTTCTGGACCGGCCTGAACTCCGCGATCACTTCGCCATTCCACCTGGAAAGATTCGCGTCGGCCGCTCCTGCAGAGACGTGTCTTTGATTCTTTCTGGTGACCTGGTTACGCATCACGCTGCGGTGGCAAGTCGGGGAATCCGCCAAGCAGTAGAACAAGATGAAGCGGTTGCCCAGATATGGACGACTGATTCGGACTTTAACACGAGAGCAGTCCGAGTCGACGTCGCCCCCGCCGTCGAGATTCAAGTTGAGGGGTGGCGTGTGGTCACGGACAATCACTTCATCCGCCATGTCCACCAGTTGCGTGAGGCAAAACTACCCTTGGAGACCGGGGGTGTGCTGCTTGGGACTTATGACCTGCAGAGGAACATTGCCTATGTTGTCGCGACAATCTCCGCGCCGCTAGATAGCGAGGAGTGTCCTGAGAGCTACATCCGCGGGTGCGATGGCCTGGATGAAGATGTCCGCAATGCGGGAGAGCTGACGGGCTCGCAGCTTCGATACGTTGGGGAATGGCATTCTCATCCAGACGGATGTTCGTCGGCTCCCAGCGATGATGACCACCAACTCTTCTCTTGGCTTCAGGTCTACATGAGCCGTGACGGCTATCCCCCCGTTATGCTGATTGTCGGCGAAACTGACCTTAGCTGGTTTGTTGGCTCCATATAGCTACGGGCCCCATCTGCGCGGCCGCGGCAAGCTCAAGATAAAATCCTGCCCCGCTCAGATCGCGTCAGGCCATTTTGCCACTGACGGATTTTCAAGTCCGTGAATTCGATTCGCCAAGAGGGATTCGGCTCCGCTGGGACTCGGTAGTCCACAGGGCAGGTCTCGCGGTGAGCCCACAAGAAAGCGTCAGTCATAGTATAGGCGTGGTACATCAAGGCTTCGGATTCCACAGCCGAGAATTGGTCCATGCTGGTTCGGACTTTCTGGATCCTTTGGACTAGTTGATCGGGAATGCGGTATTGAGTTCCAACTCTTGACGAGTAGACTCTGTCGCCCCCGCCGGGAATCTTCCCGAGATGGCTTCCCAGGGGAACAAGGAGCCCCTTCCGCGGCGCCTGTGGGTCAGCAAAGTCTCGCACCAGTTCTCGCCTCCTCAGTGCGGAGACCTGCTCCCGGGCGATGGAGTCCGCGCGATAGAGAAGAAGTCCTTCTGCCAATCCTGGAATACCGCTGGCCCTGAATCGAAACTGAGCAGGATACCCAGCATCGCTCACGACCAGAAACCGGGGAACATCCATTTGCTCGGCTTCTCCAGGCAAAACCGACTTCTTCCAAACGACCTCAACGCCGAGATTGTCGTACACCCCTCCGTCGCTTAGGGGAATGATGGGATGATCCGGGATGGGCGGTTCGCCATAGATCGGGGTGCCGAACGTATATCCGGCACGCGATATGCGCGCAGGCGGAAAGACAGGCGGGAACGCCGCGCTGGCGCCGACTGCGTCGCCAAGAGAGACCGGCTTTGCGCCCCATGCAGCATGGCCAATGCGCGAGTCCCCCATCCCCTTTCTGGTGAAACGCCAAGCCCGAATAGAAGCTAGACTGGTTGCGTTCATGATGAGGTACGGGCGTTCGGGCAAGTCAGCACAAGTTTTATTCTCATAGAAGCGCCGGCTGAAGATTTCTGCTGCCAGCTTAGTTCGGGTGTATGCGCCGTCGAACAGCTTTCTGACGGGGACTTTGGGAAGCCGCATCAACCAATCGCGGATGAAGTTGTGATTCTCGACCAGATTCAGAAAGGGCTTGGCAATTCTCCATTCAAAAGCATTCCAGTCAGCTCCTGCACTCTCCAGCTGCACCCAGCGGAGCGCCATGAATGCCCCGAGTACACTTCCTCCTGAGACCGTCGAGATGACATCGACTTGTCGAAGCCAGCCCAGTTCAGAGAGGCGGCGGATGACCCCAAGATGAAACAGTGCCGCACGAAACCCTCCGCCCGAGAGGGCTAAGGCAATCCGGGGATTCGAAAACGAACTCATGTGGCCTTGCTCCATACAGGGAAATTGTTACATGGACCCTGGAGGTGACTAATACCTGCTCAACGGTTCGCATGCAAGGGCACCCGTTTAGGGATCGCAATCCTGGCTCCCATTCGGCAGTACTCCCGCGCGATTCTCTGTCAGCCGAGAGATTTAGAGGAAATAGGAGCAGTTTTCTGGACGTTGTACTCACCCTCAGTCCGCCTTTCCATCGTCTCGATCATTTCATTCTTTCCCCCTCGAAGACCACGGCCCTCGGTGGCCAACCAACGCTCCGCATGCCAACCGCAGAACTCGCCCCAACCTGGTCCTCGCCGGCGGGCTTTCCTCACTGTGATTTGAGGTGTAGAATCCAGGCACGTAAGTCGTCCGGAAGTCAACGGACTCGCTACTTGAAGGAACAGGTTGACCGCACAGATGCCTGGAAAGAACTGGAAGTTAAGCCCTTCTGATTTCGCCTTCCTCTGGGAGGAGTGCAAATGTTGTTTCTACCAGAAGGTCGCTAAAGGTTTTCTCAGGCCGCGGCCGATAATGCCAAAGATTTTCAACGTCATTGACAGCCAGATGAAGGCGCACTACCAGGGAAAGCGAACATCGGACATTGCCGCTGGGTTACCAAAGGGAATTAATCACCTGTCTGACCAGTGGGTCGAGTCGGTTCCCCTCTCCTTCAAGAAAGGCTCCTCCACATGCTTCATTAAAGGGAAGCTCGACACCTGCCTCAAGTTCGACGATGGCTCCTATGGAGTGGTTGATTTCAAAACCAGTTCTACGAAGGACGATCATCTCCCCCTCTACTCGAGGCAGCTTCATGCCTATGCTCTCGCTTTGGAGAATGCGGCGCCGGGAGCACTGTCTCTGAGCCCGATCAGTAGGTTGGGACTCTTAGTCTTTGAACCAACGGCATTTTCCAGCCTTCGAGGCGGGCCCGCATCATTGATGGGTAAACTGCAGTGGGTCGAGATTTCGCGCAATGACAAGTTCTTTCGGGAGTTCTTATCAGAGCTTCTTGCGGTGCTTGCCCTGCCGAAGGCTCCACCCAGCTCTGCAGGTTGTGAGTGGTGTGCCTATCACGAGCGAATTCGAGCTCTGTAGGACACTTGTCGTAGACGCAGTTTGTCCCATAATCTGCTCCAGGGCGTTTCCGGATTTCACGCGCTTCCAGCAAATTGATTTCATTTAGCAAACACCTCGGCGGTTTTCCTGGGCCGCCTCTGCCCCTTCCTCAGCGCAGTCGTCGCACACAAAGCGCGTTCTGAGATCGCACTGGAGCTTCCAGCATGGATACCGGTCCAGGCGAAGTGAAGTCCTAGCGGTCGGCATCGGTTGGCTTCCTCCGCCCGCCGATCTCCAGCGAGCGAGTTGCTGCAACTCTCTCTTGCCCCGCGGTCTTCGACCGCCTTCACGAAAGTCATCCACTCATTCGCTATCGCGACTCTCCCTTGAAGACGCTACGGCGTCGCTAGAAGTGTGCTTCTGTCGAAGTAGACTTCATTGCGAGTAATACTCTCGTCTTGCAACTCCACTATATCGAGCCCATCCACGATTACCAATGACGATGCGGTTGGAATGCTCGCCGTCCACTTCAATACAAAGCCTCGCTCGGTCTGAATAAGCTCTTTCGCCTTCCATTGCCAATGCGGATTTCTTGCGAGCAGCTTTTGGAAGTATCCAAGAAGTTCCGCTTTCCCTCGGAGCCCTGCAGGCCTCGCCGGATCGCGGTAGAAGGCATTCGATGAGTAAAATTCAATCAGAGCTTCTGGTCTGTTGCCGGTCCAAGTATCGAGCCATCGATTACAGAATTCTGTCAAGCCCTGCAAGTTCATCTGCGATCCCTCTCTGCTGTGATTGGGGCTAAGAGGTTCGGAGTTACCCTGCGAGAAATTCGTGAACCGGCTTCCGCGACCACCGTGTCCCAAGCTGCCATCGCACAATCGACTGAAAATGTGAGGGCTTTGCGCGAGGCACCGTCTCGGGCCTGGATGGCCAGTCCGTCCACAACAGTTGTATAGAAAGAGGCAAGGGCGCTGACATCCAGGCCAGATGGCAATTCACCCTCAGCCAGGCCCCGCTCGAGCCGCTGCTGGATGACCTTTTGCCTACGTGCGCGGAGACCGCGCAGATGGTCCTGAACGCTCTTGTTGGCCGGCATGCTGTTCATCGCGGCAAGCACAAGCATGCAGCCGCGGGGCTTGCCGGGCTTGCAGAAAGCTTCCACAGCGGCCCCCAGCAATGCCTCCATAGCGGCACGCGCCTTGGGCTCTCCGGCAAGCACCTTCATCATGGGAACCCCTAGAGTCTTGCTGTAAAGCTCCACGGCTTCCCGAAACAGCCCCTCCTTGGAGCCGAAGGCAGCGTACAAACTCGGCGCCGTGATGCCGCCCATGGCCTCCTGAAGATCGGTCAGCGTGGCACCCTCATACCCGAGCGCCCAGAATACGTTCATCGCCCTCCGGAGGGCGTCTTCCCGGTCGAAACTACGGGGGCGGCCTCGGCGTGCCATCTTTGTTCCTTTCTGTAGAACACACTATATAACTCTTGACAGGCTGGAGCAGTGCGTGCCACGATTCTATAGTGTGCGCTACTGAAGTGTTGCACATCTTGAGATTTCACACAACCGCCGAGCACCGAGAAAGCTCCATGAAAACGTCTATGGTCCCGCCGGAACGCTTCCCCTTGCAGGCGGCAGTCGTGCGTACGCGCAAGGCTCTTTCTGGCCTCAACCGGGAGACAGTCGGAGCACCAGGCCCGTGGTGACCGTCAAACCAGCAACAATAGGAGGAAACCGTGCCAGCGATGGAGTCACTGCTGTATCAGGAAGAAAAGGGAATCGCGCGAATCGTCTTCAATAGACCACAGGCCCTCAACGCCTTGAGTTGGGATTTGCTTCAAGAACTGTCGGCCCGCCTGGACAACGTACGGGCAAATGATGCGGTAAAGGCTCTGATCCTCACCGGAACAGGGGACAAGGCCTTCTCAGCTGGAGCCGACATTCAGTTTCTTCATCGGGCCACGCCCCTCGAAGTGCGGAAATTCGCTCAACTCGCCGTTTCAGTGACTCACAAGATCGAAACGCTGGGAAAAGTGGTAGTTGCCGCTATCAACGGGTATGCCCTGGGAGGTGGGCTGGAGCTGGCGGAGTCCTGCATGCTTCGTGTAGCGGTTCGGCATGCCAAATTAGGACACCCTGAGGTGGGCATCGGGGCGATTGGCGGTTTCGGAGGAACAACAAGACTTCCGAGATTGATCGGAAAGGGACGCGCGGCAGAACTTCTCCTTACGGGCAGGCTCATCACAGCAGAAGAAGCCGTACAACTGGGGCTCGTGAGTAGGGTTGTTGAGCCTGAGAACCTACTCTCCGCCACAGATGATCTTTTGCTTGAAATCCTGTCGAAGTCGCCGGTTGCCATCCGATTGACTTGGGAGGCGATCCATCGCGGTATGAATCTGAGCCTGGAAGAGTCGGCACTTCTTGGAGCGGATTACTTTGGACTGGTTGCCTCTTCGGAGGATTTCCGAAACGGAATCAAAGCCTTTCTGGAGAAGACCCCGCCATCCTTCGCTGGACGTTGACGGGAACCTGCTCTGCGAATGAAGCTTGGAAGAACTGGAGTGTGAGAGATGGAAATTCGGAACCTCAGCACATTTCTTGACTACTTCAGCAAAGTCCACCAGCGAACCATGCGGGTTGTGCGCTGCATCCCTCCGGACAAGGTGGACTGGTCCTTTCGCCAAGGAAAATTCACGTTAGGTGACTTGGCTCGACACATCGCCACCGCGAATCGCTATATCTTTGCCGATACTCTCCAGGGCAAGCCGAGCCGATATGCTGGCTGTGGAAGACAATTGGCTCCCAGCTACGATGAGATCATTTCCCTGATGGAGAGACTGCATGGAGAATCATCAGAGATTATCTCCAGCTTAACAAACCTGGATGACAAGTGCAGGACGCCAGATGGCGTGGAAATTACGACCTGGAAATGGCTTCGTGCGATGGTTGAGCACGAGATTCACCACCGCGGCCAGATGTACACCTATCTCGCACTGCTGGAAATACCCACGCCACCGTTGTACGGGCTAACCTCCGAGCAGGTTGCAGAGCTTAGCGCACGCACTATTTGACCATGGCCCGAAGACTATCACCGGGTTCAGCCGCTGAGGCCATGCGCAGAACAGATACGATACGAATCGCTGGAAAATCGTCATCTTCGAGCTTAGGAGCGTGATGGGACATAACTTGCAGCACGCAATATCGCTTCTCACTCGGACGGCTGTCATTCTGAGATACGCTTCTGCGTGTTCTACCGGGAATCTGTCGTTCCGAAATGAAGGCGAAAACACTTGGGGCGCGTTCGATGCCGTCGCCCTCTGGTCCAGGATGAATGCACTGACTGTATACCGCGGGCGAGGATAGTGCTGCTATTTAGGCAGGGATCAGACGATTCCAAAGGGGGGCGGTGCCCGATGAGCCAAGTCCCGGTCTGGTTTGAACGGAAATTCGATTTCACGTTCCCGGTGGAGCAGTACGCGAACATCTGCGCCCGCCTGCGGGGCACTCCCGCGAGGCTGGAAGAGCTGCTACGCGGCCTATCGCGTGACGTGTTACTCCATAAACCGGGAGACAAGTGGTCGGCCCAGGAACACGCCGGCCATCTGCTCGCTCTCGAGTCCCTATGGTTGGCGCGTGTGGACGACTTTCTAGCGGATGGACGCACACTCACCGTCGCGGACCTGAGCAATCGAAAGACTCATGAAGCCAATTACAACACCCGGGAGTTGATAGAGATTCTGGCTGAGTTCCGCACAGCGCGGCGCCGGTTGGCGGATCGCATTGGGAGAGTTCAACCTGCCCTCTTTGCCCGCTCCCTGCTGCATCCTCGTCTGAAGCAGCCCATGCGCCTCGTGGATCATTTGTACTTTGTTGCGGAGCACGACGACCATCACTTGGCAAGAATCTGGGAGATGATCAACGCCTAGAAATCTTGTTGTGGGAACGATCAAGGTGGCTGCCTGAGGGGGGACCGTAATTTCCGACAACGCTGTTTCTGTGGAGTTTGACGTTGCGTTGCACTTATGGGCCCACCACGGCTACCGCATCCCAAAGGGCAGGGTTGCCCCCGTATCAGCCCTTCCTGGAGGGAAGGGAAGTCAGGCCAGCGGAAAAGGTAAAACCGTAGGCCGCGTAGGCTAGGGTCGGCTGCCACTGGAATCGCCCCGGGGTCCGCGCATCTTCAGCTAGGTACAAATCAGCTTATAAGTAGCAGGGAATCCGAAACAGCAGAGCCTCATCTCGTATAATGTATCCGGGCGCCAGACTGCGGGTTAAGGAGGCTACATCCCAAGAGAGAATAGCTGCGACCTCAATTCAAACACCTGCGAGCTTAATCTTCCGTGCCTGTCTCAAGCCGGGGATGCTGATTCGGGATACGATCAGACGATGGCCTCTGGGATGCTACCCTTATCGCGGAACCGACCTTCTGGAGGAACTGCAACACAAGAGGATTTATCAACGTCTCGTCAGGCTTTTCGGAGACCTTCAGCCGATAATACCCGCGACCAATCTGCTCAGCCATGAGGGAATGCTAGACCCTTCCGCCAGAGGTGTCAAGGGATTTCAGTGAGATCGGTTCCGGCCGTAAGGCACTGATTCTGAATAGTTTCGATCCCAAGACCCGTCTCCGCTACTGACCACCGCCCGTCCGCTCGATTTCCTTGATGGCTTTATCTAAGGCTTCTAATACAGCACTGTCGATGAACGACTGAAAATTGGCCAGCGCACCCTCCGGGACCACTTCGTCTATTTCTCCGCCTGTGCACAGAGGGCAGTTGTAATCCGATGCGGCGATATTGAAGACCCCATAGGCATCGTTCGAATTCTCAGGATCCCTGATAGGAACCGCCAGCAAGCCGGCGGGCGGCTCTTGGCCCGGGAGGCGGAAATAGTAGTCGGGAGTCTTTCGAGGTTTAGTCGTCCGTACGTACAGACGTGGTTCGTTAACCTTTAGCGCCCGTCCAGCAATACCGACACCATATGCTAGCTCAGTCTTTACATCCAACTCAGTATATTTGTCTTCTTCGTTCTGCAAGTTGACCGCACCCACGCTCAATAACTTGCGAGCTGCGTCGTCAAACACCATGAGCGTAAATTCGAGAAGACCTACCCAATTTGGAAACAGCAAGTTCCGGGCAATCTTGCCGGTTTCTATGATAATCGGTAAGAAGATGCGCCTGTCGCTCTTCTCTCGAGACAACTGGAGAGCCGCGCTTTTCACTTGTTGAATTCTGGGGTTGGCAAGCCAAGGCTCCAGGGGCTCGGGAACCTTCCACTCGATACCGTAGCAGTATCCAATCTTGGGTCGGCTAACCCTGAGTCCGACGACGCGAAGCGACTCGATGTACCGGAGCGCTTGCCTTTCTTCAAGGTCACGCTCGATTTCCCTAATTCGCTTCCAGAACCTGTTATCGGGCACTGTCAGATCAGGCTTCGTGACCCGGATTTGCGGCTTGGCAAGCGGAGCAAAACCCTCTGGAAACTGAACGAGAACATTCAGCTGCTCAATAGGATCCTCGACTGGCATATGAGTGAATTCAAGGCCGGATGGATCAGAGTACTTGTTGAGGAACTGACGACCATCCATGGCGAAAGAATTCAATGCATACCAACCGTATCGATACGTAATTTTTTCATTTCTGGCTAATTTGACATTCTGGCCGTACTTTATGCTAGCCGCCTTGGTTTGCAGGTTGGAATTCGCAGCCTGAACCTCCTTGATGTGAATCCCCTGGTGTGGCATATCCGGAGGTACCCACACGTCCATCAGCTCAATATATCCCGAAGTGTAGGGGAAATTGAATTCGTGGCTCTGTGCACGCGGCACGGTATCATTCAGAATCTCTAGGTCATCGCATTCAATCACGCGCCGACAGTCACCATCGATATTCAAGTCTGTAATGGAGGAGACAACGGAATACACGTAGCCAAGGGTCTTCGTTTCCTGATGGAATGAACGTTCGCGAGCAGATTCTAGCGAACGCACGACGTATTTTTCTGTTTCTTCAAGACCTTCTTCCGAAAAAGCAAATTGGTCAGAAGAGCAGGAATATAAGTCCGCTTCACCGTGCTCGTGGATATCAACCACATTATACCAATTACGATCCGGGGAATTGACTTTTCGTAAAGTGGCACCAAGACTGACAACAACGATTTCTTGACTGTTCTTACCGCCCAAGGTGCTCTTCAGTCGGGCTCTTGCCTGCAAATGCTCATGGCCATGCAAAACGAGATCAATCTGTAGGTGGAGGAGCGCTCCAATTAGCGTGCCAGCGTTCAGCATCGTCAGCCATCGTTGCCTCCAGTCTGTATCCCAGTTAACAGGGAGCAAGTGATGGTGTACAGCAACAATCTTAAATGCATTCCTAAACGCTGAACCGTGTTCAGACTGCTTCTGTTGGTATTCCCCGTGGAACCGGACCAACTCTGGGGATCGAACCTTCCCGCCCGCAAAGGAGCCATCTTTCGCGGAATCGAAACCATATATCCACACATTTTCCGGCTGGAAGAAGTAGTCCGTTGCTTGACTGGCACGATATTTTTCGTACAGATCGCGCGAGAAGAAACTCACAATTCCTTTTTCTAAGAAATCATGGTTCCCCGGGATCACAATCAATCGTGGACGGTTCCGATCAGACGGCGGGGTCGGTTTGGTGTGCGTTTCGAGCTCCTTCAGGAACGCAAACGCCGAGCCAAAGAGATCCGGCCTGGGAGTGTCAACCAAATCCCCTGTCGCTAGGATTACGTCCGGTTTAAGAGACTTTATTCGATCCCGAAGGCTAGACATTAGACTTGCATTGTGGGCGCCAAAGTGCAGGTCAGTAATTTGAACGATTCTCACTCCCCAATCTCCTTGATTGAACGTCGGATTATACATAAGGCTCTACATATGTCCAGTTTTAATAGACGAGTGGGATAAAGGCGATGGGACAGAATAACTTTGCGTGTGCTTCAGTGAGAGCGAAGGCTGTAGCTGCTAATAGACATCCCAGATAGATGGGATAACGGCCAGTCCCCCGAGTTGCAATTGCGCGAGCTTCGGGAATACTGCGCGCGGCGCGGCTGGCAGATCGCAGGGGAGTATGTGGACACCGGCATCTCCGGCGCGAAAGACAGCCGGCCGGAACTGGACCGCCTCATGGCCGATGCCCACAAGCGCCGCTTTAAAGTGGCTGCGGTTTGGAAGTTTGATCGCTTCGCCCGCTCTGTCTCTCACCTTCTCCGAGCGCTCGACACCTTCCGCGCCCTGCGTGTTGAGTTTGTCAGCCTGTCCGAATCCCTCGACACGGCCACGCCGGCGGGCCGGATGGTATTCACGGTCCTCGGAGCCATTGCTGAACTGGAGCGTTCATTGATTGCCGAGCGCGTTCGGGCCGGTCTACGGAACGCCCGGGCTAAGGGAACACGCTTGGGAAGGCCGCGAGTAGCTGTGAATCCTGCCAGGATAGCCGACTTGCGCGCACAAGGGCGCTCGTGGTGGCAGATCGTGTCTGAAACGGGAATCAGCAAGGGGTCCGCGCAACGGGCGCTTTGTAGCCTGCCCAACAACCTCTATGCGAGAGCCTCGATCAGTCCACGTGGGTCTGGACCTTGAAGGCTCCATACGCGAATAGGCCCGCTAGGGCAATCTCATCCGCTCGGGCGTGGCAGCGCCCGTACCAGGCCTTTCTGGGTGGAAGGGAAGTCACGCTGGCGGAAAAAGTGAAACCGAAGGTCGCTTAGGCTAGGATCGGTTGACACCGGAGTCCCCCGGTGTCAGCTCATCTCCATCAACCATCAACGAGTTGAACGCCTGTCGGCTGAAGGCGAAGTACCAGCAGTTGAGCGTGGCTTGTCAATTCTAGCTGTGATCTTAATCCAACCGACCCGTTCCGCCACTGATTCCGGACTGGGGATTGTTTGTCGGGAGAAATCAGCCTGTCATTTTTTCAGGTCGTCCGGTTGAATCCCCAGCTGCGACATCGCTTTCTCCCAATTCTCCGCTACACCCATCAGAGCGGACTTCGGTAGCTTTGCTAGCTGCGGTGAGATCGCCCTCATGTAGTTGAATACTAGGTTGAGGACGGCCCGCTTCTCGTCCTCATTCCATTTCGGGGCCTCATGCACCCATTTCGAAACCGCCACGGGCGTTGCGGAAGTCAACCTGCTTTCCTGACCACCAGGTCCACCCGGCACTTTATGAAGATCGATATCTATCCGATCCGTTTGTTTCCCCTCCAAGCTCTGGATCGTGTTGCCTGGATATCGGTAGTTAGGGTCTGTCGTGTAGACCTCGAGCGGATGATTGGATGGAGAAAACTTCAATCTGACACCCCAGTCGTTTGAGGGTGTGCCGCCGGGACCGGGATTCAGATCATGTGAGTTGTCGGTGCAAAGGAGCGCACCCGTCACCACATCGAAAAGTTCGAAGCGAATCCCGATTACCTGCAGGACGGCGTTGGAAGTGTTAAAAATATGAATCTCTTTTTCTGCCATCTGTACACCATCCTCTCACGAGTGCGCCACCCACTCAGCAGTCTGGTCACCGCTCGGGCCCTTTGTCGTAAATTGAATACTCCTCGGAGTGCCCCGCACCATAAGGTAAAACCCTATGGGCTCGGCCGCAAGTGGCTTCCCGATGACAATCTTAGTGCCAGCGTTTGCCTGCGATTCTCGAACTCGCTCGCCGTCGCTACTGGTGTACTCAACCACCCGCCTGATCACGTCGAGTTCTCCGTTGCGCCCTTCGTACTCGCCCACGACCTGGGTCTCAATCTGCAATCTCGTCAATGGCCCCCTGGGTGTCACCAACCGCGGGAAAGCCAGGCACGAAACATTCGAGCTCGCTGGATCCGGAATTTTATCGCGGAATTCGGCTGCCGATCCGCGTGTCACGTCCAGAACAAATTGGTCCGTGTACAAAGGTCGAATTCGACCTCTGCGGACCACATCCAGCGCCAGCCGCACTGAGTTTTCCTTGGCTAAATCGCGCCAGTACCCCTTTTCATCCTCGCTCTCTTTCTTGTCGTCCGCGGCATCGGAAATGCCCTTGATCACGACGGCCGGCGTCGGCAGGTCCTCGCGAAATGTGGCGTGTAAGACGCCGGCCCCTTCCATCTCGGTTCCGATAATCTTTCCGTGCAAAGCCAGTAACTTCCGCTGCAGTTCCACGCTCGCAATGACCAGGCTTCCGGACGCTACCGTACCGAAATGAATTTTCGGCCGATGGCCCAATAGAGCTGCCCGCCCCACGGCTGCATCCTCGCCGGTCAGCCGCCGGGCTTTTTCAACCGCACTTCGATTCGCGGATTCCTGCCACGCCGCAAGCGCTTCCGCATCGACCTGTAGCGCTTCCGTTTGTCGGATGAGTGTGGTGCTGCAAGGATATCCCTGCGGCCGGTATTGGATTCCCCCGCCGATTGCCTTGCCCGGATCGTAATAGAAGATCTGTTGGCTCACAATCACGTCCCCCAAACCAACCTTCTCGTCGAACGAGCCGGCTATTCCCACAAGAAGAATGTATGCCGGATTCCATCGCCAGATCACCTTGCCTGTGAGAGCATGAGCCTCGAGCGGACCCATATCATCCTGATAAGCTGCTACGATTTCGTAGTTGACTCCGGTCTTTCCGCGAATCCGCCCCCGATACCAGATTTCAGCGCCCGCGCTGTCCGGGTCCTCCACAAGCTCGGGGAGGAGCTCCTTCAACACCATGAACTCCTCTGTCAAACCCGTGAGAATTGCAAAGTCGACTAAAGGCATATTGGAATTCACACGGACCCACACGAGAAATTCCGGAGTTGAACGGAGCCGGCATTACGGCAATTGGGCATCGGATTCCTCGTCCCAGAACATGTGCTTATCATTCTGTAAGACACCGGGTGTATTGTTAGCTTCAGACTTTACTACAATAAGTATATCCGCTTCGCAGCATCGTGCGCACTAGGATTTATTGGACACCGAGTTGTGATGAAAATGAGTGGCAGATCTTGAGGAGGCGCCTAAGAACAGGAAAAAGCGGCCGGACGGTCGGGGGTGGCGGCCGACAAAGCGCGCAACAACAGTGTTTCTTCGGTTACCACTGCCTCTTGGATTTCTGAATCACTTTACTGGCCGGGTCGCGCCCGGAGTCAATGGACTCCTGCGCCAGGGAGTTGTGATCAGGCGGACGAGGAGGTCAAACCGGGGACCTCGTGGTCTAGGATCCGCTGCCACCGACGCCGCACGGTTTCCGCCCATCTCCAGCTAAATACACTTGTGGTCGTATAGGCGAACTGAGAGGAACGTAGAAGTGATCGGACGGCTTGTCGCGTATGTGACGCAGTTATGCGGCCACGTATTTGTTCCTGCAAAACTGGAGACCAGGGGCGGCTTGTAGGAGATGGGAAAGAGGAAGTCGGGCTGGCGGACTCTTACAGTTTTGAGGAGGCGCGAGGCCGGGCCCAGGGGGTCTAGTTTCTTAGCGACAATTGGGCCAGAGTACGTGTCCCGTTACCGCATCACTTGAATTTAAGAACCCGAGCACCTTTCTCCTTCAGAGCCTGCACAACGTATTCCGGTGCAGATGAACCCAAAGCCATGTCAAGGGCGGTCGACGGACCAGCACTGTCATCTGAGTAGCTCGTTGGAAGATTAGGATCAGCACCCTTCGAAAGAAGAAAGAGTGCAACTTCCCAATGCTTTTGATTCAGGGCTAAATGCAGGGGCGGACCATCACCAAAGCTCGGTGTCTGGGACGATCGATAGGCGTTGATATTAGCGCCGGCTTCCAACAGCTTCTGCGCACAAGCCAGGTTTCCCGCGGCCACTAAATCGAGAAGGCTTCCATCCAACTGTGTTGCGTTCGGACGCGCCTCGTTTGGATTGAGGTCATGAGGCCGATATTTCAAGCGGATGCATTGCCAGACGGATGCATCTGAAGTCTTTGCCGTGGCTGTCGACTGGCTTAGAACAACAGGGTTAGTCTTTTCTGGGGTGACTGATATCGGATGTTGCACGAACTTGCCCGGATTCTCGTTATGTCCCTTGCCATCGAGACCGAGGACGCGGCGGAATTCGGGCACCGTTAGCGCCGTCGTGACGATAGCGATGAAAAGACTTGCAAGTGCAAGGAGATCTCCCGTCGACCAATTCCCCCCTCGGAGCTTCACAGTGCGCCATCCTAGCCCTTGAGATACGAATTGTGCCACTCGCGGCCGCTGACAGCTCTTCATCTGATCTTGTGTCAGGCAATCCCCAGATATCGAAGAACACCTGTCTCACCACTTCAGCTAGTCAGTGGTCTCGCGGCAATAGTAGCCTCAAGTTGCCTCCCATGTCACGGGAGCAAGTTGCTGTCCGCTTCAAGCCGGTCTTGATGGAACCGGGGCCGCGGGCTTCGGGCGGTTCGGAAGAGCCGCTCGTGCCGGTCGGGAATCTACTCTATTGTTTCCGCGGAATCCTGCGCTGAGCCCTTTCTCTCAACTCCCCTACCAACTGCTCCAACTCTGCCTGTGTCAGAAAGCCCTTATCAACGAACAACGCTAACTGAGTTTCGACCACAACCATATTGGCGGAGATCAGGTCGCGCGCGGTGACAGCCACAGGGGTGTCTTTCAAGTCGTTCAAGCCGTCTTGCCCTCGTTCACTGCCCCTCGGGAAGGAAATCGTCGTTTCTCGACGGAGCTTCTTCACTCGCTCCGCCACATCGGCGCTTGCCAGAACTCCTCTCTCAGCGAGCAATTCGACCAGGGCCTGAACGATCAACATATTCGAGTACGCCAACTCCTCGAACGAAACAGTGGGCCGGCTCGGGTGGGGGTTATGCGCCATGACTTGACAGGTATGCTAGTTAAGAGTACACAGGGCGCAGTAAATGCCTCCCCTCCATCACTTGTCAAGAAGGGTTGGAGAGGATTGTACCTGGCGGCGATTATTACAGGCCGGGCCGAAACAAATTCCTTGTATTTGGAGACCCTGGATGACTAGGGTCACTCAACTCCTTAAATAGAAAGCCGCCTAAGTTGTCGTTGCCAGGACTTATCGAAGCGGAGGTCAACCGATGCGAGTGCTCAGATCCTTTGCCCTGGGAGTTTCAGTCCTTCTCGCACTAATTTCCATTGCCGGGGCTCAAGAAAAGCGGATTACCCTGTCCGGTACCGTAACCGACACTGTCGGCGCTTCTGTTCCTGGAGCGGAGCTAAGAGTCGCGGTAAAACACTGCAAATGCTCGGACTGTGATCACCCGATGCGATGCGACTGCTGCCCGGATCAATTGACGGTGCACACCAACCAGGCGGGGCAATATTCCGTCTCAGTGCCCCACGGCGTATATCACGTTGATGCGAAAGCAGGAAGCCGCGAGGCTCACCTTGATGTTGATCTCAGTAGTGGCGACACGAAGACCCAAGATATCCGGCTCGAATGACGCACACGGGTGGCCCCGCAATGCCATTGTCCGATGCCGAGAGAGAGAAGATACGAGAGGCCGAGATTCTGAAAGCGGAGATTCGGAAGGAACTCAAATCTCTGGAGCCGTCAGGTCATTTGTCCGATTTTCAAAAACAGGCCTTGCTGATCTTGATTGGTTTTCTTTTGACTACCGTCGCAGGAGGACTCCTCACCGCTTTTTGGAAAGCAAGGGACCTCTCCAATCAACGGTCTTACCTCGCCCAGCAACGTGCCTTAGATAAAGCATATGCAGTCACCGATAAGACCGTCAAAGAGGTGGCAGCGACCATCGCCGCGGCCGACGATGTTTTGGCGATTTATTATTGGCCGGGGTGGACCCCCAAGGAGATCGAAGAACATAGAGAAAACTGGCAAAGGACAAGCAGAAATTGGAGAGTCAATTCGCAGGTCCTCAGTGTGGAGTTGGCTGCGATTTTTGCAAATCCGGAGATTGACCAGATGTTTCAAGAAATCATCCTAAAGCGCAGATCCTTGGGGAATATCATCGTCAATCTTCCCAGAGAAAAGAAGGAGATCGAATCGGACAAAGACCTCCCCCCAAATCTCACAGAAGCGAACAAGCTAAAATTGGAGATTGTTGACTTGCTACACAAATGCGGACGTGCGATGACCGCCCAGACGAAACAGGGGTTGGTCCAGTAGATTGAAGCTTTCAAAGCGCGACATTCTGTGATCTGATCCCGCGCCGCTGTCAAGAGAGCAGAAGCTTTTTCATTACTGATCTCCTCCTTTAGCGTGCATTCCCCGACCCGCAAGGGTAAACATTGATTCGTCGTCGCGAACGATTCGGACGATTCGTCAAATGCGCGGCCTTTAGGGTTCGGAAGCCAGATGTATCGGGATCGTGATAGCCTTCAGAACATGCGCAGACCGGGCGAGAGAAACTGGCGGATTCCGGGCGGAAAGGCCGCCGCGCGTTTGCGCGGGTTCCGGACGGAGCGCGGGTTGACGGACGTTTCCGCCGCCGGCGCCATTTCGCCGTACTTCGCAGCCATGCAGCAGAAGAACCAGCAGATGGCTGCGCTTGATCCAAAGGCGCCGCAACCGAGATGGTCGCCGATGGGACCGTTCTCGATCCCGCACGGACAAACGTACGGGGCGGCGCAGCCCGCGGTTTCAGGGCGGGTCAGTTGCATCGCCGTGGACCCGGAGGCACCGGCTCATATTCTGGTTGGGTCGGGATCGGGCGGTTTATGGCAGTCCATTGATGATGGCCTTTCGTGGCTTCCTGTGTCCGCCGCAAGCGGCGAGTTTCCCATGACCATGGGCGCGGTCGCGTTTGTCCCGGGGCAGAGCCAGATCATTTACGCGGGCACGGGTGAGGGGAACGCGATCAGCGATTACGGCGTTGGAGTCTGGAGGTCGACCGATGGCGGCACGACGTGGTCGGCTCTGGCGGAAAGTCCGTTTATTGGCTTGGGCTTCTACAAGCTGGTGATCGATCCGCTGGACGCACGGCGCATGTTTTCCGCGACTACTGGCGGTCTTTTTCAGAGCATCGATAGTGGGGTCACGTGGCAGTTCGTCAAAATGGGTCCGGCGGATCAACCCGAGACCCGGTGCTGGGACATATCCATGCACCCCGCCGTGCCGGGCGACGCGAATTCCACCAAAGAGTTGTTCGCTGCCGCGCCCGGTGGCTTGTATCAATCGGCGGACGGCGGAAGCAACTGGAATGCCCTACCGCTGGGCAACGCGCCAAATCAGTTCCGCCGTCTTGCGGTGTGCCATGATGCCTCGCGCGGCGACGTGGTGTACGCGTTCGGCCAAGACACATATGGGCTGCCTGTTTTGTGGCGCCGCGATGCGCCCGGCATGCCACTCTACACGGCGTTCTGTCCCCGGGGCATCGACGTCACTCAAGCCGAGTACGATTGGTTTGCGGCGACATCCCCCGGCAGTCCGAATATTGTCTATCTGGGAGCCATTTCGCTATGGAAAGGCGAACTCAGGCAGGATGGCACATGGAATTGGGTGAACATTTCCTCCCGCGAGCAGGGCGACGCGATTCATCCGGATCAACACGCCATTGCGTTCAGTCCGGTGCAGCCGGATTGCATTTACATCGGCAACGATGGCGGCGTGTTCAAATCGCCTGACGGGGGTGTGACTTGGCAGCCCCTGAACAAAGGTCTGTCGATCACGCAGTTCGAGTATGTAACGCAGCATCCCGAATTCGCGGCTTGGTTTTTGGGCGGCACGCAGGACAATGGCACCTTGCGTTATGAGGGCAGCGAGGCGTGGTACCAGACGGCCCAAGGAGACGGCGGAGAGTGCGCCACGAACGAATCATCGCCCTATACGGTGTACCACTGCTATTACGATATGAGCCTGGAGCGATCGATTACGGGAGGAGGTGCCGGATCGTGGATCGATATCTCTCCGCCGGTCAAGGCAGGCTACGCTTCCCTGTTCTACCCGCCGATGGAGGTGAACGGAAACCTGGTCGTGATGGCCGGCGAAAGCTGTTGGGTTTCCACCGACACGGGCGCCACTTTTGTTCAGCTGTATCTTCCTGCGGATGCGGGCATCGCCACCGCCATCGCGATCGCGGGTCCGTTCCTCTTCTTCGTGAGCACCGCCTCCGGCGACACTTACCGCTATGACTGGGCGGGGAACGGCTGGGGTACCCCGCGAACTCTGCTGCAGCCTCGAGCCGGATACATCAGTTCGATCCGCTCCGACGCCACACGGCCGGACCGGCTCTGGATCTCGTACTCCGACCTGGGCGGCCCTACCATCTACAGGTCCGACGATGGCGGCGAGCTCTCCTGGGTTGCGTGCCAGAACGGACTGCCTTTCGTGCCCGCGAACATCGTGGAGATGGACCCCGCCAACACCGACATCGTGTTTGCAGGCACCGATGTTGGGGTGTGGCGTTCGGACGACGCCGGCCGCACCTGGACGGTCTTTAGTAGCGGTTTGCCCAATGCGACGGTGGGCGATCTGCTGTTCCATCCCAAGGCGCGCCTGCTGCGAGCCGCTACGCAGAGCCGTGGTGTGTGGGAACTCGATCTCAGCGGGCAGCCCCAGCCTGATCCGCAGGTCTACATCCGCCGCACCACGGTGGATACGGGACGCAATCCGTGCGCGGACGGCGTGGCGGATCCGTTCGACGCGGGAGGGATCGCGGGATGGCGAGACTCGCCCGACATACTGATCGACGCCATGCCGTATCGCGCGGCATCCATGGCGGACATGGATTTTGTGGCCTTTGAGGAAACCCGCCGACTGGATCCCCGGCCAGCCAATGGGCCGACGCGCGTGTACGTGCAGGTTCATCAACGCGGGAGCATTCCCGCGGAGAACGCGGTCGTGCGGCTGTTCTTTGCTGTGGCATCCCCTGGTCCGATTCCTTCGCTGCCAGCCGGGTTCTGGAACCAGTTCCCTTCGAACGTCCTGCCCGCCGGGTCCGCGTGGACCGCGATCGGAGGTGCGATATCAGTCGCCAGTCTCCGGAGCGGCCGGCCGCAGGTGGCGGGGTTCCAATGGCACGTTTCGCCGGCGCTCACCGGAAAGGAAATTTGGCTGCTCGCACTTGTCACCGCCACGAACGACAAGCTGAGTACTGCCGAGCTGGACGTTGGGGTTCTGGTGCCGCAGCAGACAAAATGCGCGCTGAAGAAGGTGCGGACTGATTGACGATTCTAGATCCAATGATCGCCAGGAATTGTCAAAACGAGGTCTGCGGGTCCCATAGATATGGATTGTCGGAATAGCTTCCTGCACGATTCTGCGCACATCAGGAGGAGTCTCTCACGGAAGAATGGCAGACCGGTGTGCGCCCAGACTAGTGCCTCCTCCAGTCCGGCGATTTGAACTCCGCTAGTAAATCTATATTGAATTAATACTACCCGTGGTATCTTCCAGTGCGTATCTTCTGTCCGATCGCAAGCATTGTTTACCTTGGGGGGTGAGCTCATGGCGGCGACCTACGTTATTAAAGTGGAGAAGGATGGGGCAAACGTCACAGCCACTTACGATCTCTCGGTACGCGTTGCGGGCCCTGAACTTCTCTCCAGCTTTCAACTTATGGTCGAGGGCAAGAATCTTATCACTGACTTTACGCCGGGCCAGCAGCGGTACGATGGCGCCACGGCTTATGTCCTTACTAAGCCGGATCAGGACGCGCCAGTTTTCTTTTCCATCTCGACAAGTTCCGGTTGGACGACGCATGGGCAAGACATCCTCCGCGGCGGGCACGATGACGACGCAACGTTTGAGGGGTAGAAGAAGCAGGGAACAAAAACCGTCGGCATTAACCTCTAGGAGAGGATGGCCCCTTTGGAACTAACCGGAGACCGCGTAGGCTAGCATGGGCCGCCACCGCGGTCCCTGGGTTTCCGCACATCTCCAGCTAAATGCAGCTAAGCCAACCCGATCATCGGCAGCACATGACTCTCGTGCCGATGATCTGAAGACGAGATTTCTGGGTGCGATGACCCCCCAAAGACGGTGCGATGAATGCAATCGTGGGCGCCAGCGACGGCATTATCATTCGATTGAATGCAGCAGATCGGGGGCCAGTCGAAGCTTGACGCCCTGGACATCGATGCCCGTGTAAAGCGAGCGGAGAGGATGACAATCAGGTGGTCACCCCACTTGACTGGCAGCAGGAGATTTCACTTGCAAAAGAGTAGAACTGCTAATAATGTGAGACTATCTTAGTGCTTGCGATCGAAACCTCTTTGTTCGACTGAAGGTTTTGACATCATGGCTGGCTCGGGACATCCCGCGACCCCGGGAAAATCTCCTTCTACCTCTGCACGCGCAGCTGTGCTCCCGTCTTCCGCCCAAGAGGGGAATCATCCTCTTCGACATGTTGTTCTCTTTCTGATTGGTGCGGATGTCGTTGCCTTGTTTATTTATTTGCTCTTGGTGCCCACCGACGCGTGGGAGGGGATTGAAACCCGTTTGCAATCCATGGGAACACTGGTGAAGTCGCTTGGGTCGGTGGCCTCCAGTGTGATTGCGTACTTCGGGCTGAAGCGCAGTTTGCGCACCTACCTGCTGAGTGCGGCGACCATCTTCGATGAGATGTACTTCGCACTTCTGGTTGGCATGGCAACTGTTGTCGTTTGGGCCGCCGTACTGCCACTTTGGAAGGTTGAGTTGCGGTTTTATCCGCCGCAGCCCATGCCACCCCGGGTAGAGCTTGGTGAAAAAGCTCGCACGCTCATCGAAACGCGGAGTAATCACAGCCAAGAGAGCAGCTACGTCCTGGAAGGTTTGCTGCTCCGCTCCTATGATCTCCAAATCGAGGGGGCGCGCGAGGCCCTGAATTTGCCTCTGATCACCGTTCTCAAGGGGAGTTTGTTTAGCCGTGCCGTTATAGTCCAGCTGCCTTGCACGCTCGAAGTTTCTCCGATCGTGCCCCACGCGGAAGTCTATCTGCTGCGCGTAGGACAGAAGCAAGAAGAGAAATGGGGGCTGTTTCCGGACGACGGCAAGCTGAAGGTCATGCCCGGAAGCTACCAATACATCCGGGTTACGGACGGAAAACAAGACGTTCGAACGAGTTTAACCATGGAATGTCCAGTAACGAAATTGGAGATCGGCTGGAATTAACCTGGGAGATGTGAGGCGATGCATCGGACTCGGCGCCTGCTTACCCTTAGTTTGAGCCTGCTGGCATTCAGCGTGCCGCTGGGTGGCAGTCCTCCGCGAGTGATCCCGTGTCTATACTTGCCCCGGTTCCGTATTGTTACGCTCGTGGCCGGAGACTGCACCGACGCAAGTATAAAGTCCTGTGAAGAGGCTGAGATGCATCTGAGCCTGCTTAAGCAGAAAGTGGAGGATGGTCTCGCAAGCCCGGATGAGAGCGGCTACATGATCCAAGGCTCTGATCAGGAATTTACAGAAGCCGAAGGGCAGCTCAAGGCGGACTGGGAGTCAAAGGGGAGTGATCCGGCTCAGCGGCCATACATCATTGAGGCCAAAGTGACTCGGGCAGGAACCGACGGTTATTACGTTACATTCCGGAGTCGTTTAGTTGGCGACTCCGCCTGGCTTCCGGCACGGGGCTATCCCGCGCCGACGGGCACGCTCATCGATCTTCCCAAAAAGTACTTTCCGGCCCTTCGGCAGGTCCTGGCGAGATTATGCCAGGAGGTTGTCGCAGATTGGAAAAAGCACAATGGTGACTAGTGTATGGCGGATTCCGGCGCTGGCAGTTCTCGGCGTCCTGGGTGTTTGCGTCCTGATAAACACCGCGGGGGCGTGTCCCCAGGATGCGCCGGCAGTCACGCCACAATCCGCGGATAACCCTTCGAAGCAGCCAACGGAGCTCCCGCTGGATATCTATGATTTTCCGACCATTACGCGAACTGAAGAAAGCGGCTTGAACGAGGGGCTTCCCCAAGCGATTGGTGACGCCTTACTGCTTCAATTTCTAGGTCAATCCCGCATTCAGGTGCAACGCGTGCGTAAGGATTTTCAGCTTCCCGCCTCGGCCGAAATCAGACCGATGCAGCCAAGCCAGCAACAGCAAAAAATATCTGAAGGTCAGGTCCGCTTCATCCTCGATGGCAGGATCGGCGTCATCGAGCCTCCGCGTTCAAATCTCCCCGGTGCACAACGCTCTGCCCCTCACTTCTTGATTGTGAAGTACTGGCTCCGGGAAGTTGGGGGCGGACATGAACCCAAGATCCTGTTAGACGCTGAGGAAACGGCGACACTGGAACGGCTGCCCGCCACCGTGACCCAAATCGCAGAGCGCGTCCTGGCAAAACTGATCCCACCTACGAAGATCATCGTTCAAATTCAACCGATCGAACTCTCGGGCGTTCCTGAGGAGCGCAGGGCATTTTACTTGGAAAATACTTCGGAGCTGCTTCAGGCTGAACTGGAGCGCGAGGGTTGGATCGAGGTGGCGGGTGCCGCAACTTCGGCCGACTACAGCCTTCAGGAGGAGCTTGCGCTTCACGAGGGGAATTACAACTTGAAAGCCAGAGTGTTCAGGCGCGATCGGGAGCAGGCGATTAAGACAGTTCCTGAATCCGGATCGGAGAGAGACGTTCTCGCGGGACAACTTCGTGTGGCGCGACAGATCGTCGAGGAATTGCGGACGCGAACGGCCTTGCTTTCCTCCACTGGGGGGCTAGGCGCCGACGAGCCCGACGCTTCCAGCTACTTGTCTGCGGCACAGGAATACCAAAAAACCGATCCGGATCTGGCCATCCCCCTGTACCGCCACGCCCTTGCGTTGGACCCCTACAACCTGAGCGCAAAGCTGTCCCTTGCCCAAGCGCTCTTAGAGAGAGAGCGTGCAGCGGACGTGTTGAAGATCCTGAAAGGACCGGACATCGACCGTTCCATGATGGGCCAGTTACTGCTCTCCGTAGCTCACGCGTTCCTTTCCCAAAAGAATGAGGCACTGGAGGCTGCGAACCGCGCAGTTCTGTTAGGTCCCGGCGTTGCTGGCACGTACTGGTGGCGTGGTCAGGTGAGGGCGTTCGACAACGATTTCAAAGGAGCACTTCCAGATTATCAAAGGGCGGTCAAGCTGGATCCTACCTACGCCGATTTTTATGTCGCACTGGCGCACGCGGAACAGGAACTGGGAAACTACTCAGACGCAGTCCTGGTCCTTGGCCAAGGGCGCGAGCGCGCCAAGAACGGCGGGCAGCTGGCCGGTCTGCAAAACGGGATGCGCCGGCGCGCGGCACTGACCCTGCTGGAAGCCGCGGAACCGAATCAGGCGCTCCTATACGCTCAGGCGGCAGCCGAAGACGAGCCCGGATCCGAAGTCAGCCTGCGAATTCTGGGGATGACCTATCACGCGCTGTCTCGCCTTCCAGAAGCGGAAAGTGCTCTGGCCAAGGCACTGGCGGCAAAAGAGACCCCTGAATCCTTGTCGGAGATGGCGGCGATCCGCCTTAGCCAGGGCCAGACGGCCAATGCGCGCACTCTAGCCTTGACCTCGATATCGAAAGATCCCGATGGCAGCCAAGCTTATCAAGTGCTTATCGACAGTGTGAGTACGGCTGTGGAGGCCAAAGAGATCGTGGAACGCCTCAAAGCCATTTGGAGGGAGCACCCGAAGAGCTTTGAGGCGCTCGGGGCCTGGGGATACCTCCAGCTTGCCTATTTACCAAATGACCCCGCAGAACTTCGTCCGCTGTATTTGGCATTCACCGCAACGTTGCAGGGGGTGCCCTATCAGAATTGGATGAGCGGTTGGGCCAACATGGTCGAGCTGGCGCTTGTCAGCGGAGAACCTAAGCAAGCTGCCAGAATTGCGACCGAGCTGCTCGCTTTGAAGCCACCAATCGAATACAGCTTGAACCTTCGGTTTTATCTCTGGCTCGCAGAGCTGGTGCAGGGAGACTGCAACGCTGCGCAAGTTGCCTGGACCGCCTTTTCAGATCTTCTCAGCCAATCCGGCGTCGACGGCTGGTACAATCCCTGGAATTTCGCGGGCACGCGACAGTTTGTTCTCCAAGCCACTCGGGCCGGCACCATCGAGGAGTCGAGGCGCGCGCAGGTCCATTTGACCCTCGACCTGCTCGAAAGGCACCCACTCCACAGAGCTGATATTGATCGGTTCAAGGCCGCAACGTCCTCGGCTAGCAGTCAGCACTGTCCTTAGACCGGGACTCTTCACGAGGCAGCTAGCCCTGAGGCGGACGTAACCCGGCCCATCAGGAAATCGAGTTCAGGCGAGGACACTACGTCGAGTCCGCACAGAAGGATGTCCGGTGAGTTCCTGGGCCTCGCACTCGGTGTCTTTGCGGGCTACTGCGCGCGGCTCGCTAGGATGACTTCGGTGGTCTCGCGCGGTTGTTATGGCAGATTATTTATCCCTAGACATAACTACCTCCTGTGTATTAAAGGCACCGGATAAGACCGGCTAAAGTGCGCAGCAACGCAGAGGAGCGAGGCATATGAAGATGCAACTGGACGTGCGATGGGTGGGAGTGCTGGTGATCGTGGCGGCGGTAATCGTAGCCATGAAGTTCGGGCCGAATGAGTTGCAACTGAATCCGGACATCAGCAAACAGTTCGTGTCGTTTTTCACAGAGCTTACCGCGATCGCGCTGTTCGTCGAGAGGGCTCTCGAAGTGTTGGTGACGCCCTGGCGGGAAAAAGGGGCGCAGGCGATAGACGTTGCGGCGACCGCCGCGCAAGGGGCGCTGCGGGCCCATCAGGATCAGACGAAAGCCACAACCCTGGCTCCCGAAGCCGTGGCGGCGCTGGCCGCAAAGGCGCCCGATCTTCAACAAAAGGCCCAGCAGTCTGCCCAGGCGCTGGCCGAATACCGGGCCGAGACGCAGCGGATCGCATTCGTGGCTTCGCTGGCGGTTGGGATGGCCGTAAGCCTTGTCGGGTTCCGCGCCCTCGATTTCTTCGTGCAAGGCGGTGTGCAGACAGATCTTGCGGCTTATCCCCGTCAGCTGAAACTGTTCCAGGCGCTGGATGTGGTGCTTACCGGAGCGGTGATTTCAGGCGGAGCTGACGGGCTGCACCAGATGGTGACGATCTTCACGAATTTCGCGGATAAGACTAAAGCGAAGACGAATGGGAGCTGAGTGCAGACGCGGACGGCGATCGGGACAGTCCCTGAACACGGCTGCGCCCGGCAGAGGAGTCTGCCATGAGAACGATTCTGGGGACTGGCGCGATCGGCGATCTGGTTCGGCGCGTTCAACAGAACCTGACCAGCGCCGGTTTCGATACGAATGGCCTGGACGGCCGTTTCGGCCAGGGAACGGCAAGTGCGCTTAAGCAATTTCAGGCCGCAAAAGGCCTGGCCGTGACGGGCGTGGTGGACGACCTTACCTGGACGCCGCTGATGCAGGAGCCGCTCCCCCGGACGACCGCACGAAGCCTGCAACTGACCGCGAGCTTCGAGGGCCATGGCTTTGGCCTTGCCGTCGGCAACTTTGACGGCGCGCTGCTGACCTGGGGCATCATCGGCTTCACCCTGGCCTCAAATGAAATCCAGGAGATTGTGCTGGCTGTCAATCAGGCACATCCTGAACTGGTACGGCAGGCATTTCAATCCGACACCGACGAATTGCTGGGCTTGATGGCCGCGCCGCGGGAGTTCCAGAAAAATTGGGCCGATGAGCACACCGTCAACGGACACGCACTGGCCGAACCGTGGAAGAGCATGTTTGCGGTGTTTGGCTCATTCCCGGAGGTGCAGGCCGAGCAACTGCAGCACGTCCAGAAGGACTACTTCGGTCCTGCCGTGCGGACGGCACGAGGACTGAACTTTGCCTCTGAGCTGGGGCTGGCGCTCTGTTTTGACGTTCAGGTTCAGAACGGCGGCGTCAGGGACACAGCGATGCAGCAAATCCAGCAGCAGTCCAAGCCCGGAATGGCGGAAGCCGGGCGGCGGGTGATCGTCGCCAACGCCGTGGCCGATTCGGCTAACCCCTCCTGGGCGGACAATGTGCGCCGGCGGAAACTGACCGTGGCCACAGGGCAGGGCACGGTCAACGGTTACGGTTACGTCCTGGAGAACTGGGGCCTGAGCGGAACGATTCAGGCCTCTGAGTTGGTTAATTCCGCCACGCTGGGCGAGACCTAGCACAACGCGCGACCGCGCAGATGCGTCTCTGCCGACAACCCTTGCGGGAATCCCGGCCGCGGGCACAGTGAGATATCGGAAAGCATTCTGAGTTCGCGCCGATTTAGCTGGGTGGCAGGTATGAGCCAAGAGACGCCAGTCTCAATCGCTCTCACAAAACGCCGGTTTTGGCGGCATGCGAAAGGTCGGAAGAGGAACCCCGTGCTCGGGCGGAGGAAATGTCAGACGCGGGGGCATTCGAACGAGACTCTTTGTTAGTCAACAGAAAGTCCATACAGTCCTGGTGGAATACCGTTACGGCCGAGATCGCGCACGACTCAATGCAGGGGCAGCTAGGCAGCCTGGCCTCTGAGGAACAAAACTTCGCGGCCTCAAGCCCTAGGCGACAAACGGATTCAGGACGCCTTAGGGCCGGTGCCTCTCAAGGGTCCTCTTCTGGGCCGCCAGCTTACCCGAAGACTGCCGGGAGCCAGACGCCCAGAACAGACAGACCATTCCCCAGGGCTCATGGAACCGCAGCTTACTTTCCTTCACGACCTTCGAGAGCGACTTCTGCAGCTGGTCCCGGCGCCGGGCGAAGTCGTGATCATCCTTTAGCGAAACAGGATCGCGGCCAGCCAGAAATTTCTGCATGTTCAGAATCTCCTGGCCGGCATTTGCCATGCCCGCAGCCCACCAGGTGATGTCAAACAGGTCTCCGCGAATATCCGCCAACACCAAGTTAAATCGAGCGTCCGTGGCTGCCAGCGGGATCAGAGTTCCCAGTTGGGGGCTAGGGCCAAGGCTCAGAGCCTTCTGCCAGGTAGTGGCGTCGTCGAGAAAGCGATAACGAATGGCATCAATTTCGTCATTCTCCGGTGTGAGCAAAGCCTGCAAAGCACGCCGGCCAATCTCCAGGTAGTCGGAATCTGGCCGTAGGATTCCTGGGCCGCTGAAGAACAACGATTCGCATGCACCGTCGTCAAAGTCGGTCCGCATCAGGCAGCTCGATGGTCCCCCATTGCCAAGCTGTGGTAGAAGGACTTCCCTGTCCGTTTTTGCAATCAGGTCCAGCGCCACAAACCAGTTAAGGTAGTCTGTCGCGGTCTGAGAGTTCGTATTTTGATTCACGGCAAAATGCATGTTTTGGCATCGGAGCGCGGGCATAAGAACTGCGTTGCTCGCCCGGTAGGTCGTGGTTACCAGCACCGAATTAAAGATGGCTTTTCGAAGCGCCTCTTGCCGGTTCAGGGGATCGGTGACCGCACTGATGCTGTCACCCTCTACCGTTTCCCGGATCGTCAGGCCTCCGCTCGCGGGCTCGGTCAGGAACTCACACTTGCGGATGAGTTCGGAAACGGAGACGAGGTTGACGATTCCGAGAAGGTTGACGGCGAGCGACACGCCATGCGTCCGAGTGTTGGTCATAACGCTGTTGAGCATCTTGATGCCGGGCGCGAGCGTGCCGTCCGGCTTCATGGACTGCTCCAGCGCGGTCAAGTATGAAAGATCGCCCTCGAGCGCCCGGTGCAGCGCTTCGCTCGCAGGAGCATCCAGCAGGTCGGGATGAATCTCGTACTGGAACGCAATCTGGCCGTCGAGGGCCTCTGAAAGCGCCAGATCGAGCGCCGCACGCAAACTGTGGTCGGCTGCATCCTTGACTGCCTTTGTGAACACTTGCGATTCCTCGCTCGTCAGCCCGGCCAGGACCTTTTCGTCTATTTCGTCTTTGCTGATTGCGCCGAGCAATTTGGCGAGAAGGTCCGTGCTCCCAAGGTTCACGCTGATTCCCGCCGACGCAGTCAGATCCGTCTTGAGCGTTTCTCCGCGCCCCTGCAGATAGCTCAGCTCGACAGCCCCGCCAAGCCTGCGCAGGCGCATTTGGTAGCAGCCGGTTATCGTGAGTGAGGCCGAAACGCCGGCCATCGCGCCGTCCTGTACGGCGATGGTTCCCACCCCCAGCGGCAGGTTTACCGAGGCCAGAGGATTTACGGGGATGGTCACCGTGAAGCCTCCGGACACTTTCAGACTACCCTGGCCGGACACCGTGCAAACGTCATTTACGTTCATTTGCCGCACATCAGAAATGTCGCCCGGAATCACATAGTTCGAGAGCATCTCGCCAGTGGCCTTCCCCAACGTAGGTTGGTTCGCTCCGCTCCCGAAGGCTCTCAGATACTCGATCGTGACCGTACTGTTCTTGTCAAATCCGAAAGTCAAGTCTCCGGCCGATCCACTCACCCCAAGATCGAGACTGCCTGCAAGGGCAAGTCCTACATAAGCGGTTCCTTGGGGAACGGTTGCGAGAACGGGGAAAGGATCGTCCTTGAACAGATCGCTTCCCGCCTTAGCATTGGCCCGCAGCGTCGCCTGTACCCCCGGGGTGAAGTCAATTTCCGGTTTTGTATTCCCCAATTGAAATCCATGGCTGGCTTGCACTTGGAATTGGACGGGTTGGGAAGCTGCCTGCGTGATGGGTTTGTCCTTGAGCGCCAGGAAGTCCGGAAACACCAGGAGGTGGAGCACTTGCGATTTCAAGTATTTGAAGAGAGATGACGCCGAGGTCCACTGGACATCCACACTATCGAGCTTGTTACCCGCGCTGTCGGTAATGGAAAAATCGGACATAACATTCCTCCGCTGCAGACCGGGCTCTTCCAGAATGTGCCAGAGCGAGTCTTCATCGCTGGCGCCTGTTGTCGGAATAGCTCCTTGCACCCAAGCCCGCTCTAGGAAAAGATCAGGCTTCGCGCGCGTGCGCGAGACCGCGATGCGGCAAACTGAGACCAGGCCTTCTTAGTTGTGTTCGGGCCGTGGTGCGATTCCCGCCTCGAGATGCCAGGATATTTTCGTTGCCCCCATGTCCATCCCCAGTGACCGCGCTAGTTCTAGTTTACATCTACGTTATATTATCGCGATTTAGCCTCAATCGTAGGCGGCCCCCACTCGGGGTGTCAATAGAAAAGACAGCGCCCCAGTTGCTTCCGGAGAGCCAATCAGTGTCTGAATCTGGACGGAGGACCCAGCTCTGCATCATTCCGAATTGGCGCGCTGGCGCCCCTTGGCTTCACCGTCATCTGAGAGTGTCAAATCACGACGGGGGCACTCTCTGTCTTGAGAAGAAGTCTTAGGTTTTACTGCCCCTTGGAGAATCGCAGAATTGTAGCCCACTGCCCGTTCCGGATTCTTAAACGCATGCAACAGGCCAGCGGACAGGCTGAGCTGACAGGCCGCCGTCGAGTCTTGGAGTTTTCGAGGACCGGAGACCAGCAGAGCGGCAATGAATCTCCCAGTCCCTAGGTCGTCAGAAAAGCCGCGTCGGCCACGCCATCAGTTTTAGTGTTCGATAGGGATCAGAGGAGCGTTTTCAAAGAAGCGTCGCCGCCGGCCTTCCCGGGCAGGCTTCACCACGCCCTCCAGACCGCGACGAACCCGCTCGAACACCTGGTTCAATCCCAGGAGATCTGCTAAAAGATGGAGTGTCACGTCTACTCTCCCTGGCCAGAGTGTGCGTCGACTTCGGCATCACCGGCCGGTGTGGGGTACCACCGATTTGTGAACCCGAGGATTGTTTCTTCGATAGGCATTACGTCCAATTTCAGGCCGTCGATCAGCCAGCGGCAAAGCGGTGCCCCCTTGCTTGTATCCTCTCGAAAGCCTAAAGCGCGCAATCGCTCAGAAAAGGTGGCGTAACCAGCATAAGAGGTAATTTCCGCGATGACGTCAACGTCGACCGTCGGCCGAACGGCTGCGGCACCCTCGTCGGTAATAAACAAACCGGTGGTGCAACCCCCAACAAAAACAACTTCGCTCAAAAGAGGACCCAGACGCTTAGCGACATCCTTGAGAAGCTCAATGTTAGAGTTTGGCATCTCGCGGTGATTGCAATCTGACTTTGAGCTCTTCTTCGGCAATGTGCCTCTCGCGAGACCTCCCATCGCGAATGGCATCGATTAGCGCCAGCATCTCGTAGAGATACGGATCGCGCAACGCCGCCTGCGGAACGGTCTTGTATAGAGGAGCAAACGAGTAGCCTCGCGTCTTCCCTTGGGCAAAGGGCCAAACAGGCGGAGATTCACTCCCCGCGGAAATTCGACTCTTAAGCGGCTCTGCTGCGTAACCGGTTGGCACTCCTCGTGTGAGTTCGCCGCGCTCCGGCGGGAACGCATACTTTAGGCCGTGGATCAAGAACTCTTCCAAGGCAGACTTATTGGGAGACTCATGTGATTCGCTGCCACTCAGCAGGCGAGCCCGCTTAGCGCGTTGAACAGAAGCGTGAACCTCGGAGGCACTTAAGAAAAGTTCTTTGGCAATCCTAGCGTACGGGGGGCGTTTGTGTCCGTATTCAAGGAGCTTGATGAGAACGACGACGTCCTGGGGCTTCAAGTACATGCCGTGAGTATATCTTCGCTATTCGCGAATCGCAAATGCCAAAGTCTTCCCGAGGCCGGTTCATCAAGAATGACGATTTGTTCTCCATTCAGGTACTTTTCCCGCGCGCGGCTGCGACGATCGAATCAATGTCCACGGCGGGGGCTCCATCCCCTTGTTTCCCGGGAATTTCTTTCTCCGTTGTCAGTAGGACTTCGAGCACACCTAGCTAAAAGCTGCCGCACAAGGCCCGACCGTCTACATTAGCTGGGGGGTAGCGAGACTCTTCCCCATAGAAGAGCGATGTTCTTACCATGGGTTCCAGACCTCGCAGCGCCTGCTCGAACGTCTGGTTCAATCCCAAGAGGTCTTCTAAGAGATGGAGTTTCATGCGCGTTTTCCCGCGTCATGTGTCCCTCGCTTTCGGTATCACCGGGAGGTTTCCAAACCGAACTCGTCGCAAACAACATCCTCGTCACAAAGCGCGAGCGCTTCCGAATCCGCCAGCTTCCGTCGAGAATCGTTAGATCCACTTCACACCGATGGGAGGGAAAGCGTTCGCAGGGCAGGCTGATTTTGAGCGCATCAAACTTCGCAGTTGGATTTCCCTGGCGGAAGGGTGAAATGAAAAGCTGCCCCCTTCCCTACCGCCCCCTCTGCCCAGATGCGCCCGCCGTGACGGTCCACGATGCGGTGCACCGTGGCGAGTCCGATCCCCGTTCCGGGAAATTCGGCCTCGCTGTGCATGCGGTAGAACGGGCGAAACAGATTGGCGGCAAGCTTCATGTCAAAACCCGCGCCGTTATCACGGATGAAGAACGATGGGCCGTTCTCGCCCGGGTCCTCGCCGACTTCGATGCTTGGCTCGGCAGCATTGCGGGTGAATTTCCACGCGTTTCCGATCAAGTTGTCCAGCGCCACTCGAAGCAGCCGCTGGTCGGCTTCCGCTACCAGGTGCTCTGCTATGCTCACAGAAATCTGCTGGCCGGGATCCTTACTCTGCAGTTCTTCCACCACCGTGCGCGCGATCGCTGATAGGTCCACTCGCTCGCGTCTCAGGTCGGCGCGGGTCACGCGCGAGAGCAGCAGCAAGTCGTCAATCAGCTCTCCCATGCGTTGTGCCGCACGCCGCAGGCGGGCAAGATGCGCACGACCCTGCTCGTCCAGGTGCTCCTGATAGTCTTCGAGCAGCAATCTGCTGAACCCGTCAATCGCGCGCAAAGGCGCGCGCAGATCGTGCGACACCGAATAGCTGAACGCCTCCAGCTCCCGGTTCTTCCGCTCCAGTTCCTCCACGAATGCGGCACGCGTCTCCGCCAGCGCCCTTGCCGAGTTCGCCGCTGCCACCTCCAGCTCCTTTTGCAGAAGCTGCTCGCGGATGCTGCGGTTCTCGTCCTCGAACTGTTTCCGCCGGAGCTGCGCCCGCACGCGGGCGCGCAGCACTTCGAGCTCACTCGATTTCGCGATGTAGTCGTCCGCGCCGGCATTGATCCCCTCGATCATGGTCGACTGTTCCTCGAGGGCAGTGTGCATGATCAATGGAATGTCCCGCCACAAGGTGGAGCCTTTGATGCGCCGGCAGGTCTCCTGCCCGGAAAGCCCGGGCATGATCAGGTCGAGCAGGATGCAGTCCACCGGTTGCACTGCCAGCAGATCGAGTGCTTCCTCGCCTGAGTGCGCCGTGATCACCTCGTAGCCCTCTTCGCGGAGTTGCGCCGCAGTTTCGTGCAGGTAAGTCATGCTGTCGTCCACTGCTAGGATCTTCTTAGGCCCCAGCAGGCTCGCCGTCGGACGCACCGCGGAGGGGGCTCCGGCCGACCGCATCACCGCTCCCACGCGCGCGAGGATCACGTCGACGTTTTCCTCCTTCCGTACGTAGGAATCCGCTCCGGCCTCCAGCGCCCGCAGTTCGCCGCTGCGTTCCTCCGATGCGGTCAGCAGTATGCACGGTGTGCGCCGTAGCGCCGCATCGGCGCGGACCCGCCGGATCACCGTGGCCCCGTCGATTCCCGGCATCACGCCGTCCACCACGATGGCCCCGGGACGCGCGTCACTGGCCACCTGCAGCCCCTCCTCGCCGGTTTCGGCGGTCAGCACCGTGTATCCGCTCGTTTCCAGCGCGGTTTTCAGCTGCTCCCGGAAGGTCACGCTGTCATCAATCACCAGGATGGGAGCCTTCGCCGCCGACGGCGCCTGTTTGCGCAGCAACTCCCGCGCCCGGGCCAGGACGTAGGTGCGGTCGTACGGCTTTCCGATGTACTCATCCGCGCCGGTTTTCAGCCCGCGCACACGGTCGCGCACTTCCGCCTCGGAGGAAAGCAGCATCACCGCGGTCCCCGCCGCTGTCCCCCCGCTTCGAATCTCCCGCAGCAGCTCGATCCCGTCTCCATCGGGCAGCAGCACGTCGAGGATGATGATTGCGAACGACAGGGCCGCCAGCGCCTGCCGGCACTCCTCGGCCGTCGCGCAAAGCGTATGCGGTATGCCGGCAGCCTCGAACGCCTGGGCCAGGTCCATGCGCACCGTAATGCTGTCGTCGACGATCAGGACGCCGGCCTTCATGGTTTCCTCTTCGATTCCATCCCCGCGGCGGCAGCGACGGTCACCAGCGCGGGAGCGATTTCTCCCAGCGCCAGCACGCGTTCCGCGGCTCCGCGCTCGATAGCCTCCCGCGGCATCCCGAACACGACGGACGATCCCTGGTCCTGCGCGATCGTGCGCGCGCCAGCCCGCCGTAGCTCCAGCAGGCCCGCGGCACCGTCCCGGCCCATCCCCGTGAGCAGGCACGCCACGGTCTCCGCGCCCCGTTCCCTGGCCAGCGATTCAAACAGCACGTCGACCGATGGCCTGCAGGAATTCCTCTCCGCTCCATCTGTTAGCCGCAGCCGCTCCTGCTGCACCTCCAAGTGCCGGCCCGCAGGAGCCATGATCACGCCCGCCTGTCCGGGCGCGGGTAGCGGCTCGCCGTCGCGCGCCTCCCGCACCCGCAACTCCGACTGCCTGTCCAGCCAGTCCGCAAACGACGCGCTGAACGGAGCGCCGATGTGCAGCACGAGCAGGATGGGAACCGCGAAGTCCTTCGGCAGCCCGCGCAGGATTTCCACGATGGCCCCGGGCCCGCCCGTGGACGCGCCAATGGCGATTACCCGCGGCGCCCGCCGCCCGTTGGCCGCCCCCGCTGCTGCCGCGCCATTCGCCGCTCGCCCCGCCGCCGGTGCCAGCCGCGCGCGGATATGCGTGATCACTCTGATCCGAGCGACGATTTTCACTGTGGAAATCAGTTTCTCCCGCCAGCCGTCGCCGCTCTCCTCCCCCGAAGGTTTTTCCAGCACGTCCACGGCGCCAGCCGCCAGCGCGTCGTAGGTTTTGTACAGCTCGCCGCGATTCAGCGACGCGGAAACGATCAGGATCGGCGTCGGGCAGTAGGCCATCACATACTCGGTCACGCCCAGCCCGCTCATCACCGGCAGCATCAGGTCCAGCGTCATGACGTCGGGACGCAATGTCCGGCACAGGTCGATGGCCTGCTTCCCGTCCTGGGCCTCTCCCGCCACCTCGATCTCCAGATCCGCACTGAGCGCCTCCACCAGGTGCTTCCTCGTCGTCAGAGAATCTTCCACCACGAGCACACGTATCTTTGCCATTGGCCTATCCGGCCAGCTCGCGTATTTTCTGCAGCAAATACGCCTGGTCGAATTCGCCTTTCAGGATGTAGTCCCGCGCCCCGGCCTCCGCCCCGCGCCGCCGGTCCTCCGCTGCGCTCCGCGAGGTCACCAGAATGGACGGCACCTGCCGCAGCGCCGCATCGGCCTGCGTCCGCGACACGAATTCGAATCCGTCCATCCCCGGCATCTCCACGTCCACCAGGAAGAGCGAATACCGTTTGCCGCGCGCCTTTCCCAGGCCTTCCTCTGCGGACGTGGCCACCTCCACCTCATAGCCCGCCGATTCCAAAATGTTCTGCTCGAGCATGCGTGTGGTCAGCGAATCATCAATCACCAGCACCGGGGCCCGCTTCGCCGCGGCAGTGTCCGCGTTGCGCGAGGGTCCCGACCCGGCCGCGGCCACCAGCCCTTCTGCATCCAGTACCAGTTGTGGATTGCCTTCCGCGTCCAACGCGGCTCCGGCCACCACCGCTCCGGCCGGGGCCAGCGCCGGCAGGGGCCGCACAATCACGTGGCCCACGCCGCGCAGGCAGTCCACTCCGAACGCGGCCATCCCGGAGCTGGCCTCGAGCACCATGGCGCACCGCATCGCCCGCCTTCGTTCCCCCGACGCCGGCATTCCCAGCGCCGCCATGAGCGGTGTGAACGGAATGGCCCTTCCGCCGAACACGATGGATTCCCTCTCCCCCGTGCGCGCAATGTCGCTCTCTTCGATCCGCAGCACCTGCCGCACGGCGTCGAGAGGAAGGGCGGCTATGACGCCCCCCGCTTCGACTTCCAGCGACGCCAGCGACGCGCGCGAAATTGGCACGCAGAGTTCGATGGAGGTGCCGCGTCCCGGTTCGCTGCGGATATCCACCTCGCCGTTCAGTCGCGCCACGGTTTCTCGCACCACGTCCAGGCCGATCCCCCGGCCAGAGACCTCGTCTACTGCGTGCGTGGTCGTCACCCCGCCGCGCAGCACCATGCGCACCACTTCCGTCGCGCCCAGCGCCGCCGCCTCCGCCGCGGAGAGGGTCCCGCGGCCCACGGCCGCGCGCCGGACCGCTCCCACGTCGATTCCCCGCCCATCATCCCGACACAGGAAGGCCATGCGCGTCCCGCGGCGCTCCACGCGGAGTTCGATCTGGCCCGCCGCGGTTTTGCCCGCCGCCTCGCGCTCCGCCCGCGGCTCGATCCCGTGCGCCACCGCGTTGCGCACCATGTGCAGCAGCGCGTCCCGCATGGCCCCGAGCACGTGCGTGTCCAGCCGCTGCTCGCCGCCGAAGGCTTGGAACGTCGCGTCCTTCTGGAGTGCTCGCGCGGCGTCCCGCACCGCGCGCTCGAGCGACGCGAACACGCTCGCCGCTGGCAGCAGGCGCAGCTGCCCGGAAGCGTCGCGCACCTGCGCGAACTCCCCTTCGGCCCGGTCGATTCCCGCTGCCAGACTGCGCTCCACGGCTTCCAGGTGGCTCGAAAGCTCTACCGCTCGCGCGCGCAGTTTTTGGTCGGCCCCCGCCGCGGATTTCCCGTAGCTCCCGTTGTCTCCGTTTCTGCTCCGCGCCTGCCGCTCCAGGCTCTCCGCCAAGCTCGCGGCCGATTCGCGGACGCGGCCGATCTCTCCGGCGCTCCGCCGCAGCGCAGCGAGTTGCGCCGACGCTTCGTAGACGCCCCGCAGCAGCGCGTCCACCTCCGCGATCTCCACCCGCACGGCCTCGAAAAACTCCTCACTGGCCGGCGCTCGCGACGGCTCGCCGCTCGGCTCCGCGGGCGCCCCATCGAGCGCGCCGATCTTCGCGGAAATTCTCTCTAGCAGTCCCAGCGCCTGATCCAGCGCCGGCCGCGGAACCGCGCCCGCCAGCTCGCGATGCGGCGCAAACGCGTCTTCCAGCCCGTGGGCCAGTTCGGCGATTTCCGGCTGTTTCACCACCCGCGATGCTCCCTTCAGCGTATGCGCCAGCCGCAATAGCCGGCCCACCACGGCTTTCGCGCTGCCGCCCCGCTCGAGCTCCAGCACGCCCTGGTGCAGGCCCTCGACGAGCTCGCGCGCTTCCATCCGGTAATAATGGTAGAGGTCTTTGGCCATTCTCTATCCGCTCTTTGCCACCGCTATGCGCTCGCCGTCGGCTGGATCAGCCGCGTCAGCTCCCGCGAGAGTCCGCTGAGCTGCGTAGCCGTCTGCAACGTTTGCGTCGTGCTCGCCTCCGTTTCCTGCGCTGCCTTCGCCACGTTGGAAACCGCCAAGTTCACCTGCTCGACCGCAGTGGCCTGCTGCTTCGTGCTCAGCTCGATTTCCCGCGCCGCTTGCGTTGTGGTCTCGAGCAGGCCGGAAATCTGGTTGAGCGCTGCAGTCACTTCCACAAACTGTTTAGCCCCGAAGTCCACCACCTTCGTGCCACCTTCCGTGGCCATCACTGTGGTGTTCACTGCCGCGCGGATTTCCTCGATCAGCGTCCGGATTTCCTTCGTAGAGCCGCCCACACGGTCCGCCAGCTTGCGGATTTCCTCCGCCACCACGGCAAACCGCTTCCCGGCGTCTCCCGCTCCCGCCGCTTCGATCGTGGCGTTGATGGCCAGGATATTGGTCTGCTCCGCAAGCTCGTTGATGATTTCCAGGATGCCGCCGATCTGCTGCGACTTTTTCCCCAGGTCCAGCATGTGCGTCACGATCAGGTCCACCTGACGCCGGATGCCGTTCACCGATTCGTGCGTTTTCTGCGCGGTCTTGTCGCCGGCCCGTGCCGCCGACGAGGTTTCTTCCGCCACGTGCGCCACCCGCTGCGCGCTCTCCGCGATCTGCCGCGAGGTGGCCAGCAGCTCGCTGATCGTGGTGGTGATCTCGTTCATTGCTGTGGACGATTCCCGCGCCCCGGAGGCCTGCTGCGTGGCCGCCGATTGCAGCTCGGCCGACGAGCTCTGCATGTGCCGCACCGCCGCCCCGATCTGCCCACTCAGCGAGCGCGTGATCAGGAACGCTGTCGCCGTCACGAACAGCAGGCATACCACCGTGCCCCAGAGGATGGTGGCCCTCGAGGCGCTCGCCGCCGACTCGGCCTCCTCGCCCCGCTGCCGCAACAGGTCGCGTTCGTCCCGCTCCATCTGCCCCAGGAGGCCGCGGATCTCGTCCATGTATTTTTTCCCTTCGCCGCCGGTTACCAGCTTTATGGTCTGCGCCACGTCTCCCTTCCTGCGCAGCTCGATGGTGCGCTTCAACTCGTCATGCTTCGCGACCACCAACGCCTCCACTTCGTCGAGCCGTTTCTGTTGGTTCGGCTCGTCCGCGGTCAGCTCGCGCAAGTCCTTCAAAGTTTTCGCCGTCCCGGCGAGTCCCCCCTGGTAGGGCTCCAGGTACGCTTCATCGCCGGTGATCACATATCCCCGCTGGCCGGTTTCCTCGTCCTTCAGGTAGCTGAGCAGCGTGCTGGTGTGTTCCAGCACCTCGTGCGTGTGCGCCACCCGGTAGCTGGTCCGCATCAGCGCGCTGATGCTGCTGTAGGACACGCCCCCGATTCCCGCCAGCAAAACGAACGAAATGGCGAACCCCGCAGCGATCTTTCTTCCGAACGTCCACATGTCATCTCTCCTTCGAGCCGCCGCCAGGACAGCAACGGGCCCGGATGGCCGTCAATAGCTGTGAAAGGCTCACCACGGTGCGGACGGAACCCTCCGCGCGCACCACATGTTCCATGTGCTCGCGACCGGCATCGCGCTCGCTTGCCGCGCACAGTTGCGCCAGGGGAACGCGCAGATGGCCCTCAAAATCGTGAAAGGCGAACCCCACCAGCTCCTCGTCCCCGCACAGCACCAGCCACGCCGCCTCGCCCGTCTCCCGCCCGTGTCCCACCAGCGCCGCCAGGCTGTACACCGGAACGATTTTGCCCCGCAGCCCCGCGATCCCCAGCAATTCCGGCATGCCCCCGGGAACCGTCTCAATTTTTCGTCCCTGCGCTAGGCCGGAAATCTCGCTCACACGGATGGCGTGCGGCTCACCCCCCAGCCGCATGGCCAGCAGGCTTACCATTTGCTCCGCTTCTCCAGAAGCAAACGGCAGTGCGCGCGCCCGGTCGAACGCCTCGCGCAGCTCCGCGGCTCTGCTGCTGCCGCCGCCCGTGGGCGTCTCGTTCATGCCCCACCGCCGCAGGCGCGCAGCTCCGCGCGGCAGAACTCCGCTAGCGCTTCGCGGCTGAACCCGCCGCCTAGCAGCAGGATCCGCGAGCCGTCCTCCCGCGCCAGCAGCCCCAGCGCCCGCTCCAGCTCGCGCCGCGCCGTCTCTCCGTCCCCCGACCGTTTGGCCGCCAGCCCCAGATGCAGGTGGGGCATCGCGAACGACTCATCCAGATAGATCGCAGCGCGGTCGTGTTCCGCCGCGCCCACGTGGTCGCCCACGTGCTCGCGGCACAGCGCCATCAGGTAATGCGCGCTGGCATTCAACTCGTCCAGTTGGAGGAGATACCGGCAGACTCTTTCCGCTTCCGGCAGCACGCCTTGATTTGTGAGGAGAGCGGCGAGCAGCAGTTGCGTGTCCGGGTCTGCCTGCGACTCGGGAGGAAGAGAACGTAGAAGCGCCATGGCCTCTGCGAACTTCTCCATGCGCAGAAGTTCAAGCGCAGGCGCGGGGTCCCAGGGAGGCGGTTGCGGCCTGGATTGCCGGGCGCGTTCGGGTGGGCTGTCAGTAACCGTGACGGTTGGATTCTGCCCATTCTTTCCGTCGGTGAGGATTGCGATGCGGCTAGAGGCGCGGTGAATGATGTCGAACCAGGAGTCGCTCGGTTGAACGGCCGCGGGGATGAACCTGGGCCTTGGCTCGCGGTCGCCGAATGCCTGCGGAAAGGGATCAACAGATCTCGACTCCTCGGCACTCCGACGCTGGTAGTAAAAGGTTTCGTGCGACTGCCGGAGATGAAAGTCCGATGAGATTCCGCGAAGTGTTTCCGCATGACCGAGAAATAGGAAGCCGCCTGGAACGAGGGATCTGGTGATTCTTGCGATCACGGATCGCGCAGCTTCGGAAGTGAAATACATAATCACGTTGCGGCAGAATACGACATCGAATGCATCGCGCTGCCAGAGTTGGGGGTCGTCTTCAAGCAGGTTCCTCTCCTCAAAGGTGGCCGCGGATTGCACGGCCGCGTCCAGCTGAAAGTCGCGACCGTCCGGATGGAAGAATTTCGATTGCACGTCAGCCGGGGTGTCCCGGAGCGACCAGGCGGGGTAGCGTGCCCGCAAGGCTTTGCCTAACGCCGCGGCATTGACGTCAATGCCGCGGATCGTGACCTCCCAGGAGGCCAAGTCCGGTAACTCGTGCCGCAAAAGGATCGCGAGTGTATAGGCCTCCTCGCCCGAAGCGCACCCGGCGGAAAGGATGCGCAACTGCCGGGAATGACTCCGCGCTCGCATCCGGTCTGGCAACGCCACGTCCGTGAACGCGCGGAAATGGCCGGCGCAGCGGAAGAAGTACGTTTCGCCCACCGTGAGTTCCTCGGCCAGGGCGCGCAATTCACGCCGCTCGCCGGCCCTCGAGCACACGGCCTGCTGGTAAGACGGGAAGGAACTGCACCCCGCGCTCGCCATTCGCCGTCGCAAGACCTCCCCGAGAGTGTCCAGCCTGCCGTTTTGAAAGTGGAGTCCTAGGCGCTCGGCCACCAGCGTGCGGAAGCACTCGACCTCGGCAGGATCGATAACAGGCATCATCAGGCGACCTCTCCTGGCGTGAGTGCCTGCCACACCTCTTCTGGAAGTTCCCAACCTGCGCGCAGAACGGCCAGGACCTGCGCGTCAAGCGCTCCGATCTGTTCGATCACGTCGCCGGAAGCTCTTTGAACGAGCGGCGGCAACTTCTGGAGTGTCGAAGCGTCGAGTTCGCGGATGCCGACAACCTCACTGACCGAGAGTGCGACCTGCCGGTCTCCGAGACGAACCGTAACGAATCTCGTTCGAGTGCCGTTCAGCGTTCCTAGGAGTGCCCCTAAATCCACGACTGGGGTCGGCGCACCACGTACGAGTGAGATACCGCACACAAACGCTGGCACCCCGGCCATGGGCTCAATGGGAAGTGGGCGCATTGTCTCGATGACATTCACGAGTGGCAAGGCGCAGGCGCGCCCCTGAACTCGAACGACGAGAGTTCGACATCCGCCGCGACCAGAGTCGTTCATCACGTCACTATCCTCCCGCCACGCTCGAAGTTCGTGAGACCGGATAAACTAAGTTGGAGCAGGATCTTCCTCTCGGCGCCAGAGAGGTCCTCTTTTGTGGCGCCGAAACCTACCTTGATATCTATCGGCAGCCGAAGCGGCGGGCTTAGCCGATATATCCGAAGTGGTTAAGGCGCCAAGCCTGTGTCGAGAATGACCCAACAGCATGGTCCGGGGTGCTGGGGAACATCTTGGTTACGCTCTTTCGGCCTATAGCTCCGGCTGTTGTCTTTGATGGCTTCGCGCGCAGGATCGCCCCGGTTCATCGAAACGTCTCGGGACTGCGTAACGGCATCCAGGCAAGCGTTCCATCGAGAGGCCGAAGAAAGTGCAACAGGGCTTGGATTGGCCAGATTGTATCGATTGGGCGCGGCGTTCGATCTTGTCGGCTTCGTCACTGCGGCCGAGCTTGCGAAGGGCGCGAGCTTCGGCGGTTGGCTCTCGGACGAGATGCGAACTATTCTCGCCGAATTGTGCTTCAGCCAAAACAACCAGCCGGCCGTGACAAGCTTCGGCTGCCACCGGAGTCGCTCGGTCTCCGCTCATCTCCAGTTCCCTACATTTGGATGATGTCCTAAGGAACACTGTAATTCGCGGGGTCCGCCCCGCAGCCATGGCTCCTTCCGGACTATCCTGCGAGGTTCGCCTGTTCTATGCCCGGTCCTGCTCATTTCGGCAGCGGGATATATTCGATGTAGTCGAGGAAGGAGTTTGCCGGCATCGGAATTGGCGATCCCGGGGCGACGACTGGAGACGCCGTGTCGGTCAGGAGACAAACATCGAGAGGGGAGAAAAGCGCCACGTACACCGTGGGGGCGCCAGACGGCGGAGGAGGCACGATGATGCCGTTCGGGTATCCTGTGGCAGCCCCGCTCGGATCAGGGAGACTGAACGGCGAACCGGGAACGAACGCCGGAGCCTGCGTCGTGTTGTCGATTACCGCCAATTGCGCCGAGGCTTGCAGCGTAACGAAGACCAGCACGCTAGATGGGTCCACCGCAACCTCTTTCGGCTGGGTATTGACGCCGGGCTCGAGCAGCAGAGTGGTGACCGTAGAGGGCGCATCGGTGGTCACATCCACAACCTCGATTCCCTCGGAGGGATTTGCGGAGGTTTGATTGCCTGAGTTCTGCTTGGCCACGTAGGCGTACACTTTGCCGTTGTTGTCGGCCAGAGCGATCCCCAGCGGCTGGTCGGTAGTGGGGTCAAAATTGAAAGTGGAATTTGCGATCGGCGCAGGGGTGGAGAGCGTGTTGTCGATGATGAACAGTTGATTCGTCCCGTTGAGCGCGACGTACACGCGCGAGTTGTCTTTGGAAATGGCCATGTTCGTCGGGACGGAGTCGGCGCCTGTGGGGATCACGGCGAGGGGAGCAGCGCCGGGATTTGTCGTGTCCACCACAAGCACCTCCGCCAGCTCCGGATATGCCGCGTAGGTGCAGGAGATGAATGCCCGGTTCGCGCCTGGTTTTGAGGGGTCGGGAGGGATTGCTACGCCCCAGGGAGCGGCACAACTAGCAGGCAACGCGAAGGGAGAGCCGGCAATCGGATTGTTCGTTATGGTGTCCACCACGATGAGCTGACTCGTGGTGTTATCCACGGCAAACACGAAGCGTCCATCCGGCGTCACGGCGAGTCCCACCGGATTCGAGTAGGGCGTGAGCGGAATCGACTTCACAAACGTGTTCGATCCCAGGTCGATGACCTTAATGGACTGATTCCCCGAGGTAACGTAGGCGTACCGATTCAAGATGTTGAGGACCACGGGGCTTGAGATTACCGCTGCCGCGGCGGTGCTGGCGGTAGCGGTGTCCTCAACGCAAACTTGAAACTGAAAGTCGCCCGGTGTGGCGCTGGCTTGCGTCAGCACACCGGACAGGATTCCAGTGGTCCCACCAAGGGAAAGGCCCGGGGGAACCGACCCGCCCGGATTGCACAGCCCAGAGGAGGAGGTCGATCCTCCCCCAGTCCAAGTCACGCCGCTACCGTTGCCGGTGCCGCCGGTGGCCGTGAAGGTCAACCCGGGATACGCGAAACCCACCATGCCGTTAACGATTCGTGAGGGCAACGCGATCCCCAGTGGCGGATTGATTTCGAGCGACGAGGCGCCGCTAGCTGTGCCCGACGCCGTGGCAGTGCTGGCTGAGTCGGCAGCGGAGATCGTGATGGTAGCCGGACCGAACATCGCCTGAGGGATGCCTGAAATCACACAGGTTGCACCGTTTGCGGAGATGGCCAATCCCGTGGGTAGCGGCGGCGTGGTGCTGCACTGCGTGAGGGGCATGATGCCGCCCGAAACGCCCACGGCCTGGTTGAAGGCCCGGTTCTGGACTCCATTGCCGAGCGAAAACGCGCCCGCGGTTAGAGCTGGCTGAACGACGAGCGAGGAACCGGTGTTCGCTGTTCCCGAAGCCGTGGCAGAGTTGGAAGAATCGGTCGCTGTGATCGTCAGGCTATTCGCGCTGAACAGTCCCTGTGGCGTTCCTGAAATGACGCAAGACGAGCCGCTCGCCTTGATCGTCAGCCCTGCGGGCAGCGCGGGAGAAGTGTTGCACAGTGTGAGCGGCATTAGCCCACCCGAGGCAGGCACGGACTGGCTGTAGGCGCGGTTCTCAACTCCGTCGCCGAGCTGTACGGCGCTGAGACTCAGCGTGGGCTGGATCGTGACGGAGAAATTTCCCGTGGCGGTCAGGCCATTCGCATCCGTCACTTCCACGGAAAAGCTGCACGTGCCGGACGGCCCCGCAGGGGTTCCGGAAAGCACTCCGGCGGAATTCATGGTTAATGCGGCGCATGCCCCGGCACCGAGAGCACCACCGGGATTGCTCCAGGTAAGCTGACCGGAGCCACCAGACGCCGAATAAGCAAGACTGTAGGAGCGCCCGGCAACTGCGTTGGGCAGCCGTGATTGTCCGGGAATCGTAATCGCAAACTGCGGGTCCTTTGGCCCCACGGACGAAGGAGAACACGACGTGAGGAAGAATGGCAGCCAACCCAAGAGCAGCGCTTTGCCGCACTTCGAACGGCTGGGCATCGCTCGGTGGCCGCAATCCGTTTCTGCTGGGGCGATGTTTTTCGGCGGCTTATCGAGGCCTGGCACAGGTGGTTCCCTCAAGGACGCACACACGAATAGAATCGGCAGGGAGTGCAGAAACTTGAGCGTTGCCCGCCCGTAGTTGGAATTGTC